>Ga0193706_1000319_pt1 | contig 29690 bp, 19 predicted proteins | sample U3c1metaG_FD_160130 | JGI IMG/M metagenome (GOLD analysis project Ga0193706, IMG submission 160130) | Soil microbial communities from a riparian zone of the East river system, Colorado, United States - U3c1 | ecosystem: Environmental > Terrestrial > Soil > Riparian zone | place: USA: East River... | reverse complement strand
GCCGTTGCTCTCTCCGGCCTGGAGGGTCTCGGTGTGCCGCGCGTGCTGCGCTTCGGAAGGTTGCTGAAGAGCGGACGCCCCTTCTTGGTGCGCGAGCTGGTGGAAGGTCAAAGTCTGCTCGAACTCATCGAGGACGGCGCGGAGCCATCGCGCTGCCTCGGGGCCATCGCCTTCGCCTCCGATCAACTGACGGCGCTTCACCGCGCGTCGCTTTTGCACGGCGACATCAAGCCGGCCAACATCATCGTCAGTGACGATGGAAAGGGAACGCTCGTCGATCTGGGGCTGGCAGCGCCGTGGAAAGAGCGCGGCACGCGGCCAGAAGGGCTGACGCCTCGCTACGCGGCACCGGAGCTGCTCGCGGGGGCCAAGCTCAACGTCCGCGCCGAGATCTTCGCGCTCGGTGCGACACTGGGCGAGATCCTGGAGCGTGCCGGCCAGCGCCTGACGGCGAAGGACCGCGCTGCGCTGGAGAAGGTGGTCGGCCGCGCGACCGCCCAGGACCCTTCGGCCCGTTTTCCGAGCGCGGACGAGCTGGCGATGGAGCTAAGGCGCGTGATTCAGCTGGCCCCGCGCGAAGTCGGGCGCCACGCGGATGCCTCCTGGCCCATCGTGGGCATCGACACGGCTGCACTCGCGCTCCTGGCGCGCATCGATGGGCTGCCCGCGGGCGGCGTCGTGGCGTTGGAAGGGCCGACCGGCTCGGGGCGAACGGCGCTGCTCCGGCGCGTGGCATGGTCGCTCGGCGTGGCGGGGCGCGCCGTGGCCTGGATCGAACCGGCGGTGACGGCGAACATCGCCGAAGCGCTCGACGTCGAGCTCGCCGGCGGCGAGCTACGCGACATGGTGGTGCTGGTCGACGATTCCGAGAAGCTCGATCGCGATACGCTCGCCAAGCTGACCGAGGCGCGCAAGGCGGGCGCCAAGCTGGTCCTCGCGGCGACGAAGGCGCGGCTGGTACCGATCGCTACGCAGCTGGAGGTGTTTGCGATGCCGCCCCTCGAGGAGCAGGCTGCGACCGAGCTGCTCCGCCGCGCGATCCCCTCACTTTCTCCGGCGGTGATCGCCGAAATCATGATCCGTTCCAAGGGGCGGCCCGGCAAGTTGCGTGGCATCGTACGCCGGCTGGACGGGGAGACCGTCGTTTCCCCCGCTGATCTCGAGCGAATCTTGGAGCCAAAGGAAGGGGTCACCGTCAATAGCGTGCGCTCGGAACCAGCGCTCGTTCGCTGCGAGCGGCTCCTCGACCAAGGGCGCAACGACGAGGCGGCATCGCTCATCGCGGAGTTTCAAGCGGACCCTAGCCTCGCTGCTTCCATCGCCAGGGCCAGGTTGGCGGTGGGACGAGGGGACCCGAAAGCGGCCCTTGCCGAGCTCGACAAGACGCGGACCGCTGCCACGGCGGCAAAGAGCACCAAGATCGGCCGATGCTGGTTTCTCTACCGGGCGCGCGCCCACCTGCGGGCCGGCGAATATGCGCTGGCCGACGAAGCGGCGGTGGTCGCGCTGGCCGCGGGAGGAGAGCCGGCGCTGGAAGCCGATGCCCTGTCGGTGCGCGGCCTTTCGGAGAGTTACACCGGCCATCACGACGGGGCCCGCAAGCTGCTCGAACGTGCGGTCGAGCTGGCGCGCACGGCGGGCGATCTGCGGGTGGAAGGTTTGACGCTCGCTTCGCTGGCCTTGGCCCTGCAGAGAAATGAGCAGCTCTCCGAAGCCAAGACCGCGTACGAAGCCGCTCTGCGCGCCGCCGAAACGGCTGGAGAAGCCGGTGCGGTCGCCACCATCAGGCTCAATCTCGCCGCGCTGACGCAGGGGCAAGGCGAGTTCGCGCAGGCGCTGGCGCATCTCGAGGCAGCGGTGGACATGGGCGGGCGCGCCGGGCGCCGCTCGACGACGCAGCAGGCGCTTTTGAACCTGGCCAATCTCGACCTCTATCTCGGGCGCTTCGCGCGGGCGCGCGGCACCATCGAAGCGCTCGGCCAGCAGCGCGGCACGCTGGCGCCGGTGGCCGAAGCGCAGCTGCGCGGGCTGGAAGCCGATCTTGCGGCGCGCACCGGCGATGTGACGAGCGCGCTCGGGCTCTATGCCTCGTGCGCCGCTGCGTACGACGCGCTCGGCCGCGCTACCGACGCCGCCGAGGCGCGGCTGGAGAGCGTGCTCATGGCGGTGCACGCTCCGCACGTCGACGTCGCCGGGTTGGCTGCGCAGGTCGATAAAGCGGCTTTGCTCTTGGGCGAAGCGCCCGCCCATCGCGCGATGATGTGCCTCGCGCGCGCTTCGGTGGCCGTGCTGCAGCAAGACGAAGGAGCGGCGCGGCGCGCCTTCGAAGCCGCGCTGCAAGCGGCGCGCACCTGTGGGCAAAAAGAGTGGATCTGGCGCATTCTCGAAGCGCGGGCGCGGCTCTTGTCGGACAGCGGGCAGTCGCTTCTCGCCCGGCGCGACATCGAAGAGGCGCTCGGCGTGCTCGAGGAAATTGCGGTGCGGCTCCCGCGCGACCTGCGCGAAGTCTTTTGGGACGACGCACGACGGCGCCGTCTGCGCGATTTCGCCACATCGCGTACCAGCACCCCCTCGGCGTCCGTGCCCGCGCCGAAGACGAGCGCCAACGCATTGCCCATGCCGGTGCAGGACGACCGGCTCGGACGCATCCTGGAAATCAATCGCGAGCTCGCTGCCGAGCACGATCTGGCGCGATTGCTCGAGCGCGTCACCGACCATGCCATCGGCCTCTTGCGCGCCGAACGGGGGTTCGTGATCCTCGCCGGCACGGGGGGGGAGCTGTCGGTGCACGCGTCGCGCGATCGCGCGGGGGACGACCCGCACGCACGCTTCTCGCGCAGCATTGCCGAACGCGTCATCGAGAGCCGCGAGCCAGTCGTCTCCCAAAGCGCGCGCGACGACGATCGCATGGCGGGGTACTTGTCGGTGCATCAGCTGATGCTCCAATCGGTGGCCTGTGTACCCATCTCGGCACCGGGTGGACGCGCCATCGGCGCCCTCTACGTGGAGACGCGCCTGCGCCCTGGCACCCAATTCGCCGAGGAGCTCCCCACGCTTTCCGCGTTCGCGGATCAGGTCGCGATTGCCATCGAGAATGCGCGGCTCGTGACCGAGAGCGCCGAGCGCGCTGCCGATCTGAAGACGGCCAATGGCGAGCTCGAGCGCGCGCGGGCGCGCCTGGAAGAACTTTTGGGCCATCGCACCGCGCAGCTCGACGAAGTGCGGCGCGATCTGCGCACCACGCGAGCGGTGCTGCGCAGTCATTTCGGCTACCAGGGGCTCGTGGGGACGAGCGCGGCGATGCGCAAGGTCTATGCGCTCATCGACCGGATCAAGGAGACCGACGTACCGGTGCTCATCACCGGCGAGAGCGGCACCGGCAAGGAAATCGTCGCCCGTGCCATCCACAACGCGGGGCGGCGGGGCAAGGGGCCCTTCACCGGCATCAACTGCGGCGCCATTCCCGAGCACCTTTTGGAGAGCGAGCTCTTCGGCCACGTGCGCGGCGCGTTCACCGGCGCCGAACGCGATCACAAGGGACTCTTCCGCGAAGCGGATGGGGGCACGCTCTTGCTCGATGAGATCGGCGAGATGCCGAAAAAGATGCAAGCCGGCCTTTTGCGGGTGCTCCAGGAAAAGGTCATCCGCCCGGTGGGCGGCGAGAAAGAGCAGAACGTCGACGTGCGGCTCATTGCCGCCACCAACCGCGATCTGGCGGCCATGGTCGAGGCGTCGGCGTTCCGCGAGGACCTCTACTATCGGCTGCACGTCGTGGAAGTCCGGCTGCCCCCGCTGCGCGAGCGGCTCGACGATCTGCCGGCGCTCATCGATCACTTCTTCAAGATCTTCGCTGCCCGGTTGAAGCGCGACAAAAAGACGCTGTCTCGCGACGCGCTGCGCAAGCTGTCGAGCCACGCCTGGCCCGGCAATGTGCGGCAGCTGGAGAACGTCTTGCTCAATGCGTGGGTGATGAGCGATCGCCCCGAGCTTCTGGCCGACGATTTCGATCTACCCGTCCCGGGACGGCGCGCGATCGCCGAGGGGGCCCCGCCGAGCCCGCCGCGGTCGGCGGCGCGTTCGACGCCGCCGAGCTCGCGCCCCGCAAGCTCCAGGAAGGGCCCCGCCTCGAAGCGTCACACCGACGAACCCACGCGCCGGCGCGATGGCGAGAAAGAGCGAATCCTCAGCGCGCTCCGATCCTGCAACTGGAACCGCGTGAAAGCGGCGCACATGCTGGGACTGCCCCGGCGAACGTTCTACCGGAGACTCAAAGAGTTCGGCATCCAGTAGCGACGGCGTTCAGCCGCGGCCGCCGTCAGCCGCTCCACCGCCGCCGCTGTTGACCCCGGGGATGCTCTTGATCCAGTTGAGGATGCATCCTGTCTCCGTCGCCGTGAGCGGCGTGCCGATGGGCATCTTCGAGCCGCACGTCGGCGTCGTGACCTTGGTGTAGATGAGGCTTTGCTCGGGCCTCTGGCTGTCGATGAGCTTGCCGATCCCCGCCGTGCAAGCCATCATTTCCCCTCGATTGAGCTTGTCGACCAGCGGTTGCGGGGCATTGATGACGGTCGGCGTGAGATCGAGGCCAGCGGAGATCACGCCGCCGCCGTGGCAACCCGCGGCGTTACATTTGCTCACCATCAACGGCGCCATGCAGGGATCGAGCATGCCGCCGCCCGCCCCGCCCGCCCCGCTGGCACCGCCCGCCCCGCTGGCACCGCCGGCGCCAGCGGTACCACCCACGCCGCCGGTTGCGCCGCCCGTTCCGACACCTCCGGTGCCCCCGCCAACCCCACCGACGCCGCCTGTGGCTCCTCCCATGCCGCCTGCGCCACCCGTGATGCCGGTGCCGCCAGTGCCGCTACCGCTGTCGAGGTCGCGCCCGAGGAGCTCCTTCTCGGCGTCGGTGAGCTGCCCCGCGCAACCGGCCAAGAGAACGCCAGCGCCGCCGAAGAGGATCGAAATGAAAAGCGTGGATAGTCGGTTCATCGTTGCACCGTTCAGAACACAGCGGCGACGCCGCCGTGAAAGACGACATATTCATCGAGCGCGCCGCCCGCGATGAACGCGTCGCCGCGCTCGGGTTTGGCACTCGAAAAAATGCGCGTGTAGGTGACCTCGGCCCGCGCTTCGAGCCAAGGGAGAATGGCGTAGGCCCCGGTGACCATGGCATCGACGCCAGCGATCGTGGCGTGGGGAAACCGGTCGCTGAACTCCCCGCCGGAAAAGACGTACATGCCGCCCAGGCCGGCGATCAGCGAAAATGCATTGAAAGGAAACCGCGCATCGATCGCTCCCCGTAGGTACTTGTAACGAACGGAGGGGACCTCGGCGACGATCGCAGCATCGCCCTCGAAGACGAAGGCCCAGGTGCCGTAGGTGCCCTCGATTCCGATGTAGGGACCGCTGTTCTTCTGGCCGGCATTGAAGCGCCCGCGCACGCCGATCGCGCTGCGCGTCCACGAACCGGTCGCCTTCTGGGAGCCGTCCTTGGTCTGCGATTCGAAACCGAGCGAGCCTGCATAGCGGCCCACGATGCCGATGTCCTTGATAGGGCCTCCCGAGGAGGCACCCGGATAGAATTGCGCCGTCACGCCGTAACCGAGGACACCGGGCGCCAGATAGGAACGGAGAGGCCCGACGAGCGGGTCGCTGTAGGTCATCTTGCGAGCGCCCGCTTCGAGTCCCACGTCCACGAGGAAGAGCGCGTTGGTAAAATCGAGCTTTTGCTTCTTCTTGGCGACGGTGTCGCGCACCGGCGCCTCGGTGGCTGCGGGCTCTTCCTTCTCCTCGGGCGGGGGCTCGGCCACGGGTTCCGCGCGCGAGCGTCGGGTGGGCTTTTCTGCCTTTTCTGCCTTTTCTGCCCTTTCTGGCTTCTCGGGCTTCTCGGCCTCGGCGCGGCTCTTCTCGGGCGGGGGCTTGCTCGGCGCGGCGACGGCCTTCTCGCTCAAGGCTTCGATGTCTTCGAGCGGCACCGCCAAGAGCGGACCGATTTTCGTCCGCATCCGTTCGTTGCGGCCGAGGGTGATGTCCTCTTCGACGACCGGCTCGACCTGTTCGCTCATCACGAGGATGACGCGCGTCTCGCGCGCACCGGCTCTCCCGCGGCGCGTGCGGATGGCGATGAGCGCCGGCACGCCTTGCTGCAGGAGCGACTTGTGCACAGCGGCCAGCGCCTGTTTGCGCACGCGCTGGTTGGAGAGCGAGTCGGCAAACGAGCCCATCACGCCTTGCGTAGAGAGCGCGGCCCGTGTCGTGTCGGGATCTTGCATGGCGAAGCGAGGGGGGAGCGCATCGGTGATCTCGCGACGCACGGCCTCGACATCGGTTCCCTCGACCATGAGCACCACGCTCACCGACCTACCGGAAGCGGCCCAACCCGCGCTTGCTATGAGCAGGGACGTAAAAGCAACGAGCCCGATCACGGCTCGTTGAAAGACGCGATCGGCAGCCGATCGCGCGCGGCCGCGCGAAAGTGGCGGAGCCGCGTTATGGGTCTTGACCATCAATCGACCGGGCCTCTCGCGGGGGGCATGCACAAAAGCACGCCATACCGCCGAATTATAGGCGGCGAGATGTCGCATTGCCAGCGCGGATCTCGGCGAGAGTGCTTTCCGAGGCGACATTTCTTCTGCCAGCGCAGCGTAAAATGTGCATTTTTCTTGGACGGGTTTCCCCGTCAACGACATGTCGGCGCGTCGTACCCGCAACACCGCATCGATGTCGATTTTGTGATCGCTGCGCCCTCGATTCGCATGCGCATAGCCCGCTGACGCCATAGACCCCGGTCAGCCGATCCCGAACTGGCGCAGCTTCTTGTGCAGCCCCTCACGGGTGATACCGAGCGTCTTGGCGGTGCTCGTCTTGTTGTTATTGTGATCGCGGAGCGCCTCCAAGAGGACATACTTCTCGACTGCGTCCATCATTTCGCGCAGCGTGCCCTTGGCGGTCAGGGCACGCGCGAGGACCCCCTCGACGTGCCGGATGCGCGGTGAAAGGTGCTCTTTGGTGACGAAGCCGTTTTCATCGAGCTCGATGACGACACGCTGCATCTCGTTTTGCAGCTCGCGCACGTTGCCGGGCCAGTCGTAGGCGACGAGGAGCTCGGTCGCCTGCTGGGTCAGACCGCCGACCGGTTTTTGAAACTCGGTGGCGTACTGATTCAAGAAAGCGGCAGCCAAAAGGGCGATGTCGTCGCGCCGCTCGCGCAGAGGCGGAACGCGCAGAGGAAAGACTTTGAGCCGGTAGTAGAGGTCTTCGCGAAAGCGCCCTGCGGCGACCTCCTTCTCGAGGTTGCGGTTGGATGCGGCGACGATGCGCACGCTCACGTGCTTGGGCTGCGTCGCGCCGAGGGGCCGCACTTCGCCCTCTTGCAGGACGCGCAGCAGCTTCGCCTGCAAAGAGAGGGGCATTTCCGTCACTTCGTCGAGAAAGAGCGTGCCCCCGTCGGCGATCTCGAAGAGCCCCTTTTTGTCTTCGGTGGCGCCGGTGAAAGCGCCGCGGCGGTGACCGAACAGCTCGCTCTCCAAGAGGTTCTCGGGGACGGCCGCGCAATTCTGAGTGACGAAGAGCTTGTCGCGCCGTCGCGATCGGTAGTGCAGCGCGGAAGCGACGAGCTCTTTGCCGGTGCCGGTCTCCCCCTCGATGAGAACGGTCACCCGGGTGTCCACCACCTTTTCGGGCTGCCCGAGGACGGCCTGCATCGCCTGGCTCTTGCCGAGGATCGGCTTTTCGCCGTTCTGCCGCTTTTCTTCGCGACTTTTCAGGAAGGCGTTCTCTTTGTTGAGACGCTCTTCGGCGGCGACGAGCCGCTTGATGAGCCTCGCGCTTTCGATGGCGAGCGAGGCATTGGCGGCGAGAACGGTGAGAACCTCGACGTCGTCCTGACTCAGCATCGCCGGCGCGTGACGGTTGTCCACCTGCAGCACGCCGAGGATGTCGTCTCCTTTCCAGAGGGGGACGCCAATGGTGCTGCGGATGGAGGCACCCATGAGCGACTCGCTCTGACCGACGTCGCGCGGCGCGTCGGCCGCCAGCACCGCGGCGCGCTCGCCGACCACTTTGCGAAAGACGCTACGGGTGATGGGCACCGAGCCGGCGGGAGACGTTCCTTCCCCGCTGGCGGCGCGGATGCGCGTCAGCATGGGGACGTACGCGCCGTCGGCCTCGTCGACGTCGCGCAGCACGATGGTCACGTGGGTGGCGTTGGGAACCAAAGAGAGAACCGCGTCGGCGACCGCCACCAGCGTCTCCTCGAGGCTCGTGCTCGCGCCAATGTGCTTTTGCGCGCGGTAGAGGGCGGAGAGGCTGCGTGGGTTTTGCTCGATGCCGGCCGTGATTCGTCCGAGATCCTCGATCTTGCGTACGGCGACGACGCGCGCTTCCTCGCTATCGTCGTCGACCGACACCGCGATGGTGGTGATCGCTTCGCCCGAGCCGAGCTCGATGACGTCGCCGCTCTCGAGGGCCGCGCGGTAGCCCGCGCCTTCGCCGAGTACGGTGCGCGCCGCACCGCGCAGGAGAGCCGTGCCGTTGGTAGAGCGGAGGTCTTCCAGCACGGGGGAGGCCGGACCGAGCACGATGCGCGCGTGCTCGGCCGACACCTGGACATCCTCGAGGACGAGGTCATTGGTCGGCGCGCGGCCGATGCGAACGACTTCCCCCGCCGCGTCGAATGACCTCCCTTTGCTGGTGCCCGATCGAATGGCGAGCCGAAGCATCTTGCCAGCGCTCCAGCGCTACCTTGTCAGATTCTCGCTGCCCGATCGATCATCTTGGCGAAGGTGCTAGCGAGCGCGCAACCGATAGACGATCTCCTTCACCGGCGCGTCGGCCTGCATCATGTTGCGATCGTCTTTGGCCTTGTTCTCGTCGACGATCTTCTGCAAAGCATCGGCGACGGGGGCCGGCTGGGCTTGCGTCAGGTGGTCGATGGCCGACACGGCCGAGAAGCGCACCGCGGCGTTCTTCACCTTGGGGAGCTGTTTGACGATCTCCATGCTGGTGCCCGGGTTGCCGAGGATGGCCAGCATGTAAGCCGCCTTGATACCCATGAACTGCGTCTTCTCTTCTTGCGCCATGGGCTCTTGCACTTTGGAGACGTAGCAAGCGACATTGTCGCCACAGCCGTTGACGACGTCGGTGGCCAGGCGGAGCGCGTCTTTTTCGACCTGGGTGCCTTCCTTGTCGACCGCGGCTTTGACGTCGCCGACTTGCCCCTTGTTCATGACCTTGATGCAGGTGACCAGGGCCGCGAGCTGCACGGCATCCTTGTCGTTGTCGCTCCCCTTGGCCCCTTTGATCTGCTTGAGGAGCCACGGAACGAGCTGCGGATCGTAAAAGTGCGACGCCGCCTCCATGAGCTGCGCGCGCGCATTTTGCCCGGAGGGGGGCATCAGTGCGCCCGGCGAGATCTTCTCGAACGCGGCGATGAAGCCTTTCTGACTCTCCGGCGTGGAAGGCAGCTTGGTCAGCTCGCGCGCCACCACCGCCCGCGTCACGTCGTTTTCGGCGGTCTCCAGCGCTTGCACCATGGGACCGACCGCGTCGGGTCGACCGATGGCGCCGAGAACCACCGCCGCCGCTTTGACGTAAGCCTTGGCTTCTTCCGGACTCGCGCCGGAGATGGTCTTCGCATAGTCGACGATCTCCGCGTCTTTGCCGCTGATGGCGTTGACGAGGAACGGCACCGATTCTTTGCCCATCTTGATGAGTGCCATCGAAGCCGTACCGGCGACGTCGGCCTTGCTCGGCGTCATGACGGCCTTGAAGAGCGGTTTGACCGCGGCCGGATCTTTGAGCTCGCCGGCGAGCTCGGCCGACGTGGTCTGCCAGAAAAGCTCGTTCTGGTAGGCGGTTACCTTGGCGCTGTCGCCCGCCCCGGAGGGCTTGTCGATCTTGTGGTTGAGCCGCTCGATGATGATGCCCTTCCACTGCGGGCTGGCGAGCTGCAGCATCGCGTCGTGCACGTTTTTGTAGGCCTGCGAGCCCTTCTGGGTGCCGGCTTCCAGCTTGATGAATGCCTGCCCGAGCGCGGGGGCACCTTCCTCGAGCTTGGTCGCTCCGATGGCGGGCGCGATCCAGCGCACGTCGTCCTCGGAAGCGCCCTTGCCCTCGGCGAAACCGCTGCATCCCTTGATCCATGCGTCCTTGGAGCGCGGGTCGCGCGTGTCGCTCAAGAACTTGATGAGCTCGACGCGCGTGCGGTCGTCGATTTGCGCTTCGACGTAGACCTTGGTGAGCGGCCCGATGATCTTGTCGAGGAGCGCTTTGACGTTGGCGTCGTTGCGATCCTTGTTGGCCTTGGTCATCGCGTCTTCGAAAAACTGGATGAGCCGCTTGATGGCGGCGGGGCGCTGGATCGGGTCGTCCAGCTTTTTTACCCACGTTTCAGGCGCATTTTCGTCGTTACACCCGACCATCCCCAACGTCGCCGCCGAAACTGCCGCGCCGGTCGCGGAGGTGAACAAGAGGGCACGGAGCAGCGGAGCGATCGTTCGCGCAATTCGGATCATGGGATCACCTCCCCAAGGGGTGTTAAGGACGACGCGAGCTCGCGCAACGGCGAGCCCAGTTCAGAGCCAATGGTGCCAAAAAACCAAGGGATAAGAGAAGTTACGCTCCTTCTTCACGTGGTGTCAACGAGCCTGCGTGGCGCTGCACAGAAAGGTCGTGCGGGCGTCACCGACCCTGGCATTCGTCGTCGGGAGAGACCTCCGCGTGCCCGCGGCCCCGAAAATCACGGGTCGCGCTGCTGCACGATGTCGAGCACGGCCTGGTGCAGTTTCCCGTTCGATGCGAGAAACCCTTTCGCGTTCGCGAGCTCGGGGCCGTTGTAGTCGATGGGCACGCCGGCGGCGTCGGTACAGAGGCCGCCGGCCGCGGTGACGATGGCTTCGGGGGCGCAGGTGTCCCATCGCTTGCCGGCCTGGTTGGGGTGGAGGTAAAAGTCGGCTCGACCGGAAGCGACGTCGGTCGCCTTGAGACCGGCGCTGCCGCGTGGCGTCGCCTTTTCCACTCCCAGCCGTTCGATCAGCCGCTGCAGACGTGCGGAGGGGTGAGACCGCGAGACGACGAGGTTGGCCCGCGACAGCAACGACGTGTCGGTGACGCGGATGGGCGTGCGCGCACCGTCCGACGCGACTTCGAACGCGCCGAGCGATTCACCGCCGGCCCAGGCCACCCCGATGGCCGGCGCCACGACGACCCCCGCCACCGGTCGCCCTTTTTCGACGAGGCCGATCATGACCACGAAGTCGCCATTGCGCGCGACGAACTCCAGCGTACCGTCCAGCGGGTCGACGAAGAACACGCGCGGCGCGCCGGACCAGCCCGCGAAGGCGCTCTCGTCGCTCTCTTCGGCCACCACCGGGACCGGGCCGAACGACTCGGCCAGACGATCGCAGATGAGGGTGTTGGCCTCGCGATCGGCCTGGGTGACCGGATCGGCGGGCCCCTTGTAGTCGACGGAGAAGTTGGTGGCGTAGATGCGGGCGACGACGACCGACGCCTCGCGAGCCACGCGGAGCATCACCTCCAGCTCGTCGGCGCGGTTCACGTCGACACCTTGGCCTGCGCGAGTTCCCTCGGAAGTCGCGCCAGCGCGTCATCGCCGAGGTAAGGCGGCGCCGTCTCTGTCTCGCGCACGATTTGCTCCAGCTGCAGGACATTCCTCGGTCCGAGCACGGCCGTCGACACGAGGCTATTCGCAAGGACGTAGCGCACGGCGGCGGCGCGTAAGGTGTGGACCTCCCCTTGCACCAGCCAGCGCAGCGCATCGAGCTGCTTGAGGCGCGTCGCGAGCTCGCCGCTCGACCAACGATCGGCGCGGTGGTCGCCGCTCGGGAAGATTCGACCGGGCGCGAATTGACCGGCCAGCAGGCCATAGGAGAGGACCGAACGTGCGAGCACGCCAGCCTTGTTGCCGGCGAGATCGGCGGCAAGATCGTGCAGATCGTGTGAAAAGAAGAGGTTATAGGCAAGCTCGATAACTTCCGCGCGCTGGCCGAGCGCGGCGCGCGCCACCGCCGCGTCGCCGGCGCTGACGCCCCAGGCGGCGATGACGCCCTTCTCCTTCAGCTCCTCGAGCGCCGCGGTGGTGTCGCCCCGCGCGATCGTGGAAAGGGAGGGGTTGTGCAAAAGGACGACGTCGATCCGCTCGCGTCGCAGTCGTTCCTGCGACCGCGCGACCGCCTCGTGAAGGTACTCTCGTTCGAAGCGCTTGTACGATTGCTCGAACGCCGGAGCGACCGCCGACGTCTCGGGCCGCTGCGTGCCCACCTTGGTGATGACGCGCGTATCCTTGCCGGCCAGCCGTTCACCCAGGCACTTCTCCATGTCCCCGCGACCGTAGATATCCGCCGTCTCGAAGGCGGTGACGCCGAGCTCGAGCGCGCGATCGATCACGCGGTCGCGTTCGATGGCGTCGACGGGACCATAGGCCTCACCCGAGAGGCCCCAGGTGCCGAGCGTGAGCTCGGAAATCGTGATGCCGGTTTCTCCGAGAGCGCGGGTCCGCACTCCGAGGGTTTAGCACCCATGGCCCCGACTCTTCCAGCGTCCGAGCGCGCGCTCGAGATCGTGCACCGCCTCCGCGATCGGTTTGACCTCGATGGGGTGGTGCAATGTGCGCGCGATCTCGAGCGCGCGAACCTCCCCTTCGGCACGAACGTGCACCGTGATAGCGACGGGTTCGGCCTGTTCGGCGCCCGTGGGCCTGGTCTCCAGCTCGACCCACACGCCTCGACCGGGCGCGAGGGTTCCGAGCCAAGCGACCATGGCCGCGCGGTGCGCCTCGCGCGCGTCGGGGGAGAGGTAATCGCGGAGGACCGTCTGGTAGGCGAGAACGAAGGCATTCTCATGTTCGCGCGCGACGCGCGCGACGCGCGCTGCAAAGTCGCTCACGTCGGCCGGCTCCAGCACGGGCGCCGCGGGCTCCTGGCGAGCATCGAGCAAGACGCGCAGTCCAGCTTCGAGGCGCTCGAAACGGCCGCGATCGCCGGGCCATATGCAGGCCCGCATCCAAGTGACGTTCTCGGGGTCGGCCAGATCGACCGGCCGGGCATCGAGGCCCACCCGCGCGACGGCGTGCACCGAGGTTACCGCGGGGATCGGGGCGCCGCTCGGGTCGGTCCACACCGCCGGTAGCCGCTCGGCCACGAGGTTGAGTCCCGCGCTCGCCCCGAGATCGACCAGGGCCATCGGCGTCGCTCCGCCGTCGCATCCCGCCAGGTAGGCCGGCCAACGCCAGGCGATCGAGCGCAGCGTATCGTTGGTCTGCACCCAGCGGCTGGCGAGCGTCGCAAAGAAGCGTGCATGCTGGGGAGCCAGCGCTTCCCGCACCGCGCCGAGGTTCACCTCTTCGGCACGGGGCTGGTCGGTCCCGATGGCGCGATAAAGGGGGTGGGACGGACCTTCGGAGAGGGCGTCGGCGCGCAGCGCTGCCAAGAAAAGCAGCGGGCGGTCGTAGGCCACTTGGAACGTGCGTTCGCTCCACGCGCGTTCGAGCGCGTGCCCGAGCTCGGAAGGCGAGTCCTCGAGCATCGTTTGGACGTGCCCGAGCACGGCGAAATACGACGGAACGCTGTCACGGAATTGGCGACGAATCCACGCCACGTCGTCAGAAAAACCGTGCATCCCTCGGCGCGGCTCAACGTTCATAGAGCCAATAATGGGCCGAGCCGAACCCGGCGCCAGTGGCATCGACGATCGAAACGAGCATCGCTTCTCCGGCCAGGTTGGCAGGGATGTCGATCGCCGCTTCGGACCAACCGGGGGGCGTCGCGCGAATCGTCGCCACCAGTTCGCCGCCGATGCGGGCTTCGAGATCGCCGGCGCGCGGCGCCACGAGGCGGGCCACGAGCCGGTAGGCCGACCCCGCTCGCCCGCGCAACACGAAGCGATCGTAGCTTCGGCCGACGCGCGTACCGTCGGCGACCTCTTGCCCCCCGTCTTCGTAACTGAGCGCGAGATTCTCCGTCTCCCGCGTGGGACCGAGCTCGTAACGGTGCTCTGCCTCGGACTCGAGATCGGAGACATCGAGCGCGTCGACGAGCGCGGCGCCGTCCGCCGAGCGCGGGCTTTCCCCCGACCCGAGCGCATCGTAGCGCGCGGTGTAAGCCAGCATGGAAACGCCGCCGAGGATCGTCTGATCGAGCACGGTGGCGCGGTAGAGCTCTTCCCCGAGGATGGCGTCGCACCCGAGCCAGTGAGGATAGACGATGAAATGCGTGGGAAGGCGCGCCGGGGATGCGCGCGCGAGCTGCTCGTAGTGCTCGAAGCGCGAACCGGCGCCGGCCACCCAGTAACGCGCCTCGCCCGGCGTCGTGAGCCCGACGATGTCGAACGTGCTGCGCTCGGAGAGGTAGCTGATGGCGCCCGTATCGTTGACGCCGATGAGGACGCCGGGCTCGAGCGCCGTTCGCGCCCACCGTCCGAGCGCCACTTGCTGGCGATCGATGGCCGACGCGCTGGAAGCCAGGTCATCGAGCGTCCATCCGAGATGTGAAGCCAGCGCGCCTGCGAAAATGCCGCTCAGCACGGGCGCCGCCAGTCGAAAGCGCGGCAAGAAGATGGCACCGGCGTCGGCCACGCAGCGCGCCAAGCATGCCAAACCGATGAACCAGGCGAACGCAAAGGGCCACAGGTAGCGCAGGCGGTTCCAGAGGAACGTGAGGTAGGTGCACGGGATGAGCATCGACAAGGCCATCAGAAGGATGAGCGCAGCGCGGAGGGACCGGCCACGCAGCCGGCCGGCGGCGGGGATGGCGACGAGTGCTGCCAGGGCGAACGGGCGGGCGCCGGACGGGATGTAAACGGCGCTCCATTCGCGGCCGTCGATGATCACGTCGAAGAAGAGGCGCAGGTTGTCACGCACCGACGCGAGCAGCGCCGCCCCATGGCCGTAGTAAGGATTGCCGGGTAGCCATTTGACGACGGTCGTCGATGAACTGACGCTGCCCGTCAGCGCCCAATGGAGCAGGGGCACGACGAGCGCTCCCGCGAGCGCGAGCGCCGCCGCGCCGTAGCGAAAAGGGTCGCGGTCTAGGGGAAGAGCGCTGCGCTCGCGCGGCGGAAACGCCGCCAGCGTGCCGGCACCGATGACGGACACCAGCATGCCCTCCGGCCGCAAAAGCGGCGCGACGAAAGCGAGCACAATCAGCGTGCGCCGGCGCGCGGAGCTGCGCTCGGGGCGCGAAAGCTCGCCCCACTCGATGCAGCGCCGGAGCGCGAACGCCAAAACGAAGGCGAGCGGCACGACCTCCATGCCGCTCGCTGCTCCGAAGACGTACCCGCCGAAGCACGGCACCATGGCCGCCGCCCCCGCGCTGGCCCCGCGGCCTACGAGCGGAAGCGCCAGCCGGTAGGTTTCCACGGTCAACGCTCCCAGCGCGAGAAACCCGAAGGCCCAAGCGGCCCAGATGATCGAGAGGTCGGTCAATCCGGCGGCGTGGAGCGGCGCCAGGAGGATCGGCCAAAGCAAGCTCGTGGCGCCCGAGCTGTACCCCTCGCCATCGACGTAGGAAAAGAAGTGTCCGCTCGCGAGGCGCTTGGCGTACTGAAAGTGGATGAAGGCGTCGTCGAGCGGCACCGCGGGGTGCCCGCAGCGCGCGATCACGGCGCGAATGGTGTAGGCGGCGAGGGCGATGGTCGTCAGCGACACCGGCACGTAGCGCAGGGGACGCTTCCATCGCCCGACGAGGGCCGATACGACCGGTGGTGCCTGCAAAGTGGTGTCGCCGTGCACGGAATCCTGCCCCATTTCGCCTTCCTCGAGTGACCCTGTGTCAAGCGTTTTGGGGGGGGGCTGAGGGGGTCCCCCGTGGTATCAGGCCCACGTGTCAGCGGAACCCGTTCACGATCCACGGCGCCGGTACGCGGAGGCGCTGCGCCTTGGCGGCGACGGGAGCCTCGCGCTCGCGGGCCTCCTGACGGCGCCGGTGAGTCGCATCGAGATCGAAGTGGGGCCCGGGCGAGGTGGTTTTCTCTTCGATCGGCTCGCGGGGCGGCCCGATCTCGGGATGATCGCCTTCGAGGTGAGCCGCAAATGGACGACGCTCGTGAATGAGCGCCTGGCTCGACGCGGTCTCGCCGATCGCGGTCGAGTGTTCGCCGACGACGCTCGGCTGGCGCTGCCGCGGCTCGAGCCCGCGGGACAAGTGGCCTGCGTGTACTTCCATTTCCCCGACCCGTGGTGGAAAAAACGGCACCAGAAGCGGCTCGTGGTCGGATCGGGCGTGCTCGACGAAGTGGCGCGCTTGCTTCGCCCCGGTGGCGAGCTCTTCGTGCAGACCGACGTCGAAGAACGCGCCGACCTCTACGAGACGCAGATCCTCGCCCACCCCGCATTCCGAGCCTATGGCGAGGCCAACGCTGGTTCCGGCGAGCGACCCTCGGCGCGGCTCGCCGAGAACCCCTACGGAGCGCGCAGCCACCGCGAGCGGCGCGCCATCGACGACGCCATTCCCATCTACCGACTCCGCTTCCAGCGCGCCTAGTGATAGGCTCGCCCACCATGCTCAGGCTCGTTGCTCGCATGGTCGTCGCGGGGTCGCTCGGCGTCGCGGCGCCCCTCGCACTCGCCTCCTGCGTCACGTACAGCGAAGCGCTCAACCGCGGACAGCGTCACTTCCAGGCCAACGAATATGAGCAGGCCCTGGCCATCTGGCGCAGTCTCGAGCGCGACATCGACTCGCTGCCGCCCGGCGACCGCGCTCGCTACGCGTACTTTCGCGGGATGACCGACTATCGAATGTCGCTCCGCGAGGATGCGCGCCACTGGCTTGCCATGGCTCGCGCTTACGACCAGGCCATGCCCGGCGGGATCGAGGACGCCTGGCGCGAGCGCATGAAGGAAGCGCTGAAAGACCTCGAGGGGGACCTGCGCGGCGAGGGCCCCCTCGCCCGCGCGCCCGACGCCGGCGCCGACTAGCACCACCCGGGACAACCACCCACGGCGCTGGCGGTTCGCGAGGAATGGGTCAGGTTCCGGGAGTGGATAGGTCGGCCCACCTCCTGACGCTGCTCGCGCTGGCTGCCCTGGCAGCCGGATGTGGTCACCGCGCGGTGGCCACACCGCCGCCGTCGCAACCCGTCATCCACGCAACACCCACGGTGATCACGCCGCACGAGGACGAGCCTCCGCGAGCCATGTTCGAGCGCGCGCATCTGCTGCTCGTGGAGGGCAAAGGGGCCGAAGCGGGGCGGCTCTTCGATCTTCTCGCGGCGCTCGACCCGGCCGGCGAAATTGCGCCGATCGCCCACTTCAACAGCGGCATCGCGTGGGAGGTGGCGGGCGATCGCCCCGGGGCGCTGGCGCGCTTTCACGCCGTCGCCGTTCGGTACCAAAAACTCGACGTCGGCCGGTTGGGCGCTCTGCGCGCGTCGCGCCTCGAAGCTTATCTCGAGCAATGGAGTCAACTGTCGGCAACGGCCGACCTGCTCTTGGCGCGTCCTGACCTCGGCGACATCGATCGTCTGGAGGCCTACGGTGCCAAGGCTCTCGCCGTGGTCGAGGCCGGCGACCCGGACGGCGCCGAGCGCTTCATCGCGCGGGGGCGCGACATCATCGAGTCGCTGCGACTCGGCGAGGGGGGCAAGGTGCCGCACGAGGTCGCGCAGGTCTTTTTTGCCCTCGGGGAGGTGCGCAAGCTCCGTAGCGAGGCGATCGTCTTCGTGCCTCTGCCCCCGAACTTTGCGGACGCGCTCGAGCAGCGGTGCCAGGGGCTGCTCGACGCCCAGAGCGCCTACTCCGATGCCATGCGGAGCTACGACGCCCACTGGGCGGCGATGAGCGGGTTTCGGGTAGGCGAGCTTTACCAGAAGCTCCACCGCGACGTGCTCGCGTTGGCTCCGCCCAAGACGGCCACCACGACCGAAAAGAAGCGGCTCTTCGAAGGCGCCATGACCCTTCGCTACCGCATCCTGCTCGAAAAAGGCCTGACGATGATGGAGCACACGGTGATGGTCGGGGATCGCACGGGAGAAGCGAGCGCGTGGATCGATCGCGCGCGCGCGGCCAAGCGGGAGATCGAGCGGGCGCTGGAAGAACAGAAGGCGAAGCTCCAGAAACTCCCCTATAGTGAGAAAGATCTGCAGAAGGCGCTCGACGATCTGGCGGCCAAGAGCCGGCCATGACGTGCGCTCGAGGTGGCGCGGGCCCGTGGTCTTGCGGTAAAACGCGCGGGGCGCGGCGAAAGCGCGGGAAACCGGCGCTAGAAGGCACAAATAGTGCTTGACTCGGATGAAAAGCAGACCCACGCTGTCGGTCCCCGTGGGGCCCCCTCGCCCTCCCCGCCGTCACCGACGTCACCCACCGTCGGCCGAAGGTGAGGGCGGAGGTATCTCTGCGGTGGCGCCAGTTTTGCTTGCACGCACGGAGGCGGTCGTCTACCCTTCGCGCCGCGTAAGGCATCGAGCGGAACGCTCGGGCTGGCGTAGCTCAATTGGTAGAGCACCGGTTTTGTAAACCGGGGGTTCGGGGTTCAAGTCCCCGCGCTAGCTCTCCTCAGCCCCAACGAGCTCCCCCTCAAAAGCGTACTGGGCAGCGGGTTCAATTGATAAATGTCAGCACTTTCGGAGGGTTGCCCGAGTGGCCAAAGGGAGCAGACTGTAAATCTGCCGGCTATGCCTTCGATGGTTCGAATCCATCACCCTCCACGGTCGAGCAGAGGTACGGGACAGGGAGTCGCGGGAGTAGCTCAGTTGGTAGAGCGTCAGCCTTCCAAGCTGAACGTCGCCGGTTCGAATCCGGTCTCCCGCTCACGAAGATGCAGAGGCGTGGTGCCGGGACGTGACCACTGAGAGTTTGAGATTCGGCCCAGCTAGCTCAGTGGTAGAGCACCCCCTTGGTAAGGGGGAGGTCATCAGTTCAATCCTGATGCTGGGCTCGAAAGAGATTCACCAAGTCGCTTCGATCGATTAGCCCGCGGACTCGGAAGTCCGCCCGTTGGAGAGTACGTCATGGCCAAGGAAAAGTTCGTTCGTTCCAAACCGCACGTGAACGTTGGGACCATTGGACACATCGACCACGGCAAGACGACGCTGACAGCAGCGATCGTGAAGGTGCAGTCGAAGAAGAACCTGGCCAAGGAAATCAAGTACGCGGACATCGCCAAAGGCGGGACGGTTCGCGACGAGACCAAGACGGTGACGATCGCGGCAGCGCACGTGGAGTACGAGAGCTCCAAGCGACACTACGCGCACGTCGATTGCCCGGGACACGCCGACTACATCAAGAACATGATCACCGGCGCCGCGCAGATGGACGGGGCGATCCTGGTGGTGAGCGCGCTCGACAGCGTGATGCCGCAGACGCGCGAGCACGTTTTGCTTGCTCGCCAGGTGGGTCTCAACCAGATCGTCGTGTTTTTGAACAAGTGCGACGCGGTGGACGACCCGGAGATGCTCGATCTGGTGGAGATGGAAGTGCGCGAGCTCTTGAACAAGTACAAGTTCGACGGCGACAAGGCCCCGATCATCCGCGGGGCGGCGCTGCCGGCGCTGCAGGGTGACGCCAAGTGGGAAGCGTCGATCGGGCAGCTGCTCGATTCACTCGACACGTACATTCCGGAGCCGGTGCGGGACATCGACAAGCCGTTCTTGATGGCGATCGAGGACATTTTCTCGATCAAGGGTCGCGGGACGGTGGCGACGGGGCGCATCGAGCGCGGGGTCATCAAGGTGAACGAAGAGGTGGAGATCGTCGGCTTCACGGAGACGAAGAAGACGGTGGTCACCGGGGTGGAGATGTTCCGCAAGCTGCTCGACCAGGGGCAGGCGGGGGACAACGTGGGATGTCTCTTGCGCGGCATCGAGAAAGAGCAAATCGAGCGCGGGCAGGTTCTGGCCAAGGGAGGCACGATCACCCCGCACAAGAAGTTCACCGGCGAGGTGTACGTCTTGAAAAAGGAGGAAGGTGGTCGGCACACCCCGTTTTTCACCAATTACCGGCCGCAGTTCTACATGCGCACCACCGACGTGACCGGCTCCTGCGAGCTACCGGAGGGGGTCAAGATGGTGATGCCCGGTGACAACGTTCAGATGACCGTATCGCTGCACACCCCTGTCGCCCTCGAAGAGCAGATGCGCTTCGCCATCCGCGAAGGCGGCAAGACCGTCGGCGCCGGCGTCGTCACCAAGATTCTGGAGTGAGGGACGATCATCGCATTCCCATCTCACTCGCCTGTGCCGAGTGCGGGGCTCGTAACTACCGCACCACGCGCCGCGTTCGAGAAGGAGAACAGAGACTCGAGCTCAAGAAATTCTGCGCAAGCTGCAAGAAACACACGGTCCACCGGGAGACGAAATAAGCATCGAACCAACCAACTCTAGGGGTGTAGCTCAGCTGGTAGAGCAGCGGATTCCAAATCCGCAGGTCGTGGGTTCGAGCCCCCCCGCCCCTGCCGCGCTCGAGCGCGCGAGCCGACTCGCTTCGAAGAACGAATCATGATGACCGAGCAAGACATCGACGAAAAGACGAGCGACGAACCGACCGCGTCCGGCGACGAGCCGAACGAGGCCGAGTCCGATCTCGTACGCGCCGAGCAGGCGGCAGCCGGGCTTCCGCCCGAGGCACCCCAGCCGGGCGAACCGGGACTGCCGACCCAGCTGGGAGCGGCCCGGTATGTCCTGGCCGGCTTTTTTGCGGTCGGTATCACGGTCACCTTCCTCGTGGCCAAGGTCTTCGTGGGAACCTGGAACCGGCTGGCCGACAACAGCTGGGTCGCGCGACAGGCACCGTTCGTGAGCAGCATCGCCGAGGACGACCGGTCGACGTACGCGACCCTGCTCGGCGCAGCAGTCGGCGTCTCGGCAACGATCTATGCTTACCGTCGCCCCGACGTTCGCACCTGGACGAGCGAAGTCGCAGCGGAGCTCGCCAAGGTGACCTGGCCCTCCAAGAAAGAGGTCACCAACTCGACCATCGTCGTCATCGCGGCGGGAGCTTTCGCCACCGTCTTTCTCGCCCTTCTCGATCGTTTCTGGGGATTCGTCACCAACCTGGTTTATGGAAGCTGAAGGGCTCGTCGATTCTCATGGTTTCTCGAGCGCCTTCGGAGGCTTGGCAACACAACGAGGCGGGAGCGCCGCACATGGCCAAAAAGTGGTACGTCATTCAGACCTACTCGGGGTACGAGAACAAGGTGAAAACTGCGCTGCAAGAGCGCATTCGCCAGTTCACCATGCAGGAGAAGTTCGGCGAAATCCTCATCCCGACCGAGACGGTTCAACAGGCGCGCGCCGGCGGGAAATCCACGATCCGTCAGAAGAACAGCTTCCCCGGCTACATCTTCGTCGAAATGGAGATGACCGAGCCGGTCTGGCACCTGGTCAAGGACACGCCGAAGGTGACCGGCTTCATCGGCAACCAGACGCCCCAAGAGGTGAAGCCACCCCAGATCGAGGAGCTGCGCAAAGGGATCGTCGAGGGCGCCGTCAAACCGAAGCCGCGCTTTTCGTTCGAGGAGGGAGACGAGGTGCGGGTCATCGACGGAGCGTTCGCGAATTTCTCGGGGACGGTCGAGGAAGTCAAACCCGAGAAGCAGAAGCTCAAGGTCAAGGTGTCGATTTTCGGTCGAGCGACGCCCGTCGAGCTCGAATTTAGCCAGGTGGAGAAGCGGTCGTGAAAAAGATCACAGGGTACGTTAAGTTGCAACTCCCCGCGGGCAAGGCCAACCCTTCCCCGCCCGTCGGGCCCGCCCTCGGCCAGCACGGCGTCAACATCATGGGCTTCTGCAAGGAGTTCAACGCCAAGAGCGCGTCCCAGGGGGACATGATCATCCCGGTCGTGATCACCGTCTACTCCGATCGAAGCTTCAGCTTCGTCATGAAGACGCCGCCCGCGTCCGTGCTTCTCAAGAAGGCGGCCGGCCTCTCGACCGTGAAAAAGCCCGGCAGCGGCGCGAAGGAGCCGAACAAGAACAAGGTCGGAAAAATCACGACCCAGCAGCTCCGTGAGCTCGCCACCATGAAGATCCAGGACATGAATGCCAATGATGTGGATGCCGCCATGCGCAGCATTGCTGGCACCGCGCGCTCGATGGGGATCGATATCGTCGATTGACATCGCGAAAGCACGAAAATCGAACCACCGCCCCGGGCCGTCGTCACGGCAACGGAATCACGGTGGGAGGCGAAAGCCGAACGAGGAGAAGAGATGACCATAGGAAAGAGAAAGAAGGCGGGGGATGCGCTGCTCGAAAAGGGGCGCAAGTACACCGTCGAGGAGGCGGTCGCCATCGTGAAGAAGGCGGCCAAGTGCAAGTTCGACGAAACCGTCGATCTCGCCGTGCGCCTCGGCGTCAACCCCAAGCACGCCGATCAAATGGTGCGCGGCGCGATCGTGCTGCCGCACGGCACGGGGCAAAAGCTCCGGGTGCTCGTTTTCGCCAAGGGCGACAAAGAGAAAGAGGCGACCGCCGCCGGCGCCGACTTCGCGGGCTCCGACGAGCTCGTGCAGAAGGTGTCGGAAGGGTTCATGGACTTCGACCGCGTGATAGCCACGCCCGACATGATGGGCGCGGTCGGTAAACTCGGCCGCATCCTGGGGCCGCGCGGACTCATGCCGAACCCCAAGGTCGGCACCGTCACCTTCGACGTCACCAACGCCGTGAAAGAGGCGAAGGCCGGCAAGGTCGAATACCGCGTCGAAAAAGCGGGCATCGTCCACGCGCGCATCGGAAAATCGTCCTTCGGGGAGCAAGCGCTGGCCGACAACGCCATGGCGCTCATCCAGGCGTTGGTTCGTGCGAAGCCGTCCACAGCCAAGGGCATCTATTTGAGAAGCATCACACTCGCATCGACCATGGGTCCGGGCGTTCGTATCGACCCCGCTAGCGTCGTGTCGACGACCGAGGAGGAAGGCTGATGGACCGCGCCACCAAAGCGGCCTCGATCACGGAGATCAAGGGGCGCTTCGACAAGATGACTTCCGCCGTCTTCCTCGACTTCAAGGGGATGACCGTCGGGGAAGTGAGCAAGCTCCGTACGGAGTTTCGCAAGAACGGCGTCGAGTACCGCGTCGTCAAGAACACGCTCGTCAAGAAGGCGATCGCGGACAAGCCGTGGAGCACGGTCGTCGACGCAACGCTCAAAGGCTTCACCGGCGTTGCCCTTTCCTACGAGGACCCCTCGGCGGCCGCCAAAGTCATCAAGGCGTTCCGCAAGGACAACGAGAAGCTGAAGATCAAAGCAGGGCTCGTGGAAGGGCAGCTCCTCGACAGCAAAGCGGTCGAAGATCAGCTGGCGACGATGCCCGGCAAAAACGAGCTTCGCGCCATGCTGCTCGCGACGATGCAGGCCCCCTTGCAGAACTTCGTCGCCCTCTTGCAGGCACCTACGCAAAACTTCGTCTACGCGTTGGCCGCCAAAGAACGCGAGGAAAACAAATGACCACGATCCACGGCTTCCTGATGATTGACAGGGAGACGGGGAGACATTTCCCCGCCTCCCTGTAGACCCTCTGGCGGGGCTTCAACGGATTCGAGTTTAGTTTCAAAGGTTCAGAAGAAAGAAAAACGGAGCGTACTATGGCTGATCTCAACAGTGAGCAGGTTGTCGATTACCTTTCGGCCCTGCCGGTCATTCAATTGGCAGGCCTCATCAAGACCCTCGAAGACAAATGGGGGGTCAAGGCCGCTCCGGTTGCTGTCGCGGCAGCACCGGGAGCCGCGGCGGCGGCTGCCGCTCCCGTCGAGGAGAAGACCGAGTTCACGGTCGAGCTCGCGGCGGCCGGAGCCAACAAGATCAACGTCATCAAAGTGGTGCGTGAGATCACCGGGCTCGGCCTGAAGGAAGCCAAGGACCTCGTCGAAGGCGCTCCCAAGACGGTCAAGGAAGGCGTGGCCAAGGCCGACGCCGAAGAGATGAAGAAGAAGCTCGAAGATGCGGGCGCCAAGGTCGAGCTCAAGTAGTGAATGAGCGATCGCCGAGACACGCCTTTCGTTCGGCCGCGGCGGCCGACGGAGTCGCGCGTCTCGGCGCTCGCCAGAGAGTTTCGCGCGGAGGGCGTACGCCCGATCGCGCTGTGTAAGTTTTGTGCCTGCAGTATCTCGGAGGCTACCCGATGGCGTCGGTGATCCAGTCGAACTTTCGCGTTCGTAAGAACCTCGGTCGTGTAAAGCAAATTATCGAGGTTCCCAACCTTATCGACATCCAAAAGAGCTCGTACGACAAGTTCTTGCAAACGAACGTGCCGCCGGGCACGCGCACGGAGGTCGGCCTCCAAGCGGTGTTCCGCAGTGTGTTCCCCATCAAGGACTTCAACGGCACGAGCGAGCTCGTCTTCGTCTCCTACAACCTGGAGAAACCGAAGTACGACGTCGATGAGTGCCGCCAGCGCGGGATGACCTTCGCGGCGCCCATCAAGGTGACCACCCAGCTCATGATCTACGACACGCGCGACGGCGGTGACCGCATCGTGCGCGACATCAAGGAGCAGGAGGTCTACTTCGGCGAGATCCCGCTGATGACCGACACCGGTACCTTCATCATCAACGGTACCGAGCGCGTCGTGGTCTCTCAGCTGCATCGCAGCCCCGGCGTCTTTTTCGATCACGACAAGGGCAAGACGCACTCCAGCGGCAAGCTGCTCTACAGCGCGCGGGTGATTCCTTACCGCGGCTCGTGGCTCGATTTCGAGTTCGACCCCAAGGACATCATCTACGTGCGCATCGACCGGCGCCGCAAGATGCACGCCACCGTGCTCCTGCGGGCGCTCGGGTACTCGACGCAGGATTTGTTGAACTACTTTTACTCGACGGAGACCATCTTCTTCGAGAAAGGGAGCAAGTTCGCCAAATCGATCGAGTTCGAGATCCTCTCCGGGCAACGCGCGACGCGCGACATCCGCGTGGGTGGCGAAACGCTCGTCAAGAAGAACACCAAGTTCACCAAAGCCGCCATCAAGAAGCTGCGCGAAGCGAAGATCGATCGCTTGCCCATCGAGATGGATGAGCTCGTCGGCAAGGTGGCCGCGCACGACATCGTCGACAAGGAGACCGGCGAGGTCATCCTCGAGTGCAACGAGGAGCTCACCGAGCTCAAAGTGGACCGCCTGCGCGAAGCGGGCATCGACCAGTTCAAGGTCCTCTTCATCGACGGGCTCAACGTGGGCGCCTACCTGCGCGAGACCCTCATCGCCGACAAGGTGAAGACGACGGAAGACGCGATCATGGAGATCTACCGGCGCCTTCGCCCGGGCGATCCTCCCACGCTGGAGACGGCCAAGACGCTCTTCAACAACCTCTTCTTCAATCCCGAGCGCTACGACCTCTCCAAGGTCGGCCGCCTCAAGCTCAACTACAAGTTCTATCGGGATCTGCCCGACGATCAGAAGCCGGCGCTCGATCTCTCGGTGCTGACGCCCCAGGACATCCTGGAGACGGTGCGGCACTTGATCGAGCTGAAGAACGGGCGCGGATCGGTCGACGACATCGACCATCTCGGCAATCGCCGCGTGCGCGCGGTCGGCGAGCTCATGGAGAACCAATACCGCATCGGTTTGGTCCGCATGGAGCGCGCCATCAAAGAGCGCATGAGCATGTCGCAAGAGATCGACACGCTGATGCCCCACGATCTCATCAACGCCAAGCCGGTCTCGGCGGTGGTGAAGGAGTACTTCGGCTCTTCGCAGCTCTCGCAATTCATGGACCAGACCAACCCGCTCTCCGAAGTGACGCACAAGCGGCGTCTCTCGGCGCTCGGGCCGGGCGGTCTCACCCGCGAACGCGCGGGGTTCGAGGTGCGCGACGTGCACGCCACCCACTACGGCCGCATTTGCCCCATCGAGACGCCGGAAGGTCCGAACATCGGCCTCATCGCGTCGCTCTCGACCTACGCGCGCGTCAACGAGTACGGCTTCGTGGAAACGCCCTACCGCAAGGTCGAGCACGGCAAAGTCATCGACGAATTCGGCTGGTACTCGGCGCTCGAAGAGGAAGGCAAATACATCGCGCAAGCGACGGCCAACCAGGACGAGAAAGGCAAATTCAAGGACAACCTGGTGTCGGCCCGTTTGAACGGCGACTTCAAGCTGGTCACGCCGGAAATGGTCGAGCTCATCGACGTCGCGCCGAACCAGATGGTCTCGGTGGCGGCGGCGCTGGTGCCGTTCCTCGAGCACGACGACGCCAACCGCGCGCTCATGGGCGCCAACATGCAGCGTCAAGCCGTGCCGCTCATCCGCACCCACGCGCCGCTGGTCGGCACGGGGATGGAAGGGCGTCTCGCGCTCGACTCGGGCGTGTGCGTCGTAGCCAAGCGCTCGGGCTCGGTGGAGAGCGTCGATGCGTCACGCATCGTCATTCGCGCCGAAGGCACGGGCAGCGAGGTTCCCGACATTTACCACCTCACCAAGTTCCAGCGCTCCAACCAGTCGACTTGCTACAACCAGAAGCCGGTCGTTCGCACCGGCGAGCTGGTCAAGCCGGGTGACGTCCTCGCCGACGGTCCGGCCTGCGACATCGGCGAGCTGGCACTCGGCCAGAACGTGCTGGTCGCGTTCATGCCTTGGCAGGGTTACAACTTCGAAGACTCCATTCTGGTCTCCGAGCGCATCGCCAAGGACGACGTCTTCACCTCCGTCCACATCGAGGAGTTCGAGTGCGTCGCCCGCGACACCAAGCTCGGCAAGGAAGAGATCACCAAGGACATCCCCAACGTCGGCGAGGAGGCCCTCAAGGACCTCGACGAGTCGGGCATCGTTCGCATCGGCGCGGAAGTGAAGCCGGGGGACATCCTGGTCGGCAAGATCACGCCCAAGGGCGAAACGCAGCTCTCCCCCGAGGAAAAACTGCTGCGCGCCATCTTCGGCGAAAAGGCCGGCGACGTGCGGGACAGCTCGCTCAAGGTGCCCCCGGGCGTGGCGGGTATCGTGATCAACGCGCGTATCTTCTCCCGCAAAGGAACGGAGAAGGACGAGCGCGCCCGCGACATCGAGGAGACCGAGCGCGTGCGTCTCGAGAAGACGCGCGACGAAGAGGTCAAGATCCTGCGCGACTCGTTCTTCCACAAGATCCGCTCCGAGCTGCTCAACGAGACGACGAGCGGCAAGCTGGTGGACGACAAGAGCAAGGTGCTCCTGAACAAGGGCGACAAGCTCGATGCCGCCATGCTGGACGCCATCCCCCGCAAGTACTGGGGCGAGATTCCGGTCGACAAGGTGGCGGAGAGCGTGCAGGCCAAGCTGCGCGATCTCGAAGACATCGTGCGCGCCCGCGAAGAGCACTTCCGCGACAAGATCGAACGCCTCTCCAAGGGGGACGAGCTTCCCCCGGGCGTCATCAAGATGGTGAAGGTGTACATCGCCATCAAGCGCAAGCTGCAGGTCGGCGACAAGATGGCCGGCCGTCACGGCAACAAGGGCGTCGTCAGCCGGATCCTGCCGGAAGAGGACATGCCCTACTTGCAGGACGGCACCCCCGTCGACCTCGTCCTGAATCCGCTCGGCGTGCCGAGCCGCATGAACGTGGGTCAAATCCTGGAGACGCACCTCGGCTGGGGGGCGCGCGTCCTCGGGGCTCAGATCCAATACATGATCGAAGCGAAGTTCCCGATGTCGAAGACCCGCGAGCACCTGCTCAAGATCTTCGGCTCCGGTGACGGCGGTGAAGTCATGACGCAGTTCTTGGCCAAGCTCTCGGAAGACGAAGTCCGGAGCATCGCTCACAAGATGCGGCGCGGCGTGTTCTTCGGTTCGCCGGTGTTCGACGGCGCCGCAGAGGCCGACATCAAGACGGCTCTCGGCCTCGCCGGGCTCCCCTTGAGCGGTCAGGCCATCTTGTTCGACGGTCGCTCCGGTGACGCGTTCGAGCACGAGGTCACCGTGGGCGTCATGTACATGCTGAAGCTGCACCATCTCGTCGACGACAAGATCCACGCCCGTTCGATCGGCCCCTACTCGCTCGTTACCCAGCAGCCCCTCGGTGGCAAAGCCCAGTTCGGCGGCCAGCGCCTGGGAGAGATGGAGGTGTGGGCGATGGAAGCGTACGGCGCTGCCTACTCCTTGCAGGAGTTCCTCACCGTCAAGAGCGACGACGTCATGGGCCGCACCAGGATGTACGAAGCCATCGTCAAGGGCGACTACACCCTCGAAGCCGGTTTGCCCGAGAGCTTCAACGTTCTCATCAAGGAGCTGCAGTCGCTCTGCCTCAACGTCGAGCTCATCGAAGACAGCGCCGCCCAGCGCGAGGCGAACGCTGCGGAAGAGGAATGAACGAGAGGCAGACGGTGCGAACCATGAGACGAGGAAAGGAAAACCGCCAAGGCGCCAAGGCCGCCAAGACCACGCCAAGAGTTGAAATCCAAAAACCCTTGGCGCTCTTGGCGTCTTGGCGGTTCCCTTCTCGGCGGTTCGCTTCTTCGTTCAATTCGAGTTTCAAAGGTCAGACGAATCCGTAATCGGAGGTATTGCCCGTGCGTGACATTTTCAGCTTCTTCGAGAAGCCCAAAGACCCGCTCTCGTTTTCCGCGATCCGCATTTCCCTCGCGAGCCCCGAGAAGATTCGGGAGTGGTCGCACGGCGAGGTCAAGAAACCGGAGACGATCAACTACCGCACCTTCAAACCGGAGCGGGACGGCCTTTTCTGCGCCAAGATCTTCGGGCCGGTCAAGGACTACGAGTGCAACTGCGGCAAGTACAAGCGCATGAAGCACCGTGGGATCGTGTGCGAGAAGTGCGGCGTCGAGGTCATCCAGTCCAAGGTCCGCCGCGAGCGCCTCGGGCACATCAACCTCGCCACGCCGGTCGCGCACATCTGGTTCTTGAAGAGCCTCCCCTCGCGCATCGGCAACGTGCTCGACATCACCTTGAAGGACCTGGAAAAGGTCCTCTATTGCGAGGCGTACATCGTCATCGACGCCAAGGAGACCGGGCTCGCCCAGGGCGAGCTCCTCTCCGAGGAGAAGTACCTGCAGCTCGTCGAAGAGTACGGCGAGGACAAGTTCGTTGCCGGAATGGGCGGCGAAGCCGTGCTCGAGATGCTGAAGCACAAGGACGTGCACAAGCTCGCCGAAGATCTGCGCAGCGAAATGCGCGAGGCGACCAGCGAGGCCAAGCGCAAGAAGATTGCCAAGCGCCTCAAGGTCGTGGAGGCGTTCCGCGAGAGCGGCAACCGCCCGGAGTGGATGATGCTCACCGTCATCCCCGTCCTCCCGCCCGACCTGCGCCCGCTGGTCCCCCTGGACGGCGGTCGCTTCGCCACCAGCGATCTCAACGACCTCTACCGCCGCGTCATCAACCGCAACAACCGCTTGAAGCGCCTGCTCGAGCTGAACGCCCCGGAGATCATCATTCGCAACGAGCGGCGCATGCTGCAAGAAGCGGTCGACGCCCTCTTCGACAACGGGCGCCGCGGCAAGACCATCACCGGCCCCAACAAGCGCCCGCTCAAGAGCCTCTCCGACATGCTCAAGGGCAAGCAGGGCCGCTTCCGTCAGAACCTGCTCGGCAAGCGCGTCGACTACTCCGGACGCTCCGTCATCGTCGTCGGTCCGACGCTCAAGCTGCACCAGTGCGGGCTGCCCAAGAAGATGGCGCTCGAGCTCTTCAAACCCTTCATCTACAACAAGCTCGAAGAGCGCGGGTACGTCAACACCATCAAGAGCGCCAAGAAGATGGTGGAAAAGGAACGTCCCGAGGTGTGGGACATCCTCGAAGAGGTCATCAGCGAACACCCGGTGATGCTGAACCG
>Ga0193706_1000318_pt1 | contig 29705 bp, 21 predicted proteins | sample U3c1metaG_FD_160130 | JGI IMG/M metagenome (GOLD analysis project Ga0193706, IMG submission 160130) | Soil microbial communities from a riparian zone of the East river system, Colorado, United States - U3c1 | ecosystem: Environmental > Terrestrial > Soil > Riparian zone | place: USA: East River... | reverse complement strand
CAAGCGGGCCGCGCTGGGGACGACGCTCGAACGACTCGCCAAAAAAATGCCCGTGCGTGCCGAGCTCAACGTCGCACTCACGCCGGTCCGAAAAGACACATTCAACGTCGTTGCACGACTCGCTGCCGGTGCTCCCGCCGCGCAGCGCTTGCCCGGGGTCGTGGTCGTCGGTGCGCATTACGATCATCTTGGCTATGGCGGGCGTGACTCTCTGGCGCCGGACCGGCACGAGCCTCACGTCGGCGCCGACGATAACGCCTCGGGGACGGCCGCGTTGCTGGAAACGGCGCGCATGCTTGCCGCGCGCGCGGGGGACCTGCGCCGGGACGTCCTCTTCGTCGCGTTTTCCGGCGAAGAGTCGGGCGTGCTCGGATCAACGCACTTCACCCGAACACCGCCGGCGGGCGTCGCCGTCGCAGACGTCGTCGCCATGATCAACATGGACATGGTCGGACGCCTTCGGGAAAACCGATTGCGCGTGCTCGGCACCGATTCGGGCGACGAGTGGCCGCGCTTGGTCGAGCTCGCGTGCGCCGAGTCGCGCCTCGATTGCGCAGTCGGGGGAGATGGTTTTGGCCCCAGCGATCAAACGCCTTTTTACGCGTCGGGCGTGCCCGTGGTGCAGCTTTTTACCGGCGCGCACGGCGACTACCACAAGCCGAGCGATACGGCGGACAAGATCAATGCGGCGGGCGCCGCGCAGATCGCGCAAATGGCGAGCGCGCTCGCCACCGCGGTGAGCGCGCTCGAGGCTCGCCTTTCGTTGAAACAGGCTCCGGCACCCGCTCCGCGCGGCGACGTGCGTAGCTTCAATGCCGCGCTCGGAACGATTCCCGATTACGCCGGCCCGCCGGGCGGTCAACGAGGCGTGTTACTGGCCGGCGTACGGCCCGGGGGCGCCGCGGAAGCCGGCGGCCTTCACCGCGGCGACATCCTGGTACGCCTCGGCACGCATGAAATCGGCAGCGTTGAGGATCTCATGTACGTGCTCAACGCTTCGCGACCGGGTGAGCGGGTGAAGGCTCTGGTGCTTCGCGAGGGCCACGAGCGCGAGCTCGAGGTTACCTTTCAGGAGAGTCGTCGAGCACGCTGAGTCGCGTGAGATATCAGCGGTGAATTGCCGCTACGCTAGTCAGCGGAGGAATCGCCGCCGCTGCGATCGGCGCTCGCGTCGGATCCACCGCCGGCGTCCGTCGAACCACCCGACCCCGAGTTGCCCGCCATGCCACCCGATCCAGCCGCACCGCCGGCGCCGGCTTTGCCCGCGCCGCCTGCCGTGCCTCCCGCCGCGCCACCGCCGCCGTCGACGGCGCCGCCTGCGCCTGCCTTGCCGGCCATGCCTGCGCCGCCCGCTTTTCCGGCGGCGCCTGCTGCGCCACCTTTGCCGGCCGTGCCACCGGTGCCGGCTGCGCCACCCTTGCCGGGTGCGCCGCCAGTGCCCGCTGCGCCACCTTTGCCGGGTGCGCCGCCAGTGCCCGCTGCGCCACCTTTGCCCGCGGCGCCGCCGGTGGCTCCGCTGGCGCCACCTGCGCCGCCAGTGCCACCTGTACTGCCGCCGGTTCCGCCGGTTCCGCCGGTTGCACCACCGGTCGCGCCGGATCCGCCCGATCCGCCGGTCAGGCTCGTTCCGCCTGCGCCTTTGGCATCGAGACCACCACCGTCGCGGGTGACGTCACCATCGTCATCGATGCTCCACAAGCAAGCGAGTGGCACCATCGACAATCCGCCGACGAAGGCGGCACGCATCAAGAAACTACGAGTCTTCGTGCTTCCCATGGGGCGCTCCGAATCTCAAGACCAGCGACGAGTATACACCCTCTTTCGAAATTGCAAGCGAGCGGAATTTGAATGTTACGTCATACGGGGAAAGGGAGAGCGTGGCTGGACGGCACATCGAGGCAATTCGCATAGCGTCTGCATGTGAATAGGAAGCTGCATGTGTGCGCGCCAATCACGCGATCACGCTGCATATTGCTAAAAGCGCGAGCTATTTCATGAAGCCGTGCGGCGGAGTGCATACACGCGCGCCGACGAATTCGCGCGGTACGGAGGTTGCTGTAACGAGCTTCGTCGTTTTTTTCGAGGGAGCTCAAAACATGCAAACATTTTCGATGAGCGGCGCCTTCGGGCGCGGTCGGGCAGCGCTGCAAACGCGCCTCACGTTGCGCGGTCCGCGCGCTTATGCGGATACGCACGCCGTGGCGCTATCGCTTCTCGAAGGAGGCGAACAGCGCTCGGCGCACGATCTGCCGCGCCGCGCTCTCGACCTCGGTGCCGGGCGCGGCGAGCTATCGACGAGCCTCGCCGCGCGCGGATACGCCGTTACCGCGGTAGAGCGTTATCCCGCGCAGTTCGAAGCGCAGGTGCCGCTCGTCGACGCTGATTTGAACGAGCCTTTTCCCTTTGTCGACGCCAGCTTCGACACCACGATGGCCATCGAGATCCTCGAGCACCTCGAGAACCCGCGGCGCTTTCTGCGCGAGCTTGCGCGCGTGCTCCGGCCGAATGGCGTCGCCATCGTATCGACGCCGAATCTCACCAGCCTCTTGTCCCGGTTTCTATTCGCAGCCTCGGGGCAATGGGATTTGTTCTTCAATCATGCTTGGCGTTTGCGCGATCCGTACTCGTCGCTCGTGCACGGACACATCACGCCGGTCACGCGCTGGCTCCTCGAGCATCATGCGCGCGACGCGGGGTTCGTCGTCGAGGGCCGCGCCTATTCTTCCTCCTACCTGCCCGGCGTGCCGTGGCAGTTGAATCCGCTCCCCTCGGGCGCGATGTTCGGTCGCATCCTGCTCTTGCGATTGCGAAAATGCTCAGGATGACCCGCTGCGTTCGCCAGAATAGCTCGGCAATCGCTCGTCCAGCACCACCCAGCGCACCTTGTCGCCTACGTAGATATCGGCCTTCGGCGGCACCTGCCATGGATCGTCGAGCGATCCGCAAGTGACGTCGATCTCGTCGGGCCAGCGCCGGGTCGAAAAGGTGAGCGGCGTTCCGCAGCGGGGACAAAAGGTACGGGACCCCTCGTCAGACGAAGAAAAGGAAGTCGGCTCGCCCGAGACCAGCTCGAACGTTTTGCGCGGTACGGTGAACCATGTAACGAATGGGGCGCCGCTCGTGCGGCGGCAGATGCTGCAATGACAATTCGCCGCGTGGAAAGGCGACGCGTCGACGCGGTAACGTACGAATCGGCAGAAGCAACCGCCGGGCAGCACGATGCGAGATTACTCGTATCCGCGCCGTTCGACCGCGAACGAAAGTCGGAACCGTCACCCCTGCATCGCCGCGTCGGTCAGCGTGGCGGCGGGCGTGCGTGGACGGCGCAGTGCCTCCACCGCTAGCGGGTCGACGCGCACGCCGTCGCGTTCGGCATAGAGCGCGGCGCGAACCGCGCGATGGGGAAAGCCCTCTTCGGTGATCGCTTCGGCAATCTCTGCTGCCTTGACGCCACCCGAGCCGAGAAGCTTGACGTCGACTTCGACGATAACGAGATCGCCGACGAGCCCTGCGCACGCGATCTCTCGCCTCGCGTCGACCCCCGCCATGCGCGCATCCGTCACGTAGGAGCGGACATCGACGTACTTGGCGAGACCCTCGATCTCGCGGCGTACTTTCCACTCCTGCGCGGCGAGCAAACGCTCGACGCCGGCGGCCAACCACGCCTCGCCCCCCGACGACGGGAGTGCCGAGCGCGCAAAGGCCAGCAGGTAGCGGGCGCTGGTGAGAATTTTGGTAATGCCGGCGTCGGCGGGGCCGAGCGCGACACCGTCGCGAAAGGTGAGCCCCACTGCCGCCATCGCGTTCATCTCTGCCAGCATGGAGGCAGGGTCCACCTCGGCGAGCAGCTTGATGTCCACGACCTCGGCCAAGCTGACCACGCCCACCGAAAGGGCCGGCGAAAAGGACAGATCGGGTCGAGGGTGGAAGCCCTGTGAATACGCGAACGGTGCGCCCATGCGCCGCATGACGCGCGGCAGCTCGCGCACGAGATCGAGGTGCCCGAGGAGCGCGGCGGGCCCGGTCTTCTGGAAACGAAAGCGGTAGCGACTCGACTGCTCTCCCGCCGGACGCGGGTGCGGCGCGCCCCGGCGCACCTTCTTGCTCGGCTGAGCCGGCGGCTCGCTCGGCGCGTCGGCAGTGACGACTTCGGTCGTCTCCAATACCGGCAGCCGCCGCACCGCGCCCATTTTCGTCAAGAAGTCGATGCGCTCGGTGCGCATCTGCGAAAGGTCGCAAGCGACGCCGCAGTCGTAGCAAACGAGCGGTCGCTTGTCGGCTTCGGCTGATTCGACGTTCGTGTAATGGACGAAGGAGCCGATCGTTTTTCCGCAGGGCGGCGAAAGGCGGTTGCGCAGTGATTTGCGGTATTCCTTGGCGAGAAAGCCGTCGGCGAGGCCGACGTCGATGTGATCCCAAGGCAGGCGCGCGGTGACCGGAATGGTCCCGAGAAAAATCGAGGTGTCGATACCGTGCGCGTCGAAGGCGGCGCGCCACACGTCGAGCTTGAAGTGCTCTTCCCACGAGTCGAAGCGCGCACCGTTGCGCCACGCGTGTTCGATGACGTCCCCGAGCGAGCGATCGCCGCGCGCGAAGACGCCCTCGAGAACGCTCTCATCGCAGCGATGGGTGCGAAGATCGACTTTGGTTTGCCGCGCATCGTCCCGCAAGATTCGCTGCTTTCGCTCGATCTCGGAGGGGACGTCCATCGCGCACCACTGAAAGGGGGTGTGCGGCTTCGGCACGTGACTCGACACACTGACCGTGACCTTGGCGCGACCACCCTTGTGCTTGCGACCGACGGCGAGCGCGCGCGCGCCGGTGGCGACGATGCCGCGCACGTCCTCGTCCTCTTCCGTGGGAAGCCCGATCATGAAGTAGAGCTTCATCTTCGACCAGCCACGCGAGAAGACGCGATCGGCCGTCTCGAGCAGCTGCTCTTCGGTGACGTTCTTGTTGACCACGTCGCGCATGCGCTGGGTGCCGGCTTCGGGCGCGAAGGTGAGCCCTGTCGCACGCACCTGCCCGAGCTCGTCCAACAGGTCTTCGTCGAGGCCGTAGGCGCGTAGCGATGACACGCCCAAGGAGACGTTCTCCGGCTTCAGCTTGGCGACGACTTTCTTGATGAGGGGCGAAACGCACGAGTAGTCGGCGGTGGAAAGCGAGGTGAGCGACACTTCGTCGAATCCCGACTTTTTTACGGCGCGCACGACGGTGTCGACGATCTCCGCAGGATCGCGCTCGCGCACGGGACGGTAGATCATCCCCGCTTGACAGAAGCGACACCCTTCCGTGCAACCGCGGGCAATCTCGATCGACATCCGATCGAAGATGGCTTCGGGGCCGCCCACCGGGCCGTCGTCGGGGAACGGATATTTGGATAGATCCGCAACGAAGGCGCGCGGAACGGGAAAGGGCGGCACCGTGTTGGTCGTTTCCCCGCCCGAGATTTCGGCATTCGGTCGATCGACGACCAGAAAGCCGGTGTCGACGTCGCGCGACACCGTGTAGAGCGACGGTACGTAAATGCCGCCGAGTTGCGCGAGCCGAACCAAGCGCTCCCTGCGCGGCACACCTTGGCGGCGGAGCTCGGTCCAAAGCAGAGCCAGCTGCGGCAGGCGTTCTTCCCCGTCCCCGATGACGATGGCGTCGAGGAACGCCGCCATGGGCTCGGGGTGCGTCGCGGTCGGACCTCCCGCGACGACGAGCGGGTCGTCTTCGCCGCGATCGGCGGTGCGCAGCGGGATGCGGCCGAGGTCGAGCAACGTCAAGCAGTTGGTGTAGGTGAGCTCGTACTGCAACGACAGCCCGACGATGTCGAAGTCCGAGAGCGCGTGTGCGCTTTCGAGGGAGACGAGCGGCAGATCGCGGCGCCGAAGCTCGCGCTCCATGTCGATCCACGGCGTGTAGCAGCGCTCGGCGAGCAAACGCGGATCGTCGTTGAGCACCTTGTAGAGGATTTTGTAGCCGAGGTGACTCATCCCGATGTCGTAGACGTCGGGAAACGCGAGGCAGACGCGGGCGTCGACCGCCGCCCAATCCTTCTGCGCTTGGCCAGCTTCGCCGCCGGCGTAGCGAGCAGGTTTTTGAACCTGGTGCAAAAAGGAGGCGTACGGATGCTCGGCGAAGTCGTTCATTGGTTTAGGCAGCGCGAACCCTCGGCGATGTCGTGGTGGAAAGACGGCGAAGCGCTCGTCCCCGCGAAGGGCGAAGTGCTACCACGTTTTCGAGCTCAGAACGACCCGCCGATGGAGAGCTGCCCCAGCAGGTCGAAGCCATTGCCGAAGAGTCCCGAGGCGGGGATGGTGAAGCGCGTCAGACCTCCGCCGGGGTTCGCTGCCGCGAACGCACGATCCTGCGATTGGAAGTCGTAAACGACGCCGAAGCCTCCGGAGAGCGTGAACCATCCGCCGTAGATGGATTGCGAGCCGAACATCGCCCCGAGCTGGGTCGCGGGGACAGTCACCTCGTCGATGTCGCTCTTGAAGGTGATCGAACGGTATCCGAGGTGCGCCTTGAGGAAGTAGCCGCGCAGCGGGCGCCCTTCCAACCAGAAGCCAAACTCGCCGGCGATGCCACCTCCGCTGGCCTTGATGCCATAGGTCCGACTCGTGGCCAGATCGTTGAACACGTACTCGGGCACGACGACCACCGAGAATGGCCCCGCGAAGGCGTACTCGATCTCCCCTGTCGCTCGCCCGAAGAGCAGATCGAGCACCTGGAATCGAAGGGACCACTGCAGCTCGGTGCGCTTCGGTGGAGGAGGTGGTAGTGGCGGCTCAGTGTAGCCGCCGTAGCCGCGCGCTTGCCCGTAGTTCGGTGGCTGCGCGGCGGGGGGCTGCCCTTGCTGCGCTTGGTTCGGAGGGTACCCCGGTGGGGGCGGCGGGTACCCCGGCGGTGGATACGAGGCGGGCGGGTAGCTGGATTCACCTGCGGACCCCGTCGGCGGGGAGGGCGGTGCGTTCCCGGAGGGCTGCGAACCCGCCGACGGGGGGGCAGGTTGGTTGGAAGGAGGGACGGCACTCGAAGGTGGGTAGCCGCTCGGCTGAGCGCCAGGCGACACACCGCCGGAAGGCGCGGGACCCGTGGGGGGAGATGTTTGCGCGCGCGCCGGCCACGTCGTCGAGGCGACGGTCAATGCCGCACCGAGCGCGACCGAAGCGCCGTGATGCGTCCGGCGATGAGCCTTCTGGAAGACTCCGGCGAGCCCTCTGACCCTCACGAACATGGTAGGTGTCCTCTCGTTTTCGCGAATCTTAGCCGCTCATGAGGTGGTCACGGCGGAAAAGGTCTGCTAGACCTGAAACCACGATCTCATGCGCTGCCCTCCGGCGGCGCGGTCCTTTCACATGGGTCGCAAGGCCCCTCCCCCCGCATCTTCAAGCGCCGCAGAGCCGGCCATGGTTCTTGGCTCCCCGCCTCTCCTCGTCCCCAATCAGGACGAGGACACCCGCGGGAGCCCGCAGCCAACGCGTTTCGACGCCGGCTTTGACCAATCGCGCGTCGACCCCGACGCGCAGAAGGTCGTTCGCCGTCTGACGCGGCACGGCTTTCAAGCGTATCTCGTGGGCGGCGGTGTGCGCGACCTGTTGCTCGATCGCCGGCCGAAGGATTTCGACATCGCCACCGATGCCCGTCCGGAAGACGTGCGCCGCCTCTTTCGTAACTCGCGCATCATCGGGCGGAGATTCCGCCTCGTGCATGTCCTGTTCGGCGGCGGCAAGGTGATCGAGGTCGCGACCTTCCGGCGCAGTCCCATCATCGACGTCGATTCGCTCGACGGGTCGGACCCCGACCTGCTCATCCGCAGCGACAATGCCTTCGGCGAAGCGCACGAAGACGCCGTGCGCCGCGATTTCACGATCAACGCGCTCTTTTACGATCTCGACGCCGGCCAGGTCCTCGATTGGGTGGGCGGTATGGCGGACATCGAGCGCAGGGTCGTGCGTACGATCGGCGAGCCCGAGACTCGGTTTCGCGAGGACCCCATCCGCATCTTGCGCGCCATCAAGTTCTCGGCGCGACTCGACCTCGGGATCGACCCCGACGTCTACGATGCCATGGTGTTCACCCGCGCGACCCTCGCGCGCGCTGCGCGGCCGCGTCTCTTCGAGGAAATCTTGCGGCTCTTGCGCGGCGGCGGAGCCCACCGCTCCATCTGGCTCGCCTGGGAGCTCGGCATTTTGAGCGTCCTACTTCCCGAGCTGGCGACCTTTCTCGATGACGATGCCGGCAACGGTGCGTCGACGCGAGTGTGGAAGCTCTTGGCGGAGGTGGATCGCCGCACGCTCGAGCGAGGAACGCCGTTCGACGACATCGTGCTCTCGACCCTGCTCCTCCTCGAACCGATGCGAGAGGCGTGCGAAGGCGAACGTGATCGCGTCGCGGCCGCCTACGGCTTTCTCGATCCCGTCATTGCGCGGCTGGCGATGTCGCGCAGGGTTGCCGACGCCGTGCGCCGCATCGTCTCCATTCTTCCGCGCCTCGGCGCCAACCGCGCCGGGCGTTTTGCGCGGTCGGGACTCGCTGATCTGGCCACCCAAATTTACGAAATCGAGCGCGCCGCCCGAGGGGACTGAGCGAGTTGCTTTTCGGCCTGCCCTGGGTCCAAGATGAGGTTACGCCCTAACCTTAACTGGCCCGAGGTCGAGTCATGCGAATTCCTTTTTTGGCAATAGCGGCCCTTATTTGCATCGGAATTGGCTGCGGCACGACCGATGTCGACGACCTTTTCACGCCGAATCCTCCCGCCAGCACCGGCGGTAAAGGCGGAAGCGGCGGGCTCACGGGCGGAGCGGGGGGCACGGGGGCGACGGGTGGCTCGGGCGGTTCGGCGACCGGCGGAACGGGTGGGACAGGTGGCTCGACGACGGGTGGGACGGGCGGTGTAGCCGGTACAGGGGGCGTCGGAGGCACTGGCGGAACGGGCGGCGGGGGCACTGGGGGCACCGGCGGCAGCGGAGGAACGGTCGTCGACAGCGGCGCGCCCGACGCGCGGCGCGACGCCAACACCGATGCGCGCGACGCCGCACGAGGCGGTATTCGCTGTGGGGCGACGACGTGCGATCCGGCAACTTCGTTCTGCTGCCTGGCGAGCGGCAACATCCGATGTCTCACGACGGGGTCGACGCAGTGCCCCTCGTCGACCGACCGGCTGCATTGCGACGATACAGCCGATTGTCCTACCGGTCAGATCTGCTGCGCGGCAGAGGGGGCGAGCGGGAACGGCGCCGATGCCGTTTGCGCGTTGACCACCTTGGGCTGCGGCGCTCCGAAGCAGATGCTGTGCGACCCCGCGGTGACGGCGCCGTGCCTCAACTTCGCCAACCTCGTTTGTTCGGCCAACGGCTCGGCGATCATCGGAGAATACGCGTATTGCCACGCGCCGTGATCACGTTACCCGCTCGCCAAAAGCGCGCGTAGCTCACTTGGCACCGTCACCGGTACCGAGCAAGTCCGGTCGCGGCACATGAAAGCCACCGGTGTGCCATCGGAAGGCTTGTCGCGTGTGAGCAAAGTAGCGGCTGCGATCGACGCGGCGTCGGCTGGATCCGCCCAGACGACGTTGCCATTGGGAAGATAGCTCGCGAGGGCGGCCCGGTGCAGCGCCGCGGCGCGCGCGTCGTCGACGGCGCCGAGGATCACGACGTCGGTGGAGCCGCGCACGAGCCTGTCGAGAACGCCGATCGTTTGGCCGAACGCAAAAGGATTGTCGAGCGCGCTCGGCGCGACTTGCTCGAGATAACGCCGGGCAGGCTCGCCGTATTTTTCGTCGCTGAGCGCCCCCAAGCGGAGGAGCACCGATGCGGCGATCGAGCCGCCCGAGGGGACAGCTTGGTCGAACGGATCTTTGCTGCGCGTAATGAGCTTCTCGCCGTCGTTGGGCGTGAAGAAGAAGCCGCCTTCGCCGCTATCCCAGAATTGCAAAAGGAGTTGATCGGCCAGGCGTGCGGCGGCGCCGACGTACCGATGATGGCCCGTCGCTTCGTAGAGGTCGAGCGCGGCCGACGCGAGAAAGGCGTAGTCATCGAGAAAGCCCGGACCGCGCACGACGCCGTCCTTGACGAGGCGCGCGACGCCGCGCTCGGACACGAGCTCGCGCTCGACGCGATCGTACGCGCGCACGGCAGCCGCGAGAAGAGACGGTGCGCCGAGGGGGCTCGCCGCATTGGCGAGCGCACCGATGACGAGACCGTTCCAGCTCGCCAAGATCTTCTCGTCGCGAAACGTTTTCTCTCGTTTTTCGCGCGCGGCCCACAGCTTGGAGCGAGCGCGCGTCAGCGCTTGCTCGACGTCCGCGAGCGGCATCTCGAGCTCGGCGGCGACGGCGGTGAGAGGGCGGTCCTCGTGGAGAACGGTAGCGCCGCTCGACTCGAAGTTTCCGGCCGCAGTGACGCCGTAATAACGAAGCGCCGTGCGCGCCGCCAGCTCGTCGCCCGCGAGCGCGCTCCGGATCTGGTCCTCGGTCCAGACAAAGAATTTCCCCTCTTCGCCTTCCGAGTCGGCGTCTTGCGAGGCGAAGAATCCACCGGCCGGGCTTTGCATCTCTGCGAGCAGGTACGCACCGATGTCGCGCGCCGTCGCTGCGTAGGCATCGTCGCCGAACGCCCGGAAGGCATCCGTGTACAGGCGCAAGAGCAACGCATTGTCGTAGAGCATCTTCTCGAAGTGCGGAACGAGCCAGCGTTCGTCGGTCGAGTAGCGATGAAACCCGCCGCCCAGGTGATCCCAGATTCCGCCCGCGCGCATCCGCGTCAGCGCGAGCCGCACGCTCTCGGCGGCATGCTCGTGCCGCTCTTCGACGCCGCGTCGCAAAAGGACGTCGAGGCACATCGTGTTCGGGAACTTGGGTCGCCCGCCGAAACCTCCGTAGCGCGGGTCGAATCGCCCGAGAAGCTTGCCCGCGGTGTGCTCGAGCAGATCGGGCCCGAGGCGGGATGCGGCGGCGCTCGTCTTCAAATCGCCGACGCGTGCGAGCGCTTGGGCGATCTCTTGCGCGCTCTTTTCGACCTCGCCGCGACGTGTCTTGTAGATATCGGCGAGAGCGGTGAGCACCGTCGGAAACCCGGAAATCCCGTAACGATCGCGGGGGGGAAAGTACGTGCCGGCGAAAAACGGCTTTTGGTCGGGGGTGAGAAATACCGTGAGGGGCCAGCCGCCCGATCGCCCCATGAGCTGCACGACGAGCTGGTAGATGTGATCGAGATCGGGGCGCTCCTCGCGGTCGACCTTGATGGAAACGAAATGTTCGTTCATCTGCCGGGCGATGCCGGCATCCTCGAACGATTCGCGCTCCATGACGTGGCACCAGTGGCATGCCGAATACCCGATGGACAAGAGGATGGGCTTGTCCTCGGTCTTCGCCTTGGTCAGCGCTTCTTCGCCCCAAGGAAACCAATCGACGGGGTTGTGTGCGTGCTGCTGCAGATACGGCGAAGCCTCGCGCGCGAGGCGGTTTTGCGCCCGATCACGCACGGCGCGACCTAACCCGAGTCCTCACAGACGGACCCTTCCGAGCCGACCGGCTTTCCGGACTGGAACTCGAGGCTGCAGGTGGCCGGCCGGGTGAACGATTCGATGAGGTCGAGCACGAGCGCATTCGACCAGTCGCGCGCGCCGTCGAAGCGGGCCCTGATGACGCCTTTGGGATCGATGACCCACGTCTCGGGATAGAGATCGGTGCCGAATTTGTCGTGTACGACGGTGGACTCCGGGTCGAAAAGCACGGAAAAAGGAGGTTTAGGTTCGCCAAGGAGCGTGTGCAGCGCGGAAAGCGCGACGTCCTTGGTCAGGTCGGTCGATATCGTGAGAACCACGACGTCGTCGCGTTTGGCGACCACCTTGGCAAAATCGGCGAGGGAAGGCATTTCCTCGAGGCAGGGTTGGCAGGTGGTCGTCCAGAAATTGAGAATGACCGTCTTGCCGCGAAATTGCGAAAGGTGCACTTGGTTGCCGTCGGCGTCGGGCAACACGAAGTCGGGCGCGGTGCGATTGCGGCCGGCGTAGGTGGGCCGCATGGCACAGATGGGCACGCAGGCGCGCCGGGTCTCCGAATCGCGGGCCATCGCGACGAAGGCGTAAACCGCGCTCGCCGCCACGGCGATGAAACCCATTTGCAAAAGCGCGGCTGGCTTCATGCTCTCGCGTTCCTCTTTGCCGTGCGCGGCTCCACCGTCATGCGGGGCTTTCTACCACGAGCCGTCCCGCGCGCGGGAGGCTCCGACGGCGGGGCTCGATGGCCTGGAAAGCGCGACGGTATGCCGCAAACGTCCCCCCATCGTGGACGGCATCGAGCACGGCGCGTCCCTCGGCGGCGCCCCCTTGGGCGAGCACATATTCGACGAAAGCCCACCGCGCACTGGTCGAGCGGACATCGGCCCGGCCCTCGAGCCCGCGGCGCAACCGCGTGAGCCGAGCGCGCACGACGTCGATTCCGGCGAACGGCGCCCCGTCGAGCGGCGTATTGCGCTTGGCGCAGAAGGGGGCGATGCCGAGCGAAACCGGGATTCGCTGCGACAGCGCAGTGACGAGGCCGACACACTCGTCGATGTCGGCATCGGTTTCGCCTGGCAGTCCGATCATCAAATAGAGCTTGAGCCGGTTCATGCCGTGAGCGCGAGCCAGCTCGGCGGCGCGCTCGAGATGGCGAATGTGGGCGCGCCGCTCGAGGCCCTCCCGCAAGCGTTCGCTCGGCCCATCCATCGCCGTGGTGAGGGTGCGGTACCCGGCGGATTTGAGCGCGCCCACGAAGGCGTCGTTCAGGCGATCGGGCCGCAAGCTCGAGAGCCCTACTTCGCAGCCGCGTTCCGCCAGCTCACGTACGATCTCGACGATCTTCGGATGATCGCTCACGGCCGCGCCGACCAGGCCGACGCGGGTCGCATCCTCCGGAATGAGCTCGAGGATGCGCTCTTTTTTGACGATGCGCATCCCGCCGTTGGTGGAGCGGCGCATGACGCAATAGGTGCACCCGCGCGAGCAGCCGCGCTCGGTCTCGATGAGGAACATGTTCGAGAGCTCGGTGAGCGGCGTGCGAATGGGGCCCCACGCCGGCAAAAGATCGTCGTCGCATTGAGCGACGGGCGGGAGCACCTCGCCGTGCAAAGCCGGCACGAACACATGGGGAAGAGCGGCGAGATCAGCGAGCGCGCGTGCCCTCGACGGGGCCTCCCCGATGAGGGCGAGAACCTTGCCGACGAGCCCCTCGGCTTCGCCCACGATGACCGCGTCGACATAGGGTCCGAGGGGGCGCGGATTGCTGAAGGTGAGCGGCCCGCCCGCGAGGATGAAAGGGTGGCGCTCGTCGCGATCTTCGCGAAGAGGGGGCAGATTGGAGAGCTCGAGCAGCTGGATCAGGCCGGCGAGCTCGAGCTCGTAAGCGACGGAGAGTGCCACCACCGGAAACTCGGCGAGCGGTGTGCGCGACTCGTAGGTGACCGGCTGCTGTCCCTTTTCGCCGGAGACCGCGTCATCGGGCAGAAACGCGCGTTCGCACATCATGCCGTCGGTTTCCTGGATAGCGCGGTAAATGCGCTGGAATCCAAGCGAGCTCATGCCGACCGCATAAGGTGACGGATAGGAAAGTGCCACGCGCAGCGGGGCTTGCTTGGGAATGGCGCCCACTTCGGCGCGGAGCCGTTCTTCGATGATGCGGGCTAAAGGGCGAGTGGGCAAAAGGGCCTCGGCGCCGAGAGCCTAGCACTTGCCGCGACGGTACACCGGGCGGGGGTCGGTCGATGGGGGACGGGGGGCGAAAGCGTGCCCGATTCGACCTTCCGCGGCTTTGCCAGTATAGAGTGCCGCCCGTGGCAACGACGGCACCAGCATTCGGCAATTGCCGCGTCGTGGAGCAAGTGGCATCGGGCCCCCTCAGCGACGTTTTTCACGCCGTGCAGGAGCCGCTCGGCCGCCATGTCGCCATCAAGGCGCTGCGCCCGACCGTCGCACCAAGCTCGCCCTTCGCTTTGCATTTGGCGCGCGAAGCCGAGCTCCTGTCCAAGCTCGACCACGAGAATCTGCTCGAGGTTTACGACTTCGTGCGCACCGATTCGGCCATGTGGCTGGTGCTGGAATACGTCGATGGCGTGAGTTTGGCCGAGATCCTGGGAAAGACGGAGCACCTCACCGTAGCGGCTGCGCTCGCGGTGGGGGTGGAGCTCACCCGCGCGCTCTCGCATGCGCACGAGCGGGGCGTCATTCATCGCGACATCAAGCCTGCCAACGTCCTCATCTCCAAGCGGGGGGAGGTCAAATTGGTCGATTTCGGCATCGCGCACGACGAAAGCGCGGGGTCGTCTCCCGAGCTCATCGAAGCCGGGTCGACGTTCGGCACGCCGGCTTACATGTCGCCCGAACAAATCTTGGGCGAACCGCTCGACGCGCGCACGGACATTTTTTCGCTCGGCGTGCTGCTCTATCAAGTGATCGCCGGCGAGCGCCCCTTCGACGGATCGGACTCCAAGTCGACGGCGCAGCGCATTCGTCATTCCGAAGCGCGCACGCTCGCATCGCGCGCGCCTGGGATCTCGCGCGCCGTCGATCGCACGGTCATGCGTTGTCTGGAGAAGCTGCCCGGCGATCGCTATGCGAGCAGCGCCGAGCTCGGCGCGTCGCTCGAAGCGCTGCTGCGCGCCGAGACCGCGAGCCCGACGCGCGATCTCGTCACCAACGAGCTCGTAAGGGCCAAGATCATCAGCCAAGATCCGGTTCCGCGTCGTGCGCCCGAAGTCGGGCCACCCGTCGAGACCTCCCGCTCCTCGCTGTTCTCGACGGTGCGCGGGTTTTTCGTGCTGCTCGTCTTGGCTCTCACCGGCGGGATCGTCATTCAGCAGCGAGCCAAGAAGACCGAGGCCGACAACACGTCGAAGCAAGGCCCTCTCCAGCTCGCGCCCGCGCAGGCGGGTTTTCTGCGCGTCGTGGCCCGGCCCTGGGCCGAAGTGATCGTCGATGGTCAACGCATCGACGTGACCCCGTTCGCGCGCCCCATCCCGCTCGCCGCGGGGACGCACTACGTGACGCTCAAGCACCCCGCCGCGGGGGACGAGCGTCGCGTCATCAAAGTGACAGCGGGCGAAACGATCATGCTCGACGTGACCATGGCGGTAAAAGGCATGACCGCGGGCGACGGTGGCACCGAGCGGCACGCGACGCTCGACTTCGAGGGGTCGGACGCCGGACCATCCTCGAACCCAACTGGATCTCAGTAAAGTCTCGGCGGGCGGCGTCCGGCGTCAGCCCCTCAAGAGCCAGAAGAGGCCGACCACGCTGAGCGCGAGCACACCGATGGCGAGGAGGACCACCACGAAGTCGGTGCTGGTCCAGCCGGCGCGCCGATGCCGCGACGGCTCGGCACGGCGCGGCAACTCGGCGATGGGAGCGGCGGCGCCGAGATCGTGCCCCGTCGAATCCAACCGGTCACCCGCGCGCGAATGGGCAACTTCCGTGCGCGGCGCGGGAAGCGATGGAGGCGGTTCGGGGGGCGCGATCGCTTCGCCCTCGCGAATCTTCTCGTCGGCTGCGCGCTCGAGCTCGCCCAATGCTTCGATCGCAGGATGCCGATAAGCGAACCCGTTTTGGCCGAAGCGAAGCTCTTGATCGAGCCGCCAGAGACGGTCGCGCCGGTCGAGCCGCTCGCCCGCGAGCTCGGCGCCGTTTTTCGACCCGAGGTCGCGCAGGATGACCTGGTCGGCGCGACGAACTACCTGCACGTGGCGTCGCGAAGCGTCGCTGTCCTCGAGCACCAGATCGACTTCGCGTCCGCGACCCAAGATGTAAACGCGACCGGGCTCGTCGAGGGAGATGCTTTTGCCGCGATCAGGGCCCTCGGTGACGACGATGCGCGGCCCTCCGAGCTCGCCTTGGGCATCGAGCGCTCGCGCGACGAGCGCGAGCGCCAACTCTTTGGTGGCGACGAGACCTTGTGCCGGCGGCACGTGGCTGTCGAATCGGACCTCGAGCCAAACGCGGCCGATGCGCGCGAGATCGCCGTGTTTGAGAATGCGCGGAGCTTGCGCTCCGAGCTTCACGCTGCCGATGAACGTCCCGTTGGCGCTTCCCTCGTCGACGAGGATGTACTCGTGGCCGCGCTGTCGAATCGTCGCATGACGATGGCTCACGCTCGGGTCGGGAAGCCGCACGTCGCACCCTTCGCCCCTTCCAATCACGACCAGGGGCGCGTCACACGTGATGAAAAGCTGGGAAGCGCCCGCCGCTGGCAATGCTTCGCCCTTGGGCGAGCTCCCAGAGCGGACGATCACCGTGACGGGCATTGGAAGCCCATAGCATTTAGTCGACACGCCAAAACTTGGCCAAGGAGCGGGATCTCTCGTACGTGGACTACATCGACCCAGGTTGGAGGACCCGATGAGCGTTCAAGAAGATCGGCGCGATGTAAAATCCCAACGGATCCCCTTCGAAGCGATCGTCGAGGTAGGAGACGTCGACCCCGGTGCCGCGTTCGAAGCGCAGGGGGTGAACCTGTCCGCCAGCGGAATGCAGTTGCGCACGGCGTACCTGCCCGAAGTCGGACAATCACTGCTTTGCCGCTTCGGAAGCGGCGCGCAGGAGATCCAAACGGACGCGGACGTCGTGTGGACCAAACACGGTACGCGGGGCGGTGAATTCGGCATTCGGTTCACCAACGTCGATGGCGCGAGCGCCGCCGCTCTGTGGGACCTGTGCGGCGTTCACCGCGACGAACCGGGCGCGGAAGCCTCCGATTCGCCGCGGACTGAGCCCGACGAAGGCACCCGCGTCAGGCTTCATATCGACGGGCTCACCTCGCCCATGAAAGCACGCGTGCGCGGCTCGGTGGGCAAAGAGCTACTCGTCGGCTCGAATCTCGAATTTCTCAAAGTCGGTCGGGCGCTCGAGCTCGAGAACGTCGATCAAGGGGGCAAGCGCCCCGCGCACATCGACCGGGTCGACGTGGAGCTCGATCGCGAGTCGCGCGTCCCGCAGCTCGTCGTGACGCTGCGCTACGACGATATGAGCGCCGACCCGCCGCCGGTCGTCCCCTATCCGACGTCTCCTCCGCCGTACTTTCCACCGGCGCCATCGGTGTCATCCGACGCGAAGGGGGCCGATCCCGCTCTGGAAGAGCCGCCTCCGTTGCGCTCCGCGGCGCCGGCAGCGCCGCCGGTGGTTCCGATCGCCGTCGCGCCTCCCGCGCCGCCAGTGCGCAGAGCGGTAAACAGCGCGGTGGAGGAGCGAACGCCCGAAGAAATCGAGCTCGCCAGGATGATGCGCTCCAAGCTTTCGATCGTGGCCGCCGACACGATGGTCAAGGTGGCCGGCCTCGGCGTTCGCGCCAAGGCTGCTCTCGGCGTGGCGCTCGCCAGCGCGCTTCAGCGGTCGCGCGAGAATCGAAGCGCGCCGACGCCGCGTCGCAAAACGTCACCGCCCCCGGGTGGAGCTTTGCACGCCACGGGTAAACGCGTGGTGCGCGAAGGCGCCGACGGCTCCGAGGCCGTCCGCGAAGGCGGCGAGAACGGCGCGAAAGCGAGCCGAAAGGTCATGGTGATGGCCGGCGGAGCGACAGGCGTCGTCGCGCTTTCTCTCATCGCCATGTTGTCTCGGGGCTCGAGCGCGCCCCCGGGGGCCGAACACGCCGCCGATCCGGCAGCGCCCACAGCGCCAACGAGCACGGCGCAGGCGAGCGAGTTGCCGCCCAACGCCAGCGGACCCGTGGAGGCCAAAATTCCGCTCTTCGGTCCCACCATGGTCGCCACCGCCGAGACGCCTGCGCCGGCCGTGCCTGCTGCCGTGCCGGGCCAGCCCACGTCGCCCAACAATCGCATCCTCGCCTTCGGCGGTTCTCCTGCGGCCGGCGAGGAACTGGACCGTAAGCTCGACGCGGAACGCAAAGGCGACGGTGACGACGGCAAGTCAGGAAAGGCGCGCGGCAAGCCGAGCCCCTTCGGGCACGGCAAGGTCGAGCATGCGATGGTGCTGCGCATTAAGACCGACGGTGCCATCTCCGATCTTCACGGCGTTCGGTCAGCCGCCGGTTTCACGCTCACCATGCCGGGCCGTCGCACGCTCGATAGCGGCTCCGCGCTGGCCGCGCGCGACTCGCGTATCGCGTCCGTGCGCGTGGCCAACAACGCCAAGGGCAGCGAGCTTACGTTCCAATTCAAAGGCGGAGTGCCCGCGTACCTCGTCAGCCCGAGCGGGCACGATCTGCAGCTCTCGCTCAATCGACCCAACGCGTCGCCCGACGGCAAGGACGCAGCGCGCCACAGCACCACCGCGCAAAAGCGAGTCGAAGCGCCGCACCGAACGCCCAAGCGCTAGCCGCCCGAACCCGCGTTTCAACGCTCGCCGCTACAGCTGTTCGACAGCGGTAGCGGTGCATCCTGCGGGGGCGCGCACCGGGTTACAGCGTAGGGGCGAGCCGCCGGTCAGGATGAACTCGAGCGGGAAGTCGCCGCTCAAACATTGCGCCCCGCCGCGCTGGGCGGCGTCGAGAACGGCGGGAACGAGCTTCAACTCCTCGCCGTTGTAGCGCGTACGCACGATGAAACCCTTTTGCACGGCGTCGGTGATCTCCGCTTCGCTGCTCTCGGCGTTGTCGAGAAGCACGAACGCGGCGAAAGGGTCGGCGACATTCGCGCGGGGAAACACGACGCGGTTTTCGAGATTGGGGTGTCCGTTCATGTACTCGGTCGAGTCGCCAATGAACGCAAATAGGATCCGCCCCCGCGTCTTGCCGAGCGTCGGCCATCCGTCGGTGGTCACCGCTTCCTGCAAGGTGGCGTGCTGACCGCGCACCTCGTCGGGTGTGATGATGCGATCGCGCGGCCAAACCGAGAGCAGCATGGCGTCGACTTCGTCGTAGTGGCCGGTGATTTTGATGATATCGAGCTCGTCCTTTTGCTCGAGGAGCACGACCAGCGGTGCGTGACGCGGATGTCCGTCGGACCACGTCTTGAGCACACCGAGGCATTGCGACAAGGACTGACAGGTGGTGCCCACGTCGGGCGGCACGTGGTGGACGGGAAAATCGCCGGGCCCGTTGTAGTGGAAGTCGATTTCGAACTGCCTAACACCCTGCATCGTCAACTGCACGTCGAGAGGCTGGTGCGTATAGTGCCAAGCGGGGATGAGGCCCCCGGTGGTCTCGATGTGGTAGCTGTTGTGGCTACCTTCCATCTGAATGTCGTTGAAATGGAGGACTTCGTCGAGATCGCCGGCGTCGATGTTGCCCCCGCCGTTGGCGTCGCTCTGCGCGTCGGTGGGTCGAGGCGTATCGGCCATTGCGTCGGCATTTGGACGGCTGTCGAGTGCGGCGTCGAGCGGCCGCGCGTCGGCCGCGCCGTCGAGGGGGCGACTGTCTTCCGCAGGGCGCGCGTCACTGGTCCCGCCTCCCGAATCCCTGGCAGCGTCTTCCGTCGACCGGTCGGACGTCGAGCCGCCGTCGAAGACCGACCCGCTGTCCGAGACAGGGCTCATGTCGTCACCCCGACCGTCATCCTCTTGCGGCGCGAGATCACGCCCGGCGTCGGCGCACCCGGCGGTGCCGCAGCCCGGCACCGGAGCGCCGTCTGGCTCGTCGCTCGAGCACCCGGCCATCACGGCCATGCCAACGAGTATCGTCAAGCACCCCGAACTGGGAAAAGGCAACGGTTTCCTTTTTGGATGCTCGAAAGCATCTTCGCTGAGCGAACTCTCACGCGAAATCCGATTGTAATCTGAATCCGTACCGCACGCCTTTCCTCATTGTCAACGGCGGGCATTGCCAATTGCGCTGGCGCGTGACAGGCATCGATGGGCTCGTGGCTATTCACGTCAACATGGCGCGCTCCGCCACGCGGATGGTGGCCGCGCCGATCAGCGCGCCGCTGTGCGGGGACCGCCGCCTTTTCGCGTGACGCGTGGCAGCGCAGTGCGCGTCGCGGTCGTGAAGGAGAGATCGTCCCTCTCGCCGCGAGCGAGGCGGAGCGCGCCGGCATAGGCGATCATCGCTGCGTTGTCGGTGCAGCTCGCCATGGGCGGGACGTGCAAGGTGAGCCCTACCGCGGTGCAGGCCTCGGCCGCCCTCTGGCGGAGCTCGCGGTTTGCCGCCACGCCGCCGGCAAGGACGACGCTCCTGACCTGTTCGGCGCGGGCAGCGCGCACCGTTTTGCTGACGAGTGAATCGACGACCGTGCGCTGAAACCCCGCGCACAGATCGGCGATGGCGGCGTCGGTCGTCGGTTTTCCGTGTTCCGCGACATGCCTGGCAACGAAGCTTTTGACGCCGGAGAAGCTGAACTCGAGCGAATCGCGCCGGGCCATGGGCGGCGGGATCGGAAAGCGGGTCGCGTCCCCCCGCGCCGCCCAACGGTCGACGAGAGGCCCCCCCGGGTACCCGAGCCCAATGGCTTTCGCGACTTTGTCGAATGCCTCCCCCGCCGCGTCGTCCCGCGTCGCCCCGAGCTCGTGGATGTCATCGAGCGTCGACCCATTCACGCGATAGATCGCGGTATGGCCTCCCGAAGCCAAGAGCGCGACGAACGGATAGCGAAGCGTCTCGGACGCTGCCCCCGTATTCGTAAGGGTGTTCGTACTGGGCGACGCGCTCGTGCTCGGTCTGTGCAGAAACACCGCCAGCAAATGTCCAACCAAGTGGTCCACCGCGACAATGGGCAATTCCCTCGCCCACGCGATCCCCTTGGCGACCTGTACACCCACGAGCAGCGCGCCCGAAAGCCCCGGGCGCGCCGTCACTGCGATGCCCTGAAGCGCGTTGAAGTCGATGCCGGCGCGATCGAGCGCCTCGCGGATGACGAGGGTGATCCCCCGCACATGGTCGCGACTCGCCAGCTCGGGCACGATTCCGCCGTAGGGAGCGTGCAGCGCGACTTGGCTGCGAACGACGTCGGAGTGCACGAGCCCCGTCTCGTCGACGACCGCCGCCGCCGTTTCGTCGCACGACGACTCGATACCCAGGGTGAGCATGGGAAATCCTATTCTGGCATCCAGTTGCAGTCAGGTTCGTTGCGGCATGCCCCCTCTTGCCGTCGCAAAGGCGCAAAAACACCGAACAGGGCGGGCCCGTCGCTGCCCGACCCCGCGTCGCACGGCGGCGGAACGTCGATGGCGTCAGCCGCGCCGCGCAAAAGCCGCACCTCCGCCTCACCGGAGTGCATCAGCGAGATCACCACCGTCACAGTCGGTCCGCGTTCGGGGTCAGTTGGGTCAGCGGCAAAGAGAAAATTTTTCTCCCGCCCTTCTCCGAACGTAAAGGTGAGCAGCGGGTCGTGGGATAGCTGGGGGATCGATCGCAGTGCCGTGGCGGAGAACATGCCATCATCGGTCCACAGTGTGCCGGGTCGGTCGTTGATGTGACGGGCATCGAACGTCATGCGCATGCAGGCCGAGCAGGAGAAGCCGCGGCGCACGATGGATGCGGATACGATTTTCCCGCAATAGGATTCACCTGCCGCGGTCGAAAATCGGTCGACGTCCTTGCAGCCGGTCACGCCGGCGATGATGCCTATCGCGAACGGGAGGCTTTTTCGCATCAGGGCGCAGGATCGTGGCTCGCGAGGTCTTTGGCAAGTGAACGAAGGCGCGCCTCCGGGTCTTTCTCGGCGGCGTCGCGCAGCAGCGTCATGGCGCCGCCGCGATCGACTCGAGCCGCGGACCGCATGGCTGCCTCGCGGACCAGCGCATAACCGTCGGAACGCGCGGCTTGCGCAAGGGCGGCGAACCCGATTGACCGCGCCGCCGGGCCAAATCGCCCAAGCGCCTCCGCGGCTCGCACGCGCAGCGGCCAGGAGGGGCTCTTCTGAAGCATGACGGCGATGGCCCCGAAAACGGCGGGACCGGGCACCGCCCCTACCGCGGAAACAGCCAGTTTTTGCACCGATTCGTCGGGGTCCGACAACGCATCGACGACGGCGCTCTGCGCTTCGTCCTCTTTGCGCGTCGAGAGAAACTGGATGGCGCGCGCTCGCACGTCCGCTGCGGGGTGGCGCTCGAGCGTCACGAACGCCGGGACCACCGCGGCGGCGATGGATTCCGCCGCTTGCTCGGTCCGGAGGCGCAGATCAGGGTCGACATTTTCGATGCCGTCGGTGAAAGGAGCGAACGCGGGCCTACCCCCGCGCGCCAAAAGCGCATCCGCCAGGGCCAGCGCGCGCTCGGCCGTCGTCGTTGCGGAAGCGATGGCAGCTCGGCGTAGCGGCACACTCTCGGTCAAGAGCGCTCGAGCGTGCTCGTTGTCGCGATATCCGGTGGGCGCGAGTCGCTGTAAAATGGTGCGCAGATCGATCTGCCCTTCCGGAACGCGCAGCGGGTCACCCGAAGTTCGGTATTGGTGGGTTTCGAGCACGAGAGCAGCCTGCACCGCGCTCTCGCGCACCGCCGGATCGGCCGCCAGGAGCGCGTCGGCGATCGAGGAAGGGACGGCGTCGCCGCCAAGGCGCGCCAGCGCGAGAAGGGCGGCTTGACGAGGTGGCGCTTCCGAACCCTGCGCAAGTGAGAGCAGCGTCCCGGTCGCCTCTTTGGCCCCGAGCTCGCCCAAAGCGAAGGCGGCCGCGGCGCGCGCGACGTTGCCGGCTTCCACCGATCGCGCGAGAAGGGAAAGCTCGGGAGCGCTCTTTCTTTCATGCAATAAGCCGAGACCGATGGCAGCCAGCGCCCGAAGCTCGGGCGAACCTCTGACCAAGAGCTTGGTGAGCATGGGAGCGGCGCGCTTGTCGCCCATTCGCGCCACGCTCCACGCCGCTGCGACGGCGATGGGATCGCCCGGCGCCAACGCGGCATCATCTTTAGGCAGGAGCAGCGATGCGTACTTCGGCAGCAGGGTGGGGTCGCGTAGCGATCCGCAAGCCAGCATGGCTTGCACGCGCAGCGGTTGCTCCGCGGGCCCGGTGGCAAATGCGAAGAGCGCTGGGCCAGCGCCGCGGTTTTCCACGAAACCGAGGAGGTCGACGGCGGTCCGCTGTTGCGCCTCTTTGTCGTCGGCGAGCGCGTCGAGCAGCGGCTTGATGGCCCTCGTTCCAATGGTGAGCAGCGCGCGCTTGGCCTGCGCCGCTTCGCTCGGTTGCCCGAGGCGCACGGTCTGCACCAGCGGAAAAGCCATGGCGCCGTAGAGCTCGACCAGCAGGCGCCGGTAGATGGTCTTGCGCGGATTGCCGATGGCGACGGGAAGAAGATCTTGCTCGAGAACCTCGAGTGTCCCTTTGCCGAGGTTGATCTGCATCGACTGGCGCGCGGCCTGCGATACGAGCTCCTCGTCCGGTGCCGATCGCACCACGCGGCGGAACAGGCGATCGGCTTCGTCCGCCTCGCCGCGCGCCATGAGCAGCTCGGCCAGCTCGAAATAGACGGGAAACAGCTTGTCGTTTTTGGCGATGGCTGCGCGAAGCTCGAGGACGGCGCGCCCGGTATCCTGTTTTTTTCGGTACATCTCGCCAAGCTTGCGGTGCCCTTCCGCGTCCTCGGGCGATAGCTGCACGGCCTTGGCGGCAAAGGCGATCGCGTCGTCGTCGCGGTAAAGCTCGGCGGCATATTGCGCCATGCGCTGGTAAAATTCGCGTGCTCGCTTGGGCTCGATCTCGGCCAAACGTTTGAGCACTTCGATCGCAGCGAGAAGGTCCTGCCGCAGCACCAACACGCGTTCCAGGGACAAAAACGACTCGATGTCGCCCGGCGCGAGAACGATGACTCGGCGCAGCGTGCGCTCGGCCTCGGGTAGCTTGTGCAGGCGCATCTGCACGTCCGCGAGCAATTTGCCCGCTTCGAGGTCGGGCGGTTGTGCGGCGAAGCGTTTTTCGAGCGGGGGTACTTGTTGATCGAGCTGACGAAGAAGCCCGTAGAGCGTGACGATGTGCGAGCGCGCTTCGCGGGCGATGTTCTTGTCCCCTTTGCTCGCGGTGACGAGACTCTCCCAGATGGTGCGCGCCTCCTCGAAGCGCGTCGTCGCCAAAGTCGAAGCTCCCGCGGCCGTCGCCGTGCGCTCCAGCGCGATGGCGTATGCCTTCAGAAACGCCAGGTTCTGCGGCTCGAGCAAGGTCGCCTCCTTCAGCGCCTCCACTCCTTCGCTCGGCATGTCGTGGTCGAGGTACACCTCGCCCAACGTCGCCAGCGCTTTGGCTCGGTGCGGAACGACCACCTTGATGCGAGCCCAAGTCTCGAGCGCGCGTTTCTTGTCCCCTTGTTGATAGAAGCGATCGCCGAGCTCCACCAAATGGGAAGGATCGCCCGGCGCCAGCGCCGCCAATCGTCCCAGAATGTCGATCGACTTTTGCTTCTCCTCGACTCGTTCGTAAAAATCGGCGAGCCGCACCAGCACGTCTTCGTCCCGCGCGGCGCGGCGCTCGAGCTCGCTCAAGAGCAAAAGGGCCCGCGGCCGGTCGCCTCGCTGGATGAGGGTTTCCGAGAGCTCGAACACGTAGTCGGGGTTGTGGGGCGCCGCGCGGATGAGCGCGTCGTATTCTCGTATGGCCTGCTCGAGCTCCCCTTGCGCCTGCAGCAAATGGATGACCTTGAGGCGCACGTCGATGTTGCGCGGCGAGGTGGCGAGCGCGCGGCGATAAGCGGCGAGCGCTTTGTCGACCTGCCCCGTCTCTTCGTAGAGTGCACCCATGGCGACGACGCGCTGGAAATCGGTGGGTCGCTCCTCCTCCAAGAGGCGGATGAGCTCCCCCAAATTGTTGTCCGATCGGTACACGTCGGAGATGAGCGCGAAGATCTCGCCGCGGACCCCCGCCTCGCCGCCCGCCGCCGCCAGCGCCTTCTTCAGCGTGGCCAGCGCTTCTGCGTTTTTGTGCTGTTTTTTTAGCACCCGCCCCAGATCGCGCAACGCTGGGGCGAGGGTGCGGTTGTCACCGCTCGATGCCGTCACGACCTCGCGGAACTCCGCTTCGCTGCGATCGTATTCTCCGCGTGACTCGAGCTCGCGCGCGAGCTCCGCTCGTACCAAGAGCGAGCCCGGACTCTGCTTCACCAGGTCGCGGTGATAACGCTTGGCGCCGTCGAAGTCCTTGAGATCGAGCGACACTGCGAGGAGGGCACGCAGAGTCGATTCGCGATCCGGCGCGCCGACGAGGGGCAGCGCTCGTTCGTAGTCCTTTCTCGCCTGGGCGGGATCGTTGCGCGCGCGCGCAAGTTGTCCGAGCGCGAGCAGCGGCGCCGCATCGGTGGGCTTTTCTCTGCTCGCGCCCTCGTATTTTTTGACCGCGTCTTCCTGCCTGCCATCGGCCACGTACACGGCGGCGAGCGCAAGTCCGGCGTTCCATTGCTCGGGGCCCGGCGTCTCGGCGCGCTTCTCGAAGTCGGCCACTAACGCTTTCAAGTTTCCGTCGCGCTCACGATAGAGCTGCGTCAGGCGCTGCAGCGGAAAGGGCGAGAGCGGCTGGGAGAGCACGATCGCGGTGTACCGGGCGATCAACGTCGCTGCCGCCGGACCGGACGCCGGTTTTGCTTCGTTCTCCGTGGGACCGGGCGCGAGCGTTCGGGGCGCCGGCGGTGGCCGTGGAACTCCGCGCGAGGGCCCGTCGGGAGCTCGCGGCGCCGCGCGCGGCTTGTCAGGCGCCGGCGGCGTCGTGCCGCGCCGGCGACCGGCGGGGTCGAAGTCCTGCGCGGCTCCCGCGCGCGGGAAGGTGATGAGCACCAAGCCGAGAGCGGCGGCACCGGCGACCAGCGTTCTTCTACCGCGCACGAGCGAAAGCGTAGCAGAGCCTGACGAATGCGGCGGATGCGCGGGTCGTTCCTTCACCCTGCCGTCGGATCGGGCACGCGGCGCGGCCGAGCTCCGCTTTTTTCAGTTCGAGTTGAGCTCTACGCGGAGCAACTTGCGCCCGATGAAGAGATAGTCCCCATGGCCGAGCTCTCGCTCGGTCTTCAGGCGCAAATAGGTGCCGTTGCGGCTGTTCAGATCAGTCAGCGCGAATTTGCCGCCCGACACTTCTTCGATGCGGCAGTGTGAGCCGGACATGAAAAGGTCGGTCGGAAAATTCAAATCCCCACCCTCGCGTCCGATCTGCAGCGCGTTGCTGCGCGCGCAGACGACCATCCCGAACATGCCGCCCTGCAAGATCTGGCTGATGCGAAACGGACTCGTGTGTTTGGGCGAAGAGTAGAAGTAAGTGCCATCCTGCTCGGGGCCGTCCGAGGCGCGCGGTGTGACGTCGAGGCGAAAAAGCTGTTCGCCGGCCAGGAACTGGTCGCCCGCCGTGAGCTCCACCGTGCCTCGCACACGCAGGTAAACGCCGTTGAGTGAACCTTCGTCGCGCACGACCAATCGGCCGTCGCGGTAAAAGAAGTTGGCGTGCTTCGGCGAGATGAACGGGTCATCGGGGAACACGAGCTGGCCGTTCTTTCCCACGATGTGCTGCTCGGCCTTGAGATGAAACGACAAGCCGTCCATACCTTCGCCGCGAATCAGGATGAGCTTGGCCTTGGCTGGATTCTGCATGTCGCTGAAAAACATCGTGCGCGCATTGAGAATCTCGGCCGGTACCGAATCGCCGCAGCGGCCGCAGAACTTGTGACCGGCGGGCACCGGGGTCGAACACGATTTGCACACGTAGTGGCGAGCCTGCTCCATGAGCTCCTCCTGGGAGAGTCGGGCGTATGGGCTTTCTACTAGGGATTGCGGAGAATTGTGAGAGGGATCGTTGTGGCCCGTTTTTCCTGCTGCAGCGCTCGAACGGGGTGCCGCCTCGGGGGCGCGTCCCGTCAAACTTCCACGCACGCTCCCGTTGCCGATCGCCTCGTAGCTATGGGGCGTGTACGAGCGAGAGGGGGGACGGCCTACCCCGGGCCCACCGGGGCGAGGAGGAGAGCCGGCCGACGGCCCAACCGAGAGCCGAGCGAGCCTGCTGCCCGGCATTTGACCTGGACGCGCCGCCGTTCGTTTCGACGGTGGCCCCCCACTCTCCCCAGCCAAAAGCGACAAGCCGTGCCCGCAGGCCGGGCACGCCCGCGTGTTCATCGGACTGTACGCGTCGCAATGACCGCAGGCGATTCCGATCTCGAACTCCATCCGCTCGTCCCGGTACCGGATCTGCTGCTGCCGAGAACTATGACAGTAACAGCCAGCCTCGCAGGCTTCTTTACGCCGGGCAAGACCCAGTTCAAGGTCGCCCCCGCGAGAGCAGGCGCTCCCGCCGGCTGTGCCTTTCCTGCCTTTTCCTCCCCATGAACCCCGCCCAAAGCTTACCGGCGAGCCCCGTTCCAAGGCGCAAGCTCGCCCTCGTTCTCGTCGCGCTGGTCCTTGCGCTTCTGCCCGCTTGCAAGGATCAAGGCGCCCCCGAGTACGTCGCCGACCAATTCGTCGAGGCCTACTTCCAGCGCATGGACCAGCAGTCGGCGCGCCAATTCACCGCGTTCGGTGCAACCGAGATGCTCGATCGCGAGCTCGAGCTGACGCGCGGTGTGCGCGAACAGGGCTACCTGCCCGCCGAGGCGGCCGCGCAGGTGAATTGGCGCCGCATCGGGCGGAGCACCCGCGGCGAACGGGTCCGCTTCGACTACGACATCGACATTCGGCGCGAAGGCGCCGAAGATCACCGCCGCGCCGACATCGAGCTTTCCAAGGTCCAAACAGGCTGGAAGGTCGTCCGCGTGGGCATCCAGCCGCGTTAGAGGACCGAGCGGCGCGCTCCCGGACGTCGGTCGGCTGCTTCGGATCCGGATGGGGCCCGCCCTCATCCGTGTCTCCCGCGGCACGATGGGAAAAGTAAATCGACCGTTCACTTTTCAAATTCTGCCGCGACCACCCGAGGCCTGGGTCCGGCTTCTTCTCCGCGCCTTGGTCGCCAGGGCGAAGGGCCAGTGGTCAGCGCCGCTCCGGCTCGAACGCGCGATCAATGGATGAGGCTGAGGCGGCGGGTGTTGTCGAACCAGCCGCGCGCGCTCCATAGCCGCAAGAGGACGCGATTGTGGCACGAGGCTTTGGGAACGGGGCCGAAGTCGCGCGAGTCGTCGTGATAGTGCCGGTTGTCGCTCGCCAAGAAGACGTGCCCGTCGGGAATGCGGACCTTGTAGGGCGTCGGGTTCAGCGTGGGGGTGGTCGCGCGCAGCCGCGTGTACTCGGTTCCGCCGGCCTCCTCGATCTCGCACGAAAGCTCGACCGCTTCGCTCGTCTTTGGATCGAGCACCGAAAGTTGCGCCGGGATGCATGCGCGGCGGGTGCCAATGTACCTCTCGTTGACGCTCACGCTGCTCAGCTCGGCGACGATGCGGTCTCCTTGTTCGCCGAGGATCCTCCCTACGACGAATCGGCCCGGAACCTCCGGATCGGGGCAGCGGACCACGTCGCCGAAGCCGGGCGTGCCGATGTGCAGCAGAACGAGCCGATCGCCGGACTCGAGCGTCGGAAGGACCGAGAGCGACAAGAGGGGATCGTCACCCGGCATCGTCCAAAAGTCGATGCAGGTCGCCTTGAGCGCCGCGATCATGGCCACCCCCAAGAGCGCGAACCAAACGATGAATTTTACGAACCCGCGCACGCCATCGCGAGCATAACGCGAAATCGCGAACGGCGTCTTTCGAACGAGGCTTAGCGGTCGCAGCCCTCGACGGGGGGAACCTCGGCGGGGCTCGAACCGTCGAGGATGAGCTGCGCGTTCGCAAAGAGCGAACGCCACACGTCGAGGCGCGTGAAGGTCGTCGGATCGCGCGTCTGGTCGTCGTCATCCATGACGCCGGCCGAAACGACACCGAGCACCTCACCGGACAACCGATTTCTTCCCGGACCACCCGAGTCACCAGGGCAGATCGAGGTCGAAGCGAAGATCGATCCAGCGCCGATTTTTTCGACCGGTCCACCGTCTCGGCGGATGCGATGGACACCGTCGGTCGACATCGGGCAGCGGCCGAATCCAACCGGCTCGATCGATTCGCCGACATGCGCAGGTTCGGTGAGCCGCGCCGGCATGATGCTGAGGCCGACCAGCTTGCGCGACAGGACCAACACCGCGATGTCGCCGTGGCCGCCTTGGTGTCCGCACGGCGGAGTTACGACGGCGTGCACCTTGACGGTGCCCCAAGGAAGATAGTCGCCCCCGAGTTCGACCTCGAGTGCACTCGCCGGAAGATCCTTCTCGAGGATGTCACCGTCAGGACTGCGCTCGACGACGCAGTGATGCGCGGTGAGGACCAGGCGGTCCGTGATGAGCGTTCCGGAGCAGCCCACGCCGCGGCTCACCACATGCACGACGGCTTCGTCGGGCATCGAGATGGACATGGGGGGACTTAAGCTCCATTGCCGATGCTCTTCGACGCGTAGCCGGGTCGCGGCGGGCTTCGGCTGGGGCTGGACGTGGCTACTGCAGCCTCCTACGAGGGCGGCCAACAGCAGAGCCACGCCTTTCCAATCTCTCACGTCCGTACCACTCACGCTTCAATTGAGCCTGCACCATTTCTGGGCCTTTGGCCCGTCGGTTCGTACAAGATTCGTCGCTCGCGGCCGCTCGCTTTGACCGTTCTGTAATTTTATCGAATGGCTTCCATCGGTTCGAAGATGCACGCGCTCAAGCAGAACCATGTGTTCTCATGCCTGACTCCGGCGCCTTCGCCTCCCTGCAGGTCGTAGGCGCCTCAGCGCGCGATCAGACTTCACCTTCGTCGTAGGCGAGCACCAGATCATCGCGGTGCACCACCACGAGATCGCCGTCGCTGCCGCGCGAAGAGGTGAGCTCTTCACTACGCTTGCCGGCGACCGCGGCAGCCTCCGTCGCCCCGACACGCGCGAGACCGCGCCCAATTTC
>Ga0193706_1000317_pt1 | contig 29798 bp, 15 predicted proteins | sample U3c1metaG_FD_160130 | JGI IMG/M metagenome (GOLD analysis project Ga0193706, IMG submission 160130) | Soil microbial communities from a riparian zone of the East river system, Colorado, United States - U3c1 | ecosystem: Environmental > Terrestrial > Soil > Riparian zone | place: USA: East River... | reverse complement strand
TCCGTGAATTTGATCGAGCTGATGGCCGAGAAGGCCCACGGCAAGGGCCTCGAGATCAACGCGCTGATCGAGCCTGGCGTGCCGGCGGTGCTCGCCGGCGATCCCGGCCGCCTGCGCCAGGTGCTGCTCAACCTGGTCAGCAACGCGATCAAATTCACGGAGAAGGGCGAAGTGCTCGTGCGCGTCAGCGCCTCCGAGGTCGAGGCTTCGAGCGCGCGAGTCGCATTCAGCGTCACCGACACCGGCATCGGAATTTCGCCTCAGGGGCTCGAGCGGCTGTTCAAGTCCTTCTCGCAGGCGGACGGCTCGACGACCCGCAAGTACGGCGGCACGGGCCTCGGCCTGGCGATCTCCAAACACCTGGTCGAAATCATGGGCGGCTCAATCGGCGTCAAGAGCGAGCCCGATCACGGCAGCGAATTCCATTTCAACGTGGTTTTCGGCACGCGTCAGGAAGCCTGCACGCGTTCCGATCCGGACACGCTGCGCGGCGTTCGCGCGCTGTGCGTCGACGACAGCCAGACCAACCTGACGATCCTCTCGCGCCAGCTCGCGGGCTGGAACGTGCACGTGACGGTCGCCAGATCCGGCGAGGCCGCGCTCGCGCTGCTCGAGGAAGCAGTGATCCCTTTCGACTTCGCGATCCTCGACTACCAGATGCCCGGGATGGATGGACACGAGCTCGCGCGCCGGATCCGCGCGCGTCCCGCGACCCGTCACTTGCCACTGTTGCTCTTGACTTCGTTGCCCGACCGTCGATCGCTGCAGCGCGAGAGCGACCCGGGCATCTCGGCGACCTTGACCAAGCCGGTCAAGCGAGCGCACCTGTGGAATCGCATCGTCGCAGCCCTCGGCAAGCGCAAGCCGGAAGAGTCGCCGGCGCCGGCGCTGCCCGCCGCGGCAGCAGCCTTGGCCGTGAGCGCGCGCGTGCTCGTGGCCGAGGACAATGTCGTCAACCAACGCGTGGTCCAGCGCATGCTTCAGAAGCTCGGTTGCCGCGTCGACCTCGTCGCCAACGGCCTGGAAGCCGTGCAGGCCCTCGAGCGCATTCCGTACGACGTGGTCCTGATGGACTGTCAGATGCCCGAGATGGACGGCATCGAAGCGACTCGCGAGATCCGCCGGCGCGAGCTGGGCACGGCGCGGCGCACGACGATCGTCGCCCTGACCGCCGACGTGATGCTGGACAACCGGGCCTGGTGCGAGGCCGCGGGCATGGACGACTTCATGACCAAGCCGATCGCGATGGGCGCCCTCGGCGAAGTCCTGCGACGCCACGTCGGACTGGTCCACGCCGAAGAGGTCTGAGGCTCGCCCGGGCCTGGCAAGGGCGGCCCCGCACGAGCCGGCGGGGCGGGATCGCTTCAATTGCGGGCCGGCGGGCGCCGCAAATACCGCGGCTTCCTAGAATGACTGTTCGGAATCGACCGCCAGTTCCAAGGTGACTGAATCGCCAGTGTCCCCACGCGCCCGACGGAACCATCGGGCGCACTACGACCTGAGGTCCCCCATGAAGCTATCGGTGCTTTTCTCGAGCGCGGCTCGGATCCTTGCTCCCTTCTTCCTCGGTTCAGTCGCCCTCGCGGACGTCATCTACGTCGACGCCAGCGGCAACGGTCAGTACACCGCCATCCAACCGGCGATCACCGCGGCCGTCGACGGCGACGTGCTGCTGCTGCGCACGGGGTCCTACGCCGGATTCACGATCGACAACCGGCGCCTGTCGCTCATCGCCGATGCCGGGGCCCTGCCCAAGGTCACTGGAACGGTCGTCGTCCGCAATCTCGGCGCGAGCGCCATCGTGCTGATCTCGGGGCTCGAGATCGTTCCTCCGCTGAGCGGGAGCCAGCTCAAGGGCCTGGATCTGGCCAACAACGCCGGGCACGTGCGCATCCAAGCCTGCACCGTCCACGGCAGTCAGGGCTACGACAGCGGAGGCCATGCAGGCGATGGCGGGAATGCAGCCTCGATCGTGAACTGCTCGAAGGCGGCCTTCGTCGCTTGCTCCTTGATCGGAGGCAATGGCGGGGGGATTCCGCTGTTCGTCGATTACGGTGGCTACGGCGGTCACGGCGCTGTGACGCAAGGCTCCTCGGTCGCGTTCTACGACTGCCTGCTCAAGGGCGGCGTCGGGGGAGCGGCGGATTACATCTATGCCTGGGAGGAAGCCGGTGACGGCGGCGATGGATGCCAGGTGCTCGACTTCGGCATCCTGGCCTCGGGCTGTCAGTTCCAGGGCGGAATCGGCGGCAGCTATGCCACGATCGCCGGGGAAGGCGGGAACGGGCTTCTCGTCAATGCCGGACAGGCGCAGCTGATCGGGAATACCTACGCGGGCGGGCTGGGCGGGCATTCCTACGGCGGAGCCTTCGGAGCCAATGGCCTGCCGCAAGCGGGTCCCGGCGTGTTCCATACCTTCCCGGGCCTGGCGCGCAAGATTGCGGGGCCGTCGCTAGCCGCGGAGAGCTCCACGCTGCAAATCGACGTCACTGGAGAGTCCGGGGATCGCGTGTGGTTGCTGCAGACGCCGCAACCGGAGTTCGTCTACTTCCCGTCCTACGCGGGGATGCGACTGATCGCCTTGCTTTCCTCGTTCACGGTGAAGCCCGACGTGGTCCTGTCGCATACGGGCGCGGCGAGCGTGGTGCTGCGAACGCACAATGTCCCCGCAGGAGTTCCTTGCGTCAGCCAGTACTGGCAATGCCTGGTCGAAAACTCTTCGGGTCAGCTTCGACTGGGCAGTCCGCTGCACGTAACCGTGCTCAACTGCTCGGACCTGCTTCCGGATTGCGACGGCAACGCCTCCTGCGATTCCTGCGACCTGCTCCTGCCCGGGGCCGTCGACTGCGACAGGAACGGCGTGCCCGACGGCTGCGAGCAGGACTGCAATGGAAACGGCATCGTGGATGCCTGCGAAATTTCGAACGGCATCAGCATCGACGAGAACCACAATACGATTCCCGACGAGTGCGAGCCGCAAACGACCTGGTACGTCGACGCGAACGCAGGTCCTGGAGGAAATGGCAGCATCGGCGCGCCCTTCCAGACCCTGAGCCCTGCTTTCACGAGGGCGATCTCGGGCGACACCGTGCAACTGGCCAACGGCGTCTATCAAGGAGCCGAAAACCGCGACCTGGACTTCACCGGGCGCAATTTCATCGTGCAGGGATCCAGCGCGGCGAATTGCATCATCGACTGTCAGCTCCTGGGACGTGCCTTCGTATTCAGCGCCGGCTCGACATCCGGCGCGACCCTCCAGGAGCTCACGATCCGCAATGCCAAGTGCCCGTCCAACAAGGTTGGCGGCGGCGTTTTCATTCAGCTCGCGAATCCCACGATCCGCCAGTGCGTGTTCGAGAACTGCCAGTCGCCGTCCGGCGGAGGGGGAATTGGAATGCAGTCCGGCAATCCGCTGATCGCGGGCTGTCTCTTCGTCGGCAACCGAGGCAACAGTGGCCAGGGAGGTGGGGTGTGGGGCGATGGCACCACCAACAGCAGTCTCCGCATCCTCGACTGCGACTTCGTGGGCAACCAGGCCACCAACGGAGCGGGCCTCGCAACGAGGGTGTTGTTGCGTATGGAGCGATGCTCGTTCCAGGGGAACGTGACGAACGCGCAAGGCGGAGGGATCTACGGATACTACTGCGATCTCTGGGTCGATCAGTGCTCGATCGCCGGCAACTCGGCCCAGCTGGGTGGCGGGATCGCCGGTATCGGCAGTCGGTGGCACGTGAGCAACACGACCCTGGTCGACAACAGGGGCACGCTGCGCGCGGGGGCTGCCTACTTCAACTCGGGTTCCGTGTCGGTGCGAACCTGGCGCAACACCATCTTCTGGAACAACACCGCGCCTGGCGGCACGGCGATCGAGGTCCTGACCGGTCCGTTCGACATCGACTGGTGCGACGTCCAGGGCGCTCAATCGTCCTTCACGCTCGCCGGGAACGCGACTTTGACCTATGGAGCCGGGAACATCGCGCAGGATCCGCTCTTCACCGATGCCAATGGTCTCGACAACAATCCGCTGACGATCGGCGACAACGATTACCGGCTTTCGATCGCTTCGCCCTGCATCGATGCGGGTGCCAACGCATCCGTGCCGCCGGACCTGTTCGACCTGGATGGTGACGCGAATCAGGCCGAGCCGATTCCCTTGGACTTCGACGGATTCGCGCGCTTCGTCGACGTCCCGAGTGTTCCCGATACGGGCAGCGGCAGTGCGCCGATCGTCGACATGGGTCCATGGGAAAGACCGTAGCAGTGGTCGCGCCACTGTCGCCGTCGACTCGTCAGCGTCCGGTCAGGACCTCGAAGTGATCTGGCCGTCGCAGGGAACTTCGAGCTGGAAAAGCGCGCTCGCGCTCGCGGCTCTCGCTTCGACGGTCCTTCTCGGATGCGGCAAGAGCGATCCGCCGAAGGCTGCGACGGCGCATCCGAAGAATGTCCTGCTGCTCGTCGCGGACACGCTGCGCGCGAATCGCCTGGGCTGCTACGGCTACGCACGGCCCACTTCTCCACACATCGACCAGCTCGCCGCGCGGGGGACGCTCTACCGCCATTCCTACTCGCAGGCCTGCTGGACCGTGCCGTCGATGATCTCGCTGATGACCGGGCTCAGCGTGACGCAGGACGAGACGGTGCTCCCGGCGCAATTCTCCGTGATCGGCGAGACGCTGCACGCGCACGGGATGGAGACCGCGGCCTTCCCTGCCAACGGAACCCTCTCGACGGATCGCGGTTTCCAGCGCGGTTTCGACGTCTTCTCGCCCGCCCCGAGAGCGGACGCCCTGACCGTCGCGGCGCGCTTCGCGGACTGGTACGCGGGGCGCACCCGGAAGATCGCGCAAGGCGCGACGGCGCGTCCATTCTTCGCCTGGGTGCACTTCCTCGATCCGCACCAGCCCTACGCGCCCGCGCCGGAGCACGACGTGTTCCACGGGCCGCGGCCCGACCAGGAAGAGCTCGTCGCGCGCTGGCGCCGCGAGCTGCCGCGAGTCGCGCAGCTCTCGCCGAAGCTCGCTCCGCAGGCCTTCGAGGATTCCGTGAAGCAGATGGTCGAGCAGTCCAACCTCTACGACGGCGAAGTCCTCGCAGTCGACGACGGCGTCGGCCGGATCCTCGAGGCTTTGCGCGCAAGCGGAGAGCTCGACTCGACGTTGGTGATCTTCTGCGCCGACCATGGCGAGATGCTGTTCGAGCACACGGTGCAACCGTTCATGGTCGAGGAGTCCTTGCAGCGGTTCGGCGGATTGCCGGAGGGCGTCAAGAACCTGTTCGGCAACGGCCATCGACCGTGGTACTTCGAGGACCTGTGGAACACGCCGCTGATCTTCGCGGGGCCTGGATTTCCCGCGGGCGCGAAGCTGGACGGTCTCGCCGCGAACCTCGACCTCTATCCGACGATCCTGGAAGCGTTGGACCTGCCCGCGCCGGCCTTCCTCCAGGGCGAAAGCCTGTGGACCGGCGTCCAGCCCAAGCGCGAACGCGTGTTCGCCTACAACCATCCGACCAGCTCGGTGCGCGAGCGTTCGGGGAAGAAGCTGACTCTGCAGCCGCGCCAGCTCTACTTGCTGCAGGCGGAGGGTGAATCGGTCGCCGAGCTGTACGACACCGCGGCCGATCCGCTCGAGGAGCGCGAGCTCTCCGCCGCGAACGCCGCGGAAGTGGCGCGCCTGCGCGGCGAGATCGAGCGCTGGCGCGCGGCCAACGATCGCGCGGTCAGCACCGAGACGTCGCCCGAGCAGCGGAAAGTCCTGATCCAGATGGGCTACGTCGGGGAAGGCGAGGGCGAAGCGAAGCGGCCTCCCGCCAAGGCGGCGGGCGGGGTTCGGCGCGATCACTGAGGGCGCGCGGCGCGATCACGGGACGGGAGTAGTCCGCCTTCTGGGAGTCCCACCGCTGCTCGACCTGGGCGTCTAGGAACGACCGAAGGTCCGACGAATGAGTCCGGTCGCGTGCCAGGTGCCGATCCAGGCCCTCGGCTCGCAAATCGTCGCCCGGGACGGCATTCCCGCTGGATTCCTGTGCCGGATCGAACTCCTCAAGCCAAGCTAGGCAGAAGGCTGTCTGCGACCGACGGCACGCTCAGCACTCCAGGCTGCGCACGGACCCTCGAGCACCCATGAACCTCTCCAATCTCCTCTCGGGCACGTTCCGGACTCTCGTCTCCCTGGTCCTCTGCTCCGCGGCATCCGCCGACGTCATCTACGTCGATGCCAGCGGCAACGGTCAGTACAGCGCGATCCAGCCGGCGATCACGGCGGCGATCGACGGGGACGTGCTGCTGGTGCGCACGGGCAACTACGCCGGATTCACGCTCGACAACCGCCGTCTGTCCGTCATCGCCGACGTCGGCGCACTGCCCAAGGTGGGGGGGAAGGTGACCGTCCGCAACCTCGCCGCCAACGGAACCGTCCTGCTCGCCGGGCTCGACATCGAGCCTCCGCTGAGCCCGGGTCAGGTCAAGGGGCTCGAGGTCACGAACAACATCGGCCACGTGCGGGTCCAGGCCTGCACCATCCACGGCTGCCGGGGACCCGATGCCAATGGACACGCGGCGGATGGCGGCCCTGGGGTCTCGGTCCTGAACAGCTCGAGGGCGGCCTTCGTCGCCTCCTCCCTGATCGGCGGCAACGGCGGCGGGATTCCGCTGTTCATCGATTACGGCGGTTACGGCGGCCATGGCGTGGTGACGCAAGGTTCGTCGGTCGCGTTCTACGACTGTCTGCTCAAGGGCGGGGTCGGAGGAGAGGCGGACTACGTCTACGGCTGGGAGGAGGGCGGCGATGGCGGCGATGGATGCCATGTGATGGACTTCGGAATCCTCGCTTCGGGCTGCCAGTTCCAAGGCGGCATGGGCGGCAGCAACGCGTCGATCGGCGGCGAGGGCGGAAACGGGCTTGTCGTCGATGCAGGTCAGGCGCAGCTGATCGGGAATACCTATGCGGCCGGATTTGGCGGCTGGGCTTACGGCGGAGGCAGCGGGCCGAACGGCTTGCCTCAGACGGGTGCCGGCGTGTTCCACACCTTCCCGGGCGTCGCGCGCAAGATCGCAGGGCCTTCGTTGGCGGCGGAGAGCTCCACGCTGCAGATCGAGGTCAGCGGAGATCCCGGGGATCGCGTGTGGTTGCTGCAGACGCCTCAACCAGAGTTCGTCTACTTCCCGTCCTACGCGGGGATCCGGCTGGTCGCTTTGCTTTCCTCGTTCACGGTGAAGCCCGACGTGGTGCTGCCGCCTTCGGGCACGGCGAGCGTGCTCCTGCGCACGCGCAACGTCGCGGGCGTGGCCTCGGTCAGCCAGTACTGGCAATCCCTGGTCGAGAACACCGCCGGCCAATTGAGGTTGGGAAGCCCGCTGCACGTCGCGGTCCTCAACTGCTCCGATCTGCTGCCGGATTGCGACGCCAACGGCTTCTGCGATTCCTGCGACCTGCTGCAGCCTGCTGTCCTGGACTGCGACCGCAACGGGGTGCCGGACCATTGCCAGCCGGATTGCAACGCGAACGGCATCGCGGACACCTGCGACATCACGAACCACAACAGCGCGGACCTCAACCAGAACGGGATTCCCGACGAGTGCGAGAACCCGACGGTCTGGCACATCGATGCCAATGCAGCGCCAGGCGGAAACGGCAGTGTCGGAGCGCCCTTCCAAGCTCTCGGTGAAGCATTCGCGGTCTCCAATTCCGGCGACACCCTGCTGGTCGCTCCCGGCACCTACCAGGGCAGCGCCAACCGCAATCTCGCTTTCGCTGGGAGAGAGCTCTACATCAAGGGCACGGGCGGCGCGGCGAGCTGCATCGTCGACTGCCAGCTGCAGGGACGCGCCTTCACGTTCGACCCCGGAGTCCCGCTAGGCGCGCGCATCGAAGGACTCACGATTCTTCAGGGCGGGGCCGGAGGCAACTTCTGGGGAGGGGCGATGTACATCGATGGTTGTCGCCCGACGCTCCGCGCCTGCAGATTCGTCAACTGTCAGGCCGGGATCGGCGGCGCAGTCGCCTTCAAGTCCGCCGGCGGATCGATCGAGGGCTGCGACTTCATCGGCAACAGCAGTCCCGGCATCGGCGGCGCGATCTACGTGACCTTCAGCCCGGGTTCGGAAGTGAACCTGCGCGATTGCACCTTCGAGAACAACCATTCGGGGGCAAGCGGCGGCGCGCTCGATGCGATCGGAGGAGTGCTTCGGCTCGAACGCTGCCGGTTCGAGAACAATCAGGCCAGCTCCGCCGGAGGAGCACTCAAGATCGACTTGTGTCAGCTGTACCTCGATCAGTGCCGGATCGCCGGCAATTCCGCGCTGGTCGGCGGAGCAGTGTCCGCCTACAACGGCGATTCCCAATTCACGAATTGCTCGATCGTCGACAACAGCGCGGTTCAAAGGGCGGGAGCCGTGTTGTTCTACCAGTTCTATCCGACGTCGCGCAGCTGGCGTAACTGCGTCGTCTGGAACAACACGGCTCCGGGCGGGACAGCGATCGAAGTGATGGAGGGACCGCTGGACATCGCCTGGTGCGACGTGCAAGGCGGCCAGGCCTCGGTGACGCTCGGCAGCACGGCAACGCTGATCTGGGGGCCCGGCAACTTGACGGGGGATCCGCTCTTCGTCGATCCCGACGGTGCTGACAACAATCCGCTGACCGTCGGTGACAATGACTACCGCTTGTCGCTCACGTCGCCAGGCCTGGACGCGGGCGACAATGCGTCGGTCGCGCAAGACTGGTTCGATCTCGACGGCGACAGCAACGCGAGCGAGCCCGTGCCTTTCGATTTCGACGGGAATCCGCGCTTCGTCGATGTCCCCAGCGCTCCGAACACGGGCAATGGAGCCTCCCCGCTCGTCGACATGGGTGCCTGGGAGAGACCGTAGAAGTTCGACGCGGCTGACTCGCAAGAGCCGAGTGCCACACAGCCATTCGGGTCGCACTCATTTCTCGGATCGGTGTTCTCTCCCGGATGCCTGTCCGGGATCGAGCAGCTCGCGCCAAGGTGGAGAGAAGGCCGTCTGCGATCAGCGGCACAGTCACCACGCCACGTCCCCCACGGATCCACACGAGCCTCCATGCACTTTTCGAATCTCTTCGCTGGCACGGTCCGGACCCTCGCTCCGCTGTTCCTCTGCGCCGTTTCACTTGCCGACGTGATCTACGTCGATGCCGGAGGCAATGGGCAGTACGCGGAAATCCAGCCGGCGATCACGGCTGCTCTCGACGGAGACGTCTTGCTGGTGCGCTCGGGCTCGTACCCGGGATTCACGATCGACAATCGGAGCCTGTCCGTCATCGCCGACGTCGGCGCCCTGCCCAAGCTGAATTCGACGGTGGTCGTCCGCAACCTCGGCGCGAATCGAACCGTCCTGCTCGCGGGGCTCAGCATCATTCCTCCGCAGAGCCCGTCGCAGCTCAAGGGCATCGAGGTCACGGACAACGTCGGCCACGTGCGGATCCAGTCTTGCACCATCCAAGGCAGCCGAGGATTCGACCAGGGAGGCCACGTCACGTGTCATGGCGGCCACGCGGCATCGATCGTGAACAGCTCGAAGGTGGCTTTCGTCGCCTGCTCCTTGAATGGCGGCAACGGCGGCGGGATCCCGCTCTTCATCGATTACGGGGGTTACGGAGGTCATGGCGCGGTGACGCAGGGCTCTTCCGTCGCGTTCTACGACTGTCTTCTCAAGGGCGGTCACGGAGGGGATGCGGACTACGTCTATGGCTGGGAAGAAGCCGGCGACGGCGGCGATGGCTGCAAGGTGATCGACTTTGGCATCCTCGCTTCGGGGTGTCAGTTCCAGGGCGGCATGGGCGGAGGCTTCGCCTGGGTCCCCGGTGATGGAGGGAACGGCCTCCGCGTCGACGCAGGCCAGGCGCAGCTGGTCGGGAATACCTACGTCGGGGGGTACGGCGGACAGAGCGTCGTCGGAGTCTTCGGCACCAACGGCTTGCCTCAAGTTGGAGCTGGCGTGTTCCACACTTTCGCGGGTGTCGCGCGCAAGATCGCAGGGCCGTCGCTCGCCGCGGAGAACGCGACGATGCAGATCGACGTCACTGGTGCTCCGGGCGACAAGGTCTGGCTGCTACAGACTCCGCAACCGGGCTTCCTCTACTTCCCGGCCCAGGCGGGGATGCGGCTGGTCGCCTTGCTTTCCTCGTTCACGGTGAAGCCCGATACAGTCCTTCCGCCTTCGGGTACGGCGACCGTGGTCGTGCGCACGCGCGACCTGCCGACGGGAACACCCGTGACACGTCAATACTGGCAATGCCTGATCGAGAACACGGCGGGACAGCTGCGCCTCGGCAGCCCGCTGCACGTCGCGGTGCTCAACTGCTCGGACCTGCTCCCGGATTGCGACGGAAATGGCTCGTGCGATACCTGCGACCTGCTCTCGCCTGCAGGCGTCGATTGCGACAAGAACGGAGTGCCGGACTCCTGCCAGCCGGACTGCAACGGAAACGGTCAAGCGGATACCTGCGACATCGCGAACGGCGGGAGCCTCGACCAGAACCACAATGGGATTCCCGACGAGTGCGAAACTCACGGGATCCTGCACGTGGATGCCAGCGCCGTTCCGGGAGGGAACGGGACTGCGGGGGCGCCTTTCCAGACACTGGGCGCCGCCTTCGCGATCGCGATCAACAACGACACGGTGCGGGTTGCCAACGGGCTCTATCAAGGAAGCGGAAATCGCGGTCTCGATTTCGCAGGCCGCAATCTGGTCGTCGAGGCCCCCGGCGGTGCCGCGAATTGCATCATCGATTGTCAGCTGCAGGGTCGTGCATTTCTCGTGCGTCCTCCGGGCTCGACCTCGGGCTCGCGCGTCGAGGGCTTCACGATCCGCAACGGCAAGGTGACCTCTCCAGATTACGGCGGCGGCATGCTCATCCAGGGCGTGGATTTCAACGCTCGCCCGACTCCTGTCATCCGCCGATGCGTGTTCGAGAACTGCGAGGCGGGGTTCACGGGCGGTGGGATATTCACGCAATATGCCGACCCGCTGATCGAGGGTTGCAACTTCATCGGGAACAAGGCCCCCGCTGGATGGGGCGGAGGATTGATTGCCAGCTACGGTCTCGCTCGCATCCGCGACTGCAACTTCGTCGGCAATCAAAGCCCCAAGGGCGCCGGAGTGGCCGTCCTGGACAACGCGCGGATCGAACGCTGTCTGTTCCAGTCGAACGTTGCGACGACGGATGGTGGGGCGATCTGGGCGGCGTATGGCGACATCTTTTTCGATCAGTGTCTGATTGCAGGGAACACGGCGCGCGTCGGTGGAGGCATTGGCAGCCAGGGAGGCCAGCTGCACCTGACGAATTGCATCCTTGTCGACAACAGGGCGACGCAGAGCGACGGCGCGATGTTCTTCCCCGGTCCCTACGATCCCCAGCCAGTGCGCTCGTGTCGCAACAGCATCTTCTGGAACAACACGTCGCCTTTCGGAACGTCGATCGAAGTCCAGGGCGGTGTGCTGGACATCGCTTGGTGCGACATCCAAGGCGGCCAGGCCTCGGTGACGCCGGGCGCGAATGCAATTCTGAGCTGGGGGCCGGGGAATCTCACGGCAGATCCGCTCTTCGTCGATCGCGATGGTCCCGACAACAACGCGCTGACGATCGCCGACAACGACTACCGTCTCTCGCTCACCTCACCCTGTCTCGACGCGGGTGAGAACGCGTCCGTCGCACAGGACTGGTTCGACCTCGACGGCGACGGCAACGTGAGCGAGCCTGTGCCTTTCGATTTCGACGGCTATCCACGCTTCGTCGACATCCCCAGCGCCCCGAACACGGGTAGTGGAGTCTCGCCGCTCGTCGACCTGGGCGCCTGGGAAAGGCCTTAGGAATCACGAGGCGGAGCCCCCCGCGAGGGGCAGGGTGCCGATTCCAGCGCCTCGGATCGCCGCCAGCCGTCCCCGACGGGTTCCTCCTGGATTCCTGTCCGGAATGGGGCGGCTTGCGCCAAGTTGGATAGGGCGCTGGTGGATACCGGCGGCACCTCGAGCAATCCAGGCTGCGCAACGATCCTTGGGCACCCATGAAAATCTCGTATCTCCTCGCGGTCGCGTCCCGAACCCTCGTCCCGCTGTTCCTCTGCGCTGTTTCGCAGGCTGACGTCATCTACGTGGACGCCAGCGGCAACGGCCAGCACACCACGATCCAGTCGGCGATCACCGCGGCATTCGACGGGGACGTGCTGCTGGTGCGCAGCGGCACCTACGCCGGATTCACGCTCGACAACCGGCGGCTGTCCGTCATCGCCGACGCGGGTGCCTTGCCCAAGGTCGCGGGCACCGTCGTCGTCCGCAACACGGGCGCGGCGGGGATCATCCTGCTCGCCGGGCTCGAGATCGTTCCGCCCCAGAGCCCCATTCCGCTCAAGGGCCTGGACTTCACGAACAACGCCGGCCACGTGCGCGTCCAGAATTGCACGGTCCGCGGCTGCGAGGGGGCCCAGGACCCTGGCCAGTCCTCGGATGGAGGGATCGGGGCATCGATCCTGAACAGTTCCAAAGTCGCCTTCGTCGGCTGCTCGCTGACCGGTGGCGCGGGTGGCGGTGCTCCCTACAACGTCGTCCTCGGCGGCAAGGGCGCCCACGGCGTAGTCACGCAGGGCTCGTCCGTCGCCTTCTACGATTGCCAAGTCCAGGGCGGAGCCGGAGGCGCCGCGGATTACGCCTGGAGCAACGCGCGATCCGGCGACGGCGGCGATGGATGCCGCGTGCTCGACTTCGGCATCCTTGCTTCCGGTTGTCAATTCAAGGGCGGCGTGGGAGGCAGCTACGCCAGCACCCCGGGCGATGGAGGAGACGGCCTGGTGGTCAATGCAGGTCAGGCTCAGCTGATCGGGAATACCTACGCGGCAGGCTCAGGCGGCTTTGCCTACGGCGGCTATTTCGGAGCCACCGGCGTGCCCCAATCAGGCCCCGGTGTCTTCCATACCTTCCCCGGCGTGGCTCGCAAGATCTCGGGGCCCTCGCTCGCCGCGGAGAGCGCGACGATGCAGATCGACGTCACCGGTGACCCGGGCGATCGTGTCTGGTTGCTGCAGACCGCGGCACCAGAGTTCATCTACTTCCCGGCCTATGCGGGAATGCGACTCATATCGCTGCTTTCCTCGTTCACGGTGAAGCCCGATGTGGTCCTTCCGCCTTCGGGCACGGCGAGCGTGCTGGTGCGCACCCACAGGATCGGTCCAGGGATTCCGCAAGTCACCCAGTACTGGCAGAGCCTGGTCGAGAACAGTGCCGGTCAATTGCGCCTTGGCAGCCCGCTGCACGTCGCGGTGCTCAACTGCTCCGATCTGCTGCCCGATTGCAATGGCAACGCCTCGTGCGACAGCTGCGACCTGCTGCTAGGGACCAGCATCGATTGCGACAAGAACGGCGTGCCGGACGAATGCTCCGTCGATTGCAATGCGAACAGCATCGCGGACGCGTGCGACATCCAGATCGGCACGAGCCTCGACCACAATCACAACGGCATCCCTGACGAGTGCGAGCCTCAGACCACCTGGCACGTCGACGCGAATGCCGCGCCGGGTGGAAACGGGACCCTCGGCGCGCCTTTCAAGACGCTGGCCACGGCCTTCAGCGCAGCCATCGCATCCGACACGATCCTCGTCGCCAACGGCGTCTACCAGGGATTCGGAAACTATGACCTCGTGCTCGGCGGCGGAAGTCTGAAGATCCTGAGCACCGGCGGCGCGGCGAACTGCATCATCGACTGCCATCAGCAGGGTAGAGCGTTCTTCTCCGGAACCGGCGTGACCGCGGCCGCGATCATCCAGGGCTTCACGATCCGCAACGGAAGAACCATGGACCCCCACGGCGGCGGCGGCATGGCGATCGTGCACGGTAGCCCGACCATTCTTTCGTGCGTGTTCGATCACTGCGAGGCTTTTTGGGGCGGAGGTTTGTGCATGGCCAACTCCGACACCGAGATCCGCGGCTGCGACTTCGTGAGCTGCACGACCACGGGTCGCGGCGGCGGTCTGAGGATCGACAACAACACCCACGCTCGCGTCATCGACTGCAATTTCGTGGCCAATCAGGCACAGGAAGGCGCTGCTATCGGGACCGACGCCTCGATCGCGCGAATCGAGCGCTGCTTCTTCCAATCCAACACATCGACCTCGCCCGGAGGTGCACTCCAATTCAGAGGCGGCGAGATCTTCCTCGATCAAGGCTGGATCGCCGGCAATTCCGCGCCCTATGGAGGAGGCATTTCTTCGTACCTCGCCAAGCTGCACGTCACCAACTGCACGATCGTCGACAACCGCAGCACGAGCAAGGGCGGCGGCGCCCAACTGCTCAGCTCGAATGCGATCTCGATGGTGTGGCGCAACAACATCCTGTGGAACAACACCGCGCCGGCGGGCAGCCAGCTCTTCCTGGAATATTGCGGGCTCGACATCGACTGGTGCGACGTCCAGGGCGGTCAAGCGGGAGTCCTGCTCGGTACGCAGGCCAGCTTGAGCTGGGGAGCAGGAAACATCGCCGCCGATCCGCTCTTCGTCGACCCCGACGGTCCCGACAACAACGCGCTGACGATCGGTGACAACGACTATCGACTCGCGCTGGCCTCGCCGTGCCTCGACGCGGGGGACAACACCTCCGTCGCGGCGGACTGGTTCGACCTCGACGGCGACGGCAATGTCACCGAGCCGGTGCCCTTCGACTTCGACGGGAATCTGCGCTTCGTCGACATCCCGAGCGCTCCGAACACGGGCAATGGAGTCTCGCCGCTGGTCGACCTGGGTGCCTGGGAAAGGCCTTGAGATAGGAACGGGATGAAACCTTTGATCCTCTTCGCCGGCGCGCTTCGCTTTCTCGTCCCGCTGTGCCTCTGCGCCGCTTCCTTCGCCGACGTCATCTACGTCGACGCGAGCGGGAATGGTCAGTACACCGCCATCCAGCCTGCGATCACCGCGGCACTCGACGGCGACGTGCTGCTGGTGCGAACCGGCTCCTACCCGGGATTCACGCTCGACAACCGGCGCCTGTCCGTCATCGCCGACGCGGGTGGCTTGCCCAAGGTCGCGGGCACCGTTTTCGTCCGCAACACGGGCGCGGCGGGGATCGTCCTGCTCGCCGGGCTCGAGATCGTTCCGCCGCAGAGCTCCATTCCGCTCAAGGGCCTGGATTTCGCGAACAACGCCGGCCACGTGCGCGTCCAGAATTGCACGGTGCGCGGCTGCGCGGGAGTCGAGGCCCCGGGACAGTCGTCGGATGGTGGCGACGCGGCTTCGATCTTGAACAGCTCGAAAGTGGCTTTCGTCGGCTGCTCGCTGATCGGTGGCATGGGCGGCGGTGTGCCCTTCTTCGTCGACTTCGGCGGCAAAGGCGGCCAGGGCGTGGTCACACAGGGTTCGTCCATCGCCTTCTACGATTGCCAGGTCCAGGGCGGAGTCGGCGGAGCCGCGGACTACATCTACAGCTACATGCGGGCCGGCGACGGGGGCGATGGATGCCGCGTGCTCGACTTCGGAATCCTCGCTTCCGGATGTCAATTCAAAGGCGGCATGGGCGGTAGCGGAGCCAGCATCCCGGGCGATGGCGGAGACGGCCTGGTAGTCAACGCTGGCCAGGCTCAGCTGATCGGGAATACCTACACGGCAGGAATTGGCGGCGGTGCCTACAGCGGCTATTTCGGAGCCAGCGGCCTGCCGCAATCAGGCGCCGGTGTTTTCCATACCTTCCCCGGCGTGGCTCGCAAGCTCTCCGGGCCGTCGCTCGCTGCGGAAAACGCCACGATGCAGATCAACGTGAGCGGAGCCGCGGGCGATCGCGTCTGGCTGCTGCAGACGGCGCAGCCTGAATTCGTCTACCTCTCGTCCTATGCGGGAATGCGTCTGATCTCGCTGCTTTCCTCGTTCACCGTGAGGCCCGACGTGGTCCTTCCGCCCTCGGGGACGGCGAGCGTCCAGGTGCGCACGCACCGGATCGGCGCAGGGATTCCGCAAGTTACCCAGTACTGGCAATGCCTGGTCGAGAACACCTCGGGACAATTGCGATTGGGCAGCCCGCTGCATGTCGCGGTGCTCAATTGCTCGGATCTGCTGCCCGATTGCAATGGCAACGGCTCGTGCGACAGCTGCGACCTGCTGCAGGGATTCAGCCTCGACTGCGACAAGGACGGCGTGCCGGACGAGTGCTCGGGCGATTGCAATGCGAATGGCATCGCGGATGCCTGCGACATCCTGGCCGGAACGAGCAACGACCAGAACCACAACGGCGTTCCCGATGAATGCGAGCCGCAGACCACCTGGCACGTCGATGCGAACGCCGCGCCTGGAGGAAACGGGAGCCTCGGCGCGCCCTTCCAGACGCTGGGCGCGGCTTTCGCGGCAGCGATCTCGGCGGACACCATCCGCGTCGCCAACGGTGTCTACGTGGGGAGCGCAAACCGCAATCTCGATTTCGGTGGCCGCAACTTGACCGTCCAGGGGAACGGCGGCGCGGCGAACTGCATCATCGACTGCCAGCAGCTGGGTCGCGCTTTCTCGGCAGGAGCCGTGGGCGCGGCTTCGCGCATCCAGGGATTCACGATCCGCAACGGCAAAACCGTGAGCAACGTCGGCGGAGGCGGTATCTCGCTCCAAGGCGCAAGCCCGACCATCCTTTCGTGTGTGTTCGATCACTGTGACGCGTTCATGGGCGGAGGCCTGTGGATGCAGAATTCCAACGCCGAGATCCGCGGCTGCGTCTTCGCGACCTGCACGAGCACCGACCGAGGCGGCGCTCTGAGGGCCGAGTCAGCCACCAACCCTCGAATCATCGACTGCAATTTCGTGTCCTGCCACGGCCACGAGGGTGGGGCTATCGCCACCTACGGACCGCTCACGCGAATCGAGCGCTGTCTGTTCCAATCGAACTCGGCCAACTCGCCCGGAGGCGCGATCCGCTTCAACGCCGGCGAGGTGTTCCTCGATCAATGCTGGATCGCCGGCAATGCCGCGCCAGCGGGCGGCGGGGTCTTCTCGGTCGCCAGCAGACTTCACGTCACCAATTGCACGATCGGCGACAACCGAAGCACGAGCAAGGGCGGCGGCGCCTACCTGGTCAATGCGAATGGAATCCCGCTCGTGTGGCGGAACAACATCCTGTGGAACAACACCGCGCCAGCGGGGAGTCAGCTCGCCGTCGAGAGCTGTGCGCTCGACATCGCCTGGTGCGATGTCCAAGGCGGTCAAGCAGGAGTCCTGATCGGTACTCAGGCAAGCTTGAGCTGGGGAGCGGGAAACATCGCCTCGGATCCGCTCTTCGTCGACCCCGACGGTCCTGACAACAACGCGCTGACGATCGGCGACAACGACTACCGGCTCGCGCTGACCTCGCCGTGCCTCGACGCGGGGGACAACACATCCGTGGCGGCGGACTGGTTCGACCTCGACGGCGACGGCAATCTCACCGAGCCCGTGCCCTTCGACTTCGACGGGAGCCCGCGACTCGTCGACATACCAAGCGCTCCGAACACGGGCAATGGAATCTCGCCCCTGGTCGATCTCGGCGCCTGGGAACGTCCCTAGAACCACTGACGACGGGGGGCTCCCCCAGCCTGTGATGATGCCGCCCTGACCGTCGGCCGCGCTGGGCGTCGGGACCGAGGGCAGTCCGCATCCAAGGGGGCTTACGCTAATTTCGAGCGTGCCGTACTCTCGCAGAGTGCGACCTGCGGCGCCGTCGCGGGCGTGGTTTCGATGCAAAACGTGGAAGTCCCTCCACGCGATACAAGGAGAGTAGGCATGAAGCGTTCGATTCTCGGTCTGGCCTTTGCCCTCGCATTGGCTGGTTCATCCTTCGGTCAGACGGCCCAGATGGGGCCGCAAACTGCGGTGTTCAATGGCGCTACGCGTGGCTACTGGTTCACCGCGCCCACGAACTTCACGATCACCGGAGTGCAGGTGCTGTTGCAGACAGGCTCGACCAACACGTTCCAGAATTTCGCAATCGTTCATTTCACCGGCAACGTGCCGCCGCCGACTTTTGCGACGGTGACCAACGCCTTCACCCAGCTTGGGCTCGGTCTCGACCTGCCCCAGGGCTCGTTCCAGCCCGTGAACATCCCCGTCCTGGCCGGTGATGTGATCGGAGTCTACGGCAACACGATGCCCGCGGCAGGCGCCGCTACAGGTGCCAACTCCTACGCCGGCGGCGTCCAGCAGACCACGACGATCGCGGGCAACCCGGTCAATCTCTTCCGCTCCGGCATGCAGTTCCACCTGGGGAGCTCGACCTCGCCTCAGGGCATGCACGACCTGTGGGCAGAACCCACCTCCTTCAACATCACGCGCGTGGAATTCACGTACACGGCTCTGTCTCAGCCCACGGTGTACTGCACGGCGAAGATCAACTCGCTGGGTTGCACGCCGACGATCGGTTCCACGGGAAGCTCGAGCGCCACGGCGGGTTCCGGATTCACGATCAGCGCCAACAACGTGATCAACAACAAGCCGGGTCTCCTGATCTACTCGAACAACGGCCAGGCAGCGACGCCCTTCCTGGGCGGCGTGCTCTGCATGAACGGTCCGGTCCGGCGCTCGAGTGCCTTGAGCTCCGCCGGCAATCCTCCGCCGAACGACTGCTCGGGGGTCTACTCGATCGACATGAACGCCTTCGCGGTCGGCGCGCTCGGCGGGATCCCCGCGGTCTATCTGACCACCCCAGGAACCGTGGTCGATTCGCAATTCTGGGGTCGCGACAACGGCTTCTCGCCCCCGAACAACGCCACCCTGTCCGACGCCTTGGAATTCAGCGTCGGACCGTGATCGGCTAGACGCGATAGTCGCTCTCGGATCGAAGAAGGTCGCGCGCGAGCTCGTCTCGCGCGCGACCTTCCATTTTAAGAGCCTCGCCGCAGGGCTACTGGATCAAGGCTCGAGGATGAACTCCAGCGCATCGGAGAGCTGAGCGTCGGCCGGCGGCGCGAAGCCCGGGTCGCCGGCCCAGATCTGGCAGTTGATCTGCGTGCCTGGGAGCGAGAGGAAAGGCTGTCGATTGCCGCCGGAGCTCCGCGGAAGGCGTGCATGTCGATCGAGATCCGTCCAATCCACGCCCGGCAGCGGCGAGCCTCCGGTGATCTGGGATGGGGGTCCTCTTTTTAGTTGCAGATGAGACTCAGTCGCAATTAGCATGGTGCCCTCACGCAACGCATCGCTCCCGAATTGAACCCGCGGCGCGCACCTCGCGTTGCAACATCATCAACCCCGATTCCCCTCCAGCTCACTCGTTCCATGAAGATCGATTTGTCCTTCCGTAATCTTCTGATCGCGCTGTCAGGCGTCGCAGGACTCACGCTCCCCGCCAGCGCCGGCTTCACCAATCCCCACACGCCGACATGGCGTGGCGCTCCGAACACGGAGTTCGGCGGCTGGGAGTCGTTCTCCAACGCCTCGATCGGTCAGAACCCGCCGGACGATCCGAATTCGACCACGCTCGACGCCTCTCTCGTGCAACTCGACACCTCCGCCTTCCTGACCGCGGGCAACATCTACTCGTTCAGCGCGCCGCTGCGTTGCGTGCTGTCGAACAGCGTGAACGGCCCGGCGCGCGAAGTGCTGCTCCAGGTCGCGACGCGCGGCAGCGAGCTCGATTACGCAAACGTGCGGCTCGAGTACTTCGCGCCGGGCGGCGCGCTGCATTCCATTCCCTGGGCTCAGCGCACGGAGCTCGCACGGATCTCGCTCGGCGGCCAGAGCTTTGCGGTCGAGACGATGTTCACCTGGGATCTGTCGTCGACTCCGGATGCCGTGGATTCATTCGAGCTGCGCTTCGATTCAGCCGCTGCGAGCATGAGCCTCGACGCACTCCTGCTCGACGCGCGCTACGCCGATGCTCCGCTCAACTACTGCACGGCGAAGGTCAATTCGCTGGGCTGTTCGCCGGTGATCGAGTCGAGCGGCGTTCCCAGCGCGAGCCTCGCGTCCGGTTTCATCGTCAGCGCGCGCGACGTGATGAACAACAAGCCGGGTCTCCTGCTCTACTCGACCTCGGGACGTCAGGCCGTCCCGTTCGGAGGTGGAACGCTGTGCCTGCGCAGCCCGATCCGCCGCCTCTTCGGTCAAAGCTCCGGCGGAAACCCGCCGCCGAATGATTGCTCCGGCACGTACGCGGGCGACTTCAACACGCGCATCGCGTCAGGTCTCGATCCCGCGCTCGTCGCCGGCGCCTTGGTCCAGTTCCAGTACTGGTCGAGGGATCCGGGCTTCCCGAATGGACTCAACATCGGGTTGACCGACGCGCTGGAAGCGACGATCCAGCCGTAGATCGCACGCGATCGTTGCCCTCGCCGGGGCGCGGAGTGTCCGGATCCAGGCGGCTGTCGTACCCTGGACCGGCATGTTCCTACTCGCCGTCATTTTCGCCGCCGTTCCGCAATACTTCGCAGGCAACGACGCGCTCCAGCCGCACAGCTACACATCGCCATCCGGCGAGTGGAAGCTCTTCGTCGATCCGAGCCTGCGCGACGGCGCGGGCAAGTCCACGGTTTCGATCTCGAAGGCCGGCAAGGTGCAATGGACCGGCGAGAAGCCGTTCACGTTTTACGAGGCGGTGATCGACGACTCCGGAGTCAGCGCGGGTTTCGCGTACACGGGCGGATGTCGTTCCAGCGACGGAGAATTCCTCGTCGCCGTCGTGCGGCCCAGCGGAGAGACCACGCAGCTCGACGCGATACCGCGCCAGGGCAGCAGCGGAACCGACGGTCCTCCGGAGCCGATCGGCAAGCGTATCGTGCTGCAGAAAGAGCGAGGGCTGGCCGTGATCTGCGTCGCTCACCTCGATCCCGAGCATGACGAGGAAGCCTGGTGCGTCTACCAGATGTCGCCAGCAAAGAAGCTGGACATCGCCTATGCGAGGGCGGTGCTCGAGATCCCCGACGATCACATCGATTCGATGGGACTGCGCGAGGTATCTGGAACGCCGCTGATGATCGCCCAGTGGACTCTCTACGACTGGGACAGCACTCCCAACGCCGGCCCGGGCAGCGAGTTCGCGCTCTACGACGAGTCCTGGAAGCTGGTCTGGTCTCTGCCCCTTCCCGGCGACTTCAAAGCCGAGGACGACCGCGACGAATTCGAATTGATCAACGAGATGCGCGAACACGGCGGCGGGATGCTCGACACGAAGAGCGATCTGCGCTTCGAATTGCGCCAGGTCGCGAAGTCCGAACGCGTCACCTACGAGGTCGCGCGCGATCCGACGGCGACTCAAGGATGGTCCGTCCGCGAAGTGGCTCGGGCCCCTTTCAAAGTCGAGCCGAAGAAGGCAGTCGAGCTCGCCAAGCTCACCCTGCCGGCCGCGGGAAAGGTCCAACTCGACGTCGGTGTCCAGGACACGTCCGGCCCTGTTCGCGACATCAAGGAATTTCGCGTCGACCCGACCGGCGGAATCACTTTCGTCCGCGGCGAGTCAACCGAAGGCGCCGCGGCGCTGGTCACGCTCGACAGCTCTGGCTCCGTGCTGCGGCAGGTCGCGGTCGTGCCGATCGAACCATCGCTCAAAGGCATGCGACACTGGCACGCGCTCGAGGCCGGCGACTGGCTCGTCACGATCCAGCCCTGGGATGGGGAGCGCCCTCCTACGCGAGCCTGGCGCGTCCGCGGAGAGACGGGTGCCGCCGTGGAGCTGACCGCGTTCAGCGGCCCCTCGATCGAAGCGATCGAGCCCGCGACGGACGGCGGTTTCGTGATGCTCGGCCTGCACAGCCTCGAGTACACGAGCCAAAAAGAGGTCAGGCGCTGCGCCGCGGACGGCTCGACGCTGTGGAGTCATCAGGAATTCGGCTACGGGCAGTGCGAGAACATTTCCGACGTGTGTTCCGCGGAAGACATCGCTGTCGACAAGGATGGATCGGTCTTCGTGCTCGACCAGTTCCGAAAGCTGGTGCAGATCTTCGACGGAAAAGGTGTTTTCGTCAGGGCCATCGACCTCGAAAAATCCTGGGAGAGCGAGTCCACCTACCTCACCGACCTGATCCTCGAGCCGGCGGGATCGATTCTGATCCACGACTTCCACGGCGTCCCGATGTGGCATCGCGTAACGCGGGACGGCAAGGAGCTCGCGACCTTTACGGCGGGGCGCGATCTGCGTGTCGACGGCGGCGGGAAGCTCTGGAGCGACGACAGCCACCAGATTTTCGAATACGACGCCGCGGGTGTCGTCCACGAGCGATTCGGATCTGCCGCCGACCCGATGCGGCTGTCAAAGGTGGATGGAACCTTCTACGACGGCGCCGGCCGAGTCGCCCTGTCCGACGATCGGACTCATTCGATCCACATTTTCACACCCGATGGAAAGCGCGCGGTCCTCTGCATTCCCGATCCGACCGAGGCAGACAGCGACTACGACGCCGTGATCGCAGCGCCCGACGGAACGATCTATGTCCAGCCGGGTCACTTCTACGACAGCTATCTTGCGTTCGCTTCCGACGGCCAGCGGATCGGCAGCGTCAAGCTCGGCGGCCAGTACGTGGCGTTCAATCCGCGCACGAAGGAACGCTGGGCCGCGGGCGAAGACGAGGACGATTCCATTCGACTGCGGAGATTCGACGCGGAAGGGAAGCTCGTCTTCGAGACCGATCGGCGGCCCGACGGCGGATTTTTCGAAGGTGTGAAAGCGCTGGCTTGCGCGCCTGACGGCTCGATCGTGCTGCTCGAGGGACCCAGCGCATTCTCCAGCCGGGGCGGTCCGGGTGTGCTGTGCTTCTATGGCCCGAAGGGCGAGCCGCAACGTCAGCTGGTTCTGCCTGGAGACGAGCTCGAATACGAGCGTTTCATGCAGGTCGGTCGCCGGTTTCTCGTGATCAGCGGCTTCGAGCCGTCGGCGTTCGTCATTTCGCTCTCTGATGGCAAGTGCAGGTTGTTCGAAGCATCCGATCAGGAAGCCAGCATGGCCATCGGCCTCTCCCCCGACGAGTCGGAGCTCTGGGCCGTCGAGTCGACGGTGCTGCATCGGTTCACGCTGCCGAAGTAGACGGCTGAAGACCCCGCACTCGACTTCGCAGTGCAGGCTGCTATCGCGCTCGATCCATGCGCAGCGTCACGCTGCCATGCGCGTTCGCGATGTCCCGCGTGAAGCCAAGCTGCGAGGCCAGCCTCCACGCGTAACCTGCACAGTAGAGATCCACGCGTGCTGGCGCCGCGCGTCGATTGATCACGAGCCTGCCTCCCGAATCCAGCGGCATCGGATCGCCGCCGTCGAATGCGATCGCTGCCTGAGGCAGGGGATGCTCGGTTCCATCGGTGACGAGGAATTCCACACCCCATCCGGGCGGCAGCATCACCTCCTGGTCCGCGATGGGAGCACCGTTTGAAGCTCGCAAGAACGAGGTCTGGTCTCCGACGAAGACCTGATGTCCCGGAGCGGAGGCGACCCAGTGGTACGTCGAGCCCTCGAGAAAGGATGTGTAATCGTCTGTGTAGGCCAGAGGTTGTTGCAGAAGCCGGCGCGCTGTCCAGTGCGGGCCCTTTCCCAATTGGAACGGTACGACTCGCTCCACGACGAGGCGGTAGCTCGCGGGAGGCGCGCAGGTGTCGGCGTCGATGATTCGAAACGATACGCCGAAAACCGGCGTGTCATCCATGCAGGTGAACTCCAGATTCTTGGTGCTCGACGACGCGAAAGTGAACTCCGGCTCGATCCGGAACGGATCTAGCTTGGAGAAGCCGATCTCGAATCGGCGAGAGCGTCCCGCCGGCAGTTCGAAGGTTCCAACCCAGTCGAATCCGACGCGCTGGAACTGGATGGGACCGCCTCCGACCGTGTCGAAATAGGTGAGGGTTATCCGTAGATCCGACGGGTGATACTGACCGGTGCGACTTCGCAGAGTACCGATGATCGTCGTGGCCGTGTTTTCCGGCTTCTTCTGGGGGGATGCTCCACTCGGCTCTTGCTGAGCGGTGGCGCCCGCCGCCAAGACAGAGAAAAGAATCCAGCCGTTAGCGGTCAAGTGGGCTGAGCGGATCGGTCGAGCCCATGCGCCGTCCAGTGCCCGCATTCCGCTCGCGTTCATCCCACGTGCTGTTGAGCGAGTGGACTCACGAACGACCGTTTCCATCGACGCGGTGTAGCAGAGGGTGCGTGGCCCGGACACGCATGGGACGAGCCAACACCCCCGCGGGGGACGACGTGTCCTACCCAGAGTTCCGTATCCGGCGAGAGCAGCGAACACGTAATTCGGGGGACGGCGTAGACTTCAGGGGTCCCTCTCACCCCCCAGGAGAATCCGCATGTCCCTCGTCCGCTCCGCCTTCGTCCTGCTGGCGCTTTCCTCGGTCCTTTCCGCGCAGTCCGTCATCGACGCGACCCTGCCCAACGGCCCGCCGCAGGTCGGCGCCGCGACGTTGGCGCCCTCGAACGGCTCCTACCTCGCGCAATTCAGCGACGACTTCAATCGCCCTGATGCACCGACGCTGGGCGCGAACTGGAACGTCCAGGTCGGCAGCTACTCGATCATCACGAACCGCGCCGTGTCGACGGGCTCGGCCAATCAATGGGTGAGGCACGCGGTTGCGAGCACTCCGGCCGCGCAAGCCGTGGTCGCGATGGACTTCCTGCCGTCGACCACGGGCCCGTCGCTCGTGTACGTCGCCGCGGTGATCGGTCCCGGCGGCTTCAACGACACGCTGTTCTGCAAGGTCCAGGACAACAACAGTGACGGCAACTACGACCGCGTCTTTTTCTACATGGGCATCAACGGCGGCGGTTGGGCTCCCACGTATTATTTCGATCTCGTGACGCCGACTCCGAGCGGCCGCATCAAGGTCTATCTGACCGGGAACGGCGACGTGGCGCACCTCGACGTCGATAGGAATTTCGACGGGGTGTACGACGAGCTGTTCCAGGTGCCTGGGATCCTCGCCGCAGGATTGACGCTGGGGTCGCAGCTCGGCTTCGCGACGTACAATTCGCCGGCCGTCGACAATTGGAATGGCGGCGATGGAGTGCCTCCGACCGTCGTGTACTGCACGGCAAAAATCAATTCGCTGGGCTGCACTCCGACGATCGGCTCGACGGGCACTCCCAGCTCGACCGCCACCAGCGGATTCGTCGTCAGCGCGAGTCAGGTGCGCAATCAGAAGGTCGGCCTCCTGCTCTACTCGACGAACGGTCAGGCCGCGGTCGTGTTCCAGGGCGGATTCCGCTGCGTCAACGCGCCGGTGAAGCGCTCGATCCCGCTGAATTCAGGCGGCGCCCCTTTGCCGGCGAGCGACTGCACCGGCGTGTATTCGCTGGACATGAATGCCTTCGCCCATGGCGTGCTCGGCGGAACTCCGGCGGCTGCGCTGATCGTGCCTGGTCAGGTCGTCGACACCCAGTTCTGGGGCCGCGATCCGGGCTTCCCGGCACCGAACAATTCGACGCTTTCCGACGGGCTCGAATACACGGTGCAGTGACCGCATGGCGCGCTGTGGGGGCGAGCGCCGGGCGCTTGCCCTCGCGATGCGTCCCGAACTCCTTTTTTTCTCTCGTCCCCTTCAGGTCTTATCGATGATCACTTCAAGAATCTTCGTCGCTGCAATTCTCCTGGCCCCGATCGGCTTTGCGCAGATCCCCGTCGACGCGACGAAATCCGCGCAGGCCAGGGTCGCTCCCTGGGCATCTGGGAGCCAAGGCTCCTACCTCGCGCAATTCTCGGACGACTTCAATCGTCCCGACGCGCCCACCCTCGGGCCGAATTGGACCGTCATGTCGGGCTCCTACTCGATCATCAACAACCGCGCGGTGTCGATCGGCACGGGCTCGCAGTTCGTCCAGCATGCGAGCGCCAGCACTCCGCCGGCTCAGACCGAAGTCAAGATGGATTTCTTTGCTGCGCAGCAGGGCTCTCCGCTCGTGTTCGTCGCGGGCGTGATCGGGTCCGGTGCCAGCACGGACAATCTTTTCTGCAAGATCCAGGACAACGATTCCAACGGGTTCTACGACACCGTCTGGTTCTACAAGGGAATCAACGGCCCATCCTGGGGTCCGACGTACTTCGGATCCCTCGCGACGCCGACCGCCTCGGGGAGGATCAAGGTCTACGTGACGAACAACGGCGACACCGCGAATCTCGACGTCGACAACAACTTCGACGGTAATTACGACGAGCATTTCAGCAACACCGGAATCATCGCAGCCGGCATGACGCTCGGGAACAACATGGGCTTCTCGACGTACAACTCGCCGGCCGTCGACAACTGGAGCGGCGGCGATGGGGTGCCGCCGACCGTCGTGTACTGCACTGCGAAGATTAATTCTCTTGGGTGCACACCCGCGATCGGCGCGACGGGAGCTCCGAGCTCGACCTCGACCAGTGGCTTCGTCGTCAGCGCGGGCCAGGTGCGCAACCAGAAGGTTGGGCTGCTGCTTTACTCGACGAACGGTCGGGCAGCGGTCGTGTTCCAGGGCGGATTCCGCTGCGTCAACGCGCCGGTCAAGCGCTCCATCCCGCTCAACTCGGGCGGAACCGCGCTTCCGGCGAGCGACTGCACCGGGGTGTATTCGCTGGACATGAATGCCTTCTCCCATGGCGTGCTCGGCGGCACACCGTCGCCGGCTCTGATCCTGCCCGGTCAGGTCGTGGACACCCAGTTCTGGGGACGCGACCCGGGCTTCCCGGTGCCGAACAACTCGACGTTGTCTGACGCGCTGGAATACACGGTGCAATGATCCTGGGTTGAGCGCGGGCTTGACCTGAGAGTCTCGCGGGCGTCGATCACATCGACGCCCGCGATTTTTTTCTCGGCGGTAGTTGTTCGCTCAGGGATTGACGACGAAGGCCAGCGCGTTGGTCAAGCTCGAGCCCGCGACCGCGGCGGGATCGCGGCTTTAGTACTGGGCGAAGGCTTGCCGGCAGTCAGTGATTGGATGCAGGCAGCCAGCCGAGACTCAGTCCACATCTCCAGACTCGATCACTCGCACCAATTCACGAACCGCCTCAGCGAATGCTTGAGTCTTCTGCCGAGACGAGAACATGAATGCTTCTCGTAGGCCAGTACTACTCGTGAACCAAAGTTCCGCGTAACTGCAGAGCGGAAGCTGTCTGTTTTTGGCGAACCGCCGATCGGGCGAGCCGTCTTTGTTCGTCTTCAACCAAGTGCTGCCGGCGACTTCAGCGTCGGCGGGTACTGATTCGGCTTCGACGAAAGTCGTCGTTTCCGACTTGATGATCACGTCAGCGAGAGCGATCAAGGCGAAGTTTCCCTGTCTGTTGTCCGCGAGCAATAATCCTGGAAACAGCAGTATGTCCTCGCCGTTTGCGTTTTGAAATCGCGGGATTCTAAAGCGTGTGCGCAGCACTGGGTCTGGATGAAAGTCCAGGTGAATGCGCTTCCGCACGACCGCCGTACTCGCAATTGACCGCGTGGCAACTCTGTCCACCACAGCAGTGCCTGTGATGTCCCACGCAACAGAGCATCGCGAGAGATCCTCATAGGCCCTCACGACCATCCCGTACGCTGCTAGCTGCTTCGCTCCGAGGTTGAACTCAGTCTCGATCATGCTTGCCACGAGCCGGCTCTCCGCCGCCGTCAGGTCACACGTCGCCTCATGCAGCAGTTCCCGAGTGGCCTCGATGGCCTGCGACCGCCAACGACGAAAAATGCTTCGCTCGAGTTTCCCGAGTCGATCCTTGTGCTTCCTGATCGCGGACTTTGCCTCATCGGACGCACTGACTGCCTCGTCGTGCTGGTCACGCGCGTCCTTGGTCATGGCCCGAAGGGTGGAAAGGCTCTCGCTTGTCAGTACCTCGATAGGAGCGCTCGCAATGTGGTCGACTGGCGTGGCGTCTGGTGCATTCGAGCCAGGAGGCTGCTTGACTGGGGGCGGCGACCAGTACTGTGGCGAAGCCTCCGCAAGCGATGCTGACGGCTGAGATGTCTCCCGCTCAGAACCATCGAGGCGACCCCTCCAAGATACTCCGGTGCCTGGAATGCTGATGTTTCCATGCATCCCATTCGCTCCAACGTTGACAGTCGCGCCGCGGGGCCCGATCGTCATGCTCATCCCACGCCTATTGAGGTTGAGAGACACACCCGGGAACAGCGTCAAGCGTCGGCGAAATCTGAAAGCCATGGCGGATATGGTGAGAAGGTACGATGCTCATCGCCATATCACGACTGCGACACCCCCTTAATCACTAGCCCGACCTATTCACCACGTCGTCGGCCTGAGTGGTTGAAGGGCGCGGTTTCGGCTTGACGTCCTCTCAATCGCTGGCGCGGGGCCTTTCGGACCTCGGCGAGCACTCCGCCGCGTCGTTTCCAGTTCCGAAATCGGTACCGCAAACCGCTCGAGACAGAGTTTCGCTCTGGCGATGTATTCCGTAAGGGTTCGAGTCGGTGCCGTCAGCGCGCGCTCGCGCCGACGGCGAGCGCCGCTCGTCGCCACACGTCAGCCCAGGGATGCGTGGCCGGCATGAGCAACACGATGCGACGACAACTTTCGCGCACGATCGCACCGATTTTCAGCAAGCGCAGCCGAAGCGTCCCTACCTGAGCGCGCGCCAGTTCTGTTCTAGCCAGTGCATGACGCAGTGACTGGAAGAGCACGAAAGCCGCGGCAGTCGAGAGCACACGCAGTTGGTTGGCGAGAAAGCTTGTCGAGCTGGTGCGGTCGATTTCCAGATCGTGCTTGAGTTCCTTGATGCGATTTTCGACGTCGCCGCGGTGCGCATACAGTTTCCACAGTGACTCAGGGCTGCCGCGCAGATTGGTGACGACGATACGCAAGTTGTCGCGCAGCGCACGGCCCGCCAGATCGGTGACCTCGGCCTTGAAGATCGCTCGGCGTACGCGCGACCAAGTCTTGGCACGGTAGTCGGTCTCGCCGTGAAGCGTCGTCGTGCCGCCAAATTGCTCGGCGATCGAGCGCACGGCGTGCATGTGACGCGCAGCGATTCTCACCAGCTTCGGATTCTGCGGCATCGCGACGAGGTATTTCACGTGAAGTTCGTCGAGGAGCTTGAACAGCTCCGCTCCGGCGAAGCCCGCATCGAGTCGGACAAGCACTTCTGCCCGAGGAAACCGCCGTTTCAGGTCGGGCACGATGCGACGCAAGAGAGCGCGCACACAGCGCACGTCGCGGGCCGTGCCGGGCCGCAGCCGAGCGAAGAAGAGGTGCTGCTCCGGCTCGTCGTCCACCGACAAGAAGCCCAACAGCGGCAAGTAGCACCACGAATCGTAGTAGCCGTTGAAGAAAGTGAAGGGCTGCTGGCCGTGCGTGGGATCGACACTGCTGTCCAGATCGATCGTGATGCGGCGCGCGCGCTTGTGTCGGCGGCGGAGATCGTCGAGGACGGTGCGTTCGAGCGCGCGCGCCGCACCGACCAGCTCGCGGCCGCTGCGGTCACGCTCGAAGCGCGACAGCGTCGGCTGCGATGCCAAGCCTTGATCCGACGTGGGCGAGCGGCCGCAGGCGAGCTTTACTGCCAAGTCGTCGCCGATGCGCGCCGCGTCGTTGCAATCGGCGTACCCCAACGCGATCGAGAAGACGCGCTGGCGCAGCAGATCGCTCAGCTTGTGTTCCACGCGCTCAGGCAAGCGACGATCCAGCAGCGCTTCGGAGAGGCGGGCCGTCAGGCCCAGCCGTCGGTCGACCTGCGCGAGCAGCGCCACTCCGCCATCCGAGCTCAGCCGCTCCGCGGTGAACTCGACAACCAGCGGCTTGGAAGAAAATCCTTCGAACAGGACGGCCTGATGCGTATCGTGGGACATGCGGGTGGTGGGCGTTGTGCCGGATGAATGTTGTTGACACTCATCTGTTCGGCTCGAAGCACGTCACCCGCGCCTGTTTCCTCGTGAATAATTCGGGCTAGCTCACCGAGATT
>Ga0193706_1000316_pt1 | contig 29836 bp, 24 predicted proteins | sample U3c1metaG_FD_160130 | JGI IMG/M metagenome (GOLD analysis project Ga0193706, IMG submission 160130) | Soil microbial communities from a riparian zone of the East river system, Colorado, United States - U3c1 | ecosystem: Environmental > Terrestrial > Soil > Riparian zone | place: USA: East River... | reverse complement strand
CACGATCTCGGCGAGACCGCGGGTGATCAGCGCCGCGCGCGAGTTGTGGCCGTAGCCGAGCCCGTCGCATGCACCAGCGGCGATGGCGATGACGTTCTTGAGCGCTCCCCCGAGCTCGACCCCGACGGGATCGTCGCTGCTGTAGACGCGCAACCGATCGCTGGCAAAGCGCTGCTGCACGTCGCGCACGACGTCCCCCGACGTGCCGGCGACGACGATCGCCGTGGGAAGCCCGAGCGCGACCTCACGCGCGAAGCTCGGACCGGAGAGAATGGCCATGCGGTCTCCGGTCGCCGTCCCCGCCACGTCGAGCACGACCTCGCCCATCAGCATGAGCGAATCATTTTCGATCCCCTTGGTCGCGCTCACGATGGGCGCGTCGCGCGGCCACGACCGCTTCGCCTCGCCGACCACTTCCCGGAGCGCGTGGGAAGGCACGGCCAGCACGATGAGCGTCGCGTCCGCCAGGGCTTCTCCGAGGTCGGTCGTCACCGTCAGGTCCCCCCCCAGCTCCACGCCGGGCAGGTAGCGTTCGTTCATCCGCGTTTGGGCGATTTGCGCCGGCAGCTCGGGTCGGCGGCTAAAGAGAGTGACGCGTTCGCCCTTGTCGGCCAAGACTTTCGCGAGGGCGGTCCCCCACGCGCCAGCGCCCAGAATTGCAGCCCGCTTCATCCGCCGATGATAGCAGGCTATCGTCTGGCTAGATGGTACGCCCCCACTCCCAGCCGAAGTCTCGCCACAGCGCGCGGGCCCGCGCTGGCGCACCCGCTGCCGGCCACCTCCTCGTCGCGTTCGCGCTGCTCACTCTCGGGCTTCTTCTGCCCTCCTGTGCCGGGATGGCCCAAGGCACAGGCGCCAGCGTGCTCGCCATCATGCCGGGCGTGATCAACCGCGCCGACAACAAGTCGCTGCGCTTCGCGATGCTCAAATACGGGCTCGACACCTTCTGTCAGGAAATGCTCAAGCGCGGCGCGCCGCTCAAGCTGGCCGACGATCAGCCGAGTGTGGGCCGCTTCTATCCCCAGCACTGTGACACCCGTTTGATCGACGAAGAAGCGAACCGGAGCTTTCTCGTGCAGTTTTCCGGGGCGGGCTACGCCTTTACGAACATCACCCAGCGCATCGGCTTCGACGCCAGCGGCGTGGTCGAATACGATCCCGATTTCTTGCTCGATGACGCCACCATGTACCTTTACTTTCGCACCAAACACGTCGCTTCGACGAGCTTTCAAGCCGGCATGATCGAGAACGGCGTCGCCAATATGGCGCTCGTCCTGGCTCCGGGTGGATTTGCCGAGAGGTTCGGCCAGCAAGTCGTCGCCGCCGAGCTGACGCGGGGATTTACCGTGATCCGCCGCGGCGACGGGACCGTCGACTTCGGCCTCGGGCTCATCGAAAAAGGCAAGATGCCCTTTCATCCTTACCAAATCAAAGGGGACGCCAGGACTGTCCTTGCCAATGAGCGCATCGAAGTGCACGCCCGCCAGCGCGAGTTCTTGGGCCCGTTCGAGGTCGATTCCCAGGGACGCGCGCTCTTTCTCACCGTGGGTGTCGACGGCGCGGAGGGGGTCGACGTCATGGTCGTCCCCAAGGACGCCGGTGAACAATGGCTGTCGCTCTACATCCATCAGCCCATGACCACGCCTCCCGCCTACCCTCCGCTGCTGGCGGACGTGGCGCTGAGCGCGCAGCCCTATCGCAAGATGCTCCCCGTCGGCAAGGGGCGGTACTATCTCGTCATCGACAACACCGCAACTGCCGGTCGCATCGCGCCCCCGCCGAACCCTTTCGATGATCGCGCCGCCCTCGTCAACTACGCGGTCGAGCTGGGGGACGCGCCTTGAAACGAACCGCGCGGCCGCATGTCGCTGGCGTGCTTTTCGTGGCGCTTGTCCTCTCTGTCACCGCCGTGGGCTGCCCCTGCGTGGACGACACCATCAACTCGAGCCCGTGGCTGAGGTGGAAGATCTTCGCGATGTTCGGCGCCGGGCGCCTCTGCGACGAGATGACCAAACGAGGCGCGCCGCTGCGCCTCGCCAACGGCGCGCCCGTCATCGGTCGATTTTTCCCGGCGGCGTGCCAATCCGTCACCAACGACGATCGCCAAACCGTCACGCTCCAGTTTTCCGGTGACGGCTACGCGTGGACCCCCGTCACCAAGCGGCTCAACTTCTCCTGTACGGCAACGGTCGAATACAAGCCGGATTTCCACAAAGACGGAGGAACCATCTACGTCTGGTTTCGGCCCGCCAACATCTCCGCACCGGCCTTCCAGGTGGGGCTCGTCGAGCAGCCGGCGGTGGGGCTCGCCACGGCCATGACGCCGCTCGGCGCATTGGCCAATCTGTTCGGCCAACAGATCGTCTCCTCCGAGCTCAGCCGCGGGTTCACCGTCATCCACGAATCGGCGGGCGACGACTTCGCGTTGGGGATCTTGCCGCCGGGCAGCCGTCCGACTCATCCCTACGACATGAGCGGCAACGAGCGCATTACGTTCATGAACGAGACGGCGGAAGTCCACGGGAACACCCTCGACTTTCTCGGCCCCTTCGAGATCGACCGCTCCGGGCGCATGCTCTTCGTCAAAATAAGGAGCACCGGAGTCGCACTCGACGTCGCGGTCACGCCCCGTACCGCGGGCGACGCCTGGCGCAGGCAATACCAGAATCAGCGCGGCGTGCCGCTCCCCCCCGGTCCCCCCATCGTGGCGGGGGTCGTCCCGCCGGACGTTGAAGCCGATCGTTCGATCGCTCTGCCGCAAGGACAGTACTACCTCGTCGTCGACAACTCACCCTTCGTGGGTCAGACCGCGCCTCCTGCGAACGCTCTTTTCGACCCCGTCGCCCGGGTAAGCTATCTGATATCGATGGGAGATGCGCCTTAGCAATGTTCCGACAGCCCATCGTACTGAAGCGGCGACGCGGGCAGCCAGCCGCTCTGCGACCCCCGGCGCGGCTCGAGTTAGGCATTGCGGCATCGGCCCCCTGGCGTATACATACCCGGGTGGCGCGCCCCCCGATTCCAGCACCCGTAGAAGCACCTTCTGTCCTCTCTTTCCGGACGACGCGACTTCGGGCTGACGGGATCGGCGGCCAGGACTCGACGCAATAATGGTGGCGAAGGAAACGGCACCGACCAGCGCCAGGGATACGCGCTTCGCTCGCTACGCAGCCTTCTGCGCCATCTGGTTCGTCATCGTCCCGCTCGCCGGCGCTTTTCTGCTCGTCCGGCTCCTCTCCATCAGCGACCCGACGGAAGCCGCAGGTCAAGGGATCTTGGCCGCGCTTCGCGCTTTCGGTCGCGAGCAACCGGTTCCGGTGTGCATCATCGCCTTCACGCTCATCGAGATGGTGCTGTGGGGCCAGAGGCACGCCCTGCCCGGGGCTGGTTTGGCCGGCGTCGCGGGTCGCACCGATCTGCCCGGCCCAGCGCGACGCCGCTACGAGGACGCTGGAGGGCTGCTCGACGAAGCGGAACGGATCTTCGCCCGCCGCCGACGGGAAGTCGAACGCGCTCTCACCGTCCAAGAGCGCGACGACCTCGGGGCCGCGCTGGAAAAGCTCCGCGACGCGATGAGGAAGGATCCTTTCGATCTCGACGATTTCGACACCACCTTCGCCAAGGCCGAGCAGACGGTGGAGACCTACCTCGCCTCGTGGCGAAAGAGCGAGCTGCGCGAGTACGCGGAATCGATCGGGATCGCCGTGGCGGTCGCGTTGCTCTTGCGAGCGTTCGTGGTGGAGGCGTTCAAGATCCCCAGCCCGTCGATGGTCCCCACACTGCAAGTCGGCGATCACATCTTCGTCAACAAGTCTGCTTACGGTCCCATGGTGCCGTGGACCAACACGCGCATCCTGCCGCACCTGCCCCCTCAGTACGGCGACGTCATCGTCTTTCAGTTCCCGGAAAAGCCGGACCAGGACTTCATCAAGCGCGTGGTAGCCCTCCCCGGAGACAAACTGGAGGCGCTGGACGGGCGCCCTATCATCAATGGCTGGCGTCCGCCGGAATGCAGGGTGGGCGTCTACAAGCACACCTGGGGCGACAGCACGCTCTCCCAGCACGGCGGCGAGCTTTTCGTCGAATACCTCGGCTCGGAAGCATTTCTCACCTTCTTCGACCACGCCATGAGCGCTGCGACGTCCATCAGCGATCGGCGCAGCTGCAACAAAGACACCGATTGTGAGCCGGGACTGCAGTGCCGCTCCAAGCTCTGCGGCGATCTCCAGGGACCTTACCAGGTGAAAGCGGACGAGGTCTGGGTCATGGGGGACAACCGGCACAACAGTCACGATTCGCGCGGCTGGTGGGAGGGAAAAGGGGGCGGCGTTCCCTACAACTACATCAAGGGGCGCGCGCTCATCATCTGGATGAGCTGGCCGCCACAAGGGATGGCCTGGGATCGCCTCGGCATCACCGTCATGGGCAAGCCGAAGATTCCCCCCGACCAAGCGGCCGTCTTGCAGCCGGCCATCGACAAATGCTTCCGCGATCGGCCTCCCGCGAGCGAAACGACGCCACCGCAGGCCGCGCGATAGCAAGGCGAGCGCCTCGCGGCTGTGGTCTGCAGAGCGGCTTTCGCAGCGGCCTCGCCGCATCTCGAGCGGCCGCCTCCCTGATTTGGCCGATCGCGATCGGGTAGGGCGAAGAACCGACAGCGTAGTGCTGGAGCGCTGTGAGACGAACCGCCAGGACGCCAAAGGCGGGGGGCCGTGATGATGCTCCGCGGGCCTCCGTGGACTCCGTCCACGGCCTGGACTACGGAAACGATGGCATCCGAACGGGACCCTTTCCCATTGGGGTCCGACCCGCAAAACGATCCGGCTCACTTTCCTCGAGGACTCCATGTTCCAGAAAGCCGTCAGCATCTATCAGACCACCCTCGACGAGATCCGTGCGGCCGGCCTTTACAAGGAAGAGCGCGTCCTCGCGACACCGCAGGGAGCGCGGATTCGCACCGGTCGAAACGGCGCCGAAGTTCTCAATTTCTGCGCCAACAACTACCTCGGGCTGGCCGCCGATCAACGCGTCATCGACGCCGCGCGACGCTCTTTCGACAAATACGGTTTCGGTCTTTCCTCGGTGCGCTTCATCTGCGGCACGCAAGGCGTCCACAAGGAGCTGGAGACGGAGCTGTCGCACTACTTCGGCACCGAGGACACGATTCTCTATTCGTCATGCTTCGATGCCAACGGCGGGCTGTTCGAAACGCTTCTCGGCGAAGAAGATGCGATCATCTCCGATGCGCTCAACCACGCCTCCATCATCGACGGCATCCGGCTCTGCAAAGCCGAACGCCACCGCTACCCCAATGGTGACATGGACGCGCTCGAGACCGCCCTCCGAGCCACGTCCGGAAAGCGCCTGCGCCTCATCGCGACCGACGGCGTTTTTTCGATGGACGGCTATCTGGCCAAGCTGAACACCATCTGCGATTTGGCGGAGCGCTACGGCGCGATGGTCATGGTCGACGACTCGCACGCTACGGGCTTCATCGGTCCCAGCGGGCGCGGCACACCCGATCATTTCGGGGTGGCAGCCCGGATCGACCTTCTCACAAGCACGCTGGGAAAGGCACTGGGCGGCGCGTCCGGCGGTTTCACCACCGGCCGGCGCGAAGCGATTGCCCTCTTGCGACAGCGCTCCCGCCCTTATCTCTTTTCCAATACGCTGGCGCCGTCCATTGCGGCCGCCACCATCGAAGTATTGCGAATACTGGACAGTGATCCGGTGCCGCGCACGCGCCTCATGGACAACGCGCGTTCCTTTCGCCAGAAGATTGCGCAAGCCGGCTTCAAAACGAAGGAAGGCTTTCACCCCATCGTTCCCATCATGCTCGGCGAGGCTCCTCTCGCGCAACGCATGGCCGCCGAGCTCCTCGGCGAGGGCGTTTATGTGATTGGCTTTTTCTATCCCGTCGTGCCCCAAGGCGAGGCGCGCATTCGCGTCCAGCTGTCGGCCGCACATGCACCAGGCGATGTCGACCTCGCCGTGGATGCTTTTCGGCGCGTAGGGTCGCGAATGGGACTCTTGTCCTGAGGTAGTCGCCTGTTCGGTCAGGTAGTCCGCGCGTGCACCGCGGTGCTGTCGATCGATCGCGCAACGAATCTGACCAAAGTCTTGCCGGGGCGGCACATCGGCGACGTCGAAGCGGTCGCGATCCAGCTTCGCTGTACGGAATCCATTGAGGTCACTTCACGCAACATCGCGTTGTCTTCTTGAAATCGTTGGCGGAAATCGCGCGGCGAACGCGCCCCGCGATTGCGCGCGGGCTCCATCCCGAAACGACGTAACAGGCACGTCGAGGTGCGCGGGACGAGCGTCCGGGCTGCGTGCGCTTCTGCAGATCTCGCGTCGTTCTGGATTTCGATTTGCATTTGGCTAATATCGGTAACCCGGGCGAGTTGCGAGAGCATCGGTTCGTACGTCCTCTGACGTTCCACCCACCGGATCCCCTGGCGAAGGGCGCACCCAAGGCACAAGGAGAGCCATCTGCGACGATTCTCTTTCTCACGCCTCGATCTTGGCCAAACGTGCATCACGCGTACAGCCAATGCGCGCAGTCGTTTGGGCGCCGAGGAGCACTTTTTCTGCACCGCAGGCGGCGGCGTACGCAACTGCGTAAGCCAGTCGCCGGGTGCACTGGGCGCGGGGCGCCGCGCAACTTGACCCATTCCTTTCCCGTGCACGGGGGCAAAGACAACCCATGCTAAAAGCACTGATTCTTTCCATCATGATCGATTTGCTTCATCCGCGAGTGCAGCAGCGGAGCTACATCCGTGAGCCACTCGTCGATGCGGAAGTCCGCTACGAATCAATTGCCGAAGACATCAGCGCAGTGGCGATGGACGAAAACGAGCCGCCACTGTTCAAAGGACCGGCGGCGCGTGAAGCCACGGCCGTTCTGCTGAGCGCCGTTGCTTGGCACGAATCGGGGTTTCGCAAGGACGTCGATATCTGCAAAGGGGTTCGCAGCAAAGGCGACAAGGGACGATCGGTGGGGCTTCTCCAAGTGATGAAGGGTCGCAACTACGAAGGGCATTCAGCCATCGAAATCTGCGAAGATCGGCGGCTCGCCATTCGGCTCGGCCTGCACGTGCTGCGGCGGGCCAAGGAAACGTGTCACGGCGGCCCACGCGTGTGGCTACAGTCCTATGCGGCCGGCGGCTGCAGCGTTCGTTCGAGCTCGTCGCGCGACGCTTGCGCGGCCTTCGAGCGCGTAGGCCAGAAGCATCTGCTCGGCATCACTTGTTCGAGCGCGGGACCAGTGTCCTCGCGACCCACGTCCGAACCGCCGAGCCTCGTCTTGCCGAAGCCGCCCAATTCGATGATCCCCGCCTGGCTCCGGGAAGCCGCGGAGGCGTCGTAGCGAGGATTACTTGCTCTCTTTGGGGGCCACGTACTCGGCGGGTTTGTCGGAACCCTCGCCGTAGAAGTACTTCTCCAGCTGATCCATCCACACCCGCTGCCCTTCGGGCGACACCAAATCGAGCCGGTACTCGTTCACGATCATCTTCGAGTGTTCGAGCCACTGGCGCCAGGCTTCTTTGGAGATGGTCTCGAAGACGCGCTTACCGAGCTCGCCCTTGAAAGGCGGCTTGTCGAGACCTTCGGCTTCTCGCTGCAGCTTCACGCATTGGACCATTCGCAACATGCGCGACGCTTAGCATGCGCGCGACCATCGAGCCAAGGGGGGATGCCCGCGCGAGGCACGGTGAGGCCGCGTCACTCGATGCGCACTTCGATCCCCGCGCCGAACCCCCACCTGCTGCTGTTGCGACTGTGCGCCACGTCTTGAAAGAGCACCCAGGTCTTGAAGTCGAGCGCGCTGGTGACGGAGTAGCCGAGGCCGAACCCGAGAGGGACGTCAGTCTGATTGTTGCCGCTCGTCTCGATGACCACGCCCGTCAGTGGGCCGAGCCAGAGCCGATTGCTCGTCTGGAACCATAGATGGAGGGGAATGTTCACCAAGGTGATGGTCGGGTCGTAAAAGAGAATCGGAACGTAGACGCCGGTATCGAGGCGAGCCGCGCGGCCGAAATGAAAAGCCAATGGCACGCCGGCCATGACTCCGAAGCCTGTGTTGAACGGGATGTAGGCACGCCCTTCCAGGCCGACTTCCACCACCTGGCTCTCGATGAGACGCGCGCGGATGTAAAACTCGGGGTTTGCCACGGTATCGAACCCGGTGCCGTAGGTCTTCGTGTCGAACGGCCGACCATACATGTCGACCTGTGCGGCACGCGCGGTGTTGCCGAATCGAAGCCCCGTGCGAAGCCCGATCTCCAGGCCGTGCGCAACGCTCACGCCGCCTTCGATGTTGAATCCCGGGGCGAGCGTCGACTCCGGAACGTGACCGAGTCCCAGCCCGAAGTTGAACGCCCACGCCCTTCCCGGAAGCGTGATGGCGCGATCGACCCAGGGCGCCGCCGCCCGCGCCCTCGGCGCCATCATGAGAAAGAACGAAAAAACGCCGAGCTTGAGGGCCGTGCGCGCCAGTGCCATCGTGTTTCTCGCTTCTTATCATAGATGACGATCGCCACCCGCGATACAATCGCCGCCATGCGCGCGAAGAGCGACGCCATCGAGGGCGCAGTCTCGTGGGTGCGATCGAAGGCCGACGAAATGGAGTCGGCGCTGGCATCGCTCGTCGAAATCAACTCTTTCACATCCAACGTCGAGGGCGGAAACCGTGTGGGGGCCCTGCTGCGCGCGCTTTTCGAACGCGACGCGCTGCGGTGTGAGGTCCAGAAAAGCGCGGCCTTCGCCGATCACCTCGTCTTTCGCACCGCTGCACCAGGTCAGCCGATCGCGCTCGTTGGGCACCTCGACACGGTCTTTCCGCCTGGCACTTTCCAAGGGTACCGGCGCGAAGGCAATCTCGCGCGAGGGCCGGGTGTGCTCGACATGAAGGGGGGGCTCTTGGTGGCCGGCTTCGCGCTGCTGGCGCTCGATCAAGCGGGTCTACTCGCGGAGCTTGCCATTCGCTTCGTCATCGTGGGCGACGAAGAGGTGGGATCGCCCGAAGGGCAGCTCATCTTGACGCACGTCGCCGGCGATGCCGTCTGTGGTCTCGTCTTCGAAGCCGGCCGAGCCGGGGACGCCATCGTCACCCGTCGCAAAGGAACGGGCAGCATCCTGGCCGTCGCCAAAGGGCGCGCGGCGCATGCCGGAAACCTTCATCATCAAGGCGTGAATGCCATCTGGGCGCTTTCGCGCTTCGTCGATTGCGCACAAGCCCTTACCGACTACGACCGCGGCACCACCGTCAATGTTGGCCGCATCACCGGCGGCAACGCGCGCAACACCGTGCCGGACGCCGCGCGCGCCGACATCGACATCCGCTTTTCATCGCGTGAGGATGGCGACGCGCTCGTCGCGGCCCTCGGGATGGCGGCCAGCGCCGCCAGCGCCAGCCTGCCCGGCGCTTCCATCGAGCTGTCGGGTGGTATCTCCCGCACGCCACTGGCGCGCTCACTGGCGAGCGAACGTCTTTGCGCAGAATACGCCGCGTGCGCCAAAACCGCGGGACTCGGCAGCACGGAAGCGCCTCTCGTCGGTGGGGGATCGGACGCCAATACCCTCTCCGCTCTGGGCGTGCCTTGCATCGATGCCCTCGGCCCCCGCGGCTCTGGATTTCATACCCACGAGGAACAGATCGAGATCGCCACGTTGGTGCCAAAGACCGAGGCGCTCGTGCGATTCTTGTCGGGGCGCTTGCCGCTCGCATGAGGGCGCGAATGTTCCCCGAAGCTCGCGCAACTAGTGTTAGATAGCGTAGAACCGTGCGGGGATTCGTCGATTTGCATTGTCATTGGATCGCAGCCATCGACGATGGCGCCCCCACGCGCGACGAAGGACTCAGCATGTTGCGCGCGCTGCACGGCGCGGGCTTCGACTACGTCATGGCCACGCCCCACATGCGCCCGGCGCTTTTCGACAACCAGAAGGCCGATCTCGAACGAGCCTTCCAGGCCATGGAGATCACCTCCGAATCGGGACTCCCCGAGGTGGGGCTCTCCTCCGAGCATTTCTTCGACGACATCGTTTTTCAGCGCCTCATGAACGGGGAAGCACTCCCCTATCCGGGCGGCAAAGCGGTTCTGGTCGAGTTCCCCAACGACGCCTTTCCCGCTCGCATCGCCGATCGCTTCTTCGATCTTCGTATGCGCAAGCTGCGTCCGGTGTTGGCGCACCCCGAACGTTACCGGCCGGTTTGGAAGGACAGGACTGTCCTCGACTCGTTTCTCGACAGTGGCGTCGTGCTCCTGCTCGACGTTGCTGCCCTCGCCGGCAAGTATGGTCGGGCGCCGGAGCGCGCCGCCATCGAGCTCTTGGAAGACGGTTACTACGTCGCCGCCTGCAGCGATGCCCATCGCGCCAAGGACGTCGAAGACGTCGCCCGCGGCATTTTGCGCCTCGAGAAGCTCGTGGGTAAAGAGGAAGCGGAATACCTCCTGCGCGAGGGTCCCATGGCGATTTTGAACGGTACCCTCGAAACATGAAACGAAAGAGGGGCAAACAGCGGTAGGAGGCAGTTTTGATCAAGCTCGAGGCGATCGCGAAGATCAACGACAAATCAGCGCACATCGTGGTGGTTGGCATCGGTTACGTCGGGCTGCCGCTGGTGGTGGAGTTCGCGCGCGCGGGCTACCACGTGACCGGCTACGACAAGGACCCGGCCAAGGTCCACATGCTCAACTCCGGCGAGTCGTACATTGGCGACATCGCGTCCCAGGATCTGGCGCCCTTCGTCAAGAAGGGGCTGCTGCGCGCCTCGGACGACCCTGCCGTGCTCAAGGACGCCGACGCGGTCGTGGTGTGCGTCCCCACCCCGCTCAACAAAACCAAAGACCCGGACATGCGGTTCATCGTGTCGGCCACCGAGGAGATCGCGGCCCACCAGCACAAGGGAATGCTGATCGTGCTCGAGTCGACGACGTACCCCGGCACCACCCGCGAAGTGCTCGTCCCCAAGCTCACCAGGGGCTACGATATCGGCAAAGACGTCTTCGTCGCTTTTTCGCCGGAGCGCGTCGATCCCGGCAACACGCGCTACCACACCCGTAACACGCCCAAGGTCATCGGCGGGACGACCCCCGACTGCCTCGAGGTCGCTCAGGCCCTCTACGCGCGCATCATCGATACCGTCGTGCCGGTCACCAGCACCGACAGCGCGGAGATGGTGAAGCTCTTGGAAAACACTTTCCGCGCCGTCAACATCGCCCTCGTCAACGAAGTGGCGATGATGTCGCGCCGGCTCGGGATCGACGCCTGGGAAGTCATTCGCGCGGCGGCCACCAAGCCCTTCGGGTTCATGCCTTTCTTTCCTGGTCCGGGATTGGGCGGCCACTGCATCCCCGTCGACCCGCTCTACCTCTCCTGGAAGCTGCGCACCCTGAAGTTCCAGGCCCGCTTCATCGAGCTCGCCGACGCCATCAACAGCGCGATGCCCGAATACGTCGTGTCACGCGTGACCGATGCCTTGAACAACAGCAAGAAAGCGGTGCGCGGAGCCAAGATCCTGGTGGCCGGGGTGGCCTACAAACCCGACGTCTCCGACGTGCGCGAATCGCCCGCTTTCGATGTGATCGCCGGCCTCTTGCGCCTCGGTGGGGAGGTGGCGTACGTCGACCCCCACGTGCCGGAGATCGACGAGGCGGGGCCGACGATGCGAAGCGTCTCCCCTTTTGCCAGCTTCGCGGCGTACGACGCCGTGGTCGTCATCACCAATCACCGCGCGTTCGACTACCAGCGGATGATCCGCGAAGCCCAGGTCATCGTCGATACGCGCGATGCGCTGCGCGACGTGCCAGGCGATCGCAGCAAGGTCTTCGCGCTCTAACCTCACACCGCGCCAGGAGCGGCAGAAAGACCCACTTTGCCGAGCGCGTCGACGCCGACGCGGGCTACGAAGTCGCGGAACGATTCCTCCTTACCGCGCTGCTGGAGGTAAAACCGGGCAATGGCGGCCACGACGGCCGGCGTCTGCTCCTCGGGAATACGCCCCGAGAGGCGTGACCCGACGCGCGCCCCTTCGCCGCAGCCGCCCCCCACCCTGAGGGAATAGTGAGGGCGCTCCACGCCGTCTTTACCGGTCACCATGAGACCCGTCATACCGATATCGCCGACCTGGTGCTGACCGCACGCGTTGGGACAACCGGAGATCTTGATCTCGAAACGTCCCACCTCGGCGACCACGTCATGCTCTTCTTGGCGGGTGGTCCCCTCTTCGAGGTGGCTACGGATGAGCGTCGCGACGCCCATGCTCTTGGTGATGGCCAGCGAGCAGTAGTCGGTGCCGGGGCAACTGACGACGTCGGTGATGTGCAGCGCGTCAGCCTCCCCCAGTCCGATCGCCACGAGCCCACGAAAGAGCGTGTAGAGCTGGCGCGACGGGACCCAGCGCAAGAGCAGGTTCTGCTGGTTGGTGGCGCGAATGGTCCCGTTTCCGAATTGTCGCGCGAGCTTGGCGATGGAGCGAAGCTGCTCGGCCGAGGCGTCCCCGAGGGGCAGCTTGATGATGGCCACGTGATAGCCGGGCTGGGTTTGCGCCATGGCGTTGGTTCGCTTCCAGCGGGCGAAAGCGCCGTCGCCGATCGGCTCGCCTTCCTCGGCAGGCTGCGGCGCCGGCTCGCGGTACTCGGCCGCGTAGCTCGCCAGCGCGTCACGCAGCACCGGTCCGCGCTCGCGAAGGACGACCTCGAGCTCGGCGTCGAGACGCCGCAAGAACTCCGCCTCGCCGAGGGCCCGAAGCAGGAACTTCATGCGGCTCTTTTTGCGGTTTTTCCGCTCGCCGTCGCGAAAGAAGACCCGCACGATGGCCTCGCACACGGCCAAGAGATCGCCCTCCGGCACGAAGTCGAGCCAAGGGTGCGCGATCTCCGGCGTCGAACCGAGCCCCCCCGCGACATAGACCGCAAACCCGCGACCGCGATCGGTGACTTTGGCGAAGAGCCCGATGTCGTTGATCATGACCTGCGCTTCGTCGCGCGCGCTGCCGGAAAGACCAACCTTGAATTTGCGCGGCAGCTTCAGGTTCATCTCGTGAAAGAGGAAGTGCTGGGTGACGGCGTGCGCGTAGGGCGTCACGTCGAACGCCTCGTCTTCGAGAATGCCGCCGTAAGGCGAGGCCGTGACGTTGCGCACGCTGTCCGCACACGCGCCCACCGTGGTGACCCCGGCCTTGGCCAGAAGCTCGGATACCTCGACCGAGTCCTCGAGCTCCAGGTAGTGGATCTGGATGTCTTGCCGCACGGTGACGTGGGCGCTGCCCCGCCCCCAGCGCGCCGTGACTTCGGCGATGGCTTCCAGCTGGTCGGCCGTCAACACACCCCCAGGGATCTTGATGCGCTGCATGTGCTTCACGTGCGGTAGCTGCGCGTAGACCCCCATCCCGAGCCTGAGTGGCCGAAACTGCTCCGCCGTGAGCTCTCCGGCGCGGTAACGCGCGATGTTGGCTGCCAGGCGGGCAATGGCCTCGTCCTGCAACCGGCTTCTCTCGTGAGCCAAGTTCGCCTCCGTGCAGCACGACCGGGCGCGACCCGGTCAGGATCTTTGCGCGATTATTGTCCCCTTTTCCGACCTGTCAAGTAAGGAATCATGCCCATGTGGGGGACCGTAGGAGCGGAACGCATGCTAGGATTGCGCGGCATTCATGCCCCCTTCCGCCGAGTTACCGCCGCCTCCCGAGCATCCAGAGCTTCCTCCGGACATTCGAATCCCCGGCGAAGAAGAGATCGCCTTTCGCACCGAGGACGGCGTTCTCATCGAGGCGCGCGGGTATTTCCCGGCCACGGCCGAACGCGCCATTGCACTGTGCCATCCGCACCCGCTTTATGGCGGCACGTTCAACAACGCCATCGTGGTGTCGGTTGCCAAAGGGATGCTGGAACGCGCGCCGGCGACCGTGGCATGGCTGCGCTTGAACTTCCGCGGGGTGGGTCGCAGCGAAGGGCGTTATGACGCGGCGACGCGCGAGGTGCTGGATGTGCTCGCGGCGTTCGCGGAAATTCGCTATCGCTCGCCCGAGGCCAAGGTGGAGGTGATGGGATATTCGTTCGGCGCGGGCGTGGCTTACCGCGCCGCCGTGCGCGACGGGGGCCTCGATCGCGTCTGCTTGGTCGCCCCGACGCTGCGCATGATGCGCGACCAGGTCGGCAAGTACATGGGCCCGCTCCAGATCGTCGCCGCATCGAACGACGAGTTCGCCAGCGTCGAAGAGACCGCGGAGCTTGGACGCAAGCTGGAGGCGCCGGTGCACGTCATCGACGGCGCCGACCATTTGTTCGTCCGCCACCGGCGCGAAGTGGCGGGCGTGGTCGCGCGCTTCTTGGTACCCGAGATTGCCCCATGAGCACCGACCGTCCGAGCAGCGGCCCCCCTTCCCATTTGCTGGTCGCCAGCAAGACCGACTGCGTCCACGCCGGCGAAACGCGCTTGCGCCCGAGCCACGCGCTCACCGCCGGCATCGCGCAGACAGCCACGTATACCTTCGACGACTCGAGCGATCTCGAGCGCTACATGCGCGGCGAAGACGTCGACCCGGAGCGCGAGGAATACGGCCGCTACGGCAACCCCACCGTGCGCGAGGTCGAGCGCCGGCTGGCCGCATTGGAGGGGACCGACGACGCCGTGCTTTTCTCCAGCGGCATGGCCGCCGTCACGACGGCCATTCTCGCTCTCACCAAGGCCGGCGATCACGTCGTGCTCTTCCGCGATTGCTATCGCCGCACGCGCCAGTTCGTGGCTGACACGTTGGGCCGCTTCGCCGTGACGAGCTCGCTGGTCTCGCCGGGCGATCTGGGAGAGCTGTCGCGCAGCATCACGTCCAATACCAGGCTCGTCATCTCGGAGTCGCCGACCAATCCGTACCTCTCCTGCATCGATCTCGCCGAGCTCAGCAAAGTCGTGCGAGGCCACCGCAACGTGAAGTCCATCATCGACGCGACCTTCGCGACTCCCGTCAACTGCCGACCGGCGAGCTTCGGCATCGACCTCGTCGTGCACAGCGCCACGAAGTACCTGTCTGGCCACAACGACGTCTTGGCCGGCGTCGTCGCGGGACCGCAGCACCTCGTCTCCCTCGTGCGCGATTTGCGCCACGTGCTCGGCGCCGTCTGCGATCCGCACGCGGCTTTTCTGGTGGGGCGCGGGCTCAAGACCCTGGCCCTTCGCATCGAGCGGCAGAACGTGAGCGCGGCGGCCATCGCCCGCGCTTTGGAACGCCACCCCGGCGTGCAGCGCGTCTTTTATCCCGGTCTCTCCAGCCACCCCGATCATGCCATCGCGCGCCAGCAAATGCGCGGCTTCGGGGGCGTCGTCAGCTTCCTCGTCAACGGCGGAGGCCTCGCCGCTCGCCGTCTGGTAGACGGCTGCAAACTCGCGCGCCTCGCTCCGTCGCTGGGCGGCGTGGAGACGCTCATCGAGCAACCCGCCATCATGAGCTACTTCGAGATGACGCCCGAGGAACGATCGGCGATCGGTATCGAAGATAGTCTCGTGCGCCTGTCAGTCGGAATCGAAGATCCGAAGGACATCCTCGCCGACCTCGAGAACGCCCTCGCCACGATCACGTAGTCCAATTGCCTTGCTCCAGCGGGGCGGGCAAAGCCACCGATAACAAAACGAAGTAGGGCACCAACGGCCGTTCGTCGCTCACAGCCGAACACACTCCGTGCCGGAGGCACGGTGGGGGTGGGGTCCCCGTTCCGGACTTGCTCCGGGGGGGCGGGGGCGAAGCCACCGAAGGGAGGCGAACGAGATGAAGCCAGCGCGAGCTGGCCTTCTCGTGCCGGAGGCACGGTGGGGGTGGGGTCCCCGTTCCGGACTTGCTCCGGCGGGGCGGGGGCGAATTTCGCCCCGGCCCCATTCGTCACAATGGGCGATCATGAGAGAACCGCCAGGACGCCAGGTTTTCCGGTGTTTTTGTAAAAAACTCACTGCCTAGGGGCCTGCGCTCCTCAAGCAAGCCCGTCGCTTCGCCCGTCGCTACCAGACGCTACACAACTACGCGGCGCTGGTGGCGATTGGATCTGCGATGTTGTGGCTTCCGATCGGTCCCGCTCCCGCTCCCGCTCCCGGTCCCTCCCGATTCCCATGCCTTTCGATCACGAGCGCCTTGAAGTCTAATCAAGTTGCACTCGACTTCCTCGTCGTAGCAGACAACATCGTCGAACATCTCCCGCGAGGACGTGGTCATCTGGCCGACCAGCTCACCAGAGCCTCCATCTCGATCGTTCTCAACATCGCGGAAGGCGCTGGCTAGTTCTCCAAGCCTGACAGCGCCGCTACTACCTGTCAGCCGTGGGCTCTGCCACCGAATCGGCCGCCATTCTCGATGTCTGCCACCGACTGAAGCTCCTCGACGACGATACCCATCGCAATGGCAAGGAGACCCTTGATCGCGTTGTGGCCATGCTCGTCAAGTTGGCCAACGTCCTCCAGGATGGGTGGGAGCGGGAGCGGGAGCGGGAGCGGGAGCGGGAGCGGGAGCGGGACGGATTCAGAGGCGGGCCCTAGATCCCGAATCTCATGGCGGCCCCGGTGACGCCGCTGGCGCCCTGGTGGTCTCTCTTATCGGGATGTGACGAATGCTGAGTGGGGCGAAGCCACCGACACCAAAACGAAGTAGGGCACCGACGGCTTCGCCGTTCGGTGCCCTACTGATCCCGGTTCACATCGACGAACTCCCACGCTTGATTCAGTCCGCCGTTGCAGGTGTAGATCTGGATATTGGCTAGATCGGCCATGCGCGCGGAATCGACGTCGACGCACTTTCCGCTGTTGGGATTGACCATGGTGAAAAAACCGGGGCTCGTGGTGAGCTTCAGCGCGAAGATCTGCGCCACGGTGTTGTTGCAGGAATAGAGGGCGACATCCGTTTCGTCGGCCGTGCCGGAGTCTTTGACATCGACACACTTGTTGCTGGCTGGGTGGATGATCACGTAGGACGTGGGGGTCACCGCTTGGAGACGAAACTGTTGCGACGGGCTGCCGTCGCACACGAACTGCAGGATGTTGGTCCCGTCGAAGGGAAGATTGCCGAGGACCGTCATGCATTTGCCACTGTGCTGGGCGATGATGTTGTAAGAGACGCCGACCACGGGTCCCCCGTCCGGCGTGGCGCCGCGCCGGTCGGGATCGGCGTCGATGCCCTGGTTCACGTCGGGTAACGCACCGTCGTCGGTGTCGAGCGTAGCGACATCGCGCAGGGATGCGTCGACATCGGGCGGACCGCCATTGCCGTCGGCAACGACATCGGCCCCGCCGCGGCCGCCATCGACAACGCCCGTATCGACCGCGGGCGTATCCGGAGGCGGATCGACGTCAGCGCGTGGCCACGTGTCGCCGCGATTGACGTCGAAGAAGACGCCGTCGATTGCGGCGTCCATTCTGGTCGCGCCCCCCGCGCCGCCCGACCTACCGCCCTCGTTCTCGCCTGCGTCTTCCTCGATGCCACTCTCCGTTTCACCGGGTCCACCCGCATCGCTGGCACCCGATCCGGCCTTGCCGCTGGACGCATCGCGTCGACCAGCGGCGCCGCTCGCGCCGTCCGGCGCGCCTTGATCATGCGGGTCGAGCCCCTGATCGTAGATGGAGCATGACAGCGGTCCAGCGAGTACCGCGAACCACCCCAATAGCTGCACCCGGTACCAGCGACCGGTTCGAAGGAGGCGCAAAGTCGACGCACCTTAATTTGCTGCGAGAAAACCTCAGTGCGGACCGGTCCCCTCGCCCCTAACCCGCCAGCGCGGGCGAAACTCGGTTCGGTACGATCCGAACACGTGGGTATCCTGGACGATTCTGAACGGAAACTCAACATGTCCAAAAGCGCCTTTGCTGGCGCAATTCCGGATGACCCCTGGGGCGTTTGTTTCGGCGGGGTTTCCTCACGTCAAGGGCGCGAAAGCGAATGGACTCTTCGATATCGAGCAACGGCGAAAAGGCGACGAACGAGCGCGATTGTCGGCCACGCGAGACGACTGACACGGAATCGACACTCAATACGATAGAGGGCGCTTTTCGCCTGCCTCGATACGCAGCTCGAGCTTGTTTTCTGGTGGAGGGAGCGGGCAGACGGCGTAGGCGGTGAACGCACACGGCGGGTTGAACGCCTTATTGAAGTCGAGAAGGACGCGACCCTCTTGGGGGGGCGGCGCGTAGAGGAAGCGACCGGCGCCGTACGTTTCGTCGCGGCTCGTCCGATCCGAAAAGAGCACGAAGAGCCGTTCGTCGCGGTTCTCGAAGAGCGGCAGCAGACTCGCAGGCTGGCCGTCCTTTTCGAAATGGGCGATGCCGGGACAGCGGTACGATTGCAGTCGACCATCGCCGTCCTCGATCGCCATTTCCCTGGCGGAGGCAAAGGCCTCGAGACGCGCGACGATGCGCCAGCCGGGGTCGACGGCGTAGCTCGGGATGCCGGGGAAGGCCTTGCGCGCGGCACTCTCCGCGTCGCGGATGCGAAGGGCGAAGGCATTGCCCCGCTGCAAAAGCTGCAAGGTCAGCGAGCCGACAACGACGTCGTCCGGCGCTTCCGCCGCGTCGGAGCGGAGCTCGAGGGACCGCACGGGCTGGCCACGCGCGAAGACTTTCGCTTCGCCTTCCACATCGAGGCGAACGATGCCTGCCTCGACCGTGACCGTGCCGAGCCGCGCCGGGGCCCGGCCCTCGGGCAGCACGATATCGGCGTGCGCGTCGGCGCCGAGCGTGTGCTGTCCGTCGCCGAGCCACACCTTGCCTACCAACGTGAGCCAGCCACGTTCGGCGGTGAGACGCGCGACCCGCGCTTGGCGGTAGGCCTGCACGTCCTTTTCCAGCTCCTCGGGGGTGATTGCAAAGGGGACCATGGACCCGCTCGAGCCGCCGCGTGGAGCGCTCAGAACTCGGCGGGGTCGGTGTAGGTCCCCAGCTCTTCGCGCAGGATGTCACAGATCTCCTGCTCGGTGGCGTATGCCTTGGCGCTCTCGATGATGGGGGGCATGAGGTTCGTCCCCTCGCGCGCCGATGCGCGCACCGCCGCCAGAGCGGCGTGGAGCTGGCCGGCGTTGCGCGATGCTTTGACCTTGGCGAGGTTGGCGCATTGGATGCGCGTCACCTCTCCATCGATGCGCAAGGTGGGAATGTTGGTGCCGTCCGCCTGCACGTTCTGATTGACGCCGACCATGAGGCGCTCGCGATTTTCCAACTGGCGCTGGAAGAGGTAGCTCGAGGCGGCGATCTCGCGCTGCGGGTAGCCTTTTTCGATGGCGGCCACCATGCCCCCTTGCTGATCGATGCGCGCGATGTAGTCGAGGGCCTCCTGCTCGAGCTTGTTCGTCAGCCACTCGACGTAGTAGCTGCCCCCGAGGGGGTCGATGGTGTTGGCCACGCCCGACTCGGCAAGGATGACCTGCTGGGTCCGAAGCGCGATGGTCACCGCTTCCTCGGTCGGGAGCGCGTAGGTTTCGTCGAGGGAGTTGGTGTGCAGAGATTGCGTCCCGCCCAGCACCGCCGCCATGGCCTGCAGCGCGACCCGCACCACGTTGTTGTAAGGTTGTTGCGCAGTGAGGGACACCCCCGCCGTCTGGGCGTGCGTCCGCAGCTTCATGCTGTCCGCCTTGGTGGCCCCGTACCGCTCTTTGAGGAGGCGTGCCCAGGCGCGCCGCGCGGCCCTGAATTTCGCGATTTCCTCGAAGAAATCGTTGTGCACGTCGAAGAAGAAGCTGAGCCGCGGCGCGAAATCGTCGAGAGCGAGCCCGCGCGCCAGACAACTCTCCACGTAGGCCAGGCCGTCGGCCAGCGTGAAGGCCAGCTCCTGACCCGCCGTCGCCCCTGCTTCGCGGATGTGGTAGCCACTGATGGACACGGGGTTGAAGCGTGGCACCTCGCGACTCGCGAATTCGATCATGTCGGTCACGATGCGCATGGCCGGACGCGGAGGCACGAGCCAGGCGTGCTGCGCGATGAATTCTTTGAGGCAGTCGTTCTGTACCGTGCCGCCGATCGCCTTGCGGCTCGTGCCGCGAAGATCGGCCAGGGCAATGTAAAAACACAGCAGCACGATCGCCGGCCCGTTGATCGTCATCGACGTCGTCACCTTGTCGAGGGGGATCTGGTCGAAGAGGATCTCCATGTCCCGCAGCGTGTCGACGGCCACGCCGCACATCCCCACTTCTCCGAGCGATCGCGGCGAGTCGGAGTCGTACCCCATGAGGGTGGGAAAATCGAAGGCCGTGGAGAGCCCCGTTTGCCCCTGAGCAAGCAAGTAACGAAAGCGCTGGTTGGTTTGTTCGGGGGTGCCGAAGCCCGCGAACATGCGCATCGTCCACGGGCGGCCGCGGTACATGGTCGGTTGCACGCCGCGCGTGAAGGGAAATTGCCCGGGCAGGCCGAGGTCGGCGCGGTAGTCGATAGCGACATCGGCCGGGGTCACCAGATCAGGGACTTCGATGTCACTCCACGTGACAAAGCGCTCCAGGCGTGGCGCAATCTTGCGCTGCGCTTCCTGCAGTGGCCCCGATCGCCACACCGCGAGATCCTGGCGGAGGCGCTCGAGCGTTTCGCTTTCGAGGGCGGGCGACTCGCCGGGAGAAACCTCCTCTTCGATCATCCGAGGGCGACGCGAAGTCGGCTTGGGGGCTGCTTCCGCGGTTCCACCATTGACTCCCTTGGCGATTGGGGTATCCGAGGCGGGGGCGGGACCGCGCGTGTCGTTCGAGGAGGGTGGGTTGATCATGGGGTCGTCCGGTCCAGCCAATCTAGCGCCGTCGGCTGAATGGGGCGACCGTTACACCCTCTGGCGGCACCGCGCCAGTCCACGGCGCCGTTGCGCCTATTTCAGGAGACGATACTGTGAAGCCCTAGCACATCGGACATCTGGAACAGAGGTTGCTGGGGGAGCCATTGGACCGTGGGTTGTTCGGCCGGGTAGCGGCCGCCCACACCGGATTGGTGCAAAAAAACCCCAGCGAGAGAAGGGAAGTTGTCATGAGTGGCATGAGAACAGCTAGCGCAGAGATTTCAGTTCCCCCTCACGCCGAGGGCAACCGAGCACCCGCCGTATCGACATCCTCGAAGCCTCCGGGCGATGGCGCCCCCAACGACCAGCGGATCGCGGATGGAAACCATCAGCGCCACAGCCAGAGTCCCCGCAGCACCGCGCCGCGGCAGGTCTTACTCATCGAAGACGACGATGTGTCGGGCGAAATGCTGCGGGCAGGGCTACAAAATCTCTCCATCGTCTGCACCTGGGTGAAGACGGTCGACGAGGCACGCCGCGCACTCGAGAAACGGACGTTCGACGCCGTCGTGACCGACATCATGCTCGGTCCCGACTCGCCGAGCGGGCTCGATTTGGTGAAAGAGCTCCAGCCCACGGGGGCCCCGGTGCTCGTCATCACGGCCTTCGCCGACACGTCGCGCGTGAAGGAAGCGCTCAACCACGGCGCAACTTTCCTGCTCGAAAAGCCGTTTCGCGCCGAAGAGCTGAGCCGCGCGCTCGCTTCCGTCTGGGAGGAACCGCGCGGTCTCGGACATTTCGTGGAGCGCGCGCTCGATCGCGCCGAGCTCACCGCCAAGGAGCGCGACGTCGCCCGCTTGCTTCTGAAAGGCTTGTCGACGAGGGAAATGGCAGGTGTCACGGGCAATACCGAGAAGACGCTGAAGCATCACATTGCTTCCATCTTCCACAAGTTCGGCGTCGCCAGCCGCGCCGAGCTATTTCACTGCATCTTTCCGACCTAGCAACGCTGTCCGTTCTTCGCCGTACCCGATCGCGATCGGCCAATTCAGCAAGGCGGCCACTTGGATGCGGCGCCCCTTTTTCGCACACCTTTGCTCGAGTCACGCCGGCTCCTGCCCGAGCTACGGGCAGGTCGCCGCAAAGGTCAGCGAGGTCACCGGGATCTGGCCGTTGCCATCCACAATCGACCCCGCCACTTGCACCGCGGTCCGCGCGGCGCAAACCGCGCTCTCTTCGCCTCTCGTGAGGAGCTGCCCCACCGTCCCCGCTTTTTCCGCGACCGTCACCGCAATGTCGAGCTTTGCCCCCGGGTCGAGGTGGTAGGGCCCAGCGGGGCTCGTCGTGAATTTCAGGAGGACGAGGGTCGCCTGGTTGCCGGGGTCGACGAGATTGAAGTTGCCCTGTCCGATCGACACATCGGTGCCCGAAGACGCCAGCTGGCCGAGCTCGACGTGCAAGCCGAAGCTGCCCGTCAGTTGAGCTCCTAGCCCCGACGACGATCCCACGGACATCACGGGACGCTCGAGGGCGGCCGTAACGGCGACGGCGCCCTTCGAGCCGCAAGAAAGCGGCAAAAGGAAAAGCAGGGCCGCGAGGTGGTCTCGATGCATCACATGACGGGCGCCGGGTTGACACCTTTGTCACGGGCTCGCTTGCAGCCGAGCTCGACCCCGGTCGGACCGTCCTGCGTCCTTAGCACTTTGAACTCGACGCGGCGGTTCTTTTCCCACGCCGCATCGTTGTGCCCTTCGTCGAGCGGGCAGTACTCGCCGTACCCTTGCGAGCGAAGGTGGTCGCGCGCCACGCCGCGTTGCACCAGCGCCTCCACCACGGAGTGCGCGCGATCATTGGTCAGGCGAAGGTTGTAGTTGTCGTCGGAGCGTTCGTCGGCGTGCCCCTGCACCTCGAGGAGCGTGAACTCCGGATGGTGAATGACCGTCGTCGCCACGGCATCGAGGATGGAGTTCGACTCCGGCAGAATCTCGGCGCTCGCCGTCTTGAACATGACCTTTTGCAGGATGAGGATGTTGTTGTCCTGGATGATGACGTTCCCCTTGTCGGGACACCCGTCCTGGTCCTGAAAGCCGTTGTACGTCTCCGGCTGGTTGGGACACCGGTCTTGCGCGTCGGGAATGCTGTCGTGATCGTTGTCCGGGTCGGGGCAGCCGTCTTGGTCCTGGAAGCCGTCGCGATCCTCGGGATCGTTGGGACACTGGTCCTTCTTGTCCGGGATGCCGTCCTTGTCGTTGTCGGGATCAGGACAGCCGTCGGCGTCCTGGAAGCCGTCGCGGTCCTCGGGATCGTTGGGGCACTTGTCGAGCGAGTCGGGGATCCCGTCGCCGTCCTTGTCGCCGTCGACCCCCTCCGGGCAGCCGTCTTGGTCTTCCACGCCGTTGCGGTTTTCGGGGTTGTTGGGGCACTTGTCGTCGACGTCGAGGATGCCGTCCTTGTCGTTGTCGGGGTCGGGACAGCCGTCGGCGTCTTCGAAACCGTCGAAGTCTTCGGGATCGTCCGGGCACTTGTCGACGTCGTCTTTGTACCCATCGCCGTCGCGATCGCCGATGGAAGGCTCGAAGATGAAGCCGATCACCGCGCGCTGATCGGCTGCCTCGAAGCCCTCGGTGGTGCGAATGCCCGCGCCGAGCATGAGGTAGGAATTGCGCTCGACGAAGACTTTGATGCCGCCGATGACCTCGTTGGAGAGGCGGACCTTGTCGTCGCTCGCGCCCCCGAGAAGCTGCGTGAGGTACGTGTCGGCGACGAGATCGACGGGGTCGATCACCCGCCAAGCCACGCCGAAACCACCGGTCACGAGGTTACCGTTCTCGAAGCGGGGACCGCCTTGGAGCTGGTCGAAGCGGGGGTTGCTTTGGGTGTGAGCGCGGTAACCGACATTGAGTCCGAGCTTGAACGCGCCGCTGCTCGAGAATCGCTTTTCCGCGATGAGCTGCGGCCAGAAGAAGATGCCATCGGACGCGAGATCGAGATCGGCGCTGCTGAACCCGACCTGGCCGAGGAGCGCCAGACCGAAGCCCCGTTCGACGCGCGTGAGCCGGTACTTGGCGTGCAGCGCGAAGAAACCGAAGGACTGCGAGTTGAGCTGACCGGCGTTGTAAAGACCGCCGGCGGGCCCGATGTTGTTGACGGGATCGCCGCCGACGAGGTTCACCGGAAGCGTGAAACCGATGCTGGCCACGCTGGCGATGCCGTAGTTGAAGTTGAACGTGCCTTGGAAGGAGTGCGTGATGAGCGCGTCGGCACCGTGCCCCGGTTGGAGGCGCATGAGATTGTGGCCGTAGTCCATGACCAGGCCGAAGCTGAAGTCGTTGCCGCCGAGAATGTCGGAGCCGTTGACGCTGAAGAAGCCTTTCGAATCGACAGCTGGTCGAAAAAGATGCGTGTCCATTCCATCGCCGTTGGCGGGCGGCGCGGGAAGTCGATGTTCCTCTTGTGCGCGAGCGAAGGCGGGTAGACTGATTGCGAGTGCTACGACGAGCGCAGAGATCACGCGTTGCATGAGCGACTTTTTTCCCATCAAAGACTCCCCAGCCCATGCTAAGGCGAATTTTCGGCGATTAGCAAATTGCTGGTTAGCTACAAAGACTTCCCCTAACCGACCTAGTCTCCTACCCTGCGATACGGTGACACGCTCAGCGCTCCACTCGCGGCGCACGATGGTCGCGGTCATCGCCGCGTGCGTAGTCGTCCTGCTTTGCGGCCGTTCCGGTCGGAGCTACGCCGCCGATCGCCCGACGCTTGCCGGCGTTTGGAGCGAGAGCATCATGACCGAGCGGTGGAACATCGGTCAGTGGGGCACGGCGTGTGGGCCGAGACCGCTCTCGCGCGACGTGCCCGGCGGCCAAGGCACCGTGGCCGAAGAGGGCGTGGAGCTCGTCATCACCAGCGCCGATCGCGTCTTTCGCACTGCCGCCTGCTACGAGACAATGCCCGGGCTGGTACAGAGCTCGCACTCCGTCACGCAGCGTTCGTGGCAGACGAGATGCGTGAGCGCACCGGGCGATCCGCGCCAAACCACGCTCGTGACCAACCTGACGGCCACCGACACGACGATGTCGCTCGACGAGACGGGGGCCTACCAGTTCCGCGTCAGTGGTCAGAACTGCACCGCGAGTGCGCGGCGGACGCGCAACTACCGCCTCGTACTGCGGCAAGGGGAGACGCCGCCGTCGAGCATGCCATCCGCGGTGACGCCCCAGCCCACCGCGACGGGGACGGCGACCACGACCACGCCGCCGCTGCCTGCGCCCGGAGCGCCTGCGGCCACGCCGTTCTCGCGCCCGAGCACGGCGGGCAAATGCGCGGAGCCCGGCGAACCCGCGCGTCTCGAGGTGACCCCGGTGCGCAAACTGCTGCGCCCCGGCGATCGCTTCACCTTTCGAACGCAGGCTTTCGATGCGAGCGGTTGCTCGGTCCCGCCCCGAGCCACCTGGGCGGTGGCGACGGCGGGCGCGCGCGTGACCGTCTCACCGGGCGGCGTGGTGACGGTGGCCGAGGATGCCGAGGATGGGACGGTAGAAATGTCGGTGGCGTTCGCCGGCAAGGCGGCGCGCGTTCGTATCGAGGTGGCAACGCCGGCGCGGTACGACGCGCTCTTGTCGACAGCGTCCGCGAACGACGCGGGTGAAAGCGAAGAAGCAGCCACCATCGTGGCCAGCGGGAGTCTTGGCGCCAACTCCGCGGTCGCGCAAGACGGCGCGCGGGCCCGAAAAACGACGTTCGTCGTCATCATCGGGACGCTCGCGCTCGGACTCGCGGCGCTCGGCTTCTTGTTGATGCGCCGCGCGGCGACGAGCCCGGGCACGCCGACCGAGGATACTCCGGAGCCAATTGCCTACATCCCTGGGCCCGGCGGCGCATTGCCGGGAGGCGCGCCGGGGCGCCCCATGGGCGCACGCGTGGTGGTGTGCCCCTCTTGCCGTGGCGAGTTCTTGGCCGGGACCACGTTCTGTCCTCGCGACGGCAATCGTTTGGTCGACGGTCCGCCCGGCCCGCCGGGCGGTGCAACGGCGCTGGCCGGAGGCATCTGTCCGACCTGCGGCCGTGGGTATGATCCAGGTGTGCGAACCTGCCCGGTCCACGGCGAAGAGCTCGTGCCGGCAGCAGCCTACCGCCCGCGCGCGGCGGCTGGACCGGTGCCCGAGCGGGGCAAAATTTGTCCGAGTTGCGGCGGTAGGTATGGCGGAGAAGCTACTTTTTGTGGGAAAGACGGGACCGCGCTGGTGCTGGTGAATTGAGGACGACCAGGCTAGACTTCGCGCAAAGCCGTAGGTTTTTTGGCGCAACGGGACGTACGAAGGTTTAGGCGAGAAATTCATGAAGGTGACCTGTCAGTCCTGTCAAGCAAAGTACACGATTGCCGACGAGAAAGTTCGCGGCAAGGTCGCGAAGATTCGATGCAAGAAATGCGGGACGACCATCATCGTCGACGGGAACGAGCCGGCGGCGAGCGGCGTCGCCGAGCCGCCCGGTTCCGGCCCCGTCTCCGACTTCACCCAGCAAGGGGCAAGTGACGAGCAGTGGACGGTGCTCGTCGCCGACGGCGACCAGCGAGCGCTGAACGCCGCCCAAGTCGCCGAGCTCTACAAGAGCGGCACGGTGGGGTTCGAGACCTTGGTGTGGAGAGACGGAATGGCTGATTGGACGGCGATCGCACAGGTCGATGCCCTGCGCTCGGTGCTCCAGCACGGCCCACGTCCCACCATGACACCGCTCGAAGCTGCTGCGTCGATGCCGTCCTCGGCACCTCCGCCGGCACCTTCCGCGGTCGAAACACAGGCTTCGCGAGATCTGCAGGCGATGACGGCACGCGCCAAGGCGGCCGAGCCAGTGGCTGCGCGTCGACCAGGCCGAGGCGGCTCGACTGATCTTTTCGGCGCTGCCGCGCAAGAAGACGTCCTCACGAGTGCCTCGAGCAGCATCGCACCGCAAGGCGCCGATGGCGGCAGCGACAAACTGACGGGCGCGCGCAACGAGAACTCGGTGCTCTTTTCGCTGAGCGCCCTCACCGGAGGTGGTCCGAGCACCCCGGCCGCCCCTGAACGGGATCGAGACCCGGCATCCAACAAGGCCGATCTTCGCGCACTGATGGGGAGTGGCGGCAGCGCGCCGACCAAGTCGAAGATCGACGACATCATGAACCTGAGCGGAGGCGGTGTGTATTCGCCAGGCTTGCTCGCGTCACCCGCGCTTGCACCGCCCCCCATGGACTTGATGACGGCAGCCGTACCGGCCGACTCGGGAGGATCGAAGAGCAAATCGCTCATGGTGGCCATCGGCGGTGGCGTGCTCGTGATTGGCGCCGTCGCCATCGCTTTCACGACGATGAGCAGCAAGGCCGATTCGACCGACAGGAGTGGCGCGGTCGTGGCGAGCGCGGCTCCCGGTGCGCACGCTCCCGTGGCGCACGGCGCTGCGAATGCCCCGAACGAAGGAACCGCCGAGCCAGCCGCCGCAGCGGGCGAACCGGTACGACAGGGTGAAACGGCAAGGCAACCGGAGGCTCCCGCCCCTGAACCGGCAGCCGTCGCGGTCGCTCCGGGATCGCCAGCACCGAAGCCCGAAACCGAGAAGGCCGAAAAATCCGAAAGGAAAGCGGCGGCGGCACCGAAGGCCGAAAAACCAGCCGCCGCACCAGCGCCCGCTGGCTTACCACCCCCGCCCGTGGCCGCACCGGCTCCGGCACCCGCCCCCGCTCCAGCAGCGCCCGCCGCCGCCGGTGGGAGCGGTGACTTCGACCGCGCGGCTGCGCTTTCGGCGCTCAGCGCGGCCGCCACCGCCGCCCAGGCGTGCAAAAAACCCGATGGTCCGACGGGATCGGGGCGCGTCGCGGTCACCTTCGCCAACAACGGTACGGCCACGACTGCCAATGTCGAGGGTCCGCCCTTTGCCGGCACGCCAGTGGGAGGGTGTGTTGCGGCACGCTTTCGCAGCGTCCACATCCCGCCTTTCGCGGGCTCCGTCATCACGGTGCGCAAGACGTTCATCATCAACTGAGGTCTCCACCGAAAGCGGCCCCTCCCTATCGAATAGTCCCCGGCGTAGTCACCCTTGCGCGAGGCCCCACGTGGATAGTGATTTGGCGGAGAGCCTGCAGGCTCTCAAGTCGAGCTTTGAGAAACGAAAAATCACCGCCCAGTTCGGCGCGGCCGATCCGGCGATCGTGGAGTCCCTTCGCAAGTCGTTCCGCATCCCCTCGCGCTACCGGACGTTTCTCCTCGAGGCCGACCCGGTGAAAGTCGAAGCGATGACCCCCGTCGAACGGGTGCGTTTTTTTTGCTCGGCCGAGCTAGTGCGCGAGCAAGTGGGGTTCACCCTCAAAGAGGACGGCACCCCGCGCGACGCGACCAAAGACCCCGAATGGCGGCAATCGTGGGTTCTCATTGCGCAGAGCTCGCTCCTCGGCGATCCGTATTTTCTCGACGTCGCCAAGCTGGACGCGGAGGGCGATTGTGCCGTCTACACGGCGATGAGCGGCGCCGGGCGGTGGGAGCCGTGCCTGTGCGGATCGAGCTTCGCTCAGTTTCTGCGGATTTTGGCGGCGGGCATGGAAGTGGCGCAAGGTTTCGGCGAGGCGATAATGGACGACGATGACGAAGCCGCCTTCCGCGAGGCGTTGGGGCACAGGATCAGGACCATCGACGGCGCGGCCCTGCGCGCCGGTCACTGGACGTAGCGCGGCGCCGAAGGACAGCCGCACGAGATGAAGTTTGCTTGCGCAGAGCTGCCGGCGACGCGTGACGTGCCGCTGATACGTGCGGGAGCTCGACTTTGAAGCGCTGCCCGGCGTGTTCCTTCGCGAACCGCAACGACGCCGGCTTTTGCATTCAATGCGGAGTTGCGCTGGCGCATGTGACCGCCGAGGACAGCGCCGACGCGCCGCCCGCCCCCCCCTTTCGCCCTGGTTACCTCGCGCCGGGCACGGTCGTGGATGGAAAGTATCGCATCGAGCGCGTGCTCGGCGAAGGCGGGATGGGGGTGGTTTACGTCGCCCATGATGTCCACACCGACATGCAGGTCGTGGTGAAAGCCATCCGCGCCGAGTTCGCGCATGATCCTGACTTTCGCGCGCGGACGCTGGCCGAAGGGCGCGCGCTGGCACGCATCGATCATCCCAACGTCGTGCGTCTCAACGCAGTGGTCGTCGAGGCGACGACGCTTTACCTAGTGATGCAATTCATCGACGGCGAACCTCTCGATGCCCTGATCGAACGGCACATCGCCGCGCATTCGCCGGTGCCTATCGATCTGGCGCTCTCGATTTTTCGTATGATCCTGCGGGGTGTCGGCGCCGCGCACGCCGAAGGCCTGATTCACCGCGACCTCAAGCCTGCCAATATCCTGGTGCGCAAGAAAGACGGCGTCGCCAAGGTGACCGATTTCGGCATCGCCAAGGGCGAAGCGGATGCCAAGGCCGGACGCGGCGTGACCAAGGGGATCATCGGTTCGGTCGCTTACATGGCGCCAGAGCAAGTTCGGGGGCGTCGCGATCTCGACAAGCGGGTCGACATCTACGCGCTGGGGATCCTCCTCTTCGAGCTCTTGATCGGACGCACGCCGTTCGACGCGCCGAGCGACTTCGAGGTCATGCGCATGCACGCGGAAGTGCCGATGCCGAGGGTTCGGGCGTTGCGCCCGGACGTGCCGCTACAGCTCGACGACGTGATCCAGCGCGCCTGTGCCAAAGAGCGCGATCAACGGTTCGCCAATACCGAGGAATTTCTCGCCGCGCTCGAAGCACCGCCCCAGCCGCGAACCGCCCCGCTGACGGCGGTCGCCAACGCGCACACCGTCGTCGGCTCGGGCACCATGCCGGGCTCGGCGCCAACGGCCATGCCCGCCGCGATCGCATTCGACGCACACGTCCCACCGGAACGGGGTGTGACGGAGGAAGGTTCCGCGCTGCCGAGCGCACCGGCGCCGGCCGCGCGCCGCTCCACGCCGCTTCTTCCGATCGGCATCGTAGGAGCCGTGCTCGCCGCGGGGGCAGCCGTGTATTTCGTCGCCGCGCAGAACGGCACGTCCGCCGGGAGCACGTCGCCGGCGAGCTCGAGCACGGTGCTACCGAGCGCGACCCCGACCGCGACCACGACCGCG
>Ga0193706_1000315_pt1 | contig 29862 bp, 31 predicted proteins | sample U3c1metaG_FD_160130 | JGI IMG/M metagenome (GOLD analysis project Ga0193706, IMG submission 160130) | Soil microbial communities from a riparian zone of the East river system, Colorado, United States - U3c1 | ecosystem: Environmental > Terrestrial > Soil > Riparian zone | place: USA: East River... | reverse complement strand
CGTCACCTTCCCGGTCGTCAAATCGGGGCCGCAGCCGATCTGCGTCTACGCGCTGAACACGGGTGGCGGCGCCGACCGCCTGCTCGGCTGCAAATCGGCCTCCGTCCCGGTCGCGGTCACGGCTTCCCTGGTCAAGGCGACTTCCCGCCGGGTCAAGGTCTGGCTCGCCTGCGAATGGCCGGAAGGAACGCAGTGCCCCGGTCAGCTGGCGCTGCGCACCCGGATCAAGCTCGCGCTGCCGCATCGGCGCGGTACGCCGCCGCGGATTCGTGCCGTAACTCGCTCGCTCGGCCGCCGCCCCTTCCAGCTGACCGGCAAGCGCGGCCACGGCTTCGTGATTCCGCTCAGCGCCGGTGCGAGGGCGCTGCTGAAGCAGCGCGGCAGCCTCAATGCACAGCTGGTCACGGCGATCCCCGGCGGCCGGCGGATCCTGCCGATCAGGCTCGGCAGCTAGCCCTCGCCCAGCGCCGCGCGCAGGCTGGCCAGCTCGGAACGGAGCTCGCCGAGCTCGCGCTCGAGTCGGGTGAGACGGTCCTCCGCCGGCACCAGGACGGGCTCCGCGGTGGGCTCCCCGGCAGTCGGCTCAGTGACCGTCGGCGCCGTCTCGTCGGCGACCTCGGCTGCTTCCTCGCTTGCGGCAGGCGCCGCGACCTCCGCTTCTCCGAAGCCGCCGAGCAGCTGCTGGTAGCGCTCCTCCTTCTGACCCGGCCGGCGCTCGTGGCGGGCGACGTAGCCGCGCTCGACGAGCTGGTCCAGAGTTGCCTGGACGGCGGCCAGGTCGGCGAAGCCGTGCAGGCGCTCGCTGCGCTGCTTCAGCTCGCCCGGGGTCTGGGCGCCGCGCAGCATCAACACCCCGAGCAGGGCCAGCTCGCCGTCGTCGACGCCGAGCGCTTCCGACATCAGCTGGCGGTACTTGCGGGCGCGGCTGCCGGCACCGCTGGTGAGGCGGGTCCAGCCACGCAGGGCGAGCCGGCGCAGCGCTTCGGAGACGGTCGCCTCGTCGTAGTCGACGACCGGCTCGCGATTGGTCGACTGGTTGCAGGCCACCCGCAGGGCGTTGAGCGAGAGCGGGTAGGCGTCCGGAGTCGTGCGCTGCTTCTCGATCAGACAGCCGACGACGCGAATCTCGATTGCGTCGGGCTCCACCGACTCGCCTCAGCCGCGGTCCGGGCGGTCCGGGCGGTCCGGGTAGATCTCGTCGATGCTGACGAGGGCGCGGTAGGGGGCTTCGGCCGCGGCTTCGATCTTCTCGGCGCCGCCGGCAAGCCGGTCGACGACGGCGACCACGCCGACCACCTCCAGCCCCTCCTCGCGAATCCGCCCGATCGCGGTCGCGGTCGAGCCGCCGCTGGTGACCGTGTCCTCGACGACGAGGCAGCGCAGGCCCGGCCTGACCGGCCCCTCGACCCAGCGCTGCAGCCCGTGCTCCTTGCGCTCGCCGCGCACGAAGAAGGCGACGAGGCCGGTGCCGGAGGGCACCGCGATCGCCGCGCAGGCCGGCGGGATCGCGGCGGTGGCGGGACCGCCGACGGCCTCGGCCCCAATCTCGGCCGCGATGGCAGCGATCAGCTCGCCGGCCGCATGGAACCCGGCCGGCCGCATCAACGTCCGCCGCGCGTCGACGTAGTACTGAGCGACCGCCCCGCTCGACAGCGTCACCTCCCCCAGCACCAGCGAGTGCTCGCGCAGCTCGGCCAGCAGGATCTCCTTGGCGGAACTCACCGTCCTGCCCCCTGACTGTGTGTGACCAAGCAGACCAAGGACGCAGGGAGCGCCGTGTGCTCCGCACACAAGCGACCGAGGACGCCGATATGCGTCGCGTCACACACAGTCAGTCAGAAGACGAAGATGGACTCGCCGTAGTGAAGCTGTTCATAGATGCGCGGCTGGTCGGCGATGAAGGTGCGCACGCAACCGTGGCTGGCGGCGTAGTCGGGCACTTCGTGGTAGCCGTGCACCGCGTAGCCGTTGTGCCAGTAGAACGAGTAGTACATGCCCTCCGAGTTGTAGCCCGGTTCCTGGCGGTAGAAGGTGTAGTGGCCGGTGATCGTCGGCGTCGAGGGCTTGCCGGAGGAGATCGGGTAGATCGCGAACGGCTTGTCGCCCTTGCTGAGGACCAGGACCTGCTTGCCGAGCGGCACCTCGGCGTGTTCGCCGGCCGTCGGGTACTTGACGTGGTAGCCGCCCTTGCCGGCGAAGACACTCTTGACCAGCCCCGCGCCGGCCTTCTGGCTGCGGTTCATGTCGTTGACTTTGCGGTAGGCGAGCACCTCGCGGCCGAGCCGCCCGTTGAAGCAGGAGCCGCCGCCGGAGACGTAGCCCATCTTCGCCAGCGCCTTTTTGAAGCCCTCGACGACCTTGCCGCATTCGCCCGGGTGCAGGGAAGGGAAGTCGACCCGCCAGCTCTTGCGGACGGTGCTGTCGGCGCCGAGCACGGCGGTCGCGGCGTGGTGGGCGCTGACCGCGTACTTGCCGTCTTCGCGGACGATGACGCTGGAGCGGAAGCTGCCGGTGTCGCCGGCGCCCTTGTCGACCGCCACCTTGTGGCTGACCAGCCGGTGCCCGTTCAGATAGAAGGCGACTTCGATCTGCTGGCCCGGGGCGAAGGGGGCGATCGTGCCGGTGACCGGGACCTTGTCGTAGATCGTCGCCCGGCCGCCGTGCAGGTGTCCGACCTCGACCTTCACGACCGGGTCCGGGATGACCTGGGTGACGGCGTCCTTCGACCCGGCGCTCGCCGCCGCGGCGGAAGCGGGGATCGCGAGCAGCGCCGCGAGGGCCAGGAATGACGCGATGCGGCGACTCACCGGGCGAATGCTACTGGCCGAGCAGGGCGACGGAGTTGTTCAGCATGTGCAGGAGGATGCACGGCCAGATCGAGCCGGTCCTCTCGTAGAGCAGCGCCAGCACGAAGCCGAAGAAGATCAGCGGCGGCACCGCGGTGACCCCGGTCAGCGCGTGCAGGCCGCCGAAGATCAGGCCGGCGATCAGGGCCGCCACGAGGCGCGGCAGTTTCTCCCGCAGGCCGCCGTAGAGCATCCCCCGGAAGCAGATCTCCTCGCTGATCGGCGCCGCGAAGACGATCAGCAGGACCTGGATCGGGACCGCCCCGAAGCCCTCGGCGATGTCCTCCTGGTGCGGCTGGACGATCAGCAGCGAGTAGGCGAAGGCGAAGAGCAGGTAGGCGCCGATCGCCGCGCCCATCCACTTCAGCGCCGCTGGCTGGAAGCGCCGCACGCCGAGGCGGCGGAGGATCTCCCGCACGGTCGCGGCGCCGCGCTGCGCGGCGATTGCCATCGGCACCATCAGGAAGCCGATCGCCGTGGCCAGCTGCACGCCGACGTTGCCGAAGGTGGTCAGGTCGCCGTTGGGCTCGCTGCCGATGATCGCGGCCGGGATCCCGATCACGACACCGGTGCCGAGGGCAAGGAAGACGCCCAGCACCGCGACCCATGGACCCCAGTTCGAATAGGGAAGGGAAGGCGCCCGCCGCTGCACGGCCTCCCCGGCTAACTTGGCGTCCATGTCGCCGGCAGTTTCACAGGTCTCCCGCTCGACCAAGACCCGCCTGCGCTTCCTGCGCCGGCTCATCTTCGCCATCGTCCTCCTCGTCCTGGCGATGATCGCGCTGAGCCAGTTCACCGAGCTGAAGCGGCTGGCCGGCGGCATCCTCGCCTCGACCGCGGTGCTCGGGCTGATCGTCGGCTTCGCCGCCCAGCACACGATCGGCAACCTCGTCGCCGGGGTTCAGATCGCCGTCTCGCAGCCGTTCCGGATCGGCGACCGCATCAGCTTCGAAGAAAACGAGGGCCGGGTCACCGACATCACCCTCTCCTACACCTACATCGACCCCGGCGACGGCAGCCACTTCGTGATCCCCAACCAGCTGCTGGTCGAAGGGGTCGTCCACAACCACTCGACCGAAGACACGCAGGCCTGAGCGCTCGCCGGGCGGCGTAGTCTCTGCTCGATGACGCAGCGCAGCCGGCGACGCCAGCGCCGCCGAGGGGGGATTGGCAGCAAGCTCCTGATCGTCGGAGGGGGAGTCTTCGCGGTCATCGCGATCGCCGTCATCGCGGTCACCTCCTGGGTCCTCGACGTCGCCGCCGAGGCGCCATCGCTGGCAACCTGCAAGCCGATCGACAGGGGCGGCAACTCGGCCCTCTACGACGCCGACGGCGGCAAGCTGGGCGTGATCGCCTCCGACGAAGCCCGCACGCCGGTCTCCATCAAGCGCATCCCCGTGAGCCTGCAGCGGGCGACGGTGGCGATCGAGGACCAGCGCTTCTACGAGCACGGCGGCGTCGACCCCGAGGGCATCCTCCGCGCCGCGGTCAAGGACCTCGAAGCCGGCAAAGCGGTCGAGGGCGGCTCGACGATCACCCAGCAGCTGGTCCGCAACCTCTGCATCGCCAACCCGGAGCAGAACCTCGAACGCAAGATCGTCGAGGCGAAGCTGGCGATGGAGTACGCGAAGCGCCACTCGCGCCGGCAGATCCTCGGCCAGTACCTCAACATCGCCTCCTACGGAACGATCGAGGGCAGCACCGCGGTCGGCGTTCAGGCCGCTTCGCGGATCTACTTCGGGGGGCCGGTCTGGAAGCTGAGCCTGCCGCAGGCGGCGCTGCTGGCCGGCCTGCCGCAGGCGCCCTCGGAGTACAACCCGATCCTCAACCCCGGGGCGGCGCTGGGCCGGCGCAACCGGGTGCTGCGGCAGATGGCCAAGCTCGGCTACGTCTCCCCCGAGCGCGCCAAGGCGGCCGAGTCCGCGGGTCTCGGCCTGCGGCTGTCCGGCGATTACTTCGAGCACCGCCAGCCCTACTTCTTCGACTACGTCGAGAACGAGCTGATCAGCGAGTACGGAGTCGACACCGTGCGCCGCGGCGGCCTCGAGGTCCAGACCACGATCGACCCCGACCTACAGCGGGTCGGCCTGGAAGCGATGCGCTCGGCCCTCCCCTACTCCACCGACCCCGCCTCGGCGCTGGTCTCGATCGACCCCCGCAACGGCCACATCCGGGCGATGGTCTCCAGCTCCCGCTACGCCGAAAGCCAGTTCAACCTCGCCGCCCAGGGCCACCGCCAACCCGGCTCGACCTTCAAGGCCTTCGTGCTCACCACCGCGATCAAGCAGGGGATCGACCCCTACTCGACCTACTACACGTCGAAACCGCTCGAACTCGACCTGCCCCACTGGGGCCACTGGGACGTCCACACCGCCGACGAGGGCTACCAGGGCACGATCAACCTGCAGCAGGCGACGGTCACCTCCGACAACACCGTCTTCGCCCAGCTCGACCTCGACGTCGGCCCCAAGAGCGTCGCCCAGACGGCGAAATCGATGGGCATCACGACGGAACTCGACGGGATCCCGGCCGAGGGGATCGGCGGTCTGCGCCTCGGCGTCTCGCCACTGGAGCTGACCGACGCCTACGCGACCCTCGCCTCCGGCGGCATCCATCACGACCCGGTCTCGATCGAGAAGGTGACCTTCCCCAACGGCCACGTCGACCGGCCCCAGGGCGCCGAGCCCAGACGGGTGCTGAGCGAAGCCGTGGCCTACCAGGTGACGCGACTGCTGCACGACAACATCGCCGAAGGCACCGGCACCGCCGCCTACACGGGCTGCGCCGGCCAGGCGGGTAAGACGGGAACCACCGACGAATACACCGACGCCTGGTTCTCCGGCTACCAGCCCAACCTGGCGACGGCGGTCTGGGTCGGCTATCCGGAGTCCAACGACGTCTCGATGTCCAGCGTCCACGGGCTGACCGTCTTCGGCGGCACCTTCCCGGCCGAAATCTGGCACTCGCTCTACTCCAACGGCGGCGTCCCCTGCGAGGAATTCGACGAACCCGAGGAGAAGATCTCCTGGGCGCCCTACTACGGGCACTTCACCCAGGCGAGCCCCGGCGATAGCTCCGGGTCGGCCGCTGGCAGCGAAAGTGGCGAGCCACCTCCTCCCGGCAGCGCCGCGGTCGGCGGCTACGACCCGAACCAATACAACCCCGACGCCTACGCCCCCGGGGCTGGCCAGGAACCAGCTCCGGCACCGCCGCCCCCACCATCCCTCGCCGGTGGCAAGGGGACCGGGGAATGACTCGACGGAGCCTCCCCGCTGTTGCTCCGTCGAGTCATTCCCCGGTCCCCTCCCAGCTGATGGGTAATTGAGCATCTCGCCCGGAGTCGCCTACGCGCTGATGTGGGTGGGCTTCGCGGCCTACCTGGCCGTCCTCGCCCTCGCGCCGGCGCTGGGCCGGCGCCTCGTCTGGGGAGCGATCCTGCTCGCCGTCGCCGCCTTCGCGGTGGTCCCGGTCCTGCTCTCCCACGACGTCTACAGCTACCTCGCCTACGCCCGCCTCGGCGTCGTCCACGGCCTCGACCCCTACGTCCACCCACCACTCGCCGCAGCGGCCGATCCGGCCTTCGCCCAGGTCACCTGGACGGAAGCGACCAGCGCCTACGGGCCCTTCTTTACCCTCGCCACCTACCCGCTCGCCTGGCTGCCGGTCGGGCTCGCGATCGCGGTGCTGAAGGCCGTCGCGGCGCTCGCCGTGCTCGGCCTCGCGGCGCTGGTGGCCCGCCTCGCCGCCTGGCGCGGCACCGACCCGCTCCGCGCCGCCGCCTTCGTCGCGCTCAACCCGCTCGTCCTCGTCCACGTCGTCGGCGGCGCCCACAACGACGGCCTGACGATGCTGCTGGCGATGCTCGGCGTCGCCGCGGTCCTCAGCTCCCGCGAGGCGTCGGGCGGCGCCGCCCTGCTCGCCGCGGCCGCAACCAAGGCCTCCGCCCTCTTCGTCGCCCCCTTCGCCCTCGTCGCCACCGTGCAACCAAGGTTGATGGGCCGAAAGGCCTCCCATATGGAGGGAAATCGGCCCATCAACCGGCTGGGGGCGCCGGCGCGCCTGCTGGCCGGAGCGGCGCTGGCGGCGGTGGTGATCTGTGGGACGGCGTACCTCGCCTTTGGCTGGGAGTGGCTGCACGCCTTCGGCCTCGCCGGGGAGAACCAGGGGCGGACCAGCTACCTGAGCGTTCCGATCACCGTCGCCCGCCTCACCGGCCTCGATCCCGACGCTGTCCGCGTCCTCGCCCTGACCCTCTTCCTGACCCTCCTCTTCCAGCTCCTGCTCTGGACCTGGCGCGGCTTCGACTGGGTCCGCGCCGCCGGCTGGACCGCCCTCGGCCTGCTCCTCGCCAGCGCCTGGCTGCTCCCCTGGTACCTGGTCTGGGTGCTCCCCCTGGCGGCGATCTCCCGCGACCGCACCCTGCAGCTCCTGGCCCTCGCTCTGACCGCCTACCAGCTGGGCGCCCGCATCCCCCTCTAGAGGATCTCGGGCGAGTGCCCACCCGCCTCGGGCCCGGCTTCCTCCTCCTCCGGCGAGGGGTGCAGGATGCCGGTGGCGACGCTCCAGCCCTCGCGCCGGCCGAGCAGCGTCACCGCCCCGACGTAGAAGAGTTCGCCGACCGTCATCACGCCGCGCACCGCGATCGCGATCAGCGAGCCGAGCGCGAAGCTGCCGCCCACGGCCGCCTTGACGGCCCAGGCAAAGGCGGCGTCGCGGACGCCGAGCCCGGCCGGGGCGACGAGCGTGACCAGCGCCGCGAAGTAGCCGATCGCCTGGGCGGAGCCGACCAGGAGGATGTCGTCGAAGGGGACGTAGGTGACCGAGCGGGCGACGCAGTAGATGCCGAAGGCGACCACCACCCAGTTCAGCGAGTAGAAGACGATCAGGGAGAGGACCCCGCGCAGCGAGATCACCTCCGGCAGCGGCTCGCGCCCGAATGCATTCAGCGCCTTATTAGCCAGCGGGCCGAAGACGCGCGGGTGCAGCAGCACGATCGCCGCCGGGATCAGCAGCAGCACCGCCCAGCGCAGCGGCTGGCCCTGCAGGTCGGGGTGCTTGACGATGAAGTAGGCGGCGACGACGATCGCCGACGTCGCCGAGATCGCCTGTTCGTAGACGATGCTGGCGATCGTGATCCGTCGCGGCACCCCGGCCCGCTCGGAGAGCAGCACCCTGCCGAGCACGTAGAGGACGCTGCCCGGCACGTAGCGGGCCAGCAGCGGCTGGCCCCAGGCGACCTGGGCACGGCCGAAGCCGATCGGGTGGCCGAGGAAGCGCAGCGTGAAGTCCCAGCCAAGGGCGCTGAACACGTAGAAGAGCGGCAGGATGATGATCGCCGGGACCAGCCAGGCGACGTGGAAGTGGACCCCTTCGTTCTGGATCTCCGACCACTGGTCGATGACGGTGAGGACCAGGAAGCCGAAGATGACGAAGGCCAGCCCGACCTGCAGGGCGAGGCGGACCCGGCGGCTGCGGGGCGGGCGCGTGCCAAACCGCGCTCCCGCCTCACCGACCCGGTGCAGAAATGGTTGGCGGCGCTCCACGTCAGGGGCACCTTAGTGACGGCGGCAGAGCCGACCGCGCCCGGCCGGGCGCTGCCGGGCGGTGCGGCCGGTTTGGGATAGTCAGCCGATGGGCGAGTTCGAGTTGCTGGCGAGGCTGAGGGAACGGCTGCCCCCGCCGGGTTCGCGGGTCCGAGTCGGCAGCGGCGACGACGCCGCCGTCACCGTCCCCGGCGGCGCCACGGCGACCTCGATCGACGCGCTGGTCGAGGGCGTTCACTTCCGCCGCGAGACGGCGACCCTGCTCCAGATCGGCCGCAAGGCCCTCGCCACCGCCCTCTCGGACCTGGCGGCGATGGGCGCGGAGCCGGGCGAGGCTTACGTGGCCGTCGGCGTGCCGGCCGATCTCGACGAGGACGGCTGCCTCGAGCTGATCGACGGGATCCTCGCCGTCGCAACCGAGACCGGGACGACGCTGGCCGGTGGCGACGTCACCCGGGCGCCGGCGCTGACCCTTGCCGTCACCGTCGTCGGCCACGCGGCGAGGGCCGAGCGGCTGATCGGCCGCGGCGGCGCTCAGCCCGGCGACGCGCTGGTCCTGACCGGTGAGATCGGCGGCGCCGCGGCCGGGCTGCTGCTGCTGCAGCGCCCGGAGCTGGCCACGAGCGTGCCCAGCGAGATCGCCGCGCGGTTACGGCTGCGCCAGCTCGACCCGCTGCCGCGACTCGCCGCCGGGCAGGCGCTGGCGGGTGCCGGGGCGCGGGCGATGATCGACCTCAGCGACGGCCTCGGCGGCGACGCCCGCCACCTTGCCGAGGCCAGCGCCGCGTCGATCCGGATCGACGCGGCGGCGCTGCCGCTGGCGCCCGGGGTGGCCGAAGTCGCGGCGGCAGCCGGACGCGACCCACTCGAGCTGGCGGCGTCGGGCGGCGAGGACTACGAGCTGCTGGCGGCGCTGCCACCCGACCGCCTGGCCGCGGCCAGCGCCGCGATCGAGGAGACCAGGCTGACGCGGATCGGAGAGGTCTTCGACGGGAAGGGCGTTGAAGTCAGGCTGCCCGGCGGGGCGATTCTGGAGCCGACCGGCTTCGACCAGCTCGGCTGAGCGAGGGATTGGCGCCGATCAGCAGCTCCCGCACGCCACGCCGCTGCAGCATCGCCGTCGCGATCCGGGAGGGATCGGGCTTGTAATGGCCGGACTCGACCAGACTCTTGAGTTCCTGTGACTGCATCGCTCCCTTTATCGGCCCGAGGTCCCGAATCCTTAGTTCTTGGTACTCGCACATGCGTCCAACCTCCCTACCGCACTACCCTTAACGATGGTGGCTAACGGGACGGCCCGCATTCTCCTCGTCGACGACGAGCAGTCGATTCAGACGCTCTTGAGCTACCCCCTGCGCAAGGACGGCTACCACGTCACCTCCGCGCTCGACGGCAGCGAAGCGCTGCAGCGCTTCGAAGAGGGCCGTTTCGATCTCGTCATCCTCGACCTGATGCTGCCCCGCCTCGACGGGGTCGAAGTCTGCCGGCAGCTGCGTTCGCGCAGCCAGGTGCCGATCATCATGCTGACCGCGAAGGGCAGCGAGACCGACAAGGTCGCCGGCCTCGAGGTCGGCGCCGACGACTACATCACCAAGCCCTTCTCGATGCGCGAGTTCCGCAGCCGCGTCAAAGCGGCGCTGCGGCGCTCGCGGATGGGGGGCGAGGCACCGGAGGACGAGGCGATCGAGTCCGGCGAGCTGACGATCGACTTCGACCGGCGCATGGTCACCCTGCGCGAGGAGGAGATCCGCGTCACCTACGTCGAGTTCGAGATCCTCGGCGCCCTCGCCCGCTCCCCCGGCCGCGTCCTCACCCGCGAGACCTTGCTGGAGCACGTCTGGGGTGACTCCGAGTACCGCGACCCACGCACCGTCGACGTCCACATCAGGCATCTCAGGGAGAAGCTCGAGGCCGACCCCAAGCTGCCCGAGTTCCTCTTCACCGTGCGCGGGGTCGGCTACCGGTTCAAGGAGTAGGCGATGCGTCGCCCCAGGCTCACCAATCTGGGCAGCCGGATCACGGTCATCTCGATCGCGATCGCGATCGGCACCACGGTCATCATCTACCTCTATGCGGTGACGATCGGCGGTGCCGCCGCCGGCCTCGGCGCGGTCAAGGGACAGATCCTGATCGGCGGGCTGATCGCGATCCTCCTCGCCACCGCCCTCGGCCTTTACTACGCGCAGGCGGCGGCCCGCAACATCAGCCGGCTCCAGGACGCCGCCCGCAAAGTCGCCGACGGCAACTTCGAGACGACGATCCCGGTCGCCGCGGCCGGGCAGCTGGGGCAGCTGGCCCGCACCTTCAACGAGATGCAGCGGCGTCTGGCCGAGCTCGACAGCGCCCGCAAGCAGTTCATCGCCAACGCCTCGCACGAGCTGCGCACGCCGATCTTCAGCCTCGGCGGCTTCGTCGAGCTGCTCGAAGAGGAGGATCCGAGCCCGGAGGAGCGGGCCGAGTTCGTGCGCACGATGCGCCAGCAGATCGAGCGCCTGACGAAGCTGACCGTCGACCTGCTCGATCTCTCCCAGCTCGATGCCGGGGCAATGGTGATGCAGGCTCGCAGCGTCGACCTCGGCGGTTTGGCCCGCGAGGTGACCCGGGAGTTCGGCGCTCGCGCCGACCTGCGCGGCTCCCGCTTGGAGCTGCGCACGCCGGAGCAGCCGGCAATCGCCCGCGGCGACCCCGATCGCGTGCGTCAGATCATCCGTATCCTCCTCGACAACGCCCTCACCCACACCCCCGAGGGCACCAAGGTCACCGTGACCACCTATTCCGTAAATGGCAGAGCTGAGCTGACCGTCTCCGACGAGGGGTCCGGCATCCCCCAGCGGGTCCAGAACCGGATCTTCGAGCGCTTCTACACGGCCGACAAAGCCGGCGGCTCGGGACTCGGGCTGGCGATCGCCAGCGAGCTCGCCCAGCGCATGGACGGCCGCATCACGATCAGCTCCAGCCGCCGCTTCACCGCCTTCACGCTCGACCTGCCGCCGGCCCAGGTGGACACCGAGGACCGCCCCGCGGACGCCTTCGCCAAGGCCCCAGCGTGAGGGCGCCGACAGCGCTGGCGGCGCTGGTGCTCTGCCTGGCCCTGCTCGCCGGCTGCGGCTCCAGCGGCAGTGGCGAGAGCAGCTCCGGCGGCCAGGCCGCGGCGCGCCCGAAGTCGACCCCGCGGGTGATCGTCGAGGCGGCCGACAGCGGCTTCGACGCCGCTCAGGTCTACCGCGAGGCGGCGCCGGGAGTGGTCACGATCCGCTCGATCTTCGCCGGCGGCGGCGGTGCCGCCGAGGGCTCCGGCTTCGTCCTCGACACGGATGGCGAAATCGTCACCAACGCCCACGTCGTCACCGACGAATCGACTGGCAAGCGCAAGCCGGCCAAGGAAGTCTTCATCGAGTTCCCGGACCGCAACGTCGTCGAAGCCAAGATCCTCGGCTACGACCCCTTCGCCGACGTCGCCCTGCTCGAGGTCGAGCCCGACGGCTTCCCCCTGCACCCGCTCGAGCTCGGCGACGACGCCGACCTCCAGGTCGGGCAGCCTGTGGCGGCGATCGGCAGCCCGTTCGGCGAGCAGCAGTCGCTCTCGAGCGGAATCGTCTCGGCGACCGACCGCTCGGTGAAATCGCTGACCCAGTTCCAGATCGAGGGGGCGATCCAGACCGACGCCTCGATCAACCCCGGCAACTCGGGCGGGCCGCTGCTCGACGCCGGCGCCCGCGTGCTCGGCATCAACGAGCAGATCGAGACCGATTCCGGATCCAACTCCGGGGTCGGCTTCGCGGTGCCGATCTCGGCGATCAAGCGGTCGGTCGCGCAGCTGCAGGAAACCGGCAGCGCCGAATACGCCTACATCGGCGTCTCCAGCCAGGCGCTCTACCCACAGCTCGCCGACAAGCTCGGGCTCGACACCACCTTCGGCGGCCTGCTCGCCGAAGTCGTTCCGGGCGGGCCGGCCGAGAAGGCCGGCCTCGAAGGCGGCGACAAGAAGCTGCGCTTCCAGGCCGGCGAATACCGCACCGGCGGCGACGTGATCCTCGCGGTCGACGGCCACGACGTGGTCCAGCCCGACGATCTCGCCCGCCTCGTCGCCGCCAAGAAGCCCGGGGAAAAGGTGAAGCTGACCGTCCTCCACGACGGCAACGAGAAGTCGGTCGAGGTCACCTTGGGCAAGCGCCCGGACTCGGTCGGCGGCGGCTAGATCGCGCCGCGCCGCCCGGCCGTGTAGAACTCCGGCCTTGCTTCAGGAAGTCGCACTTGGCCAGAAGTCCCTCACCGACTACACCCACATAGTCGGCAAGGAGACGATCGAGCGCATCCGCGAGCTGGCCGAGCCACTGAAAGGCAAGCGGGTCCTGCACGTCAGCGCCACCGCTTTCGGCGGTGGCGTCTCGGAGATCCTCTACACGATGGTGCCGCTGATGCGCGACATCGGCCTCGACGCGCACTGGCACGTGATCTTCGGCAAAGAGGAGTTCTTCAACGCCACCAAGCTCCTCCACAACTCCCTGCAGGGAGCCGAGGAGACGCTCAGCGACGAGCAGTGGGATCTGTTCGACGAGATCAACCAGATGAACGCCGAGGGGCTGGAAGGCGAGTGGGACGCGGTGATCGTCCACGATCCCCAGCCGATCGGTCTGCGGCGCGGCGCTCTCGCCAAGGGCAAGCGCTGGATCTGGCGCTGCCACATCGACCTCTCGACGCCGAACCCGGCGCCGATCGAGCGGCTGCTGCCGCTGATCGAGGAGTACGACGCCAGCGTCTGGCACCTGCCCCAGTACGTCCCGGCGGCGATGAACGCGGGGCGGGCGGGCGTCAACATCATCCCGCCGGCGATCGACCCGCTCTCACCGAAGAACATGGCCTTCTCGCCCGACGACGCCGCCTTCGTCAGCCGCCAGTTCGGCATCGACCCCGACCGGCCGCTGATCACCCAAGTCTCCCGCTTCGACCCCTGGAAGGACCCGATCGGCGTCATCGACGCCTACCGCGAGATCACCGAGCAGGTTCCGGAGGCGCAGCTGGCGATGGTCGGCTCGATGGCCAGCGACGACCCCGAGGGCCGCGAGTACTTCCAGAAGACCTACGAATACGCCGACAACGATCCCGACATCAAGATCCTCAGCAACCTCAATAACGTCGGCGCGATCGAGGTCAACGCCTTCCAGTCGCAGTCCGACGTCTGCCTGCAGAAGTCGATCCGCGAGGGCTTCGGCCTGACCGTCACCGAGGCGCTCTGGAAGGGGCGCCCGACGATCGGCGGCAACGTCGGCGGCATCCCCCTGCAGATCGAGGACGGCAAGACCGGCTACCTGGTCGACTCCCCTTCGGAGTGCGCGCAGCGCAGCCTCGAGATCCTCGCCGACCCCGAGCTGGGCAAGCGGCTCGGGCGCGCAGGCAAGGAGCACGCCCGCCGCGAGTTCCTCTCGCCACGGCTGCTGCGCGACTGGCTCGGCCTGCTGACGGACCTGGACACCTGACCCCTTAACCTCTGCGGCCGTGGACTCCTCGCCGCTGATCATCGTCTCGAACCGGGGACCGGCCCAGTTCGAGCGCGAGGACGGTGGCGAGCGCACGGTGCGCCGTGGTGGTGGCGGTCTGGTGACCGCGCTCTCGGGCCTGGTCTCCCACCGCGACGCGCTCTGGATCGCCTCGGCGATGACCGATGAGGACGTCGCCGTCTCCGAGGAGCGTGGCGGGCCGGTCGAGCTCTCGATCGACGGCATCGACTACCGCCTGCTGCTGGTCGGCAGCGACGCCGAAGCCTACGACCGCTTCTACAACGTGATCGCCAACCCGATCCTCTGGTTCATCCAGCACTACCTCTGGGACATCTCCAACGCGCCGGACATCCGCCAGGAGGAGCTCGACGCCTGGGACTTCGGCTACCAGGCGGTCAACCGCGACATCGCCGAGGCGGTGTTGCGGCAGATCGAGGGCCAGGAGCGGCCGCTGGTGATGCTCCACGACTACCACCTCTACACCGCGCCGGGAATGATCCGCGAGGAGCGTCCTGACGTCTTCCTGCACCACTTCGTCCACATCCCCTGGTCCCAGCCGGACAGCTGGCGGATCCTCCCCAGCCGCATCCGCGAAGCGATCTTCACGGGAATGCTGGCCAACGACATCATCGGCTTCCACACCCACGCCTACTGCATCAACTTCCTGCGCTGCTGCGACGAACTGCTGGAAGAGGCCGATGTCGACTACGTGCGGGGGGAGGTGCGCCACGCCCGCGGCAAGACCCTCGCCCGCGCCTACCCGCTCTCGATCGACGCCCAGCGCCTGCAGCGGGCGGCGGAGTCGCCGGAGGTGGCGGAGGCCGAGCGGGAAGTGCTGGGGCGCCGCCGCAAACACCTGATCATCCGCGTCGACCGCGCCGACCTCTCCAAGAACGTGCTGCGCGGCTTCACCGCCTTCGACACCTTCCTCACCCAGCACCCGGAGTTCCGCGAAGAGGTCACCTTCATCGCCCACCTGCAGCCCTCGCGCCAGGACGTGCCCGAGTACGCCGAGTACCTGGAGCGGATCGAGGCCCTGGTCGCCGTCGTCAACCACCGCCACGGCACCACCGACTGGATGCCGATCGACCTGAAGATCTACGAGAACTTCCACGACGCCGTCGCCCGCTACAAGCACTTCGACCTGCTGATGGTCAACTCGCTCTTCGACGGCATGAACCTGGTCGCCAAGGAGGCGCCGGCCGTCAACACCCGCGACGGCGTCCTGATGCTCTCCGAGAACACCGGCTCCCACGAGGAGCTCGACGACTACGTGATCACGGTCAACCCCTTTGACATCCAGGCCCAGGCCGACGCGATCTACCGGGCCCTGACGATGCCCGCCGAGGAGCGGCGGGAGCTCGCCCAGGGGCTGAAGAAGATCATCTACTCGCGCAACCCCGGCGATTGGGTCGACGATCAGCTGCGGGACATCGCCGAGTTGCGCGAGTCGGCTGGATAGGGGGAGAACCCGGCCGCCCCCCGACCTTGGGGTGCCATGGGTGGGGTCCGGGTTCGCTGGTCATCGGCAGGCAAGGTGGCGTTGGTCGCCGCCGCCGGGCTGGTCGCGCTGCAATTACTGCCCTCCCTGTTGAGGCCACCCAAGCCGCCGCCGCTGGGAGCGGACGTGGGGCTGCCACGGGTGACGGTCGAGCCAGAGCCGGCCGCCGCCCCGCGTCCGAGCCCGCCCGTCAAGCCAAGACACCGCCCACGCCGCGAGCGGCTCGACCAGAAGATCAGCCCCAAGCCAAAGCCCCGTCACCGCAAGAAGGCGGTCGGGGAGCCGGCGGCGAGCCCTCCCCCCGTGCCGCCCCCGCCGGCCGCGCCCGAACCCCCGCCGGCCGCTCCCGCCGTGGAATCGGCGCCACCCCCGCTGGCGCCCGCGCCTCCCCCGCCCAGCGACGGCTCGGTGGAGTTCGCCCCGCACTGACCCAGCAAGGGATACCCCTCGCGCGAATTCCGCCGCTATAGTCCCTCGCCGTTTTGGCAGCCCCGCGCGAATACGAGCTGGTCCTGATGCTGGACCCCCAACTGGACGCCCCCGCACGCGACGGGCTGGTGGCGGACGCCCGTGGCCAGATCGAGGCCACCGGCAGCCTCAAACACGAGAACAGCTGGGGCCTGCGCAAGATGGCCTTCGAAATCAACAAGCGGACCGAGGCGGACTACCGCTGGTTGCGCTTCGAGGCGCCCAGCGAGCTGCTCGACTCGCTCGACCACAACTTGAAGATCGCCGACGGCGTCCTGCGCTTCCGCATCTTCCGCGTCGACCCCGACGCGCCGGTGATCATCCCGCCGGCGACCAGCGCCGCCCCCGGGCCGCGCGAGCGCAGCGCCGCGGGGGCCCGTGACGATCGCGGCGACGCTCCCGACTCCGACGAGTAGCGCCGCTTCCCGCCGCTCTTTGCGAGGAATGCCCTCCCCGCGGGGGAGAGGTCACGCCGCTGCCACTCTTAGACTGGAATTCAGCAACCAACTTCAAGGGAGTGAGCGCTTTGGCAGCTTCGAACGTGAACGTAGTGGTCATCACCGGGAACCTCACCCAGGATCCTGAACTGCGGCACACCGGGGGCGGCACGGCGGTCTGCGAGCTCCGCGTCGCCGTCAACACGCGCCGCAAGGACGGCCAGACCGGCGAATGGGTCGACAAGCCCAACTACTTCAACGTCACCGTCTGGGGCGCGCAGGGCGAGAACTGCGCCAATTACCTGGCCAAGGGACGCCCGGTGGCCATCGAGGGGCGGCTCGACTGGCGCGAGTGGGAGGCCAAAGACGGCAGCGGCAAACGGCAGGCGGTCCAGATCGTCGCCAACTCGGTCCAGTTCCTCGGCTCCCGTGACGGGGGTGGCGGCGGTGGCCAGGGCAACGGTGGCAATGGCGGCGGCTTCAGCCCGACCAGCGACGTGCCTGCCGATACCTCCGACTTCGAAGGCGCCGCAGCCGGCTCCGGCGGGGGCGGGGGCGGTTCCGAAGACGACATCCCCTTCTAGCCGGCAGACGGCCATTGGGTGCGGATCTGTAGCATCACGCGCCCAATGGCTAGAGCTAGAGAGACTTCTTCAGACAACAAGCGCGGGCGCCGCGGTGCCGATCGTGCCCGGCCGCGCAAGTACACGCGCATCAATTCCGAGGCCGTCGACTACAAGGACCTCAACCTGCTGCGGCGGTTCCTCTCCGACAAGGGGAAGACCCGCGGCCGCCGTGTCACCGGACTTTCACGCCTCCACCAGCGACAGCTCTCGGTGGCGGTGAAGCGGGCGCGCGAAATCGCCCTGCTGCCGTACGTCGGAGAGCGTTGATGGCACAGGCCATCCTGCTCCAGGACGTCGAGTCCCTCGGCGAGCGCGGTCAGGCGATCGACGTCTCCCCCGGCTACCTGCGCAACTACCTGATCCCCCGCAAGCTGGCCCAGCCGGCAACCGCCGGGGCCCTGGAGGAAGCTCAGCGCCGCCGCGAGGCCGCCGAAAAGGCCGAGAAAGCGCGGACCGAACGCGAAGTGCAGGCCGCCGGCCTGCTCTCGAAGACGGTGCTGACGATCCACCAGCGGGCCGGCGAGGACGGCAAGCTGTTCGGCTCGGTCGGCGCCAAAGAGATCGTCGACGCGCTGCGCGAGGCCCGCGACCTGCGAATGGACAAACGCCAGATCCGGCTCGAGCAGCCGCTGCGAGAAATCGGCACCTTCATGGTTGAGATCGAGCTGTCCGACGGCACCGTCGCCGCGGTCAAGACGATCATCTCCGAGGAGAAGTAAGCCTGGCTCCAGTCGTTGCAGGCGCTCCGTTGGGAGGTGCCTGCGGGCGGGGCAAACTGGCTCCGTTCTCGGCACCTCCCAACGGAGCGCTCATCAACGCCGCACCGGCTCAGAGTGGCAGCTCACCGGCGCCTGGGTAGGCTCAGAGGGTGTCGACCTTGAAGCTTCCGACCAGGATTAATCGGCGGGCTCGGGCGCGTACGCGCCTTGGATGGGCTCGGTCGGAGCGGGAGACGGTTGCGCTTGCCGTGGTCGCGATCGGCGGGGCCGGGGTGGTGCTGGCGGATCAGTTCAGTCGCCTGCTGCGGCGGCGGGCGCACGAGCGCGACGACCACGAGCCGCTGCTCGAAGCAGCGCCGGCGGCAGCGGCTGACACGGTCGGCGTCGCCGTGCGCGGCTACAGCGAGGCCCCACGCAGCGAAACGGTGCTCTTCAATCTCCTCGCCGGCTTCATGGGCGCCTTCGCCGTGGTGCGGCTGTCCACCTGGGGGATCAGGGACGACTGGGGCCCGTTCCGCAACGTCAGCGTCGGCGGTCGCCACATCCACCACTTCGTGCCGGGCATCCTGATCGCCTTCGCCTCGGGCACGGCCGCCCTGCTGACCGAAAACGAGGAGCTCGAGGATCACCTGGCGGTGCCGATGGGAATCGGCATGGGCCTGACCTTCGACGAGGCCGCGCTGCTCCTCGACCTGCGCGACGTCTACTGGACCCGGGAAGGCCTGCTCAGCGTCCAGCTCAGCCTCGGCGCCACGGCGATCCTCAGCCTCGCCATCCTCACCCTGCGCATGCTTCGCCACGGCGAGCGCCAGCAGGAGCAGGAGGGCCTGATCCCGCCCGCGGCGGACCACCTCTCGGCCGGCTCCGGCGCGCCGGCTTGAAGCCGCTCGGGCGACTTACGACACAGAACCGTCTCTCCTTTTTGACGCCCTGCGCGCCACACATGACTCGACCCCGTGAACGATGCAGATGTGGCCAGCGCACTGAACCAGAAGCTGGGGATCCGTCTCTTGGAAAGGCATGGATGGACTCGAACCACGGGCGGAAAGCATCAGGTCAAGATGGTCAAGAGCGGATGCCGACCGATCACCCTGCCCAAGCACAAAGGCCGCGACTACTCCAGGGGCCTGGCCGCGGCAATACTGCGCCAGGCGGGTCTAAGATGACCGGGAATGGGAGCCGGATCATGGAACTGACCGTCAACGTCCACTTGGAGGACGGGTCGTACTGGGCTGATGTGCCGGAGCTTCCGGGTTGCTTTGCCTCAGGCGACACCCTTGACGAGCTGTTCGGCTCCGTCCGCGAGGGAATTGGGCTTTATCTCGCGGAAGGCCATGACGCCAAGCGCCGCTCTCTTCAGGTTCGATCCGCGGTTCTGAGTGACGCCTCGGCCTAGCGGGCCAAAGGCGTCGCAAAAACGGGCATTGCACGCTCGCCGACACACCGCATGTGGTTTCGTTGCCTGTCCGGAGTTGACGCCGCCCTTCCCCGGACACTGAGCTAGATGCCGCAGCCGACCTCAACTCACGTCCCGCCTCAGAACATCGAGGCGGAGGAATCCGTCTTGGGGGCGATGCTGGTCGCCGAGCCGGCGCTGACGCGGGTCATCGACGAGGTGAAGCTCAACGCGGCCGACTTCTACCTCGACCGCCACCGGGCGATCTTCGAATGCGCTCATGACCTCTACGCCGAGTCGAAGCCCGTTGACGAGCTCAGCGTCAGCGAGTCGCTGACCCAGCGCAACATGATCGACCAGGCCGGAGGCAAGCACTACGTCTCCGAGCTGGCGGCCAAGGTCCCGGCGGCCGGCAACGCCAAGCACTACGCCGAGATCGTCCAGCAGAACTCGCTGCTGCGGCGGCTGCTCGGCGCCGGCCAGGAGATCCAGGGCTGGGTGAACGAGCGAGCCGGGGAACCGCGCGAGCTCTCCGAGCGGGCCGAGAAGTTGCTCTTCGACGTCGCTCACAAAGAGCAGGCGAGCGACTTCCGCCTGCTCTCGGAGATCCTCCACGACGAGGTCGACCGGCTCGAGAAGCTCTCCACGGGCGAGATCGAAATGACCGGTACCCCGGCCGGCTTCCGCGACATCGACGCGATCACCGGCGGCTTCCAGCCCGGCAACCTGATCATCGTCGCGGCGCGGCCGGCGATGGGAAAGAGCGCGCTCGTCGCCAACATCGCCGAAAACGTCGCCGTGAAAAAAGATATGCCGGTCGCCTTCTTCTCGCTCGAGATGTCCGAGGTCGAGCTGGCCCAGCGTTTCATCGCCTGCCGGGCGCGGATCTCCGGCGACAAGCTGCGCAAGGGCCAGGTCTCCCAGCGCGACTGGCCGAAGGTCGTGCGGGCCTGCAACGAACTCGAGGAAGCGCCGCTCTGGTTCGACGACTCCTCCGACCTCGGCATCCTCGACCTGCGGGCGAAGGCGCGGCGGCTGCACGCTCAGGAACAGGATCGCGGCGGGCTCGGCCTGATCATCCTCGACTACATGCAGTTGATGCGCTCCGACGACAGCCGCGCCAACCGGGTCGAGCAGGTCGGCCAGATCAGCCGTGGGCTGAAGATCCTCGCCCGCGAGCTCGAGGTTCCGGTCGTGGCGATCTCCCAGCTCTCGCGGGCGCCCGAGCAACGCACGCCGCCAAAGCCGCAGCTCTCCGACCTTCGCGAGTCGGGGCAGATCGAGCAGGACGCCGACGTCGTCGCCTTCCTCTTCCGCGAGGACTACTACCGCGACCCTGACGAGGAGCCGGATGGCCTCGCCGACCTGATCATCGCCAAGCACAGGAACGGCCCGATCGGGACCAGGAAGCTGGTCTTCCTCGACCGCTTCCCCAAATTCGCCGATCACTCCGGCCAGGAGGCGCCGATCGGAGAGCCCGCCGAAGGCCCCCCGGTGCCGGCGGGGCCTGACTTCTGATGCCGGCGATCGCTCGCAGCGAGCCCTTTCGCGGCCAGGGTCCATGCCCGCTCGGCGTCTGCGACGGCTCTGGCTGGATCCTCGACGACGAGAGCGACGAGGCGCGTTCCTGCGAGTGCCGCGAGACGCGCCTGCGGCGGGGCCGCAACCGCGGCGTCGCCTCCGTGATCCCACGCAAGTTCCAGGGCGTCTCCTTCGACCGGCCGCCGGTCAGTGACATGGAACGCGACCTCCAAGCGGGGGGGGCGGTCGACGAGATTCGTCGATACCTGAAGGACCTCGACGAGAACCTTGAGAAGGGTCGCGGGGTTTGGCTGTACGGCGACCCCGGGACCGGGAAGACGACGCTGGCAATGCTCGTTTCCAAAATGGCCCTGGAGAGGAACCGGTCGGTCGCGATCTACTCGCTGCCGAAACTCCTCGCGCGCATTCGCCAGACCTATGACGCGGAGCCGGGCGGCGACTCTTACCTCACCTTCTTCGAGCGGCTGACGTCTGTCGACCTACTCCATATCGATGACCTCGGAGCCGAGAAACGGTCGGACTGGGTCTTGGAGCAGCTGTATGCCCTAGTCAATGAGCGTTACGAGGCTCAGCGGTCAATGATTGTCACTACCAATCTCGACGACAAGCAGCTCGAAGAGCAGATCGGGCAGCGAACCGTCTCGCGTCTCGTAGAGATGTGCGGCGCCTGCATGATTCCCATGCACGGGCACGACCGGCGGGAACCGGTCGAGGCCGTCCTCCGGTAGCTCGTGCTTCGAAGTCACTAACGACCGAGATCGAAGACGAAACCCAGGGCATCGTCGACGGCGACCAGCTCGCTGTGTGAGAGGTGGCCGACTCTCTCTCCGAGGCTGTGCGTGTCGACCGCAGCGGCCATCTCGCAAAGAACGTGGGTCCGACTCCCATCCAACTCGATCTCGGGTCGGAAGCTCGCCGGGACTACCGACCGCGACGTCGGACAGACCACGACCGTCGACAAAGTCGCCAGCCGATCCGCTTGAACCACTACCGCGAACCGCCGGCCGTGCTGAACTCGACCTCGCCCGCGAGGCAAGTTAATCGAGTGGACGTCGCCACGCAGCACTCAGGGCCTCCATCTCCGCAACAATCTCTCGCGCCTCCTTCACATAGGCGGGATCTTCCGAAAGCCGCCGTGCCTCGGCCGCCAGGCCGCTCCGCTGACTCTCGCGCTTCGCGGTCTCTTCGATCGCCTGCCGCGCCGCCTCGGCCTTGCTTACTCCACGCAAGTGGGCGAGATCCTCGAGCGCACGAGTGCCCGTCCGACCAAGGCGTAGCGACAGCGGTGGTGGGGTCTTATCCACGATCGTCAATGTAGCGCGATCTGCGCTACGCCGACTTGCGAGGGGTTCCATTCAAGAATCGTGACCGAGATCGGCGCACACGTTACGCGCAACGCGTCAATTGCCTGAGGCAGGAGTCGCGCCGCTTCCGCGCAAACGCGTCAGCGGGCCATCCCCGTCACAATCCAGCGCTCATGCCTGGCGTGGTCATAGTCGGCGCCCAGTGGGGCGATGAGGGGAAGGGGAAGATTACCGACCTGCTCGCGGAGCGGGCGGAGATGATCGTCCGCTTCCAGGGCGGCAACAACGCCGGCCACACGATCGTCCGCGAAGGCAAGGAGTTCAAGTTCCACCTGATCCCGTCGGGAATCCTCTACTCAGAGAAGACCTGCGTGATCGGCAACGGCGTGGTTCTGGACCCGAGCGTGCTGCTGGGCGAGATCGACGGGCTGAAACGGCGCAACATCGACGTCGGCAACCTGCGCATCTCCGCCAACGCGCACCTGATCATGCCCTACCACGTGCTGCTCGACACGGCGGGTGAGACCAAACTCGGCAAGCTCTCGATCGGCACCACCCGGCGCGGCATCGGCCCCTGTTACGCCGATAAGGCGCTGCGCCTGGGCATCCGCGTCCAGGACCTGCTTGACGAGAAGATCCTGCGGACCAAGATTCGCGCCGCCCTCGAGCCTAAGCAGCAGGCACTGCGGGAGCTCTCGGTGCAACGACGCAAACTGCGCAAGGAAGCCGGTGAGGAGGCGAAGGCGCCGCCCGAGGGCGCGGTGGCCGGGGTTCCCGACCCGCGCCTGGATCTGCACACGATGGTGGAAGAACACGTCAACTTCGGCCACCGGCTCGAACCCCACATCGCCGACACGGCGAAGCTCTGCTGGGACGCCCTCGACGGCGGCCGCACGGTGATCTTCGAGGGCGCCCAGGCGACCCTGCTCGACCTCGACCACGGCACCTATCCCTTCGTCACCTCCTCCAACCCGATCGCCGGGGCCGCCTGCGTCGGGGCGGGGGTCGGCCCGACGGACATCGACGAGGTCTGGGGCATCGCCAAGGCCTACGCAACCCGGGTCGGCGCCGGGCCCTTTCCGACCGAGCTCGATGACGAGGTCGGCGAGCACATGGTCGAGCGCGGCCGCGAGTTCGGCACCACCACCGGCCGGCGCCGCCGCTGCGGCTGGATGGACCTGGTCGCCCTGCGCTACGCGGTTCGCCTCAATCGCATGGATTCGCTGGCGATCACCAAGCTCGACGTCCTCAGCGGCCTGCCGACGCTGCGGGTGGCGGTCCGCTACCGCTCCAAGGAGGGCGCCGTCCTCGACAGCTTCCCCTACCACCAGTCGATCCTCCACTCCGCGACACCCGAGTACGAGGATCTGCCCGGCTTCGATGATGACCTCACCGCCTGCCGGGAGGAGGCCGACCTGCCGCAGGCGGCGCGCGACTACCTCGGCTTCATCTCCGAGTTCGTCAAGGTGCCGATCCGCCTCGTCGGCGTCGGGCCGGACCGCGACCAGGTCATCTGGATCGGCTCTTAGCCGGGGGCACGGGGTAGGGGATCAGCGGGGGAAGTCCATGTTTTCCCATGCGACGAGCGGCTGCCCGATCGGGGGGGTATGCCGGCCCGGCAGAAGTCGCGGCTTTACCGCCTGTGTTCTACAGTCTCGGGGTGACTTCCGGTAAACGCGCAGCCAAGCTGAACGAGCGGCTGCCGAGGGGGAGACACGGTTTACCGAGGGAGGCGGTGACCGAATCCCAACGCAATCGCATCCATCAGGCGATGATCGAGGTCGTCTCCGAGCGCGGCTACCCGGAGACCCGCGTGGTCGACGTGATCGGCGTCGCCGGCGTCTCGCGGAAGACGTTCTACGAACTCTTCGACAGTAAGGAGGACTGCTTCCTCGCCGCCTACGACGTGCTGCTCGGCAACCTCCTCAGCGACACCGCTGGCGGCTTCGAAACGAGGCCGGGCGCCCCCTGGGCGGAGCGGATCGCCGCCGGCCTGGGAGCCCTGCTGGAGCACCTTGCCGAGCACCCCGACGAGGCCCGCTTCGCGATCGTCGAGGTGCTGGCCGCCGGGCCCAAGGCCCTCGCCCGCCGCGACGCCGCCCTGCGCCAGTTCACCGGCTTCCTCGAGTCGGGCCGGGCCGAGACCTCGGTCGAGTTGCCGGGGATCACCTCGCTCTCCCTGGCCGGGGGGGTCAACGAGCTGCTCTACAGCGAGATCCTCCACGGCGCCGCCGCTCGCCTTCCCAGCCGGCTGCCGGATCTGATGTTCTGGATCACCCTGCCGTTCCTCGGTGCGGAGGGAGCTGCGAACGAGCGCGAGCGGGTGCGACTCTCGATGCTCGAGCGTTAGTCGCCGTCCCGCGCTTGTCAAGCGCTCTTTTCGTGAATCTCAGGGTTTATTCAATTGCCCAGGTGGTAGTTTGACTGGCTGGAGGGATAGTTCCACGCAAGCTTTCGACGGCTATAGCTCTCACGGGCCGGCCGCAAAAGGAGAGATATAGGGATATGCGCAAATACTTGATGATCACGATGGCCGTAGGGGCGCTGATCGCGCTCTCCGTAGCCGGTATCGCCACCGCGGAGAAGCCGGTCGAAGTCCAGGCCGGCAACCTCAAGCTCACCTTCAACGGCGGTTTCACTCCGAAGACGCTCTCGAAGACCAAGCTGACCCCGATCACGCTCAACGTCTCCGGCAAGATCCGGACCGTCGACGGAACGCACCCGCCGGCGATGAAAGAGTTCGATCTCGAAACCGACAAGAACGGCGCCATCGACGTCAAAGGCCTGCCGGTCTGCAAGGCCAGCCAGCTGCAGTCGCAGGACACCAAGCACGCCGAAGCGATCTGCAAGTCGGCGATCATCGGCAGCGGCCGGGCGATCGCCTCGATCGCCTTCCCGGAACAGGCCCCGATTCCGGCCGACTCCAAAATCATCGCCTTCAACGGCGGTTACAAGGGCGGCGTCACGACGATCTACATCCACGCCTACCTGACCGTTCCGACCCCGGCGGCGATCGTCTCCACCGTCAAAGTCAAGAAGATCCACAACGGTCGCTACGGTCTCGGCTCGATCACGACGATCCCCAAGATCGCCGGCGGCAGTGGTTCGGTGACGGACTTCAACCTGACGATCAACAAGAAGGGCGTCCTCAGCGCGAAATGCCCCGACGGCAAGCTGCAGGCCCACGGCACCGCGATCTTCACCGACGGCACCCGCGCCTCGGCCGAAGTCATTCGCACCTGCACCGGTAAGAAGTAACTCTCCAGCAAAGAGCCCTTCCACAGGAGGGGCAAGGGAGTTTTGAGAAGGGCGGCCGAGAGGCCGCCCTTCTTCTTGCCCCGATCCCCGGGTGCTACCTAAGCGTTACGGATTTATTCCACACCCGAGGTGGTAGCTTGAGCCGCTGGAGGATCCATGCAGCTTTCAGCGGCGACGGCTCTGGACGGGCAGGCCGCAAAGGAGAGACTCAGATATGCGCAAGCATCTGGTACTTACGATGGCCCTCGGGGCTCTGATCGCCCTCACCGTGGCTAGCATCGCCGGCGCGGAGAAGCCGGTCAAAGTCCGAGCCGGCAACCTCGAACTTACCTTCAACGGTGGTTTGACTCCAAAGGCGGTCTCGAAGACGAAGTTGACGCCGGTCACGCTCAACGTTTCGGGCAAGATCAGGACCGTCGACGGGACGCACCCAGCGGCGATGAAAGAGTTCGATCTCGAAGCCGACAAGAACACGGGCGTCGACGTCACGGGCCTGCCGGTCTGCAAGGCCAGCCAGCTGCAATCCCAGGACACCAAGCACGCCGAAGCCATCTGCAAGTCGGCGATCATCGGCAGCGGCCGGGCGATCGCCTCGATCGCCTTCCCGGAACAGGCCCCGATCCCCGCCGACTCGAAAATCATCGCCTTCAACGGCGGGGTCCAGGGCGGCGTCACCACGTTTTACATCCACGCCTACCTGACCGTTCCAACCCCGGCCGCGATCGTCTCCACGGTCAAAATCAAGAAGATCCACAACGGTCGCTACGGGATCGGTTCGGTGACCACGATTCCGAAAATCGCCGGCGGCAGTGGTTCGGTGACGGATTTCAACCTGACGATCAACAAGAAGGGCGTCATCCTCGCCAAATGCCCCGACGGGAAGATCCAGGCCCACGGCACCGCAGTCTTCACCGACGGCACCCGCGCCTCGGCTGAAGTCATCCGAACCTGTACGGGGAAGTAGGGCTTTAGTAAGAGCGAGAAGGGGCGGCCTCTCGGCCGCCCCTTCTTCTCGTCGCGCGGTCGGCGCCTGCGCTTGGCTGGCGGCGGGGGCGCCCCAGGGTCTTGACGACGAGCACGCTCGGTAGGTGGATTCCGCAGAAGAGACTGGGTCAGCTGTCCGCTAACCCCATCAAAATCCATTGCCTACTAGCCAGCGAACGTCACCTCTTCAGGCACCTTCGTTACGCCGTCCCGAAGGACAAAGACGTTGACACTGACCCGCACAGACTCAACAGGAACTCCCGGCGTATACACACGCGCGGTCTGACGTCCGTCGGGCGTTAGGCCAGCGCCGAGCCGACGCCCGGTCCGCGGAAAGCCAGGCAGTTCGGCGATAGTTGCCGTAAATACCCCATGCTTAATGGCGCGCGACGACTGCGTGCACATCTCTGCGACAGCCCATCGCGCTTCGTCAACAAACAAAGGACGTCGCGGCCCGGAACTGCCCAAGTCGTCCACGGCATGCCATCGAGCCTCTGAGCAAGCTCCCAATTCATGCCAAATCTTGGATGGCGCAGTATCGCTCTTACGTCCTGTGACAGTCCCTCCGGGACAGTCCTAAAGGGGCGAAAGGTGGCTTTGACGATTCTCGGAGCAGCAGCGACTGGAAGCACCAAGGCAGGGTGGCGATAATGGAGCATTCCAGTCGCCGAAGGTGGCGGGCTGGGTGTCTTTACAAATAGGAGGAATCCCATTCCTAATGCAGAGTCCTGGCAGACAATGTGCGGATACCGCCACTGCCTCTTTGCCCTAATTAATATCCGGTATCGCTAGTGATTGATCCAGCAGGAGTGCGGCTTCGAGATCCGGTGCGCATGCCATGAGGGGCCTGCCAATGCGCTCTTCGACCACTCCCAATCGGTTGCTGACCGTCTTGCGACTTACTCCGAGTGCAGCGGCCGCGGAGGAGATATGACCGTCGGCTGCTACGTAGGCGTGCAGCGTTTGGCGCAGCCTCCCGCCGCCATCACGCTCTTCATCCAGGGGTGTCAAATAGATCTGCTTGAGGGACCGGATGAGTAGATCGTCTTGGACCATCGAGGCCAGCAACGCATAGTTCGCGTAGTGGACCACCGCCGGTCTACTCTGGAGTTTCGCGATTGGAACCGTGGCCAGCGCCTGCTGGTGCGACAGCCGCCAGCCGGACACCCCCCGAGCAGGCTCACCGATCGTCAAAGCAGCCTGAGTCGAGAGCTGGGGAAGGACGCTCCGCTCAAACTCATCGGCCCGCAGCCTTCTCCGTCCTCCAAACCAGGCCCAAGTCTGCCCGTGGTCGCCCGGCACGACTAGAACCCGTCGATCCAGAGTCGCAGCCATATCCGCCCAGCGATCCTCCACTGCTGCTCCGAAGGACACCACGCCGAGATGCCAGGCTTCCATCTCGTAGTTGATGTGCTCGAAGTCGACCAGCTTGCCTTCAAGCAGACTGCGAATGCGTGACGCGTTTCCACTTCCGGCTGACTCCTGCCGAATCCGGCTTTGAAGAACGTGTTCGGCGGTGACAGCGGCGACGAAGCGCTCAAAGAACGCGGCCAGATCCTTGACGAGCTGGTGCACGTCCTTTGCGTCGACGCGGTTCATCTGAACACTCTCACTCATGCAGAAGTCGCTCACCAATACGTGGCTGTAGTAGCAGCGCTGCAGAACTGTGTCCAGACCAATGTCGTGGCAGGCCGCCAAGCGGGTTTGAAGCAGAAGCACGGGTGGGATCTGCACAGACTGCTGGCCATGCGCTAAGACATCATGGCTGCAGTCCAACATGGCAGACACCGCCGACCGCACGCCGACGACATACTCGGGGCTTTCTAGATCCTGCGGGCCGTGGAGTGAATTAATCCGCGCCAGCAGTCTCTCCTCGAGGTCAGGCCGGCACTCTTGAAAGCGTGCACCTATAGCCCTACGGGCGCTACCCGTCGCCCCCATATTGTCGCCCCCACTCGCAGCTTGGTCGTGGAGGAGTGTTTATAGCATTTAGCCCAATGATGCAAGAACATTCAAGCCACTTGGACTAATGATAATTTTAGCGGTAAAAGAACGGCTACTCCCGGCGCCGTCGGACTACTTGCCCGGCTGTTCGAACCGGCGTTGGTACTGAGTTGCCGGGCCGGTGCCGTGGACCGGGTCTGTGGAGCCTGCTGGGTGCAGCCGGGGCGCGGACCTACCGGTTCCGGACTGGCCGGCAAGGACGTCCTTTGGCCCACTGCGGTGGGCTGTAGGCGCTGTTCCGATTGGTGGACAGGCGACTGCTGTAGGCCGACAGGGTTTCAGGATTGATGGGCCCCATCTAGTGTTCGAAGATGAGCCTTTCGGGTGGCTTCAATACCGCGTCACGAACGATGAAGGTATTTTCAATGACGGCGACGGCGGGCGCTGAGGCGGATACTCGTACGTCGCTCACCCCGTCGGGCACCAAGCCCACCACCACACGAGCCCCTTGTGGCCTTGTTTTGGAAGCGTCGAAAATTGAGGCGTCAAACATTCCCTTTCGTACAGCCCGATCCGTACGCGTACAGCTTTGACCTATAGCGTCTGTTTTCTGGATCAAGAGGCAAAGAAATACTGGGCCGGGAATGGCCCACACCCGCCAGTTTCGTACGCCGTGGAGTCTCTGGGCCAAAGTCCAATTAGTCCCAAAGGCGGGTCCCTGCAGGATGCGCTCTATCTGGGTTGGTAGTCCCTCTGGTCGACCACGGAAAATGGCGAAATAGAGCGGTACCGCGGTAGGGCTCTTCCCTTGAGTTATCTCTAAGCGCGAGTCGGGGGTAGATCCCGACTCATCCGTGACGCCCGATGGGGCGACAGGCCTGCCAGCCGACATCATCAGCCACACGCCTGCCCCCCCGATCAAGAGCACTACGATCCCAATCTTCACGGCCTCAGACTTATTGCGAGTACTCGCCGTGATAGTTGGCCCAGTAGAAACCGTTATTGTTTTTAAGCGATGATCTCATCCAGCCGCCGTCTGGATTGGGCTTAACTAGAACCGCGACGGACCAACTTCCGGCGCAGTTCCAACTCGAGACCGATTCGCCGTAATACCCCAAAGCCCTGACGCAGCCTGCCCGTTCCTGCGTGTAGTTAGCAAACGTCGTGTACTGTCCGGCCTCGGATATGGGTGAATCACAAGTGCCTTCTGGCGGTAGATAGCAATTGTATGCGGCGTCCGCTTTTGAAACTGAGCCAATCATCATCATTAGGCCCAGAACGGAGGCTATAAGGGCGACTAATAGGAGGACTGCCTTTACGTGGATAGTGTCGCTTCGACGGAACTCTACGTCTGCCACTGTTGCTCCTTTCTAGAGTTACTTCCTAAAAAGAGTGTCCCCCGAATATCGGTAGCCGTTTGGGGCAATGTGCGACCTATGGCACTCTCTTTTTACGCTATCTGCAACCACCACCGCGCCCTTTGGGGATCGTCTTCTCCTGCTTTTGGGTGAAACCCTGGGGCCATTGCTAGTCGTAGACATGACCAGAGGCGATGTCGAGCTGTTGAGTACTGACCAACGGCGAGCGCTGGGCCACCCTTTGTCGAGCCGGGCTCGACAAATGGTTCAAAGAGGTGGGGCCGCTACTTGCTCGGCTGGTCGAACGTTTGGTGGTAGGTAGTCGCCGGGCCGGTGCCGTAGATCGGGTTGAGCGGTTCCTGCTGGGTGCAGGCGGGGGCGGGGACCGAGCCGGTGCTGCTCTGTTCCGCGAAGGCGTATTTCTTGAGGCGGTTGAAG
>Ga0193706_1000314_pt1 | contig 29864 bp, 25 predicted proteins | sample U3c1metaG_FD_160130 | JGI IMG/M metagenome (GOLD analysis project Ga0193706, IMG submission 160130) | Soil microbial communities from a riparian zone of the East river system, Colorado, United States - U3c1 | ecosystem: Environmental > Terrestrial > Soil > Riparian zone | place: USA: East River... | reverse complement strand
CCCGATCGAGCAGAAGGCTCCCGAGCCGGAGCCCGCGCTGAACGTCGGAACCGCCGGGATGCCCCTCGCCCAGGCGGGCCCCGCGGGGCAGATCGCGTCGAACGCCTCCAAGGTAGGTGAGCCATCGGGCGTTCCACTCGGAAAGGGAGTTTCCAGTGACGACCTTCATCGCGGCGTCGACGTAGTCGTCGCCTCCGGAGATGCGAAGGCGAACCAGGAGCTCGGGCAAAGCGTCTTCGTTCGTCGATTTGATCCAGAAGCGAACGAAGCTCGACACCTCGGCAAACGCGACCATCGCTTGCTCGGCCGTCGGCAAAAGGGCGATCGATCCGCCGAGCTTGTCGATGGGACGGCCGAGCCCCTTGTCCAAACCAACCGCCGCCAACTGGTCGGCTGCGGGAAAATCGTCGAGGGCGCGATCGGGGCGCCAGCGGGTTTCCTGCCGCTTGGCGACCCCCTCTTGTAGCCAGAGGGGAGCGCGTTCGCGCGAGGCGCGTGTTTGCGCCAGGTGCGCCATCTCGTGGGCCAACGTGTCGGCCCACGGATAACCATGGGGCACGGCGCGGGGCGAAATCATCGTCACTCTGCCCCATTTGGCGACGGCCACGGTGCCGGTCGTCTGCGCGGCGGATTCGGGCAAACCCGTCATCGCCGCCAACGTGAAGAGATCGCGAACGAGCTCGATCCGAAGGGGTCGCGGCAGCTCCACCTTGAGATCGCGGATCAGCGCCTGGCGCGCGGCATCGGCGACGTCTGCCAAAAATGGGGCGAGCGGTGCGTCGCTCTCGTCCTGAAAACGAATGTTCACCCCGCGCGCCGCGTCGACCTCGACGACGGCGCCCGCGGTCGCCCGCGCGCATCCTTCGGCGACAGCGAGAAGCTCGGCGCCGGCGTCGGAGTGCGAGAGCTCGGGCTTGGAGAGAATGGCGGCCGCGCGGTCGTAGTCGCCTTCGTAAAGGGCGAGGCGGCCGCGCTCGAGCGAAACTTCGGGATCGCTCGAGACCATGTCGTCGAGGATGGCGTGCGCTTTGACGACATCGAGCTCGAGGATGGCAGCGCGTGCATCGCCTGCGCGATCAGAGTCGTCGGCGCGCGCCGGCGCCGGACCGGCCGTGACGACCAACCCGAGGGCGGCCAAAGCGATCGCGCGAAGCGCGTTCCTCTTCATCGCAGCAACCTTTCCGCGTAGCGCTTGACCGCGTCCTTCAAACGCGGGTCGCTGGCGTTGCCCAGGCCCTCGAGCACGCGGCGCCGAAAAGCTTCCGGGCCCTTGTAGTCTTCGGCGCGAGGAATGGGCGCCGTCTGCGCCACGCCGCCGTTCTGGCTCTGGTTGCGACCGGATCGCTCGCCCTCTTGCCCGTGTTCGTTCTCCTCGCCCTGTTCCTGCGAGCGCGCCATTTCCAAAAGACGCTGCGCTTCCTTGAGGCGTTCGAGTGCGCGGTCCCCGGAAGCCGCGCCGAGATCGCCAGCTGCCTCACGCATGCTGGATTCGGCACGCTGCAACAGGTCAAGCGTTTCGCCGGGTAAAGCGCCGGCTCCGCTGCTGCCCTCTTCGGTGAGCGCTTTGGCTCGGTCGGCGAGCTTCGACTCGCGCGGCGATGTTTTTTTGAGATCGTCGCCGGCGCGCTCCGACGCCGCTTGCCGCAGGCGCTGCAGCGCGCGTTCCGTCCACCGAACCTCGGGCTCGAGCTTGCTGCTCGCCTCGCGTGCGTCCTCGCGCGTATCGCGCCGGAATCGAAATCGGTCCGGACGCGCTCTCTCGGCTTGATCGAGCGCCTCGAGCGCGTGGCGCCCACTGCGCACGGCGTTGGCCACACCGCCGCTCTCGAGCTCGTCGGCCATGGCCTCCGCCTGTTCGCGAGCGGCGGAGGCCTCGCTCTCCGCCGAATTGGGCTCGCCCCCCGAGCGGGGGAGCGATCGCACCGCGTCGCGCACGGCGCGCGCGTGCTCCCGCGCTTCTTCGCGGAGCTTGTCCAGTTGGTCGCCGGACTCGGCGCCGCTCATTGCCTGTTCCACGCCTGCCACCTCCGCCCCGTGGTCGCGTGCCAGCTCTTCGATTTGCTCTTGCTCGCGCGCAATTTGCTGCGAGCCGTCGTCGGACGCTTCGCCGTCCGTTCCACCGCCGCCCGATTCGACGCCCCCGCTCCCGCCGCTGAAAGACGGGGAAGGATGTCGAAGGCGCGCCGCCAGATCGCGCAGGGCGAGCTCGGCGTGGTAAAGGTCGTCGCCAGTCTGGGCGCGGCGCGCGCGCTTGAGATCATTGCCCACGATCTCCCCGAGATCGCGGCCGAGGGTGCCGAGGCGCAAGAGCTGCGCGCCTCCCCCGTCGAGCACGCCGAGCGCCGCTTGCAAGCGCGAGAGCCCGTGTTCCTTTTCCGTGACCCGCCGAGCCTCGGCCGCCCCTTCCGCGGCGTCTTCGGCGACGTCGGATAGCCGCTTGGCAACCGATGCCGCATCGACCGCGTCGAGCCGGCGGAGCAGACCATCGACGGCCAGCGCGAAATCCTCCGCGAGCTTGCGGTTTTGCCCGTGCGCCTCGTTGGTGGTTCGCTTGATCTCGCGATCGCGCAGCTCGCGCAGCTTGCGGATCTGGCCTTGCGCCAGGGTTCGCGCGCGGCGCGGTAAACTGAGGCCCGCGAAGGACCGATCGAGGACGTCATCGAGAACGCTCAAAGCTCGGTCGGTTTCTTCCGTTTCGCGCGCGGCGTGTGCTTTGGCTTGCTTGCCCACGCCGTTTTCGATGCGGAAGGCGGCGAGATCGACGAGTGCGTTGCGCCCACCTTCGAGCGCTTCATAGCGGAGCGCTTCCGGTTCGCCCGCCGTGGGCGGGATGACGGTGATGGCCGCGCTCTTTCCCCACTTGGGGCCTCGCAAAGGGTCATTGTCGCGCGCTTCGACGACGACTTCGACCGGCGCGAAGGACCGCTTGAAGAAACGATCGTTGGCCCACAGCCGGTAGCCCCCGCGGTCGCGCGTCGCCTCGCCGTCGAGACGAGCGAGCATGCGTCGCTCTTCACGGCCGGCGCTGCGCAGGACGAGGTGGACTTCTTTGAGGCCGTGATCGTCGATCGCTTCGTAGCTTATCTCGACAGAGGGCACCTCCAAGAGCTTCACCGTTTTGGGTGCCCCCTCCACGCGAACGATGGGAACGTCATCGGCAATCGAGGTCACATCGATGCCGTAGGGGTCGAAGACGAGCACGCTGCCGAACCGCGCGGCGGTGCGAAGGCGCGTGCTGCCGGTGAGAGGCCAGCGCGCGACGAGCCCGCCGGCCGCGTCGTCGACGAAGGGAACTTCGTTCTTGCCGTCGACGAGCACGAGCTTGCGGCCGGGGTGGATAGCGACCCCGCGCAGCGTGAGCAGCGAGCCATACGGCACTTCGACTTGCGTGAGATCCTCGGGGATGAGGTCGTGTTGGTGCAAGTAGTCCGGCGGATGAGCGATGAGCGCACGATCCTCGATCCACTGAAAAGAAAGGGGGGCCACACCCCGTCGCGCCGCGAGGACGTCGAGACCCTCGACGACGCGGAAGGGTCCGTACACGACCGCGCCAAGCCCGATCACGCCGGCAGCCAGCGCCAGTCGCTGAAGTCTATGGGCCACGCGGCTCGCTTGGGCGTGCACCGCCGCCGTGGGAACGCGCGACAGCGTGCGCTCGAGGTGCGCGTGCGCGAGCTCGCTCGACCCGACCGTCGGATCGACGAGCGTGCGGTCGACCAAGCGCATCGCTCGAAGCGCGCGTTGCCCGAGCTCTGGGCTCGTCGCTACGAGGGTGCGCGTCACGACCCAGCGCGGATCGCGCCAACCTCGACGGCGCACGATCGCGCGCGCCAAGAAGCCGGCTACCAGACCAAAAAGCAAGACGGCGGTCGACCATCGAGCCGTCGGCGTGCCCACGCGAGCCAGGTGCGCGAGTCCGAAGATCGACGCGACCGTGACGGCAATGGACGCTTTGCGCAGGGGCGCATCGACCCGGTCGCGCCACGCCCGGGCCAACCGTTGGAGGAGAGCCAGGCGAAGCGGCTCGGAGCTGGCCACCGGCAAGGTCTACCCTATGGATCGCTCCTTGTCCTCTGGGCCGGTCGCGCCCGGGTGGGCACGGACCGGAGAACGGCGGTGGTATGCTGACCTACCACCGTGCCGAAGAGCGAAGCGACCCAGCTAGCGAAACGCTGGCGTCGAGCCTCGAATGCGCTCGACGGCGGGTTGCGTGTCGCCTATCTCGCGAGTGAAATCGAAGGGCGCCCCATCGCGCTCGCCGCGGAGGCGCTCGACGAGCTCTGCAGCGCTGGCGAGCAAGCGGAGCCCCAGGCGCGCGAGCTTCTCGTGACCCTCGTCGACCTTTTGGCGGCGGGACGCGGCGCACTCTTGAGTGAGAAGCTCCGCGAGCAAGCCGCCCAGCACTCCTTGCTCGCGCTGGCGCGCCTCTTGCGGCGGCCCGCCCCACCGTCGTCGCGCGCCGCGGCGCCGGATCCCGCCGAAGCGCGCGTGCCGGACTACGGGACGGGGCGCACCTTGACGCTTGGAGAGCGGAAGGCACTCGCGCGCCGCCCCACGCGAAAGGCCATGGAGAAGCTCCTCGCCGATCCGCATCCAGCCGTGATTCGGACGCTCCTCCAGAATCCGAAGGTGATCGAAGACGACGTGGTGCGTCTCGTCGCGAGGCGTCCGAACGACGCCGCCGTGCTCGCCGAAGTCGCGCAAAGCCCACGCTGGGCGCATCGGGTCAGGGTTCGCCTGGCCATCGTGCTAAACCCGGACACCGCGCCCGCGGTAGCGATTCCGCTGCTCGCTCTTTTGGTTCGACCAGAGCTCAAGCAGGTGGCGGATATGTCGGGCCTCGCACCCGCGCTTCGCGCCGCGGCACACGACCTTTTACAGCGACGTCCGCCGGTGAGGACCCGTTCCAAGTCGGGCCTCCAATGATGACCTACTCGCCGTCGTCCTCTTCGAGCTCCCACTGAGCAAGCGCCGCGAGCCCGATGGCGTTGGCGCATCGCGCACAGAGCGGCGGCTCTTCGTAGCGCGACTCGTCACCGCGCGTCCAAACGTAGAGCCCGTGCCCCGCGGGCTCGCCCTCTACGTTCTTTCCGCACGCATCGCACTCGAAGGTGGGCGCGCGGACCTGTTCGTCGGCGGGTGTAGGAGTGGGCGGGGGAAAACGACTGGCCATGCTTGCTATCTCAACGCGAGAGTGTACTTGACGGTTTCTCCAGATGCACCCCCGAAACCGCCTCTCGTTACGACGTAGAATCCGTCGTCAGCGTAGTCAGCCGCTCCAACGCGCCTGCTCATGACGAGCGCGGGTGAGACCGCTCACCCCCGCGCAGCATTTCGACATCGCGATTTTCGACTCGCGCTCGCGGGGAGCGTGGCCTCCGTCATCGCGATGCAGATGCAAGGAGTTGCCATCGGGTGGCAAGTCTACGACCTCACGCACCGACCACTCGACCTCGGATTCGTCGGACTCGCTCAATTCCTTCCCGCCATCGTGCTCAGCCTCGTCGCGGGCCAAACCGCCGATCGCTTCGATCGGCGAGGCATCATGCGCGTCTGCCAGCTGGCGCAGGTCGCGTGCGCGCTGCTGCTCTGGATCGAGACGCGCGACGGCACGCCTTCGGTGGGGACGATCTATGCGCTGCTCGTGCTCGTCGGGATCGCGCGCGCTTTCCACGCGCCGGCCTCGCAAGCGCTCTTGCCGCATCTCGTCCCGAGCGAGGACTTCTCCAACGCCGTGACCTGGACGCACTCGGTGCGGCAGGTGGCGAGCATGACCGGCCCCGCCTTGGGCGGCATCCTTTACGGCGCGGCCCAAGGCGCAGGGGGCGTGTACACCACGTGCGCGGGTCTCTTTTTCGCTGCGTTTCTCATGACCAGCTTGGTCCGTGATCTTCGGCGTCGCGACGATGATCTTCGGAATATCCACGAGCTTCTGGCTGTCGCTCACCGCACTGTGCGTGACGGGAGCTGCCGACATGGTGAGCGTCGTCATTCGCCTGACGCTCGTGCAGCTTTCGACGCCGGGCGCCATGCGCGGGCGGGTCAGCGCCGTGAACATGGCCTTCATCAACGCGTCGAACGAGCTTGGTGAATTCGAGTCGGGCGTCACCGCGGCGCTCCTCGGCACGGTGCCTGCCGTGATCGTCGGAGGCGCCGGCACGTGCCTCGTCGTGCTGGTCGGGGCCTATCTCTTTCCGGAGCTGCGCGCTCTCGAGCGGCTCACCGACGCGCGGGCGGCGGTGCAGGGGGCGTTTTCGCCGACGATGAGCTCTCGGGACACTGCGGAAGCCTCGCGCGATCCGGCCGCTCTCGCGTCGGACCGCAAGCTTCCGGACCATTGGCAATGACGTCGTGACCGCGATCGTCGCTCGACCAAGGCCGATTGGTGGAAGGGACGTTGGAAAGCCCCCCTCGCGCATTGCCCCCGCAGGCGCCGCCGAAAAGAGCGCAGCCAGCCGCAAACATCAACGTGAGCCGCATCCCGTTCGACGCCACCGTGGCACCATGCGTCTCGCCCTCGGACGGCGCAAGGGGCCCGAGGAGCGCCCGCCCGAGCCAGTCACGCGATCGGCTATACCGCTGGGATGACCGTAAAACGGGTGGCCCCTGCCGCGGACCGTAACAAGGAGCCGATCCTCGAGATCCTGCGCGATGTCCTACCGGCACGCGGCATGGTGCTGGAGGTAGCGAGCGGCTCCGGGCAACACACCGTTTTTTTCGCGCATGCGTTGCCTGAGCTGGTTTGGCAGCCGTCCGATGCCGATGAAGGTGCGCTCGACAGCATTCGTGCCTACTGCGTCGAGGCGAGCCTCGGCAATGTTCGTTCACCCGTCTGGCTCGATGCGAGCGCGTCGGCGTGGCCAATCGAACGCGCGGACGCGGTAGTGAACATCAACATGATTCACATCGCACCGTGGGCGGCGTGCCTCGGGTTGCTCCAGGGAAGCGCGCGCATTTTGGCGCCCGGCGCGCCGCTCGTGCTCTACGGCCCATTCGTCATCGACGGTGATTTTCTCGGTCCGAGCAACGTCGAATTCGACCGGCGTCTGCGCAGCGAGAACGCAGACTGGGGCGTGCGCGAGCTGCGCGACGTGGAGAGCGCCGCCAAGGAATGCGGGTTTCGACTGGAGCGCGTCGAAGCGCGCCCAGCCAACAACCAGGTCGTCCTGTTGCGGCGAACGGGTAATGCGACGGGAGGTACGTGATGGCACCCGATGCGAGTGCTGCGCCAGCTACCGTTTCCGCGCCGGGGCGGCTATGGGTGGCGCGTCACGCGCCGGCGGTCGATACGTCCATTTGCTACGGGCGCACGGATATCGCCGTCCAGATCGCGCCCGAGCGCGCGGCGGCGACTTTGCTTGCCTCGTATGGCGGCGACCCACCGCGACGGCTGTGGTCCTCCCCTGCCTCGCGCTGCCGCTTGGTCGCCGAGCACCTCGCCGCGAGGTTGCGCCTTCCGCTGACGATCGACGCCGCCCTCGGTGAGCTCGATCTGGGCGCCTGGGAAGGGCGCCTCTGGACCGCGATTCAGACGGAAGAGCGCGCGGCCTACGAAGCGTGGATGAGCGATTGGCAACACGTCGCACCGCACGGAGGCGAGCGTCCGGCCGACATCGAAGCACGCGTGCGCGCGTGGTTGCTCGGCGTCAGCTTGGAAGGCGTCGACTGGGTCATCGCCCATTCCGGCGTCGTTCGCGCGCTCAGTGTCGTCATCGAAAACTACACCTGGCCGGACGCCATGCGGCGCGAAGTGCGCCACTTGGAGTGGACGGCGTTCGACGTGGCTCACCGCCCCGCCATCAGCTCCTCCAGTCGGTAGACGGGTTTACTTGAGCCAGGTGAGCCACTCTGCGTGCTTCGCGTCGCGGCCGCAGACCGCGGCCAAATAGGCTTTTTGCAGCCGCGCACCGAGCGTACCGGCGCCGGTGCGAAAGACGCGCCCGTCGATCTCGCGGACCGGCGTGACCTCGGCGGCCGTACCGGTGAGGAACACCTCGTCCGCCGCCATGAGCTCGTCGCGCGTGAAGGCGCGCACGCGCGTCGGGATCTCCGCTTCGGCGGCGAGCTTCAGCACGGTGTCGCGGGTAATGCCGGGCAAAATCGAAGACGTGGCGTCGTTGGTGACGAGCTCCGCGCCTTTGACGAAAAAGACGTTTTCTCCCGTGGCCTCGGCGACGGTACCGTCTTGGTTGAGCAAGATTGCGTCTTCGAATCCGCGATCGAGTGCTTCGTGGGCGGCGAGCACGCTATTGGCATAGTGCCCCGACGCCTTGGCCGTCGTGGGAAGCATGGTGTGGTGGAACTTGCGCCACGACGAGATGGTGACGCGGATGCCGCGCCGGAGCCCCTCTTCGCCGAGATACGCGCCGAGCTCGCGAACGGCGATGAGGACGTGCACCGGGCATTCTTTTTTCGGCGCCAAGCCGACCGAGCCGCGTCCGAAAAAAGCGAGGGGGCGCAGGTAGGCATTCTCGACGCCATTTTTGCGAGCGATGTCACGCGCTGCTTCGGCCAGCGCTTCGGCCGAGAATTGGATGGGCAGACCGTAGATGGATGCCGAGGCGAGCAAGCGCGCCACGTGATCCTGCAACCGGAAAAGCGCCGGTCCGCGCGGCGTGGGGTAGCACCGTATGCCTTCGAAAACGGCGCTTCCGTAGTGGAGCGCGTGGGAAGCAAAATGCACGGACAACCGCTCCGCATCGCGGATCTCGCCACTGTACCAGACGTAAGGAGCGAGCGTTTGGCCCTTGGGCCGGCTGAGCGGCAGCTCGTCCCAATCCGGCGTGAGGTGAAAACCCGGCCACTCTCCAGCGTGCCTCGCATTCGTCATGACGGTGACCTCCCCTCCCCCCCTCGCCGGCTCGAGCCGCAGGGTTCCCGATTTTCTTGGTTCTCGATGTGTCGTCATGGCCGTTCTGCCTCGGCGGTCTTGCCGCCGGTGGGTGCGGCGCCGCTCGCTTTCGGCTTGGCGTCGCGATCCTTGATCATTCGCTCTTCTTGCATCCACGGCATGAGCTCGCGCAGGCGTTTGCCCACGGATTCGAGCGGATGCTCGGCTCCCTGGCGCTCGAGCGCCTTGAACTTCGCTTTGCCCGAAGCATTCTCGGCCATCCATTCGTCGGCAAAGGCCCCGGAGCGGATCTCAGCCAGCATTTCCTTCATCACTTTGCGGGAGGCGTCGGTGATGATGCGCGGGCCGCGCGTGAGATCCCCGTATTCGGCGGTGTTGGAGACGGAGTAGCGCATGTTGTCGATCCCACCTTCGTAGATGAGATCGATGATGAGCTTGAGCTCGTGCACGCACTCGAAATAGGCCATCTCGGGCGCATATCCGGCGTCGACGAGGGTCTCGAAGCCCGCATAGATGAGCGAGGTGAGCCCGCCGCAGAGCACGGCCTGCTCGCCGAAGAGATCCGTCTCGGTCTCTTCTTGAAAGGTCGTTTCGAGAATGCCGGCGCGACCGCCGCCGAGCGCTCCAGCATAGGCGAGCCCCACCTGTCGCGAGTCACCGCTCGGGTCCTGGTGAATGGCCAAGAGCATGGGAACACCGCGCCCGCGCGCGTATTCGCGCCGCACGGTGTGCCCGGGGGCCTTGGGAGCCACGAGCCACACCGAGACTTCGGGCGGCGGCACGATCTTTTTGAAATGAATGCCGAACCCGTGGGCGACGGCAAAGTGCTTGCCCGGTTTCAGTCCGGGCAGGATCTCTTCGCGATAGACCTCGGGCGCGAGCTCGTCAGGCACGAGCAACATCACCACCTCGCCCCACGCCGCGGCTTGGCCGACCGGCGCGACCCGGAGGCCCGCCTGCAGCGCTTTGCCCCAGGACGCGCTGCCCTGGCGGAGACCCACCGTGACGTCGACGCCGCTCTCTTTCAAGTTGAGGGCGTGGGCGTGGCCTTGGCTTCCGTAGCCAATGATGGCCACGCGCTTGCTGCGGATGCGGGTGAGATCGATGTCTTTATCGTACGACGGTTTCATGCGACTCCTCCGAGGGGCGGGACCGACTCGGCCGCCACTTCTATGCCCGGTCGGGCGATCGCGATCGGTGCCGAGCGCACCATGTCGCGAATCCCGAGGGGGCGTAACAATTCCAAGAATTGATCGATTTCTTGCGACGTCGCGCTGGCTTCTATGGTGAAGGCCGTTTGCGCGTAAGCGATAACGCGGGCGCCGGTGAGGGACACTACCCGCTCTACTTCTTGGCGGGCGGTAGGGCCGGCAGCCTGCACGGTGACGATGCAGAGCTCGCGTTCGATAGCGCGATCGTCGGAGAGCTCGACGACCTTGTTCACACGAATGAGCTTGCGCAGCTGCTTCACGATCTGCTCGACGATGGCATCGCTGCCGCGCGTCGTGAGCACGATTTTGGAGAAGGCGGGATCCAAGGTGACGTTGACGGCGAGCGAGTCGATGTTGAATCCGCGCCCCGAAAAGAGTCCGACGACGCGCGCCAGCTCGCCGAAGCGATTTTCGACGAGAACCGAAAGGACGTGCCGATCTTTCATGCGAGGTCCCTCGGTTCTGGCGGCGCGCCGTCCCCCTCGGGCGCCATCACGATTTCGTAGTGCGCCGCGCCCGCCGGAATCATCGGATAGACGTTCTCTTCTTGGGAGACGATGACGTCCATCACCACCACGCCGCGCGTGGCAAAGCCCTCTTCGAGCACGGAGCGCAGCTCTTGCGGTTTGGTGGCGCGCAACCCCTTGGCGCCGTACGCCTCGGCGAGCTTCACGAAATCGGGGAAGTAGCGCATGCCCACTTCCGAGTAGCGGCGCGAGTAAAAGAGCTCTTGCCACTGCCGCACCATGCCGAGGCAGCCGTTGTTCATGATGACCACCTTCAAGTCGAGGTTCTCCGCGACGCAGGTGGCGAGCTCTTGCAACGTCATCTGAAAAGATCCGTCGCCGGTGACGAGCAGCACCGTGCGCCGTGGGTTGGCGAATGCAGCGCCCATCGCCGCCGGCAAGCCGTAGCCCATGGTGCCGAGCCCACCCGACGTGAGCCACGAACGAGCATGGCGCACGGGGTAGTACTGCGCGGCCCACATCTGATGCTGCCCGACGTCCGTCGCACAGATCGCTTCGCCGCGCGTGACCTCGGCGAGCATGCGCATCAAGGCTTGCGGCATGATGACGTCGTCGCGGTTGCGGTACGAAAGGGGGAAGTCACGTTGCCAAGCGCGCAGCGTGTTCCACCAAGCCTCCCGCGCCGGCCTCGGATCTTGGGGAAGTACCTCCAACATCTGTTCGAGCACGGTCTTCGCGTCGCCCACGATGGGCACTTCGACTTTGACGTTCTTGTTGACGCTGGCGGGGTCGATATCGACGTGAACGATGGTGGCGTGCTTGCAAAACTCTTCGAGCTTGCCCGTCACGCGATCGTCGAAGCGCGCGCCGATGGCGACGACGAGATCGGCTTTGGCCATCGCCATATTGGCGACGTAGGTCCCGTGCATGCCCAACATGCCGAGACAGAGCTCGTGTCCGGAGGGAAAACAGCCGAGACCCATCAGTGTAGGGGTGACCGGAAGGTTCAGCTTTTCGGCCAAGGCGAGCAGCTCGGCGGCGCCGTTGGAGGCGACCACGCCGCCGCCCACATAGAGAATGGCCTTCTCGGTTTTGGCCATGAGCTCGACCGCGCGGCGAACCTGCAAAGGGTGGCCGCGGGTGCTCGGCTTGTACGAGGGGAGATCGACCTTGCTCGGATAGGAGAACACGCACGTCTGCGCCGACACGTCTTTGGGCAGATCAATGAGCACCGGGCCCGGGCGCCCGCTGCGCGCCAGGTAAAACGCTTCTTTGACGATGGTGGCGAGCTCGTGAACGTCGCGCACGAGGTAGTTGTATTTCGTGCAGGGTCGCGTGATGCCGACGATGTCCGCTTCTTGAAAAGCGTCATTGCCGATGAGGTGCGTCGCCACTTGTCCGCTGATGACGACGATGGGCGTCGAATCCATGTAGGCATTGGCGAGACCGGTGACCACATTGGTCGCGCCGGGGCCGCTCGTGACCATCGCCACACCGACCCGGCCGGTAGAGCGCGCAAAGCCCTCGGCGGCGTGAACGGCGCCTTGTTCGTGACGGACGAGTACATGGCGAATGCGTTCGCGCATTCGCGCGAGCTCGTCGTACACGTGCAGAATGGCGCCGCCCGGGTAGCCGAAGATGGTGTCGGCCCCTTCCTGCAGTAGACATTCGAGCAGAATGCGCGCGCCGCGCATGGGCTCGGCGCTGGTCGTGACCGTTCCCGGCTGTGGTTCGTTGGCTTTGTTGCTTAAAGCAGTTGCTCGAGCGCTTGACATACGAAGCCTCCCATCTGTTCGGTAGAGACGGCGCCGCCGAGGTCCGCCGTGCGACGCCCGTCATCGAGCACGCGATCGATGGCGCCGTCGATCTTGTCCGCCAACTCCGGTTGTCCGAGCGATCGCCGCAACATCTCCGCGGCTGAGGCGATCGCGCCGAGGGGGTTGGCTATCCCCTGGCCGGCAATGTCGGGGGCCGACCCGTGGATCGGCTCGTAGAGACCGGGACCGGATCCGATGCTCGCGCTCGGCAAAAGACCGATCGATCCCGCCAACACCGAAGCTTCGTCGCTCAGAATGTCCCCGAACATGTTCGAGGTCAGCACGACGTCGAAGCTGCTCGGCCGACGCACGAGATCCATGGCACATGAATCGACGAGCGCGTGACGGAGATCGACGTCGGGATAATCGCGCGCCACCTCGGTCACCACGTCGCGCCAGAGGCGCGATGTTTCGAGGACGTTGGCCTTATCCACCGAGGTGACCTGCCGGCGACGCGTGCGAGCGACGTCGAACGCCACCACCGCGGTGCGCCGAATTTCATCTTCGGTGTAGACCATCGTGTTGATCGCTCGGCGCGGGCGCCCTTCGATGCCCCGCGGCTCGCCGAAATAAACGTCGCCCAAGAGCTCGCGCACGATGAGAAGATCGGTCCCCTGCACGATCTCGGCGCGCAGCGGCGAGGTCGCGAGGAGCGCGGTTCGCGCCCTGACGGGGCGAAGATTGGCGTAGACCCCGAGCGTTTGGCGAAGAGCGAGCAGCCCCTTTTCGGGCCGTTTCTCGGGCGGGAGCGCGTCCCATTTCGGGCCCCCCACGGCTCCGAGCAACACGGCGTCGGCCGTAAGGCACGCTTCGCGCGTGCCCTCCGGGAAAGGCCGACCGCTCGCGTCGATGGCAGCGCCGCCAATGGGACGCTCGACGACGCGAAGCTCTGTGTCTCTTCGTTTCAGAGCAAAGGCGAGGACGCGGAGCGCCTCGCGGCAAACCTCGGGACCGATACCGTCCCCGGGCAATGCCACGATGCGATGGGACCGCGGGCCGCCTGAACTTCGTGGGGCGCTCATGGCTGCGCTCCCAACTGAGCGGAGCGCTGCCGAGCGACGACGGCGGGGACCTGCGGCGGCTTGATGCTACCGAGCGTCGCCAGGCACTTGTTCACGGCGGAGAGGTACGCGCGCGCCGATGCTTCGACGATATCGGTGCCCACGGCGCGCCCTGAAAATGGACGCCCATCGATGACCACGCGCAGCGAGACCTCTCCATCTGCGTCCCGACCTTCGGAGACGGCGCGAAGCTCGTAACCGACGACCTTGGCGGGATGCCCCGTGATGCTGTCGATACACGTGCACACGGCATCGACGGGGCCGTCGCCGAGCGCGCAAGCGACGTACGTTTCGCCTTCGCGCGTGAGGCGTACGGTGGCGGTGGCCGGACGAACCGTGCCGGCCGACGCCTGTACGAGCGAGAGCGTGTACGACGGAACGAGCGCCGGTTGGTTGTCTTGCGCGAGCAGGATGAGATCGTCGTCGGTGAGCGATTTACCCGACTCGCAGGCGCGGAGAAAACGGTCGTAGACGAGGTTCAGCGTCGTGCCGGCGACGTTGTAACCGAGATCGGCGAGCCGGAGCGCCACGGCGTGGCGACCCGAGTGGCGCCCGAGCACGAGCTGCGTCGGCGGCGCGCCCACCGATTCCGCGGTCATGATTTCGTAAGTGCGGCGGTCTTTGATGACACCGTGCTGGTGCACGCCTGCTTCGTGCGCAAACGCGTTGCGACCCACCACCGCCTTGTTCGGCTGCACGCCGACGCCGGTGAGCGCAGAAAGGAGCTGGCTCGTCGGATAAAGCAGCGGGGTGACGATTCCCGTTTGATAAGGCAAAACGTCGCTACGCACGGACAACGCCATCACGATCTCTTCGAGCGAAGCATTGCCGGCGCGTTCGCCGATGCCGTTGACGGTGCATTCGACCTGCGCCGCACCACCCTCGACCGCGGCCAGCGTATTGGCCACGGCCAGGCCGAGATCATTGTGGCAATGCGCGGAAAGAATGACCTTTTCCATGCCGCGCAGGCGCTCGCGCATGGTCTCGAAAAGCGCGCGGTATTCGGCCGGTGTCGAATAGCCGACGGTGTCCGGTAAATTGACGACGCTGACGCCCTCGTCGACGGCAACTTGGACGCACGAAACCAAATAGTCGATGTCGGTACGGGTCGCGTCCTCGGGGCTGAACTCGACGTCGTCGCAATAACGGCGGGCGAGCTTGGTCGCCTTACCGATGCGATCGAGCGCGGTGGCGCGATCCATCCCGAGCTTGTGCGTGAGGTGGAGATCGCTCGTGCTGAGAAAAAGGTGAATACGGCCACGCGCCGCCGGCTCAAGCCCTTTTGCGCAGGCCTCGATGTCCTTGTCGGTACAGCGGGCCAAGGTGGCGATGGTCGCCCCTCTGACCTCCCGCGCGATCGTCTGAACACCCGCCAAATCGGCGGGGCTCGCGGCGGGAAAGCCGGCTTCAATAATATCGACTCCGAGCGCTTCTAGCTGCTTTGCCATTTGCAGCTTCTGCTCGGAAGTCATCCCGTATCCGGGTGACTGTTCGCCATCTCTAAGCGTGGTATCGAAGATCAGGAGACGTTTCATTCTTCCTCTCTCTCGCTTCCACGCTGCCCGGCGAAGTCAGCCGGGCTTGCTAGACCGACGTTTTCTTCGACGCCGCCAACCGCGGAAGCCGTTCTCGTGTGTAATTGGGAGTGGCGCGATTGGGGCCATTGGGGTTGCCTATTGGTTTAATACGGAAAAACTTCCCCGAATATCGGAGAAGGCACATTAGCCATAAGGGAAGGATATCTACAAGGAGATTCCGTGGAGGAATGGTGCTGAACGTGCGTTTTTGCGAATGGCACGAGCGTTCGCCAGTCAGTTTTGCCGCCATTCTTGGCGTGTTTCCATGCAAACAACGGCGTATGCATTGCGCCGCAGTGCTCGGCCGGCCATGCGTATAGTGACGTTTGACGCCGCATTCGAGGCTCGTCCATTTCGCGGCGACCGCCCGCAACGGTGGAGATCGCGCAGCGCTCAGCCGGCGCGGCGAGGCCGGCGCCGTGCGTTCGCCCCCGCGTGGGACCGTTTCGCACTATATAGAGGTGGCCATGGCAGGCACTTCCCATCCAACGGCGCTGTATTCGGTTCGCCCGGCGGCGCGGCCCATCGACGGCGCGATCCGTCCCCCCGGGTCCAAAAGCTATACCAACCGCGCTCTCTTGCTGGCCGGGCTGGCGAGCGGAACGTCCAACTTGAGCGGCGCGCTTTTCAGCGACGACACCCTGCACATGGCGCGCGGGCTCGCCGCGCTGGGTCTCGCCGTGCGCAGCGACGAAACAGCGCGAACCTTCACCGTCACCGGCGGGGGCGGGTTGATTCCCGCGGCGCGCGCCTCGGTATTCGTTGGCAACTCCGGTACGACCGCACGCTTTCTGGCGCCCTTGATGGCGCTCGGCCGCGGCGTCTACGAGCTCGACGGTGACGAAGCCATGCGAAGTCGCCCCATTCAGCCGCTGCTCGACGCCATGACCGCGCTGGGAGCGCGCGCTCACAGCATCCAGCGCAATGGATGTTTGCCGATTCGCATCGAAGGGGGCGCTTTCGAGGGAGGCGCCACGCGCATGCCAGGGTCGGTCAGCAGCCAATTCTTCAGCGCATTGCTGATGGTGGCGCCCCGGCTGCGGCGCGGAATCGTGCTCGACGTCGAGGGTGAGCTCGTCTCCAAGCCCTACCTGGAAGTCACCGCTCAGGCGATGAAGGCCTTCGGCGCGACCATGAAGCATGACGAGTTCCGCCGCTTCGAAGTCGCGCCGGGCGGGTACGGAAACACGGACTACGAAGTCGAGCCCGACGCGTCGGCGGCGTCGTACTTCTTTGCTGCAGCCGCCGTGACACGCGGAAGGGTGATAGTGAAAGGCCTCGGCTCGAGCTCGCTGCAAGGCGATCTCGGCTTCGTTCGCTTGCTCGAGAGAATGGGATGCCGCGTTCGACAGACCGCGACGGAGACGGAAGTGGTCGGCGCCGCCAAGCTCGCCGGAATCGAAGCGGATATGTCGAGCATGTCCGACACCGCGCAGACCATCGCTGCCATCGCACCGCTCGCCAGCAGCCCTACGCGCATCACCGGCATCGGTTTCATTCGGCGAAAAGAAACGAACCGCATCGCTGCCGTGGTCAGCGAGCTGCAGAGGCTCGGCATTCGCGCGGAAGAGGAGAGCGACGGCTTCGTCGTTTACCCCGGTGCGCCTCGCGCCGGGCGCGTGGAGACGTACGACGACCACCGCATGGCCATGAGCTTTGCGATCCTGGGCCTTGGCGCGCATGGGATCGATATCTTGAATCCGGAATGCGTTTCCAAGACGTTTCCGGAGTATTTCGCGGAGCTCGAAAAACTGACCGGCGCTTGAGCGCCGTGCTCTATGCTGGCGCGATGGCAGGCGAGGTCGTTCCCAGCGCCTCGGGGATCTCCGTACTCGATCTTCGTGCGGCGCTCGAGGAGATCGTCGGAAAAGACGTGGTTATCCGGGGCCTGGCGTCGCTCCCCGCCGAAACGCGCGGCGAATTCGTGGATATCACAGCGCTTTCCTGGGTCCCCCTCGCCACGATCACACGCGTGGTCGACGCCATCGCTATCGCCGGGCAGAAGAATCCGGAACGACTCATCGATGAAGCAGTCAAGCGGGCGGTGGAGCGCACGTTCAAAACGGTTTGGCGCGTCATGCTGCGCTTTACCACCGACGCGGCGCTCATCGCACGAACGCCCGTCGTCTATTCCATGTCGCGCAACATCGGGCGATTGACCTCGCGCATGATCTCGCCGGGAAAGTCCGAGGTCACGTTGTCCGATTGGGCCGGCGTTTCCGCGCGTCACGTGCGCACGCTCGGTATCTCGATTGCGACGGTGGTGACGCTCGCCGGGCGCAAAGAAGTCGGCGTGGTCTCGACGCCGACGGCGGATGGTGCCGTTTTTACTTTGACGTGGCGGGTGTAACTCAAGACGGCCGAGGATCGGTCACCGTCAACCGACCAAGGGCCCCCGCTTCTTTTATTGACTCCCCCGCTGCAAGTGCTGGGCTTTGCGAGATGCGGAGGCGAGCGGCCATGGCTGCGCTGGCGGGGCTGGGCCTGGCGGCGTCGATGTCGTCTTGCCGGTCCGAGCGCGCGCACGGGGGGCGATCGAATGGAAAGATCGCCCTGGTCATCAAGTACCAGCCGCTCGGAGAAGCGGACGCGTTTCAACGGCTGCTCCGCGACTTCGAGCGCGACCACCCAGGGGTCTCGGTCGTGGCCGAAGCGCTACCGACGTCCTCCGATGTCGCGCATCAATTCTTTCTTACCGCGCTCGAGGGGCAAGCTCGCGACTTCGATCTCTTCATCGTCGATATCGTGTGGGTCGCCGAGTTTGCGCGCGCAGGGTGGCTGCTCGATCTGTCTCCGTTCGTCGCCCCGTCCGAGGTGCGCCGGGATTTTCTCGCAGGGCTCGGCGACGCCGTCGTCTTCGACGACAAGACGTTCGCGCTCCCCTGGTACGTCGACACGGGCGTCCTCTATTACCGCACCGATCTCGTTACCCACGCCCCGAGCACGTACCAAGAGCTCATCTTCGCCGCTGAGCGCGCCATGCGCGAACGCGCCGAGATCGGCGGCTTCGTTTGGCAAGGGCGGCAATACGAAGGACTGGTGTGCAACGTCTACGAAGCGATATGGGGACACGGCGGAGAGACGCAGCAAGGCGGCCACCTCCTTTTGCAGACGGATGCCGCCCGCGCCGCGCTTCACTATCTGCAATCGCTGCTGAGAACGAGAGTATCGCCGCCCACCGTGACGTCGGCGGGCGAGGAAGAGGCGCGCCGCGCGTTTCAGGCGGGAAAGGCGGTGTTCATGCGCAATTGGCCCTACGCCTTCGCTGAATCGGAGCGCGCCGGATCGAACCTACGGGGCAAGGTGGGGCTCGCGCCGCTCCCCACGGTCACCGGCGAGCCCGGGCACGGCGTGCTCGGCGGCTATCAGCTCGGCGTCAATGCGCGCATCGCGGAGGACAAGCGCGAGCTCTGCATCGCGCTTCTTCGGCACCTCACTTCGCGCGCGGCAAGCGTCGAATTGGCGATAGCCTACGGGCGTAGTCCAGCGCGGCGCGATGCGTACGACGATCCGCGGCTCGTCAGCGAAGCGCCGCTCGTGGCCGCGCTTCGCCCCGCCTTCGAGCGAGCCCGCCCGCGCCCGGTCACGCCGTATTACATGATGCTCTCCGATCTTTTACAGGGAGAATTCTCCGCGGCCATCACCGGCGTGCGCTCCCCGGAAGAAGCGCTGGCGCGAGCGCAGGCGCTAGTCGATCGATTGACCGAGGTTCGCTGACGTGATGCAGCGCGCACGGACCGAACACACCGAGAAAGCGTGGGCCGCAATCATGATGGCACCCGCCGTCCTGGTTCTCGCGGCGGTCGCGCTTTATCCCACCCTGGCTTCGATCTGGCTCAGCTTTCACCGCCTCATTTTGGTCTTTCACGAGCAGCGCTTCGTTGGTTTCGAGAACTACGCCTTTCTGGTCAAGGACGCGCGTTTCTTCGGTGCGCTCGGCCACACCGCGTACTTCACGGTGCTGTCGGTAACGGCGGAGCTCGTGCTTGGCTTGGGTCTCGCGCTTTTTCTCCAGGCAGGGCCGCCGGCCCGCACCCTGCTGCGCGCCGCCATCCTCGTGCCGTGGGCGATCCCCACCGTCGTTTCGGCGCGTATGTGGGCTTGGTTTTTCACGCAACAAGGCGACGGCCTTTTAGCGGCGCTGGGAGCTCGCGACATCGCTTGGCTCGGCACGCCGGGTTACGCGATGCATGCGGCGATCTTGGTCGACGTCTGGAAGACCACTCCCTTCGTCGCACTCCTCTTGCTGACGGGTTTGGTCGGCATACCGCCGGCGATTTACGATGCCGCCGCCATCGACGGCGCGTCGCGCCTTCGCACCCTTTTCCGGATCACGCTGCCGCTCGTACGACCGGTGTTCGTGGTCACGGCGCTTCTTCGTGCGCTCGACGCCTTCCGCGTGTTCGACGTCGTCTATGTTCTCACCGAAGGTGGGCCGGCGAACACGACAGAGACGTTGTCCGTCTACGCGTACAAGACGATGATGCGGGCGGGCGACTTTGGATACGGATCCGCCTTGTCCGTTATGACGTTCATCTGCGTGCTCTTTCTCGCGGCAGGTTATTTCGCGTGGGCTCGTTGGGAGGAGAACCGGTGATGCGGCGCGCCTTGCAATGGTGCACCGTCGCCATGGTGCTCGCGTTCGCGACCGGCCCCTTGTTCTCGCAAGTGGTGACCTCGCTGCGTCCCGATCGCGCGCTTGGCGGAGGCGAAACACCTTTTGCGTGGTCACTCGCCAACTACCGCGGCGCCCTGGAGGGGCGCGCCCTCGGGCGATCGCTTCTCAACAGCATTGCCGTCGCCGGCGCGACGACAATGCTCTGCCTCGGCATCGGCTCCTTGGCTGCGTTCGCCTTGGCGAAGCTCCGGTTTCGCGGCAAAGGCTTGTGGCTCGGCGGCGCGCTCGCCATCTCGATGTTTCCCGCCATCGCCACCGTGAGCCCGCTCTATCTCGTCATTCGCGCGCTCGGTCTGCGCGACACGCTCGGCGCGCTCGTGCTCTCGTACGTGACGTTCGCGCTGCCGCTTTCGCTCTTCCTCTTGACGCGTTTCTTTCGCGAAATCCCGGACGCCATCTACGAAGCGGCGCGTGTCGACGGCTGCACGCCGCTGCAAGCTTGGTGGCACGTCGGCCTGCCGCTCGCCGCTCCGGGCATTGCTTCGACGGCGATTCTCGTTTTCATCTTTGCTTACAACGAATTTCTGTACGCGCTCACGTTCACGTCATCGCCCGAGATGCGCACCGTGCCGGTCGCCATCAGCCTCTTCGCGAGCAATCGGGTCGAACCGTGGGGCGAGATCGCCGCCGCCTCGGTCATGGCGGCTGTCCCGCTGGTGCTCGTAGCGATCGTCTTTCAACGCCGCATCGTGACGGCGCTGACGCAGGGAGCCGTCAAGGACTAGCCGACTCGCGGTGCGCGTACGTCGCGCGCAACTACAGCATCGAGACGCGCTTCATCAGCGCGCCGCAGAGATCCGACTGCGGGTTGCGCTCGCGCTCGAGCGTGAGCCCCGCTTTGAAGATGGCGCTCGCCGTCGCTTCGTCCCCGAGCACGACATGGCAGATGCCGAGCAACTCGTGATCCTTCGGCTCGCGATGGACCTCGACGAGTTGCTTGAGCGGGACGATCGCTGCGCGATGCGCTTCGATCATGGCCGGCGTCGGTTGCCGGGGGGCGCCCTTCATCATCACCATGAGGCGGAGCGCCTGGCGCTGATCTTCGACGCGATACCCGAAGAAAGCGGGGGCGACGAAGACATCGCGGTACCCGAGGTACGCCCCATCCATGTTGCCATCTTTGCCAAGCGCCACGAGCGCCTTGATGGCCTGCACCAACGTCTCGTTTGCCACGAGGTCTACTCTGTCAGATCCGGCGCACTTCGTCGAACCGTCTGCATGACGCACAGCGCCCACCGGGCGCGAGCGATGCGCGGGTAAGCCAAATGCCTACGCGCCCGCCCGTGCCAGCCCGCCCGTGCCAGGCCTGTTACGCCCCGAAGATTCGGCTAGCATGGGGCCCCGGAAGTCTTGGCTGCGATGCCGTGCAAGGCTGGAGCCAAATGCATCAATGGACTATGCACCGTGCGCGAACCGGCCGCGTGCCGCTGAGCGCGCGAGTTGAATCTCTCGATTGGCACCATCGCGCTCCTGGCCGCGGTGGCTTTCGTGGCGGGCGTCGTTGACGGGATCGCGGGCGGCGGCGGGCTGATCTCGCTTCCTGCGCTGCTCGCAGCGGGTTTGCCGCCGCACATCGCGCTCGGGACCAACAAGGGGCAATCGACTTTCGGCACGTTCTCGGCTCTCATCCAATACGCGCGCGCCGGGCTCGTCGACCCGCGCCGCGCGCGATGGATGTTCCCGCTTGGTTTCGCGGGCTCGCTTGCCGGCGCGGCGCTGGTGCTCCTCGTACGTCCCGACCAATTGCGACCGCTCGTCTTGGTCCTGTTGATCGGCGTAGCCGCATTTCTCGCGTTCCGGCCGCCGGTCGCTCACCCCGCGGGGCATCCACCTCCGCCGCATGCCGCGCTTTGGGCGGCACTGATCGCCTTGGTGGGAGGACTTTATGACGGCTTTTTCGGTCCCGGAGCGGGCACTTTTCTCATCGTGGCGCTGGTTGGCCTCGTCGGACTCACGCTGACGCGCGCGACGGCCGAAGCCAAGGTCGTCAATTGGGCGGCGAACTTCGGCGCACTCATCGTCTTTGCGAGCCGCGGCGTCACCGTGTGGCGCATTGCGCTACCCATGGCCGCGGGCTCGCTCGCCGGCGGCTACGTCGGCGCGCACGTAGCGATGAAGGGCGGCGACCGTCTCGTGCGCTACGTCGTTTTGGCGGTCGTGACGGCGCTTGTCGCCAAGCAGGCGCACGCGTTGTACGGCTCCTGAGTTAGCCGAAAACGAATTGAAACGACATCGCGTTCCATATACAACGCGGGCGGCGCGCGAACGCGCTCGCGCGTCTCCGAACCTTTCTGGCAAAGGTGGCGCCCAATGCTGAGGCATCGAATTTCGTCCGATTTCCGGACTGCTGTGCGACCGCTCGTTTGGGTCGCGCTCGCCGCGGTCGCGACTTCGAGCTCGCCGGCCGCGGCGCAAGCGGTGGCTAACGGTTCTTCACCCGCTGCCTCGACGGCCGCACCACCTGCGCCACCTCCGGCAGTAGCCGCATCGAAGGACGACGGCGGCGGGCTGCGCACGGCCGGGTACATCCTCGGTGGGGTCGGCATCGCGGGATTCGTCCTCTTCGCCATCGCCGGGATCGGCGCCAAGAATGCGCACGATCGCCTCGACGAAGCCTGCGCCGCGGGCCGCTGCAACGACGCTTCGCACGACGCCGACATTGCGGATGGAAAGCTGCTTCAGACCGCAGCGAACATCGGTCTCGCCACGGGACTCACCGGTCTCGGCCTCGGTGCGACGCTCGTCGTGCTCAGCAGTCATTCCGCGAGCGATACCGTGCCCGGCGTCGCAAGCTCCCCGTCCGGCGGAATGATCACCTTTTCGGGTCGCTTTTGAATGCCGAACGCGAGGCGTTCGGTGTCGGCTCGGCGCTTCTTGTGGGCAGCGCTCACAAGCTCGAGCGTCGTCGCAGCATGCAATTACGACTTCGACGAGTTTTCCGGCCTGGCACCCCCGCTTCTCGATAGTGGTTCGTCGAGCCACGGCGGCTCGGCGGGCGCCGGAGCATCGGGCGCGGCCGGCGTTGGTGGCGCTAAATCCGACTCGGGCGCCGGCGACGCAGCGGGAGGCGGCAAGGGCGGCGCGGGCGGGGCCGGTGCAGCCGGCGGCGGGGGAAGCGGAGCGGCCGGTGCGAGCGGCCGATCGTCAGGTGCCGGTGGCGCGAGCGGCTCGGTAGGCACAGGCGGGGCGGGGGGAACGGTCGATGCCGGCGGACCGGGTGGCGGAGCTGGCGGCGCGGCGGGGGCGGGGGGCTCGAGCCTCGACGCAAGCGTCGACCGCGCTGAAACCGGGGGCAACGGCGGCACGGGCGCGGGAGGAACGGGCACCGACGCGGGCGGCGGCGGTGTAGGGGGAAGCGCCGGGACCGGCGGAACGGGAAGAGGCGGCGCCGGCACGGCCGACAGCGGCACAGGTGGCACCGCCGGCACCGGTGGCGGCACGACGCCCCCCGACGGCGGCACGGCGCGCGACGTGCGCGCCGATACGGCGGGGGACAGCGCGCTTCCGCCGTTCGACTGCGCGGCGATCGGAGGGCGCGTGTACGAAGATCACTGCTACTACGCGAAAACGACGCCTATCAGTTGGGACGTCGCTGCCAAAGAAGCGTGCGCGGCGCCGGCACATCTCGTCACCATCACGAGCGCCGGCGAACACACCTTCGTTACTTCGTTCCTCGCCGACCAAAGCCGCTGGATTGGCTTTTATCGGCCCGCCGGCTCGGCCAAAACTCCGGCGGCTTTCGAATGGATCACGGGCGAGACCAGCACGTTTCGTCAATGGTACGCCTCCAATGGCGAGCCGGACTACGACGGCGAATGCGTACGCCTCGGTCCCTCCAACAATTGGGGCGACAACCCGTGCGCCGCCGCGTTTCCCGCCATCTGCGAACGGGAATAACCGTCGACGTTCGACGGCTCGTTCCTTTTGTCGGGCGGCGTCGGCTTGCGGCTTTTGCCTACCTTCCTGGCGTGGGCGATCGTGCGCGTCGACGGCGGAAGGCTGTTTCCCCCGAGACAAAGTGGTTCGTGTAGCTGTCGTTCTCGCAGTACCTCTGAGGCGAACTACGAACGAATGGCGAGCGACGCACCGTCGAAGGTGATGCCGAGCGGCTGCAGAACAACCTGGCGCGGACCTTTCTCGACGTGACCGACGTGGACGAGCTCGAATCCGACGCTTTTGGCAGCCAAAACCGCGTCAGGCGCGGCCCGTTCGGGCAGATAGAGCGCGAAGCCGAATCCCATGTTGAACGTGCCATACGCCTCTTCGTTGGCCATGCCGGCGCGCTCGCACAGAAAAGGAAAAATCGGCGGAACGGGGAGGATTTGTTCGACGACGTAGTGAAGCGCGACGTCGGCGCGCATGAGCTTACGTAGACCGTGCCCCGTGACGTGCACCGCGTAATGCAGATCGATCCCCCAGCTCTGCACCGCTTCGATCAGCGGTCCGTAGAGCGGCGTGGGGTCGAGCAGCACTTCGCCGAACGAGCGTCCCCCAGGATCGCCCGGTACCTTCGCGGCGTACCCTTCGGGGTGCTCGGCGGCGATCTTGCGGGCCAAGGTGGCGCCGTTCGCGTGCAGGCCAGTCGAGCGCGCGACGAGGATCGCGTCACCCGGCTGGATACGACTGCCGAGCAGCAACTTGCCTTTGGGTTGGATGATCCCGACCGCGGCCCCCGCCAGGTTGATAGCGCGGGGCTCGATGATACCGGTGATGGTCTGCGTTTCTCCACCACCCCAGCTGCACCCCGCGCGCGCGCAGGCCCGCGCCCACCCCGTCGCCAGATCGCGCATTCGTTCTTCGTCGCAGAACCATTCCGAGCTGCCCGCACCCCAGTACGCGGTGAGTGACAGCGGGACGCCGCCCACGCTGGCCAGATCGTTGAGGATGGTGGCGACCGTGTCTTCGGCGATGGTGTCGTAGTGCGACCGCCCGGTGAGCGGCCGGACGGCATCGGCGATGAGGTTCTTCGTTCCGAGGGCTTCGGTGACGGTCGAGAGGTAGGCCTCGCCGATATCGACGACGTACGCGGACTCGCCGCGCGTTTCGGCCAGCTCGCCGAAGCCGCGCGCCACGAGCGACACGCCGGTGGCGAGCGCCTCGGCTTGTGCGAGCCGCTTGCCTCGATCGAGCTTCTCGTAATCGACGCCGGCAGCGGCGTAAGCATCGCGCGGAGGCCGAGAGTCGCTCACGATCTCACGTCTCTTGATTCACCTGTGCAGCCGAAGGCGCCGCGCGCGGCGGGTCTTGCGGCATCGCGGCGCGCACGCCGAGCGGCAGATCGAGGGCGCAGCTTTCTTCGAGCATTTCGGCAACGTCGAGCTGGCGGATCTCCTCCTCGAGCGATTGCGACTTCAATCCATCGGTGAGCATGGTCATGCAGAAAGGGCAGCCGCTGGCGATCACCTTGGCCTCTGTTTCGACCAGCTGCAGCGTGCGCCGCACGTTCATGCGGTCCTTGTTCTGCTCTTCCATCCACATCTGCGCGCCGCCCGCGCCGCAGCAGAGGCCCGTGGAGCGGGACATCGACGCTTCGACCAACGTGACGCCCGGGATCCGGCGCAGGATTTCACGCGGCGGATCGTAGATGTCGTTGTAGCGGCCGAGGTAGCAGGAGTCGTGGAACACGACTTTTGATTCCACCTTCTTGCGCGGCGTTAGCTTTTTCTCGATGACGAGCCCCAGCAAAAAGTCGCTGTGATGCACGACTTCGTATTTTCCGCCGAGATCGGGGTATTCGTTGAGCAGCGTGTTGAAGCAATGCGGGCAGCTCGTCACGATGGTGCGTGCGCCGCCTTGTTCCTTGTAACCGTTGAGGGTGGCCACGTTCTGCTCGGCGAGCGCCATGAAGAGGTACTCGTTGCCGGCGCGCCGCGCCGGATCGCCGGTGCACGTCTCTTCTTGTCCCAAGATGGCAAACTCGACGCCGGCCGCTTTCATCAGCTTGGCCGTCGCGCGGGCGATTCTCTTGGCACGATCGTCGTAGCTGGCTGCGCAGCCCACCCAAAAGAGCACCGGTGCTTTGGGATGCTCCGACATGAGCGGGATCGAAAGCCCATCCGCCCACCCTGCGCGATCGACACGCGCCAGGTTCCACGGGTTGCCGTTGACCTCCATCCCCTGAAAGGGCTTCTGCAGCTCGGCCGGGAACTCGCCTTTGATGAGCACCAGATTTCGCCGCATGTCGGTGATCTTGTCGACGTAGCTGATCATGACCGGGCACTGCTCTTCGCAAGCGCGGCAAGTCGTGCACGCCCAGAGGACGTCGGGGTGGATGACGTTCGGCACGAGATCGATCGGGGCCGTCGCCACCTCGGGAAGCGGATTCGGGTTCTCGGGATAGACCGGCTCGTGGTGCCCGTGACCGTTGTGACCGTGACCATCGTCATGGCCGTGGGCGTGATCGTCGTCCCCGTCGTGCCCGTGCGCCGCGGCGTGACCGTTGGTTGCGTGCCCATTGGCGCCGTGCGCAGCGCCGTGCGCAGCGCCGTGATCGCCGTGACCGTGCGCTTCCGACTTGGGTGCCTCGGGCCCGCCCGGCCGGTAAAGAAACTCGACCTCGCGCCCGTAGAGATGGTCGCGTAGATCGAGGGTGAAGTGCTTGGGGCTCAGGATCTTGCCCGTCCGATGCGCCGGGCAATGGTCGGAACAACGACCGCACTCGGTGCACGTGTAAAAGTCCAAGATGGCCTTCCACGTGAAGTGCTCGATGCGCGCGACGCCCACGGGATCTTCGAGCGGATCGGTCTTTTCCGACGCAGTGCCGACCGCCTCCATCAGCGCCTCGCCCGATGCCGCCATTGGCTTGAGACGGCCGCGCGGCGTGAGGTCGGCGGTGAAAGCGTTGGGGAGCGAGGTGATGATGTGGAAGTGCTTCGAGTGCGGAAGAATGTTGAGGAAAATGAGGACGAGCGCCGAGTGCGTCCAGAAGCCGGCGTGGGCGAGGAAGATGAGCTCCTTCAGCCCCGATCCGTTGAGGATCACGGCGAAGAGCGACCCCGCCGGCGAGGGCCAAAGCGCGTACGTCACCTCGCCACCCGTCAGCGGCTGAGGATAGTGGGCCAGCGCGGTGCGCCCTTGCGCACAGGCTTCGACCAGGTCCGCTGCCGGGTTCTCGCACCCGAAGGCGTGGAAATTCGCGTGCATCACGATGGACGCGCCGTCGTACAGCATGTCGGCGAGCATCATGGTGCAGATGATGCCGAGGATGAGCAGCCCCTCAGGGTGCAGCGACATCCGTTTTTGCGGCTTGATGAGCCGGTAATAGAGGAAGACGGCTGTGCCGAGCAGCACCATGCTCGCGAACACGTCTTTCAAGAACTCGTAGATGAGCCCGAGCGGAATTGCCCCGAGGAGCGGCAGATTGACGGGGCCTTCCCCGAAGATGCCCAAGTTGAACGCAGGGTCGAAGCCGCGGCCCCAAAGGATGAGCGAGCGCAGCAAAAGGACGCTGAAGCCGAGAAAGATGAGCTTGTGAGCTACACCCGCGAGCGGGTAGTAGTTCATTTTTTTCTGAACGAGAGCGTACTCGTACAGCATCTTCAGACGGCGCCCCACGTGGTCGAGGCGATTCTCGCTCCGACCCACCTTGAGCAACTGCCAGCGCCGGTTCGCGCTCCAGGCGAACGCCGCCCAGGCGGACACCAGGAGAGTGAGCATCATGGTCGGGTTCATCGAGTGCGCATTCCTAGCATTAACCCGTCAGATTCACTATGGGATCGTCGAAAACCGTGCCCTCCAGCGCGGCCGTGCGGCAGCCACCACCGGAAGTAGGGATGGAAGAGGGGCGGAACCATAGGCTTTGAGGGCCGGCGGCCGCGCGGGTCAAGGGGCGCTCACTCGATCGACACGCCGAACACCTTTGCGTCTTCCGGCGACACGAGCTCGACATCGAGCGCAAACGTCTTTCCCCCGATCCTTCCGCCGAAACGCACTTTCACCGGAAACCGCACGTCGTCGGGTTTGTCGAGCTTGATCTCGACGCGATACCGGCCCGCGGGGGGACGCGCGCCAACGAAGTAGACGTTCTCCATGTTCTGACCGTGGCACGAGCTCTGCGGCCGACCGCAATCGCGGTCTTTGGCCAGCGCGCCTTCGGTCCGTTCGCCCGGCTTGGCGAGGTTACCGCTCGGGTCGTAGACCTCGAGGTCGACGTCCGAGCCTTCGGGCCAAGCGATCGCGAACTGAAGCGGCCCCGTGTCGACCCCGCAGCCTTCGTCGATGACGCCGTTGCAATTGTTGTCGGTGGCGTCGAAACAGAGCTCGGCACCCGCGGGCGTGCACGTCATCGTGAGCGGCACGCCATCAGGTGTCAGCGCGTCGCGCACGATGACCGGTTCCGGCGCGGCGCCCTGACTGCTCGTCCCACCGGCTGGCAGAGGCGCCCGACAGCCGGCACACGTGACGAATACGAGGGAGACGAGCAGCGCGCGCGCTGAGGTCACCTACTTCGGAGCGACGACATTGCCGCCGCCCGGCTTTGCCTCTTTGCCTTCGGGAATGTTCTCGGTGACGAGCTTGGGGTTCATGAACTCGAAGAAAGCGCGATTCGCGAGCTGTCCAGTCTCACCCTGCTCGTCGCGCAGAGCCATGAGTGATCCCTGCTCTTTCATGAACTTCAGCGTTTGGATCGCGGCGCGCTTCTTGTTGCTGTCGCCCTTCTTGGCGTCTTCCATGATGCGGTAGCGCAAAACGACGCGCGTCATGGAGTGCGGACCGTTGTCGAAGTCGAGGTTGTCGAACTGCGCCTGCAGACGCAGCCGCGTCCAGTCCTGCAAGGTGTCTTTCACGCGGATGCGGGCGATGGCTTCCGCCGTGTCGACCCACTTGTAGAGCCGACCCTTGGCGAAATCCTCGTCGGACCAGTAGCCGAAAGACCGGTAGTAGACGTCTTTCAGCTCGTCGAGCGCCTCTTTCGGATAGTCGGAGTACATCGCCACGGCCTTGGTCGCCGTATCGATCTGCCCACCGAGAATGAGCGCCAACGCGGCGTCGTTGCGAAGCTCGACGTCTTCCATCTTCTTGAAGAGCGCGGCTTGCACCTTGTCGTCGAAACCGCCGAACCCGATGGCGCGGGCCACCTGGTGACGCACTTCGACGTCGCTTTCCTTGTCGATCATGTCGACGAGGCCCGTGCTGACGCCGGGCACCGGACGGTGCAAGAGCGCTTCGAGGTAGCACGCGCGCACGAACTGCTTCTTCGGCTCCTTGCTCTTGAACTCGTGCACCCGCTTGACGATGTCGTTCATGTTTTCGTCGCTCGCGACCCACGCCAGCGCGAAGCACGCTTCGATGCGCCCTTGCTCGTTCTCCATCGGCTCTTCGATGAACTTGGTGAGCTTGGGATAGATCTTGGGGTCGCCCCATTGCGCGAAGCCGTCCGCCGCGCCGACGTTCATCGCGCGCAGCGTCATCCCGAGCAGCGCGAGCCCGCCGCCCATCATGGAGTCCATCGTGACGTCGACCTTCTTGTCGCGACGGCTGAGCCCCTTTTCGAGCACCGCCCAGCTCTTGGGATCCTTGAGCCAGCCGACGTAGCGCATCGCGCTCTGCGCGACTTCCCACTCGCGCGGCAGCGGGGGTTGCTGCCCTTCCTTGGGGAGACCCACGTTGGGGTTCGCCCATTTGCGCAGAGCTTCGATGTCCTTCGTCGATGCGCTGGCGGCGAGGAACCGCAGGCCGTTGGCGTGCGGCTCGGGCTTGTCGTGCAACCAGAAGATGACGGCGTCCTCGGCCTTGGCGCGAATCTCGGGCAGCGCTTCGGGGTGGATGACGGCGAGGTCAGCCAGCATGCGGGCCGCGACGACGCGGGCGTTGTCGTCCCGCTTCTGCATACGCTCGTAGTCGTTGGTATCGGAATAGACCTTGAGCGGATCGAGCCGCATGCGGCTGGCGAGATACGGTAGTGCTCGGAGATCGCCCACCTCGGCGAGCCGGAGCGCTGCCTCCGTCTCCCAGTGGACGTGCGGCTTGGTGCCCATGTACTGAACGAGCGCGTTCGACTGCCGAGGGTCGGCGATCTTGCGCAGCATGTCGAAGAGCTGCTTGTTTTGGTGCCAGGTCGTCTCGGCCTTGTCCTTGGTGACGCTGCCGAGCGCGATGACGAGACCTTCGCCGCCGATGCCGTCGCGCAGTGCCTCGAGGAACTTCTGGCGGTTGTCCTTGTCGGCCTTGGAGAGCGCCTCGAGCAGAGGGCCGCGCGCCTT
>Ga0193706_1000313_pt1 | contig 29974 bp, 24 predicted proteins | sample U3c1metaG_FD_160130 | JGI IMG/M metagenome (GOLD analysis project Ga0193706, IMG submission 160130) | Soil microbial communities from a riparian zone of the East river system, Colorado, United States - U3c1 | ecosystem: Environmental > Terrestrial > Soil > Riparian zone | place: USA: East River... | reverse complement strand
AAGGTCATGAGCGTCCTCGCCGCGTCGGGGCCGGACGGGCTGGACGCGCACCAAGTGGCAGGCAAGGTGGGCGCGCCGGACGACATCGAGACCATCAACCTGCTGCTCGTTCGCCTCGCGGCCGACCCTGCGCGTTGCGTGTCGGAGGTGAAACGAGGCGCGGAGGCGCCCGCTACCCTCGGCGGGGACCATCCGGCTACGAAATTCCGTAGCATCTAGGTGAGCGCTCCACGAAGCCGGGCGACTTGGACCGAAATGAAGTACCTTTGCCAGCCAAGGGGGGAGCCCTCGATGATCACACGAGTAAGTACATCGAACACCACCCAGGTAACGCGCCGCTAGCGCTACCGCTTTCGAATGTCCAAGATCCTCGTCGTCGACGATCAGCGCAACATGCGAACCACGCTGGCTATGATGCTGCGTGGTGCAGGATATGAAGTCGACGAAGCCGCCGACGGCGCCGAAGGCGTCGATCTCGGATCGAAAGGCGCCTACGATCTGGTCGTTACCGACCTTCGCATGGGTCCCATCGATGGCTTGGCGGTCTTGCGCGGGGTCAAGGAATCGCAGGCCATGACGGAGGTCATCGTCATGACCGCTTACGGCACCATCGAAAGTGCCGTCGAGGCGATGCGCGTCGGCGCCTTCGACTACATCCAGAAGCCTTTCACCGAGAACGAGCTCTTGCTCAAGGTGCAAAAGGCGCTCGAAAACCGGCGCTTACTCGGTCAGGTACAAGCGTTCGCCAGCGAGTTTCGCGAGCGGTACGGCTTCGAAAACATCGTCGGCCGATCACAGGCGGTTCGCGACGTCCTCGTGCGGATCGTCAAGATCGCGCCCACTGACGCGACGGTGCTCATCACCGGCGAAAGCGGCACGGGCAAAGAGCTCGTTGCCAAAGCGATTCACGCCAACAGTCGCCGCGCCGATCGCCCTTTCATCCCTGTCAACTGCGCCGCCATCACCGAGACGCTCCTCGAGAGCGAGCTCTTCGGCCACGCGCGCGGCTCGTTCACCGGCGCGGCTTCGGCCCGCAAGGGGCTGTTCGAAGAAGCCGACGGCGGCACGTTCTTCTTCGACGAAATCTCGGAGACGCCCATCACCTTCCAAGCCAAGTTGCTGCGCGCGATCCAAGAGGGAGAGATCCGCCGCCTCGGCGAAAACAAATCGATTCACGTCGACGTGCGCATCATTGCCGCGACGAACCAAGATCTTCTCCCGGCCATCGCCGAAAAACGTTTTCGCCAAGATCTGTATTACCGGCTCAACGTCGCGCGCTTCCAGCTCCCGCCCCTGCGTGAGCGTCGCGAAGACATTCCCATCCTCTGCGATTTCTTTCTCGACAAGTATAACCGCAAGATGCAGACGCACGCGCGGCTCCAGGAAGGCGTCCTCGAGGCGCTCGTGGCCTACGACTTTCCTGGCAACATCCGCGAGCTCGAGAACATGGTCGAGCAAGCGGTGGCGCTCGCGGGCGGCGGAGCCATCGAGCTCGACGACATCATCCCCGGCAAGCGCAAGAAAGATTCGGCCGGCGGTCGGGCGCTGGCCGAGGTCGTCGACGGCGCAGAACGTCAGGCCATTGAGACTGCGCTCCGCGATTGCGACGGCAGCCGCGAACGCGCCGCCGACATGCTCGGTATCTCCGCCACGACCCTGTGGCGAAAGATGACGCGCCTCGGCATCTCTTTCGATCCGCGCTAGTCCCCTACAGCGCGTCGTTCTCTTCGGTGCGACGGGCGGAGTACCGCGGAGGGTGCTAGGGACGGCGCGTGAGAGTCGAGCTTTTGGACTATGAGCTGCCCGAGAGCGCTATCGCACAGCGCCCGTTGGCGCGCCGCGAGATGGCGCGGCTGCTCGTGCTCGACCCGTTGACGACGACACTCGAGCATCGAAGCGTCCGCGATTGGCCGAGTCTCGTACCGCGCGATGCGCTCGTCGTTCTCAACGACACGAAGGTGGTGAAGGCGCGTCTTCTCGGCACGAAAGCGCCCGGTGGTGGCAAGGCGGAGCTTCTCCTCGTCGAGCCGCTCTCGGCCGATCGAGGCGAGGAGGGAACCCAGCGATGGCGCGCCATCGGGAAAGGGCTCGGTCGTCTGCAAGGCCAGCCGCTTGTCTTCGGCGACGGTGCGCTGACGGCCACCGTTGAAGGCCCGAGCGCTGTGGAAGGCCTCTTCGAGGTCACGCTTGTTGCGCAAGCCGGCTCTATCGAGGGCGCGCTCGGGGCGCACGGGCACGTGCCCGTTCCGCCGTACATCCGCCGCGCCGACGACGCGGAAGACGTCGAGCGCTACCAAACAGTCTTTGCGCGCGTTGCGGGTGCCATCGCCGCGCCGACAGCGGGTCTGCACTTGACCGAGCCGTTGCTCGCCGAGTTGCGCGAGCGCGGCATTCGGACGAGCTTTCTCACGCTGCACGTCGGGCTCGGCACCTTCCAGCCCGTAGCGGTCGACGATCTCGACGACCATCCCATGCACGCCGAGTGGATGGAGGTCAGCGACGCCTTGGTGCGTGAAGTCGCGGCGGCGCGTGCGCGGGGTGCTCCGGTCGTGGCCGTGGGAACGACGGTCGTTCGCGCCCTCGAGACCGCCGCCGATCGCGGACGAGCCGGGCACATCGTCCGCACCGAAGGAAAGACAAACATCTTGCTTCAGCCCGGTCATGCATTCCGGGTCATCGACGCACTGCTCACGAACTTCCATTTGCCGCGCTCGACGTTGCTGGCCTTGGTGGCAGCGTTCGTAGGACAAGACCGGACGCTGGCGGCGTACCGGGAGGCGGTTCGTTCCGGCTATCGGTTCTTCTCTTACGGCGACGCGATGTGGATCCCGCGCCGGGCCCCGGGTAGCGACCGAATGGTGGCCACAGATTCGAAAGCTCGAACCTCGTGAGTACGCCGTCGTTCGGCTTTCGCGTGACGTCCGTCGACGGGCAGGCGCGGAGCGGTGTTCTCACGACCCGCAAGGGGGAAGTGCTCACGCCGACGTTCATGCCCGTAGGCACCCAAGCCAGCGTCAAAACGCTGACACCCGCCGAGGTGGCCGCGACGGGCGCGCAAATCGTGCTCGGCAATACCTACCACCTCTGGCTACGGCCGGGGCCGGAGGTCGTCGCGGGGCAGGGTGGACTCTCCGCCTTCATGCGCTGGCCCCACACGGTGCTCACCGATTCCGGCGGATTCCAGGCGTTCTCGTTGGCCGAGCGGCGAACGATCTCCGACGACGGGTTCGTTTTTCGCTCCCACTTGGACGGTTCCAAGCGCCAGCTCACCCCTGAAGAAGCGATGCGCGTGCAGAGTCTCCTGGGATCGGACATCGCCATGCAGCTCGATGTCTGCCCGCCAGGAACCGCGGAGCGCAAGGACGTCGAAGCGGCGGTTCTACAAACGACGCGCTGGGCCAAGCGGACGCTCGCAGCCAGAGACCCGCTCCAAGCGGTCTTCGGCATCATTCAGGGCGGGGTGCACATCGACCTGCGCCGACGCCATGCCGCCGAGCTCGGTGAGTTGCCCTTCGACGGGCTCGCGCTCGGCGGTTTTTCGGTAGGTGAGCCGCCCGAGCAGATGCACGCCGCGCTCCCCGAAGTCGTCCCTTACCTCGATCCCGTCCGCCCGCGGTACTTGATGGGGGTGGGGACGCCACGCGACCTCCTCATCGCGGTGCTTGCCGGCGTCGACATGTTCGATTGCGTTTTGCCGACCCGAAACGCGCGAAACGGCCAGGCAATCACGCGCCGAGGGCCACTCAGCATCAAACAGGCCCAGTACCGCGAAGACCGCCGCCCCATCGACGAGGACTGCGGGTGCCCTTGTTGCCAGATTGGCTACTCCCGCTCCTATTTGCGACACTTGTTCATCGCGCGCGAGATCCTCGTCCTTCGCCTCCTTACGCAACACAACCTTTGGGTCTACGGTGACCTTCTCCGTCGCGTACGGGAGGCCATCGCGTCGCGTAAGCTGGGCGTTTTTGCACGGGAATGGCTCGAACCCGGTTGAACCAATTAACCGCCTCGGCTACGATCGAAATCCTCCCATCGGTCGGAGCCCTCCTCCGCACCCCGGGGACGACAGAGTTGCTCGGGGTCGATTCAGCCGATGAAATTTCTCTGCGAGAACTGCAAGGCGAAGTATCAAATCGCCGACGATAAAGTTGCAGGCCGCACCGTGCGGATGAAGTGCCGCAAGTGCAACCACATGATCGAAGTCGAGGCGTCCGTCACCGAAACATCGGTTGCGGCCAAAAACCCCGACGACGAGCGCCCGAGGCCCGCCGCTTCGACCGGAGTCTCCGCCTCGAAAGGCGCGGTCCAAGCGGTGGCGTCGGGGTTGCCGCCCCCTCGGCCAGCGCCCCCGCCGCCTCGCCCGATGAGCCCCAGCTTGGCGGGCGTGCGCCCCCGCACTCCGCTTCCGGCCAGTGCTCCCCCATCCTCGCGCCCACCGGTCGCGAGGTCCGCACCGAAAGCGCCGGCGTCGGCAGGGGGCGCGGGGCTCGCGGGCGCTTTTTCGAAGGCCGTTTCTTCGCAGAGCGAGGATCCTGCCTCGGTATCGGCGGCGATGGCCGTGCTCTCCTCGAGCTCGAGCACGGAAGAGTGGTACGTCGGCATCAACGGCGTTCCCGTCGGCCCGGTTCGCCTCAGCGATCTTCGTCGCAAAGCCGCCAACGGGCTCATCAGCGAAGAGTCGCTGGTATGGCGCGAGGGATTCGAAGAATGGGTCCCCCTCCGTACGTTTCCAGAGCTCGCCGCAATCCTCAAAGAGTCGGCCACCTCCGGGCGCACTTCACTCACGCCGACGCCGAGCGCCGCGGCTCCCATTCCGGCCAACCGCGTGCATTCTCCGCTGCCGCGCACGCCTGCGGCTCCGGCGGGCAGTGGGATTCGGCCATCGGTGACGCCGCGCGGGGTGGCCTCACAATCGCGTAGCAACGTCCTCGCATTTGCGACCCGCGGCGCGACAGCCGAGAAAATCGACGGTCTTAACGAACCCAATGGCGAGGAGCACATCAAGGTCGACGAGTCGGTGCGACCTCCCGCGGCAGCGTCGCCCGAAATCGCGGTCGAGCCCGGCGTTGCCCTCGTACCGGCAGCTCCGGTTCTTCCGGAAGTCTTCGAGCCCGCTCAATTTCGCGGGCCCGGGTTTGGCTCGCGCGTCCAACAGAGTCGGCGCGCGCACCCCGCGCTTTGGATCGTCGTCGCGCTCGGCGGGATGCTCCTCGGCGTCGGTGCGATGGTCGTGCTCTTGCCGAAATCGAACGTCAAACCCGCAGTGCAGATCGTCTCGGTGATGGTGCCCGCGCCCGCCGCCCCGACGACACAGTCCGCCGAGAGCGAGGGCAACACGACGATTGGTCCCATCGAGGTCAACGCCCCTGTCGTCACGGGCAAGGCCTCTGGTTCCAAAGCGAGCAAAGCCGCGGCCGCGGAACCAGCCGCACCGGGTGGGCCCGCCGCACCGCTCAGCACGAGCCTCACCGGGCTCGGTGGGCTCGTGGGGGGACCGTCGGCGCCGAGTGGCGGCAGCGCATCGAGCGGCGGGGGCGGGCAACTGCAAACGGTCGACGTCGAGCGGGTCGTGCAGTCGCATCGTGCGTTCGTGAAGCGCCAGTGCTGGGAACCCGCGCTCGGCGCAAAGGCGCCCAATTCTCCCTCGAGCGCGCGCGTGGTGGTCACCATCAACGTGGCCCGGGATGGCACGGTGCCGAGCGTCACGACGACCGGCGGCGACGGGTATCCGGGGCTCGCGAACTGCGTACAAGGGCAGGTCAAGAACTGGCGGTTTCCGCCATCGGATGGCTCCGCCGTAACGGTCCCCTTCGTCTTCGCGGCGCAGTAAAAACACGAAACCCCGGCTCCCTCGCGAGGAGGGCGTCGGGGTATCGCGGTCGCAGGTGCTCGTAAGCCGAGTTCTGTTGCCCGCCATCGGTTGCCCTCGGCAGGCCGGCAATCATTCCTCTAGTGCGGTCGTCACCGATCGCATCCAGCGGCCAACCCGTGGGCTTCGGGCGAGCAGCCCTTCGGGCCGATCGACTTGCGCCGATCGGTCGCGTCCACCTATGCGGCCTTGCTCCAGGTGGGGTTTGCCGTGCCGCAACCGTTACCGGCTGCGCGGTGGGCTCTTACCCCGCCTTTTCACCCTTACCTCGCGCCGGCCGAACCGTGGCGAGGCGGTCTCTTTTCTGTGGCACTCTCCTCGAGGTCACCCTCACCGGGCGTTACCCGGCACCTTGCTCTGTGGAGCTCGGACTTTCCTCTCGTTCTGGCGCCGCCGAGACGGCGCTAGAACCAGCGATTGCCTGATCTCCTGCGACGGCGGGAGGATACGTCAGCTACGCCGAAAAGCTACTGCCGCAACCGCACGTTCCCTTGACGTTGGGGTTGTTGAATTTGAACCCCGACCCGTGGAGCCCTTCGACGTAGTCGATCTCGGTGCCGTCCAGGTATTGATAGCTGAGCGGGTCGATGTAGAGGTTCACGCCGTTCGCTTGGAAGTTTTCGTCCATGTCGGTCGGCTTATCCTCGAAGTAAAGATCGTAGGAGAACCCAGAGCACCCACCCCCAATCACGCGGAGCCGGAGACCTTGGCCCTGGAGAGCCTCGGCATCGGCGATTTCTTTTACTTTCTCGGCGGCTTTCTCGGTGATGCTTATCATCTTGGCTGTCCTTTTCGCGTGTTACGAACGCGCTGACCCGAATTATAAGCGTCCCTGACGGGGGGCGCCAGCCCTCGCGGAATCTCTCGCTTTGTCCGACTGATGATACGCTCGCCCGGACATGGCGTCGGTCAATGCACTCGGGCGGCAGCTCGTTTTCAAGATCGTCTATTACGGGCCCGGACTCAGCGGCAAAACCAGTACCCTCCAGCATATCCACGCTACGGCAGCGCCGGAGCACCGTGGCAAGATGGTGTCGCTCGCCACACCGGTTGACCGCACGCTCTACTTCGATTTTCTCCCGCTCCGAGTTCCGAACGTGCGGGGGATGGGGGTAAAGCTCCAGCTTTTCACGGTTCCGGGGCAGGTCTATTACAACGCCACGCGCAAGCTCGTTTTGACCGGCGCGGACGGGCTCGTATTCGTCTCCGATTCGCAGGTCGGCCGCGTCGATTCCAATCTCGAGGCGCTCGAGAACCTGCGCGACAATTTGCGTGAGCACGGTCGCTCGCTCGACGATTTTCCGCACGTCTTGCAGCACAACAAGCGCGATCTCGGCGACGTGCTCCCTATCAAAGAGCTCGACGAGATGCTGAATCCCCACAAGGCGCCGTCGTTCGGGACTAGCGCCACCAAGGGAGACGGCGTGTACGAGTCGCTCGACGCTATCACCCGGCTCGTCGTGAACGCTTTCGAGTCGAGCATTCCTCCCGGCGAGCGTTACATCTCGGCCGACCTCGAAGCCATCGAAGGCGGGCTCGGAGAGGCACTGCGCAACGCGGACCCTTCCGATCCGCTCGTGCAAGCGCCTTCGGTCATCGCCAGCTTGACCGATCCGCCTCTCGGCGGACGCGGATCGGGCGGGGCGCGCGACGACTTCGACCGCGGTGCGGAAGCGCCGGGCGAAGTCGCGGCGCGAGCCGTCTTGAAGAGCGATCGCTCGGTCGCCACGGGAACGACGTTGGCCGAGTTGTGGCCGGAAGCGGAACGCGATCATGTGCGCGAAGTGGAAGCGGCCATCGCCGGGCGGCGTTACGCGCGCGCCATCGAGCTCTGCGATGCGCTCGTCACGCGCGTGCTCGCCAGCGCCGCGGGGGTCTTCGGCTCCGCCGAAGCCCCCCGCGACGCCGCTACCGTGCCGCTCTTGCTCGGTCTCGACGGCAGGATGTACCTGGCCTTTCGATTGCTCGTACGCGAGGCCCGTTCGGGGGGGGCGCTCGACGCCCGCTGCGCGCTCGAAGCCTTGGTTTTCGCGGCGCAAGCACGCATCCTGCGGTCGGCGCTGCGCTCGCCCACGGTGTGGTAGCCTTTTACGGTGCCCTCGATCCCGCCGGTACACCCGCGCATCCTGCTCGTCGATGACGAGCCGAGTCTGCGCGAGATGCTCAGCATCCTCTTTCGGCGAGAAGCCTTCGACGTGGTAGCGCAGCCCGGATTTCGGCGCGGCGTGGAAGCGATTCGACAGAGCCCGACGCCTTTCGCGGTGGTCCTTACCGATCTGGTCATGCCCGACGGATCCGGGCTCGATCTGCTGACGGCGGCGAAAGAGCGCGCCGACGCAACGCAGGTCGTAGTGATGACCGCGCATTCGACGGTGGAAGCGGCGGTCGACGCCATGCGGCGCGGCGCGTATGACTTCATCACCAAGCCGTTCGCCAACGCCGAAATTACCGCGTTGATCGGCAAGGCTTTGGAAAAGCGCGCCATCGTCGCGGAAAACGAGCAGCTGCGCGCGAAAGTGCGCCACCTCGAAAAACGCGAGATGTTCGGTTCTGGCGCGGCGGCCAAGCTGCTCGCCGAAATCGTGCGCAAGGCGGCCGCCACCCGCACGACGGTTCTCATCACCGGCGAGAGCGGCACCGGCAAAGAGCTGGTCGCTCGCGCGCTCCACGATCAGAGCGAACGCGCCGGCAAGCCGTTTCTCGTCGTCAACTGTGGCGCGCTGCCCGAGGCGCTCATGGAGAGCGAGCTTTTCGGGCACGAGAAGGGTGCCTTCACAGGAGCGCAGCGCAGCACCCCCGGACTTTTTCGGGAAGCGGATGGGGGCACCGTTCTTCTCGACGAAGTCGGTGAGCTGCCGGCGCCGCTCCAGGTCAAGCTCTTGCGCGTGCTGCAGGAGCGCATGGTGCGACCCGTCGGCGCTGGGTCCGAGATCCCCGTCGACGTACGTGTCCTCGCGGCGACGAACCGCGATGTCGAAGGGGAGGTGCGCGCCGGCAAGTTTCGCCAGGATCTCTATTACCGGCTCAACGTGATCCGTATCCAGGTTGCGCCGCTCCGCGAGCGGCGCGAGGACATTGCAACCTTGGCCGATCGCTTCGTCCAGCGCTTCGCCCAGGAGCTCGGCAAGCAGGTGCGCGGGCTCGAGGCCGACGCCATTCGCGCCCTGGAGCGCTACGCCTTCCCCGGCAACATCCGCGAGCTCGAGAACATGATGGAGCGCGCGGTGGCGCTCGCGTCTTCGTCGGCCATTGGTCTCGGCGATCTGCCGTCGGAAGTGAGCGGCCTTTCGGGCAGTCAGGCGCCGCTTTTGGCACAGCTGCCTCCGGAAGGGTGCGCCCTCGACTCTGTGCTCGGCGAAGTCGAACGCCGCCTCATGTTGCAGGCGCTCGAGCGCACCGGGGGCGTGCGGAAGGCGGCTTCCAAACTTCTGGGGATTTCATTTCGATCGCTCAGGTACCGACTCGAGAAGCACGCCATCGATTTGGCGGGCGATGACGAGAATGAAGACGATCCGGCGTCCGAGACCATGCGGCTAGCGCCGGTGGAGCGCGAATAGTCGCGGGCCCCTATGGGCGGGCGAGGCGCCCTTTTCCGTTTGCGCCGATTGCTGAAACTTGCTTCATTTGCGGCGGAAGAAGGAGTCCTGTGCGATCACTCACGCCCGTCGAAGCTGCTGTCGCGTTCGCCTTGGGGGGCTCCGTGCTGGCGGTCGCCATTCCCGAGTTCGTGCGCGGGTTACACGCGTCGCGGCTGGCCGAGCCGGTCGACGGATTGCGACGTATCGCGGCCAGCGCGGTGAGCGTGGCCGCGGCGGGGCTACCGGAACCGGCATTTCCTCCTTCGGCCCCGCTGACACCGCCCGACGTTCCGCGCGGCGTTCGCGCCGACGACCCGCCCGGGGCATGGGATCAACCGACGTGGCGCGCGCTGACGTTCGGCTTCGATCATGCGCACGCCTTCAGTTTTTCCTTCGAAAGCACGCGCTCACCGTCTCTCGCGCATTTTCGAGCCACGGCGCACGGTGATCTCGACGGCGATGGCGTCGTCTCTACCTTCGAGATCGAGGGGGAGGCGGACGCGGCGGGGGCCCGTATTTTGCCGGGTATGTACGTCGATCGCGAGGTGGAGTGAGCGGGCTCGGCTCGGGACGGCGATCCGCGGGCCGACTGCTCCACTGGGGGTTGCTCCTCAGCTCGGCGTTCGCCATCGCCTACGTTCGCCCGCGGGCGATAGCGGGCGTGCGCGCGACCAAGCTCGACACCGACGTGCTCACGCTTCCCCCTCCCGCGCTTTTGGTAGAAGCCTCGCTCGGGTACCGCGCCGCGCTCGCCGATCTGCTCTACACGAGCACCGTCATCACCTACGGTATCCACGGCGAAGAACATCGGCGCTGGGAATTCGTAGGGCAATACCTCGACAGCATCGTCGCGCTCGATCCGAGTTTTTGCCAGACGTACCGCTACGCCGACACGTTCATCATCTATCAAGCGGTGGGGAGCCCGGGGCCAGACGAGGTGCGGCACGCCCGGCGTTTGCTCGAGAAAGGGCTCGAGATGTGCCCTTCCGATGGGCACTTGTGGCTGTCGGCGGGCCAATTCATGGTTTTTATCGGGACGCAGTTTCTCGCCGACGACGCGGAAAAGGCGTCCTTTCGTGCCGCGGGCGCCAAGATGTTGGCTCGTGCCGCCGAGCTCGTGTCGGACAACGAGAACGTGCACTGGCAGGCGCTCGCCGCGGCGGGCGTCTTCACGCGCGAGGGGAACCGAGAGGCAGCCATCGCGTTTCTCGAGCGCGTCTATCACATCACCGACGACGAGAAGCTCAAGGCCAACGTCGCCGGCAAGCTTTCCGGACTACGGCAAGAGGCGGCAATCGACGATGCCAAGCATCGTTCCGAGGTCTTCAACGAGATCTGGAGGAAAGACCTACCATTCCTTTCCCGCACCGGGGTGCTCGTCCTCGGTCCACCCTACGAGCCGGCGTCGTGTGCCGGCACAGAACGGGCGTCACCGGAATGCGCCGAGAGCTGGGCAGAATGGGCGATGCGTCGGCGTCTGCCGTAAGCCGGTGCTCGCGCTATCCTGGCGACGCTCGGCGACGGTACTACGGGTCTCGTCCGAGCTCGTGTGACCACTGGACAAAAAGGCTTTCGGTCTCTGCGGGAGCGAAGTGTCCGGCGAGTGCGCCGCGCGCCGCTTCGTCTTCTCCCGCGGCGAACGCGGTGCGCGCCAAGAACAGCGCGCCCTCTCGCTCGGCCACGATGACGTCTCGCCAAGCGACGAGTGCGCGGTAAGCCCCGCCGCGGTCGAGAAGAAGGGTGCGTGCGCGCGACCAGCGCAATGCACCGTCGAGGTCGTCCTGCGTCGGCGCGGCATTCTCCTCGATCCACGCTAGGTTGCGCAGCAGCTCCGCTACGGCTGGTTGCGTCACGTCGAGCGCGCCCGCCGCGACGCGAGCTTCCGTCCATTGCGCGCAGCGACCCAAGACGAGGACGGCGGTGATCCGGTTGGACGGCTCGTGCGTTCGCGCGAGATACTCGCGGGCGCCCGCGACTGCCGTATCGCAACGACCGAGGCGTGACGCGAGCGCGGCTCGCCAGAGCTCGACTTGCGCCAGGCGCGAAGCGTCGCCGCGGCGGAAGTTGTGCGCTTCATTGCCGCCGGCGTCGAAGGCGACGTGAACTGGTCTGAGATCGATACGCGCCGTGCCGCGGGCCGCAAAGAACGTGTCGTAAAACTCGGCGATGTGCTGCAGCGCCTCCCGGTTCGCATCGAGCGTGAGACTCTCCAGCGAGCGGCCGGCGCGCAGCGCGAACTCGACGCGGTCTGGTTGTGGCACGGGCCACCCTCGCGCCGCTTCGTAGCCGCGCAGCGCGAGATCGAGCGCCTGGCGATAGCGCTGCCGTTGCATCGCCTCTTGACAAGCGAAGCGGAGAGCGAGCGGTTGCTGCGGATTTTCCGCGAGCTCATGCTGCCACAGTCGGCGGTCATCGAGGAAGTGGCGGGTGTGACGCGCCGATCCGAGCGCGCAAGCGACGAGCAGCGCCGCGCAGGGGGCGAGGGTCTGCCAACCTGCTCGCGCGCACGGCACGAGACACAAGGCGCATCCCATGAGGGGGATGTACGCGAACCGTTCTGCGAAAAGAAAAACCATCTTCGCGGCCGCGATGTTGGCGACTGGCGCGAGCGCCACTACACCGAGCAAACATCCCGCGACACGCCACGTCGATTTGCTCTTGGTCCAAACGATCAGCGCCACTGCGAGCACGGCCAGAAACCCCGCTCCCATCGCTAGCCGCGCCGCGTCGTGGATGACGCGGTAGGCGTCATCGACGCGGATCGGCGCCCTTTGAATCGTGAGGTGAAAAGGAAAAAACACGATCCGCGCGAACTCGCCGAGGGTTTCGAGCGTGTAGAGGCGAGCATCGACGAAGGACAAGCTCGCCGTGCGTTCCGGCACGATCGGGTAAAGGGTGAAGCGAAAGACGAGGTAAGCCGCTACCAGCGCCGCGCTCGGTGCGACGATCCTCGCGAGTCGCCCAAGCTCGACGCGGTCCCAAGCGCGCCGCCCTCCATGCGACCAGGCCTCCATTGCGATGAACGCCGGCGCGACCACGCCGTGCTCCTTGGACGAGAGGGCCACGAAAAGGCCGGCCACTTCGAGCGTGCCACCAAGGACCCGCTCGCCTTGCAAGCGCCGGCGGACGCCGAGGCAACCGATGAGCACGCCGAGCGCGCAAAGGAGATCGGTACGCCCGGAAATCCAAGCGACGGCTTCGACTTTACTCGGATGCCACGCCCACGCGATTGTGGCGACCAGCGCACCTAGCGGCGCTCCCGACCAACGACACAGGCTCCCGTAAAGCAGGAGCGACACGAGCGCGTGCAGGCACAGATTGGTGAGATGAAACCCGAGAGGATGCCCGTGCCACAGGGACCAATCGACGGCGTACGAGGTGGAGACGAGCGGCCGCAGGTAACGAAAATGAATGGCGCCGAGACCACCCCAAAACTCGCTCGTCCACAACTCGCCAACGCGGCGGAGCGAATGGATGCTGCCCGGCTCTTCGATGAGCGGATGGTCGTCGTAGACGAAGTGACCGGCCAGCGATTCGGCAAACGGGAGCGGTGCCAAGGCGGCCACCGCGAGACGGCGAATCCACGCTGGCGGGAGCGAACGCGTCAGCGGTCAGCTCATTGTTGGCTCAGGCGAGCAGCGACGGTCTTCGTTTCACCCGATCGGCACGACACCGTCATCGACTTCTTTCCTTCTTCGGGGGAGACGAAGATGACCGTGTGCGTACCCGGCGCGGCCGAGACGCCGAGCCTCGGCGTGCCGCCGAGGGGGCGGCCGTCGAAGAGCACGTTCGACACTGGGATCGAATTGAAATTGAGCGTGCAGGTGCCGCCGCCGCCGGCGGTCTCCTCGTCTCCCCCTGCAGGGGCGGGACGCGGTTCGGCCGGGGGACGAGGCCGCGGCGCCGGAGCCGCGGCAACGGCTGGTGCGCTCGGGCGCTCAGGGCGTTCTTGCCGTTCCTGCCGTTCGGGTACGACCGGTCCAGAGCGTTCGTTCAAAGCGATGACGAACACTTTTTCCGCTCGATCCTCGAACGTGATCGGCTGCCGCAAGTCTTCGAAGCCCGCCTTGGTTGCCTCGATGGTCCAGTTTTTGGACGTCTCGATTTCGACCGGCTGCGAGAAGTCGGTGAGCTGGCGCCGATCGCGTCCGGAGACGAGCGTCACTTTGACGCCCGGCGTGCGAACGTCGAACGTTGCTAGACCGCGCAGCACCTTCAGGGCCACGACGCCGAGATCCTTCACCTCGTCGCTCTCGACCGTGAGCGAACGTTCTTCGGCGGCGTACCTGTCGCTGCCCTTGAGAAGGATCTTGTGCAACCCGGGGTCGAGGTCCTTGAGCTCTTGCGGCAGGGGACCAATTTCCTTGCCGTCGATGAAGAGCTCCACGCCGTCCTGCTTGCCGCTCACTTTGAACCCCGTGCCTTCGGAGGCCTTGTTGAGCTTGAAGTTCAGGGCGATCTCGTCACCGGAATGCAAGGTCGTGCCCTGCTCCTGCGCCGTGTAGCCGTCGGCCGATGCCTTGATGGCGTGAATGCCCTTATCGAGCTCGAGGTTGCACGGTGAGGCGGTGCACTTCTGCATGCCGTCGACGCCGATGCTGACCGCGGTGAGCGGTTTGCCCCCGACCCCTGACACGAACACCGCAATCTTGCCGCCGCGAGGCATGGCGATGAACGCAATGCCGGCGACGAGCAGCGCACCAACGCCGAGCGCCACGTATTTCCCGCGTTGCGGGCCCGACACGGCAGAGACGACGCTCGTCACACCCGAACGGCTGAAATCGGGCGGCATCACCCGCGTCGCGGAGAGCCTTGCGGCTGGCACGCCCATGGGCGCTGTCCGCGCCGCGTTCGGCAACTTGGAGAGCGGTGGCGGCGTGCTCGAATATCGCCCGGCGGGCGGCGGCCCTGGTGGAGGGGGCGGCATCGTCCCGAGCCCGCCCGACCGACGCTGCGGGGGAGGTAGCCCGACTGGCGGCGGGGCCGGAAACGAGCGCGAAGAGTTGCCGTCGCGCGCGCTTTCGAAGACCGTCGTCGTTTCGTTCTTCTCGAAGATGGTCGTCTTCTCGTCTTCTTCCCAATCCATGTCGCCGTCCCCGCCCATGGGTGTCGACATTGGGTTGGTCGGCAGGGCGGCGACCTGCGCCGGGTGCGCGGAGAGGCCGAGCGACGGCATCGCCGGCCCCGGGCCCCAGGCGCCCGCACCGGGTTGCACGGGCGGGGAAGGGGCCACGCTTGGTGACGCTCCCATGCCTTGCGTCGTGTTGTTTCCCCCTGGCGCGCCACCCAGCAGCGGGTTCGGCATACCGACCAGCGTCGCGCGCCGGGCCGGTGGAGGAGGGACCGTTTTGACGCTGCTCGCGACGTTGCTCGCTACGTGAGGCGCGAACGGTGTCGGCGCTTCATCATCGGCTGGAGGAGGATTTTTCTTGAGCAACCCGTCAAAAACGTCGAGGTCTGAACCGGTCTTCTGGTCCGCCATTGATGCACCTTCCTCGAGCGACCCGTCGATGGCCGGATCGCCGGCAAAGACGCGTCTCATGTAGTCTGCGGCCAGTGCCGCATCGAGCACGAGCCCGTTCGCACGTGCGAAAGCAGTGATATCCGAATCGAGCTCCGTTGCCGTAGGGTAGCGCTCGTCAACATCGTTGGCGAGTGCCTTGCGGACAATCTGCTCGATGTCGGGGGGTGTCTCCGGCGCGATGTCACGGAGGCTCGGGATCTCGCCTCGCCGGATCTTTTCCATGATGGCGATCTCGTTATCGCCCACGAAGAGACGCTGCTGGGTCAAAAGCTCCCAGAGGCAGATCCCCAAGGAAAACACGTCCGAGCGCTGGTCGATAGGCAGGCCCCGAACCTGCTCTGGCGACATGTAACCGAACTTGCCTTTGATTGTGCCGACCTGTGTTCGGGCGACCTTGCCCGACGCCTTTGCGATTCCAAAGTCGATGATTTTGACCTCGCCGTCGAACGAGACGAGCACGTTTTGAGGCGAGACGTCGCGATGCACCACCCCGAGCGCCTTGCCGCGGGCGTCGGTGCGGTGATGCGCATAGTCGAGCCCGCGGCACGCCTGCGACATGACGTAGAGGATGAAATCGAGGGGGATCGCCTCCTTCTTCCGGGCGGCGCGGTCGAAGATGATGCGCAGGTCTTTGCCGCGCACGAACTCGAGCGCGAGGTAGTAGCTGAGATCGACGCGGCCCACGTCGTAGATGCGCGCGATGTTGGGATGATCGAGCTGGCTCGCGATCGCCGCCTCGTCGCGGAACATCTGGATGAATTCTTCGTCTTCGGCAACGGAAGGGAGGATGCGCTTGATCGCGACGAGTCTTTCGTGGGCGGGGTCGCGAGCACGGAAGACTTCGGCCATACCGCCGACGTTGATTCGTTCCGTCAGCTCGTACGGACCAAACGCTTGGGGACTATTCAAGGATGCTCCAGCACCGCGGGGTGCAAACGCTTTCGTTGCGGTGGCCGCGCGAGCCGGCCCGTGTTTGACCGTGTCAAACATGGGTAAGTCTTTAGCGCGGCTAGGGAGAGAACGTCAACTAAGGTCGCGCGAAGACTGGTATAATGGTTTATTCGGCCACTCCTTTTTCCGATTGGCGCACAGGGGAAGCGGGTCCGGGGGCGCCCAATGGCGAAGCGGGTGAGCCGCTGGTCGATGGCGCTGATGTAGGCGCAGGTTTCTTGAAATAGCGGATTCTGCGCATCTGAAGGGGTTGCCACACTTCGGGCGGGACGACCGGCGTGTCCTCGAAAATGGATTTCGCGCCCGGAGCTGCATGGCGCACGAGACGCACTGAAGCGGTATCCGCCGGGGCGACAGGCGTGCCGTCGAGGCTCGTGGTTCCGCCGAGGGCCGGGCCGAGGGAGTGGGCCAGCAGCATCTTGCTCGAGCAACCGAGGTTTCCGAGGAGCCGATCGAGTGCTCCCCCGGCATCCGGGGCGTCGCTCTCTATATAGAGGAGCATGCCGTCGTCATCGGTGATTCCGACGGCGGCCGCGGCGCTCGAAGTCGTTCGTTCCACCGCAGACAGCCCGGAGAAAAGACCGGTCCCACCGTCGGGCGGCTCTTCGGCTATCGAGAACGCGCCGTGTGACAGCCAGAGCGTGGGATGGTCGTTCTTCGCTCGCGCGATACCGGAGAACACGACGACAGCCGGTGCCGCGTCGTCAACGCCGGACGCGCCTTGTACCGCGACGACGCGCGGATCGATCTTGAGCACCTTGGCCACGAGCTCGGGGCGCGCGGCCTCGAGCGCGACCTTGGTCGTGGCGAGAGCGTACGGGAAACCGTGCTGGGGCAGCCCCCGCGTTCGCCAATGCTGCCCTTCGACCGAACCTGGTGGATCATTGCCGGGCAGCACGTGCCGGAGCGTCAAGTAGAAGAAGTCCCGCTGCTCGCGGTGAATGAAGCGCGGGAAATTCATGAGCGGCATGTACCGAATCATGCGCCGTCCGCGGAAGTTCCAACCGGGAAGACCCGTGACGGTGCCTTCCGCTTCCCAATCGGTTTGCACCGGCCGTCCGAGGGGCGCGAGCTCCGCGGCCGGGGCAGCGCGATAGAATTCGAGACCGGTGTGCCCCACATTCATGTCGAGGTGAATGCCGAATTTGCAGCGCGCCTGAATCATCCCTTGCGCGAGGGCCTCGGCTGAAAGCTCCGCTCCGTAAAAGTACGCCACGAAATCCTCGCGCGTGAGACAGATGCCGCTGCGCGTCGTGTGCACCTTGTCCGTTTGGCCGGGAGGCGTTCCTCCCCACCATGTGCGCCGGTACGGATTGAACTTCTCGTCCTTCACCAGCACGGTGAGGTTCTGTCGATAAGAGAGGATGAAGTCGGGGACCGTGTCGTCGGCCGGCCATTCTCCGAATGCGGTCGAGCCATCGCGCAACGCGGCGACCGTCGCGGCGTACGGTTTCGGCGGCAGGTACATGATCCCGTCACCCATCATTCCGAATTCGCCATGGAGCGCTTGAAACCCACCGTTCAAACCGGCCACCACGCGCCCCATGATCTCGGGCGTACGCGGAATGATGCCTGGTCCGGTCTCGCCCGAGGCTCCCACCGGCTCGACGGTGCCGGCCATCATGTGCATCTCGACCTGTCGCGGATCCCACACCGTCACGTAGACGCGCGTGTACAAACGCTCGCGATCGGTTCGCACGAAGCCCGTGGCGAAAGCAGCGGGCGCGCCGGGATTGGTGAGAATGAAAGGGTCCCCGTCGAGCAGACCCCACACTCCTTCGTTCGTAAGAGCGGGGGTGATCATCGGCTTCATGGGCGGAGGGGGCCAGCCCGTCTCGGGGTCGGTGTACGTGACCGCTTTGCCTTTGGCGATGCCGCCCAGATCGGAGGCGATGTCCTTGGCGCTCGTATCGCCCATGAACGATTTTTCGAAACGAACGAGCGCATCGCTCACCCCGAACGTCGCCGCCTTCAGGCTCTGCATGCGCGCGTCGCCGAACCACGAGAGGTTGCGCACGCGGTCGACCGCCCATGTGACTACGTTGCCCGGGCGAGCTCGCGCCGTGCGGTGGGCGCGCACGAAATCGCCTCCGACCAGCGCGTCCTGGCCCTCGCGCGGCAGAAGGATTTGCCGGCCGTCCGCGACCACCTCGATGACGCCCGGCGATAGCTGTGCGGCGACTTTGGAAGGGGATGGATCGAACGTCCATCCACGGCGTGTGATACCGGCGAGCTGCCCGGTGTCTTGTAAGTTGGTGAGCGCTACTTGCGTGCGCGCGACGCGGCCGAGGTCGTCGCCCGATGCTTGCTCGTGCGACAAGTCGATGGCGAAGATGCTGGTCGGTACGCCATCGATGGTTGCGGTGTAAACGGCGAGCTCGCCATCGAGGATGGGAGCGCTCTCGTCGGCGCTTGCCGTGCGTGTGAGGTTCCACGTTCCGACGATGCCGAGCAGCGCGCCTTCCGGCGTGAGGCGCGCGCGCGCAAGATAGATGTCGTGTTGCTCGCCGGGCGCCGCGGCGCGTACCAACGCGCGCGCCGATGTGGTCACCGCGTTCATGATGCCGGTTGGCGGCTTGTCGACCCACACCACTCCTGCGGTGTCGAGCCCTTCTGCGGCGAACGCTCGCACCACGGCCTCGGTGCGGCCCATACCTAACGGCGGGCGCGCGGCGACGAAGGCGATCGCGGCACAGAGTACGAGCGCGAAAGGTATTCGACGCCAGTGAAACGAGCGCAGTCGTCGTTGGGGCATGAATGCTCGTGCGTCGGTGTCGCGCCCCCGTCGGGTCACGAACGAGAGCGGGCTATCACCTTCCGCGGCTCCTTACCAGAAAGTGCCGCTCATCTGGACGTTGCGAGAGCACCCACATGAAAGAGATTGCCACGATGATAGCGAAGGCTCGAGGAACTCCGCTCGGCGTTCTAGCGCGGTTGCAGCATTCAGGTCCTGTGGGCCCCGCGCAGGTTCAGCCGCTCGGTCCACCGGACCGCATGGCCAACGGTGTTGGCTATCCGCCTCTTCGCAGGCGTCGAACGCTCCTCGAATCCAGCGGTTATGACGCAATTTCTTAGGCACAAGGTATGCTAGGGTGAGCCGCGAGACCCGCGAAATGCTTTGGAGGCGCCTGCGTTCGGTGGTCGTTTCGGCCGTTACGGTGCCCGTGTGCTCGGCGCTCGGCGGTTGTCTCAGTCCCACATTGCCGGTGCCGCCCCCCGAGCCGCTCGCGCTTCAAGAGCCATCGGCCCCGCTCCTGGCCGGCGGCACGACGGTCCAAGTCGAGGGGACGGACGCTGTTCAAAGCGCGATGGTCGTCATGTGGAACGAAGAGCTGCAATCGGGGGCGATCACCAAAGCGGACGACACAGGCACCTACCGGACTTTGTTGACGGTCGATGTGTCGTGCACGCGCCCGCAGAACCACATTCAGCTTTGGCAGACGGACATGGAGGGAAAAAACTCCGAGGTAAAGACGTACCGCCTGCCCAACGCGTTCGGCGACGTTCCGTTGCCGCCCGACGATGCAGGGTGCCCGGATGGGGGCCTGGCCGACGTGGATATGCCGGCCGGCGCAGATGGCGGCGCGGATTGAAGAGGGGAAATACGCCGGTGGGTAACGAGCGGCCAGAGACAACCACGACCGTCGGACGCGCCTGAATTCGCGAGAGCCGCGAAAGGTCGCGGTCACCTCGTACGGGCAGCCTCGCAGTGCGCTAGACTGTTGCCATCGAACGCCATTTGACGATGCGCCGACCCCTTGGCAACCTGACGGAAGTAGCGCCGCCGAATTGGCTTCCGGGCTTGCGAAAACAGGTCGAACAGGTCCATTGTAAAGACTTAGAGTCGGCCCACGTGCCCCCGCCCCGCAGGGCAAGGAACCCATGAAGATCACCTGCCAGGCCTGCCAGTCGAAGTACACGATCGCGGACGACAAGATTCAGGGCAAGGTCGCTAAAATTCGATGCCGCAAATGCGGCGCCACGGTGCTCGTCGACGCGAGCACGGGAGCACCTTCGAACGGCTCGGCGCCACCTCCGGGCGCAGCACCCGGCGCGTGGCTCGTCAACGTGGCCGAAGGGGACGAGCGTTCGATGCTGCTGACCGAGCTGGTCGACGCCTACAACTCCGGCGTCATCACCGCCGAAACGTATTTGTGGAAAGAGGGCATGGCCGATTGGCAGGCGCTCTCCGAAATCCCTGAGGTTGTCGCAGCGCTGAACCAAGGGGGAGGCGCAAGCGCCGCCGTACCGTTCGAACGATCGAGTCCGCGGGCGACCGCGCCAGCGCCGGGAGCAGCGAGTGGCGCCGCCCGGCGCGACATCCCACGCGGCGGCGACATGTTTGCGCGCGGAGAGGTGGACGAAGAAGAAGTGGCGACGAGTGTGCCGTCCCACGTGCTCGCGCAAGGAAGCCAATCGCGCGGTGGCGCTCCAGCGCAAGCCGTGGCACAGACGTCGGGCGGCATGATGGGAACGCGTGACGAGCAGTCGGTCCTTTTTTCTCTCAATGCGCTGACCGGTGGAGCCAAGCCCTCGGCGGCTCCGTCGAGCCCCGTGGCGGGCAGTGCCCGCGGCGAGGACTCGGGACTCATCGATCTGAATGCGCTCGCTCGCGCGCAGCAATCGCGGACGGCCGACGAAGCTTCGACGCAGCTCGCCGCGCCTTCGCCGTTCATGTTTCCGTCGGTGCTCGGAACGGTCGAAGCTGCGCCGACGCAATCACAGACCAAGTCCTCCATGCCCTTTTTCATCGGGGGTGGCATCGTGGTCGCCGGTCTCGCCATCGCGGTCGCCATCTTCGCCGGGGGAAAGAAAGAAGAAGTGCCCCCCATGCCGGCGGAAGCCGCGTTGTCGGCCGCACCCCTTCCGACGGCCGAGGCGCCGACGGCGGTCGCGCCCGCCGAAACAGCTGCTCCCGCGGATTCTGCGCCGGCCAAGGTCGTGAAGAAGGCGGTCGGCGGTGGAGCGCGTCCGGCCAGCAAAGCGGCCGCACCGATGACACCTGCGGTGGCTACGCCGGCGACGCCGCTGCCTCCGCCCAAGCCAAAAAGCCCGTGCGGCTGCGCGCCGAGCGATCTGCAGTGTCAGATCCGATGCTCGGCCACGGGACACTGAGGCAGCGCCGTACTACGCTCGGGTCCCATGGCTGATCCGATCGACGAAGCAACCTTCGACGACCTGGCGGATGGTGCGTTGCGCTGCCTGGACACGGCGCTCAACGACGTCGACGGCATCGAGGCCGATCTCGAGAGCGGAATCCTCACCATCGAGTTTCCCGACGGCGAGCGGTTCGTGATCAATAGCCACCGAGCGGCGCGTCAGATCTGGATGGCTGCGCGCGCGAGCGCGTGGCACTTCGACGTGGATGCCAAGGTGAATCGCTGGACGGCGACGAAGACGGGCGACGAGCTTTGGGAGTGCATTCAGCGCGAGATCGGGAAAAAGCTCGAGCGTCCTCTTGTCCTCTCCCGGCGGTGACGCAGGCGTGCCGTGCGTTCGTGCCCGCGGTCTCGGGCACATCTTCGCCGACGGGACAGTGGCGCTCGAAAGCATCGACCTCGACGTCGAGCAGGGGTCATTCGTGGCGCTGCTCGGCCCTTCGGGCTGCGGAAAATCGACGCTCCTGCGCCTCATCTCCGGGCTCGAAACGGTTACCCGAGGGACCCTCGCCGTCGAATGTGCGCATCGAGAGCCGGGCAAGAGCGCTCCCTCGGGCATCGGCTTCGTGTTTCAGGACGCTCACCTTTTGCCGTGGCGAACGGTGCTCGACAACGTGGCTCTGCCGCTCCAGCTGCGCGGCGTTGCGCGCAAGGAGGCCGAACCCCGGGCGCGCGAATGCATTGCTGACGTCGAGCTCGGCGATTCGATCGGGCGCTTTCCCGACGAGCTGTCCGGCGGGATGCGAATGCGCGTGTCGATTGCGCGCGCGCTGGTCACCGACCCGCCCCTGCTCTTGCTCGACGAGCCATTTGCGGCGCTGGACGAGCTCACGCGGCAAAGGCTCGACGAGCGGCTGCGCCATCTGTGGAAACGCCGCAAGACGACGGTTCTCTTCGTAACGCACTCGCTCTCCGAGGCGGTATTTCTGGCCCAGCGCGCGATCGTCATGTCGCGCAGGCCGGGCCGCGTCGTGCTCGACCGCCCCATCGACCTTCCCTTCGATCGCAGCGGAGCCATCCGCACTGACGTGGCATTCGCTCGCCAGACCGAAGTCCTCTATGAAGCGCTCGAACGTCATGGCTCGCTCGAAAACGCGCCTTCATAGTCAGGTCGTCCCCCCTCTCGCCACGTTCGTGCTCATCGTGGTGGCGTGGGAGATCGCCGTGCGCGCGCTCGACGTCCCTCGCTTCTTGGTGCCGCCCCCATCGGCCGTCCTGTCGGCGCTCATGACTGACCTCGCGATGTTGGCGGGTTCGACGGCAACGACGGCGCGCGGCGCGCTGTTCGGTTTCTTGCTCAGCGCGGTCGTGGGGACGGGCGCGGGGCTCGTCCTTTCGGTATCCAAGACATTGGAGCGTGCTCTTTATCCCTACGCGCTGTTCCTACAGACGGTTCCTATCGTCGCCATCGCTCCGCTATTGGTATTGTGGTTCGGGCCCGGTTTGCGCGCGGTTGCGGTTTCCGCATTCATCGTCTCCGTCTTTCCGGTGATTGCCAACACGCTGTCGGGATTGCGGAGCGTCGACCCGCGGCTGAAGGACCTGTTCCGCCTTTACGGGGCGAGCCGTTTCGACACCCTCGTCAAGCTCGACCTACCGTTCGCGTTGCCCAGCATTGCCACCGGGCTGCGGGTCGCGTCGGGGTTGGCCGTGATTGGCGCCATCGTCGGCGAGTTCGTGGCCGGCTTCGCCGAGGGAAGCGCGGGGCTCGGCATCACCGTTCTCGCCGCCTACCGACAGCTGCGCACCGATTTGCTTTTTGCGGCGGTGATGCTGGCATCGCTCCTCGGTCTGGCTCTGTTTGCGCTCGTCAACGTGGCTTCGGGCGTGGTTCTGCGACGATTCCGCGCGCACACCTGACGCTCGTGCGGCGCACCGACTTTGCCGCGACGGGGATGACGCCAACGCGCAAATAAGATCCACGTGATGATAGATGGAAGGGATGAGAAGCGCGGCGCGGGCTGTCGTCATCGGTGTCTTGCTGGTTGCGTCGCTGGGCGGCTGTTCCAAGGGCCAGCCGGGGGGCAGCGCGGGCGGTGAAAGCGCGGCGGGAACGAAGCTCAAACTGGTTCTCAATTGGGTGCCAGAGCCCGAATTTGGCGGCTTCTATGCGGCGCGGGACGGGGGAGCTTACCGGCGGCAAGGTTTCGAGGTCGAGGTGATCGGCGGCGGCGCCGGCGTCCCGGTGGTGCAGATGGTGGCCACCGGCCGCGTGCACTTCGGCACGATCGGGGCGGACGAGCTTCTCACCGCGCGCGCCCACGGCGCCGACGTGGTTGCCGTCTTCGCGACGTTTCAGACCTCACCGCAGGCCATCATGGTGCATGCCTCTCGCAACCTGACGAGCCTCGCGGAGGTGTTCCGATCGGGAACGCTCGCCATCGAGCCGGGTATGGCCTACGCCGCTTACCTCAAGCAAAAGTTCCGGTGGGAAAACGTGCAGGTCGTTCCGTACGACGGTGGCGTGGCGCGCTTTCTCGCCGATCCCAGTTTCGCGCAGCAGTGCTACGTTACGTCCGAACCGATCGCCGCCAAGAAACAGGGCGGCGACCCGCAAGTCTTTCTCGTGGCGGACGCCGGTTACAACCCCTACACGACCGTGGTCGTCACGCGCAGGGAGCTGGTCGAGCAAAAGCCGGAGATGGTCGCGGCTTTCGTGGCGGCGACCGCGGAGGGCTGGAAAAATTACCTTACCGACCCGCGGCCAACCAATCAGGTACTCGCGCGGCTGAACCCGTCGATGGACGCGGCCACCCTCGAAGCGGCCGTCGAAGCGGAGAAGCCGCTCATTGCGACCGAGCAGACCAAACAGCTCGGCCTCGGATCGATGTCGGCCGAGCGCTGGGCTACCCTGGCGCGCCAACTCGAGGAGCTCAAGCTCATCGACCGAGCGCCTCCCACGACGGATCTGTTCGTCCCTGTCGCCGCCCGACGCCCGTGATCGCCGAAGCATATTCTCGGCCGTGCGCGCTAGCCGAACACTTGCTCGAGGAGTTCAGCGACGAGCCATTCTCCGGCCAAGACGAGCGCCGCCCAAAACGCCCCGAGGAGCAGAGCCGTAGGCTTTCGGCGCGTTACCCAAAAGTGCGCGGGCAGAGAGAGTGGTCCAAAAAAATAGACGGCGCACGCGAAGCTCGGTCGATTCCATGCCCGCGCGAGCTGGTTGGGTTCGAGACGGCGGCGATCATGGCGGACGATGGCATACGGAACGACGACGTTGAGAATCGAGAGCACGATGGTGAGGTAGAGCTCGAGCATTCAATGACGAGCGTCGCGGCCATCCGGTGCACGACCGAGGCGAAGCGGGTACACGATCGTGATCTCGCGATCGGTGGACGGCACCGCGGCGTGCAAGAACGCGCGGCGCGCGCATTCGGTCACCTCGGCGTCCGGAAAATGCGACTCGACCTCGCTCACTTCGTCCACGACGCCGGCCGTGACGCGTAGAGCGAGCGCCAGCCGCCCCCAGAGCCCTTCGTGTCGACCGAGGCCGGCGGCGTAACACTTCCGAACTTCCGAAAGACGCGTGCCCAGTTGTTCGGACATCGCCTTTCCCTCGGATGGCGCTCCGTTTTTTCCGTGCAGCGCGCTCTTGACGCTCACGGGTTCGTCGCCCGGCCAAAGGGAGATGTCGAGGGTGATCTGCGGTGCCCCCCTCGACGGGGCGGGCAGACCGAGCCCCATCGCCGACTTGACGACGCAGCTGACGACGGCCGGGTCGCTGAGCTCGGCCGTGAGTTGCTGAACGCCGCTGGGACGCCCATTGGCACCGATGGTGAGCCGGAGTTTGATGGTGCCATGCAGCTTCTGCGTACGGCGCAGCCCTTGTTCGTAGCAGATCCGAAAAGGCCAATAGCTTTTGAGGCGAGCTGCGCGTTGCATATCGGCCTCGCTCGCGTCACCCCGCACGTCGGTGACGTCGACCTTGACGCGCGGCGCGGCATGGGCCGGTTTGCCCTTGGCTCCATTCGTTGGTTCGGCGCTGAGGCCGCCGCGGTTCCACCTTGCGACGATCTCGTCGTCGAGACTTGCCTCGACGGCGGAGCCCTTGGGTCTCGCGCGGGCACCCGGGAAATAGATCGGCTCGTCGGTGACCGACGCCTCGGTCGCAGACGGGGGAGGGCTGTCCATGCCGTCTGCGCTCGGCACGGTGTTCTCTCGCTCGGACGAGCGAGGCGCGGCGATGGCCTCGGCATCCCCGGGTGTCACACCGCGTGCAGAGGCAGCTGAGGCTGCGAGGTTCGAGCTCGGTTCGCGCGCGGCCGCTTCCGCGTTTGACTTCGATGCGGCGCGAGGAGGGCGTTCCCCGGCGCACCCCGCGAACACGAGGCCACAAGCGAACACTCGGATCGACGTGTGCCGAAGACTTCGCATCGGAGCTTATGCGGGCGGCGGCGTGGGCGGTTCAGCGGGCGGCGCGCTCGGTCCGGTGTCGGGCCCGGCGCGGCCGAAGGTGTGCAACCCCGATATGAGCAGCGCGACGCCGACGACGCTGGCAAGCGAGCCGAACATCGCCTCGCCCGTTGCGGAGAGGGCGATGCCGACGACGAGGAGCGTCGCCCCCCCCAGCAGAAATCGCAGTGAAACGTTGGCATCGGCTTTCATCATGGGAGCTTTCGTAGCTTTGCTTGCGCCAAGAAGTCACGCACATCGCGCGCGAGCTTGCGCTCGGCGGCGATACCGCTGGCTTCGCGTCCCGTTCCCAAGAAATCGTCGTATTGGTAATCCTCCGCGAAGAGCACGAGGATCACGGCATCGAGGTCCGGTCCGACTCCTTGCACGACCGGCAAATCGCCCTCCGGCATGTGGGGCGGCAAATCCGCTTTGGCATCGAGCAGTGCCTCATCAGCGCTGGTCAAATAGGCGACGCCATAGCGGCGGCCCTCGGTTCCGACGTCGACGCGCAAGGAATGGCCGCTCGCGAGACGGATCGCGCGTCCATCCGCAGCCGCTGCGCCGGCGTCCTTGTACGCCTGCACCATGACGGCCACTGCACGGCGCTCGTCGAGAGGTTGCGTGGGGTTCGGTCGCTTTGGCTCGGGGGTTACGCAGCCGAGAAAGGTCAAGACGAGGATTGGCCACGCAGCCAAGAGCCGGCGCATCGTGCTTTCGAGACTATCGAAGCCGTTTTGGATTCGCTAGTCCGCTCCGTCGGTTCTTTGCTAGGCCCCGCCGCCTGGCGAAAACCATCGCCCGCGCTCGTGACGCGTCCAAGGGCGCGGGTGAGGTCGGGTAGGGGACGGGTCTCGGTCTTTTCGCCCCCGAGCGGGCATCGCGCTCCGACGATACGCACGTGGTGCTAAGGTCGACCCTCACCATGGCCAGGGCGAAGACGGGCAGCGATCACGGCTCGCGGAAGCGCTTGTTTGCCGTCGGCGTCTTACTTGGGACGAGTGCGGGATGCGCGCGCGCCACGATCCCCGATCCGCGCGATACCGTTCGCGCCTACGAAGTGGCCGCAGCCAAAGGGGACGCCCGCGCCATTCACGGAATGCTGAGCGAGCGTTCGCGCAAGTCGCTCGCTGTTTCCGACGTCGAGCGCATTCTCACCGACGAACGGGCCGAGCTGGCCACGCTGGCCAAGGCCATGCAGGACCCGAGTGCCGTCGTGCGCGCCAGCGCTCGCGTTCGCTATGCCGACGGCGAGGACGCCACGCTCGACGTCGAAGAAGGGGCGTTTCATATCAGCTCGGCCGACGCGTTGCCCGCCGGCGCGAGAACGCCGAACGAAGCGCTCGAGCAGCTACGCCGCGTGCTGGCGCGCCGTAGCTACGCGGGACTCATGCGCGTGCTCTCGCCCTCGACGCGCAGCGCGATCGAAAGCGATCTCCGCTCGCTGGTCGACGGGCTTGCGCATCCCGATGGGCTCGACGTGCAAGTTTCCGGTGACGTGGCGTCGGTTCAGATCCAAGGTGGTCATTTCGTGAAGCTGCGGCGCGACAGCGGCGTGTGGAAGGTGGAGGATTTCGATTGAGTCGGCGCTCGCGGCGGGATTTTTTGACCGACGCAGCCGTGCTCGGCCTCGGCGTGTTGGCGCTGCCCGCGCGTTCGGCGCGCGCGTTTGGCGAAGATGGCGCATTCAACCCGCGCCCGCTTTTGACCGGCCGATCGACGTTCGAAGGCATCCGCGCGAGCGCACCGGCCCGCTGGTCGCGCGAGCTCGTCAACCGCACCAGCGCTCCCGCGCGCCTCGCACCGACGCCGGTGCGCGCCGATGACGATGCGCTCTGGTCCGAGCCTTTCGCCTACCTGAGCGGCGACGACAAGCTCGCGCCCTTCACCGATTCCGAGATTGCTCACTTGCGGCGCTTCTTCGCCGAGGGCGGCGTACTCTTCGTCGACGACGCTGCGCCCGAGACCGGTGTTTTCGGCCGGGATGCCAAACGAGAGCTCGCGCGCGTCCTTCCCGACGCTGCGCCGATCGCGCTCGGTACGGAGCACGTCGTCTTTCGCACCTTCTATTTCATCCGGCGCCCCTTTGGTCGCGTAGAAGGGCAACCGAAGCTCGAAGCAATCGTGCGCGGCGGCAACGCGCAAGTCATCTTCAGCTCCCATGATCTCGGCGGTGCGTTGGCGCAATCACCGGGCGGTATGTGGTCGGTTCCGGTCGCGCCCGGGGGCGAGATCCAGCGCGAACGCGCGATCCGTCTCGCCGTGAACATCGCCATGTACGTCCTTTGCTCGAATTACAAAGACGATCAGGTCCACGCTCCCTTTTTGATGCGCAGACGTGCCGTCGACGTGCCGTGATGGTGCGCTCGTGGGCCCTCTCGGTCGACCTCTCTCGGTCTCTCGCGTATGCCGCCCTGGCACTCGCCCTGGCGAGCTTGCTGCTGCTCATCATCGAGCTGCGCCGTCGCCAGGGCGGCGGGGTGGTCGTCGCGGCGACTGGCCTTTTCGCGACGGCGCTGCTGGCGCTCGCGGTGCTCCGACCCGCGACGGTGATGTCGCGGGGGAGCCTCGTCGGTCCGCGGCTCATCGTGCTCGCCGATCGATCGCGCAGCCTCGATCTGCCCGGCGATGAAGGAACTCGTCGCGAAACGCTGACCCGCGCGCTGCAGCGCCTCAAAGCGGCCGCGGGACAGGCGCGGCTGCGCGTGCTCGGTTTTGGCGAGGGGCCGGCCGTTCCGTGGGATCCAGCGAGCACCACGGAGATCGCCCCTGCAGTTCATTCCGATCTCGGAGCCGCGCTCGCGTCTTTGGCCGCGCTGCCCGAGGAGCGACCCGCCTCGATCGTCGTTCTTTCCGACGGCCGTCTCGATCGTCCCTCCGAAGACCAAGCCGGCGCAGCCGTCAAAGATGCACTGCGCGGACTGCGCGTCCCCGTGCACACCGTGAGTCTTGCTCGCACGTCGGTGCCCGACGCCAGCATACGCGCCGTGCGGGCGGCGGGCGCCGCGGTGGCGCATCAGCCGTTGCCGCTCACGATCCAGATCGGTTGCGACGGAGGGCTCGCCTGCGAAGATCTGACCGTGAGCGCGCGCGAGCTCATCGATGGGGGTCCACCCGCGCTGCTCGCCTCGGGTATTGCCCACATGACGCAGGGCTCGGCGACTGTCGAGCTCACCATCACCCTCGATCGCGCCGGCTCGCGCATCGTCGAGGTGGCCATTCAGGCGCCGAGCGGCGACACCATCCCCGACAACGATCGGCGACTGCTCGCATTCGACGTCGCGCGCGATCGCGTCCGCGTGCTGCATGTGGCCGGCCGTCCCAGTTACGACGTCCGCGCGCTGCGGATGTGGCTCAAATCGGACGCCTCGGTCGACGTCGTCGCCTTCTTCATTTTGCGGACGCAGGGTGACGAGGTGAACGCGGGGGAAGACGACCTCGCGCTCATACCTTTTCCCGTTCACGAGCTCTTCAGCGAACACTTGCCAAGCTTCGACGCGGTGGTCCTGCAGGACTTCAATGCTCAGCCTTATGAGCTACTCCAACATTTGCCGGCGCTCGCTCGCTACGTCGAGCACGGCGGCGGCCTCATCATGGTCGGTGGCCCCGATGCGTTCACGGGAGGACACTATGCAGGCACGCGCCTGGCCGATGTCCTGCCCGTCGCTCTCGAATCGTCCGGGACCTCGGCGGCTTTCGATCTTGCCCCTTTCAAGCCCAACTACACGGAGGTGGCGCGCAGCGCGCCGGCGCTTCGTCCGCTCCGCAGTTTCAACGGCGATGCGCTCCCCGAGATGGCCGGTGCGAACCGGGTCGGCGAGGCGCGTCCGGGATCGTCGGTCCTCTGGACCCACCCCAAACTGCGGACTGCGTCCGGAGCACCTATGCCGCTTCTCGCGCTCGGCGAAAAGGGTGATGGTCGCGCCATCGCTCTCGCGATCGACGGCACTTATCGGCTTGCGTACAGCGCGCTCGGTTCCGAGACGGCCGGTCGCGCACACGCCGCGCTGTGGGATGGTCTTCTCGGCTGGCTCATGCGCGACCCGCGCTACGAGCCGGCGCAGATCGAGCTGGAGCACGGCTGCTTGGCGGGCGTTCCTCTCTCGCTCAAGGTTCGACCGCTGCCGGGCAGTGAGGGCGCTTTGAACATCGAGGTCGCGCACCTCGAGGGGCGGCAAGTCGTCGTGCGCCAGCAGCCCAAGTCCGTGAAGGCGGGCGAACCGGTCACCGTCGACGTGGGAAAGCTCGAGCCCGGCGGGTACAGCGCTCGCGTGTGGGTCGGGACGGGTCCCTCGACGCGCAAAGACTTCGCCTGTGAGCGCGGCGGCGACGAGTGGGCCGACTCGCGCCCCGACGAGGCGCGCTTGCGCGACATTGCTCGCGCAACCGGCGGAGAGTTCCTGCACGCCGCGGAGGCGGGCCGCGTTCCGCTCCCTCCGGCAACCGAAGTCGCGGTCGAGCGACGCGTGCAACCCCTTTTGCCGTCGTGGACGTGGAGCAT
>Ga0193706_1000312_pt1 | contig 29999 bp, 27 predicted proteins | sample U3c1metaG_FD_160130 | JGI IMG/M metagenome (GOLD analysis project Ga0193706, IMG submission 160130) | Soil microbial communities from a riparian zone of the East river system, Colorado, United States - U3c1 | ecosystem: Environmental > Terrestrial > Soil > Riparian zone | place: USA: East River... | reverse complement strand
GCCCAGGAGCGTCGTCGCCGGCGTAGCGGCCTGGATCCCGTCGAAAAGATTGTGCAGGAGCACCAGCGCCGCGCCGAACAGCGCGACGAGCCACAGCGGCGCGAACACCAGGCCGGCGAGCACGACCATCGACCAGCCGAGGGCCCAGATCACCTGCAAGAAGGCGAGCGGCTCGAAATCCAACCCGAACATCAACGGGTGCAGGATGAAGAGTTCCAGGCCGACGAGGAACAGGCCGCGCGTCAGCAGGAATCGCGAAAGGGCTTGCGGCGCGAGCCCGCGACGGAGCTGCAGCCGCGCCGAGACGCCCGCGAGGAACACGAAAGTCGGGGCGCACAGATGCGTCACCCAGCGCGTCAAATACAGCGCCGGAGTGGTCGTCGCTGCGTCGAGCGGGTCGTGGTCGAACCCGCCTTGGTGGATGAAGTCGCGCGCGTGGTCGAGCAGCATCAGGATCATCACCAACCCGCGCAGCCAGTCGATCGACTCGATGCGCGAGCTGGCGGACGGAGGATCCTGGCTCGGCATGCCACGCTCCTTGTACCTCAGGGAACGCGCAGCGTCATGTCCTGCAAGCCTCGGGGCGCGCGCGCTGGGCACAGGGGCGGACGCGATCTGCGTGCGCAGCTAGGATGAATCACGCCCCGGCGGCCGCGTAGCGCCAGTCACGTCGCGGATCGAGCCGACCCAGCGAAAGAAACCAATGACCAGTCAGATCTCGGAAGGCCGCAAGACGCTGTATTACTTCGGGCTCGCGCTGATGATCATCGGCGGGATCCTGTTTTTCTCGAACTTCGTGATCATGGCGCTGAACTTCGGAGACTTCTCCGATATGAAGGACAGTGCCCAGAACTTTTTGTTGCGCGCGGTCGGCGGGATGGGACTGCTCATCGTCGGAGGATTCCTGCGCTCGATCGGATCGCGCGGACTCGCCGGCAGCGGCGTCCTCCTGAACCCTGATTAGGCGAGGGACGAGCTCGAGCCCTACAGCCGCATGGCCGGCGGCATGGTGAAAGACGCGCTCGACGCTGCCGACGTGAAACTCGGGACGGCGCCGCAGCGAGTCACGATGCTCAAGTGCCGAGCCTGCGGCAAATTGAACGAAGAGGACGCGAAGTTCAGCCAGCAATGCGGGAAGCCGATGTGAAGGTTCGCGCACGCGCGCCGCCCGAATTCGGCGAATCGAGCAAGAGTTCAAACGCTCAGTTCGCCCCGAGAGCCTTCTCCATCAACTGAACGAACCGCGCCTTGTCGGTTTCCCCGTCCTGCATGTCGACAACCTTGCCGTTCGCGTCGATCGCCAGCGTCACGGGCACGCCGCCAGGCAGATTCAAGTGCTCGTTGATCGTCTCGTAATTCGGCGCCTCGTAGATCACGATCGGAACTCCGATCCCGCGCTCCTTCGCGAATGCGCGCACGTCGGCGAGCGCCTTTTCGCGCTTTGCGCCCGGCACCATGATGTCGTACGACACGAGCACGACGCGGCCGCCCTTGGCTTCGTATTCGCGCGCGACCTCCATCAAGTGTGGAAGCTCGGCGACGCAGGGGGCGCACCACAGCGCCCAGAAGTTGAGCAAGACGCCGTGCCCGCGTTGTTGCGCGAGCACGGCGTCGATTCCTTCCAGGCCGGCGATCGTGACCGACGGCTCGACTTTCACCACCGCGGCCTGTTCCTCGACCTCCGCCTCACAGGCCAGGAGCACTGAGCAGGCGAGGAGCGCGGCGATGAAGCGTCGCAACGGAGGTCCTACGGCTTGGCGGCGCGCTTGATGCCGCAACCGTAAGGCTTCGATTCCTTGGTCGCGACTTCCTTGCCCGCGAGCACGGCGTCGACCGCGTCGCGCACGTACTGTTGCGTCTTCTCGCCGGTCTCGGTCATGCCATCGCTGTCGAGGCCGCCCATGTAGCGCAGAACGCCCTTCTGGTCGATCACGTAGCAGTGCGGCGTGTGCTGAGCGCCGAACAGGTCAGCGATCTTGTTGCCGCGGTCGATGTACACCGGGAAGTTCATCTTCTTCTCGGTGAGGTGCTTGCGGATTTCCTTGTAGTTTTCCTCGGGCTTGGCGTCCTTCGCCGGCTCCGGACCGTACTCGGTCGAGTTCGCGTCGATCGCGAGGCACACGACGTCCTTGCCCTTGTAGCGTTCCGCCAGCGCGACCGTCTTCGGGTCGGCGAGCTTCTCGAAGGGGCAGTCCTTCGACCAGAAGTGGACGAAGACGACCTTGCCGCGCAATTCCTTGAAGGTGATCTCCTTGCCGTCGAGATCCTTCAGCGCGAGCTTCTCGTCGACCACCGAGCCGATCTTGTAAGGCTCGGTCTTCGCGGGTGCGGGCGCGGGAGCCGGTTTGTTGTCGGGCTTCTTTTCCTGAGCGATCAACGGCAAAGCGCCGAGCGCACAGAGAGCGAGAATCGAGACCAGTGCTTTCATGAGTATCTCCTTCGTGGAATGGGCGGTATCGCCAGGCGAGATGCTAAGGCAATCGGGGGTCCGTGCCAGACGTCGATCTCATCTCCCAGGTTCAGTTTGAGTTCATCGCCCGCAATGGGACGCGATAAAGCCATTCATGGACGCGCGGACATGATTTCGTAGGGACAAGCAGGGATGAATTCATTTCCGGGTCGATGGCCAACGGCTGCATTTCGCGTGCGGACGGAATCACGCGGTGCGGGGCGGCGCAAACTCTGCGCGCTCTTTCAGTGCTCACGCACGAGCTGCACCACGTGCTCGATCACTACGCCCGTCTCGAGGCGAACCATTTCGTCGGGAACGGGCAGGTAACCGGGGATCTGCGGCAACTTCAGCGTGTAGAGACCTGGCTGCAGTCTGGAGAGCGTCACCACGCCGCCGCCGATGGAGCGCGTCTCCCGCGAGTTCTTCTGCCCTTCCGCCGCCACCAGTTTGATCTTCTCGTCGAGCTCCCAAGGAATCACGGTCGTGCCATCGCGGAGGATCGGCTTCGAGCCACATTGTCGACGCCTGGTTCCGACACGGCCGACAACACGCACCGTGATCACTTCTTCTGCTCGCGCGCGCCCGCGTCGAGCCAGCTCGGCAGCCGCGGTCGGCGGATGGTCTGCCACACCGCTTCGTAGAAGTTGGTCGCGCCGCGCAGATCGGGCTCCGCGCCGACGAAGAAGGGCGGTGTGTTTCCGCGCGTCGCCGGGAAACCGAAGAACGGCCGCATCACGAAAGCTGCCTGCCCGCCGACGCCCAGCGAGAGGACCAGCCACAGACCGACCAGGAGCTTCGCGGGCGCGGGCGCGAGGCCGTACTGGGTGAACAAGGCGCGCGTCTGGCGCAGCAGCGCGAGCGAGCCGGCGACGGCGACGATGGCCACGTTGAACGCCAGGAACGAATCGTAGGAACCGAGCATTCCGTCGTCGGTCGCGCGCGAGGTCCAGGCCAGGAAGGCCACGGCGGGCGAGAGGCTCGCCAGGAGCACGGACATGTCGTGGAACAACCGTCCGGTCGCGCGCTGCACGGCCAGGAAGGAGAGCATCGGGGCGAAGGCTCGCGCCACGATCCAGTAGGCGAGGGCGCACACGACGCCGGTGATCACGATCAACAGCGGAAACTTGACCAGATTGCGCGTGGCGTACAGCTCGCTGTGGGCCGAGCCCAGCGCGAATCCGTACAGCGCCGAGCAGGTCAGCGTGGTCAGCGCGCCGCGGATCATCCGCCGAGGTGCAGGACGGTTCCCATGCGCCACAGGACGTGCAGGAACACCGCGTGCCATACCAGGAGCACCATCGCGAACAGATTCGAAGGCGCCGCATTGCGCGCAGCGAGCCAGGTGCGCCACAGCTGCACGACGCCGGCGAGCACCGAAAGGGCGAGCAGCACGTTGGAGATCGATCGCCAGGGAACCTGCGTGTCGCCTTCGCTCATCGTGGCGCGCAGGAAGGCCACGATGGGCGCGAAGCCGAAACTGAACAGCGCGGCCACCGCGGGGATGGTGAAGCCGAGGACCAGGATCTGCTCCAGTCGCATGCGTTGACCGAGGTAGCTCGAGAACACGAACAGCGACGGCAGGCAGATCACGGTCGATCCCAGCGTCAGCGCGACCACTTTCCACCAGCCGGCGAGCGACAGCACGCAGCCGTAGGGAATCGCGAAAAGGAGACTGGTGACCAGCAGGATGAACGCGATGCGACTCAGGGCGACGCCGGCCACGACGCTCGCGCCGACGCGGTCCGCCTCGGCTAGGGTGAGGTCGATCGCGCGCAGCGGATTCGTCAGGGCGCTGTCGACGAACTCCGGATCGAGCGGCAGCGCGGGCCTGCGCGGAGCACGCGCGATCGCCAGGGGAACGTCCGGCCCGGCCGGGGAGTTCGAAAGCGGTTGCTCGGCGGGAGTGCTCATACCTCAAGCCTACTACTTTGCCTGGCAAAGCCGGCGACGAGGAATGGGGACGCCGGCGAAGCCCCTACAGGCCTATTGGCAGTCGCGGCGAGGGTTTCCCAGCAAACCGCGCCCAGGGAGGCGGGTGCGAGTGACTGACGCCGTCAAGCAAGGCTCGCGCGCTCGGATTCGAGCATGCGGGTCAAAGCAACCGCCTCGGCCATTGTCGCGACCAGATCGCGCTCGCCGCGCGCGATCATCGCAAGCAAGTGGCGGATCTCGCCGTCGTAGCCTGAGTGCTGCGGCAACTCGACGGCCTCGCTGGTTCCATTGCGAGAGAGCACCAGCCGCGGCGCGCGGTTGAAATCGAACTCCGCGGTCGCGTGCTCGAAGACCACGATGTAGCGCATGCGGAATGCGAATCCGCTGGTGTGGTCCCAGCCGCCCTCCGCGACCACGTGAGGCGGTCCGTCCTGGAACCTGTACAACGTCGTGATGTGATCGAGCGAGCCGCTCGACGAGACGCTGGTCGGCTCGCCGAAGCACCAGCGCACGAAGTCCGCGTCGTGGATGTGCAGGTCGAAGAGCGCGCCGCCGGATTGGCGCGGGTCCTGGTAGAAGCTCGGATTCCACGCGGGTCGCGTGCCCAGGCGCGAGAACACCGCGCTGCGCACGGGGCCGAAGGTGGCGCGCCGGATGTGCTCGCGAAGCCAGTCCCAGCCTGGCCAGAAGCGCATGCACATCGCGGGCATGCACAGGCGCTCCGAGCGGCTCGCGGCGTCCGCCAGTCGTTTCACTTCCGCGCTGGCGAGGCCGACCGGTTTTTCGACCAGGACGTGCTTGCCCGCGGCGAGCGCGGCCAGGGCGAGCTCGACGTGGCTCGTGGTCGGCGTGCAGATGCTGACCAGCTCGACTTCCGGGTCGTCGATCACGGCGCGCGGATCCTCGCTGGCGCGCACGTTGCGCGGATCGAAGAGCAGCTCACGCTTCGCGCCCGTGTCGAAATTCCCGCCCTCGGCCGCGCGGCCGGCGCGGCGCTCGGGATCCGCGTCGGAAACGGCGACGAGGCGATTGGACAGACCCATCGCGTTCGCACCCTGGAAGGCGGCCAGGTGCGTGCGGCCCATGAATCCCAGGCCGATGATGCCGATGCCGGTCGGGCGGCGCGTCATGCGTGGAGCTCCAGGAGCTCGCGCGCCGCGCGCATGTCGGCGACGCGTTGCGAGCCTGCTTCGCGCTCGATCATCCAGTCGACGCGGATGTCCTGCTCGCGCACCACTGCGAAGAACGCGGTCCAGTCGACCTGCCCCTCGCCGACGCGAACTTCTTCGCCCCAGGTGCCGGCAACTTTCGTTGCGCGCGCATCCTTGACGTGGATCTGCAGCACGCGGCTCGCGAGCTCGCGCAAGGCGCTCACGGGATAGCCCATCGCGTAGAGGATCATGTTGGCCGGATCGAAATTGATTCCCGCCGTGTCCCGGCCGAGGTCCGCGAGAACTTCGAGCAGGGTTGCCGCGCTTTCCTGGCCGGTCTCGAAACCGACGCGCACGCCCTGCTCGGAAAAAATGTCGGCGAGCTCGCGCAGGCGGGAGAGCAACACTTCGCGTTCCGCGCCGCGCCGATCGTGGGGCAGGAAACCGGCGTGGAACGTGACCAGGTCGATGCCGAAGCGGCGCGCTAGCTTCGCATTGCCCTCGGCCGCGACGCGATTCTTGTCCCAGGTCGAGCGCGGGCGGACACCGCCGGTGTTGCGGATCGACTCGAGCGTCGAATAGTCCTCGCCCTCCATGCTCATCATGCCGGAGCGCACTTCGATGCCGCTCTCAGCGAGCGAGCGCAGCGTCTGGGCTTCGGACCAGGCGCCGGTTCGCAGCGGATCGAGGTGCAACTGCACGCAATCGACGCCGATTTCGCCGAGCAGCCGTGCGAGCTCCGCGGGATCGCGGGCTTGCAGCGACCACGAGCACGCGCTGGCGCGATCGCTTGGCCTCTTGCTTCATCGCTTGCGCGAGGACGGCGGCGACTTCGCGCGCGGGCCCTTGAGAGCCTTCTCGAGCTCCTGCTGGCTGATCGGTCCCGCGGCGACGACGCAGCAGGCGTCGGGATGGAGGTGAGCGCGCGCAACGCGCCGCAGATCCTCGAGCGTGACGTTCTCGAACTGGCGCGGAAGGCTGACGAGGTTGTCCTCGGGCAGGTTGTGGCGCTCGGCGCTGATCAGGTAGCCCGCGCGGCGGCTCGCGCGTTGGAAGGAGAGCACGAAAGAGCCCACGAGGTAGTCCTGCGCGACGCGCAGCTCGTCGGCACCGACCAGCTCTTCCTGCACGCGGCGGATTTCGGCGCGAAAACCCTCGAGCGCGGTCGCGACGTGCCTGGGAGAGGTGCCGATGTAGGCCGAGAAAGTTCCCGGGAGGATTCCCGCGGAGGCGTGGATCGCGGCGTTGACCGTGTAGGCGAGCCCCAGCTCGTCGCGCAGCTTCTTGGAGATGCGGTTGGTGAAACCCGGGCCGGTTCCGAGCACGTGGTCGAGCACCACGAGCGTCGCGTAGTCGGGATCGTTGCGTCGGATCCCGAGGTGGCCGAGGTGCACGTGGACCTGGGCACGTTCGGCGGGGAATGTTTTTGCGCGCGTGCCGAGCGGCGGGAAAACCGGCGGGGTCGTCACGAGATCGACTCCGCTCTTCCAGCGCGCGAGGCGCCGCTCGAGCAGGGCGCGCACGCGCTCGGGCTCGACGTCGCCGCACACGGCGAGCACCGCGCGCGAGGCGACCCAGGCTTCGCGGTGGAAGGCGACGAGGTCCGCGCGCGTGAGCCTGCCCAGCGAGGCGATCGTCCCGGCGCTCGGACGGCCCAGCCAGTGCGTGCCGTAGACCAGCTTGCGGAAGAGGTGCTCGCCCTGGACTCGCGGATCGTCGCGCTCGACCAGCAGGCGATCGAGCACGCGCTGGCGCTGGCGCTCGAATTGGCGTTGGGGATAGCTGGGCTCGACGAGCAGCTCCGAGAGCAGCTCGAGCAGCAGGTTCGTGTCGCGGCCGGCGATGTTCGCGCTGACGCTGCTCGCGCCGCCGGCGATGCTGCCGCCGGCGGTTTCCAGGAGCTCGGCGATCTCCTCGTCGGTCTTCGAACGTGTTCCCTGGTCGAGCAGGGCGCCGGTCAGGAAAGCCGTGCCTTCCTTGCCGCGCGGATCGAGGGCTTCCGAGCCGCGCAGGTGCACCTGCACCGCGGTCACCGGCGCGCCCGGCCGCGGAGAGACGAGCAGCACGGCTCCGCAGCTCAAGCGAAAGCGGACGATCGGCACGTGCAGGCGCGGAACTTCTTCCTGCGCGCTCGGCGCGCTCGACTCGAGCTGGCGCGAGCTCACGAGCGGCGCGCCTTCGATTTTTTCAGACTCGAGCGCTGGCTGTCGTCGAGACGCTTCAGTCGCGACGGCGATTTCTTGGGCAGGCACCAGCCGACCACGCGCGATTCACGGCCCAGCATCCGCTGCGCGCATTCCTGGATCTGCGCCGGGGTCACGAGCTTGACGCGCTCGATCGATTCGAAGGCCAGGGTCCAGTGCGCGTCGACCGCGTACTCCCCCACCATCTCCGCCAGGTCCGAGACGGTTTCCTCGTCGTAGGCTTCGCTGGCTTCGAGCATCGCGATCACGCGCGCGAGCTCCTTGGCCGTGACGCGCTGCTGCGCCAGGCGCGCGAGCTCTTCGTCGATCGCCTTCTCCAAGGCCTCTGGCGTCGCCGCGGCCGAGCATTCCGCGAAAATCCAGAACAGTCCGCCTTCGACGCGCGCATCGTTGGAGACGTTGATGCTGGTCGCGAGACCTTCGTCGACCACGAGTCGTTTGTGCAAGCGCGAAAGGCGGCCACCGCTGAGCAGGGCGCTGATCACGTCGAGCACGTCGTCATCCGAGGTCCCCACGGAAGTGCCGGGCCAGGCCATACACAGGCGCTTGCCCTGGTCGTCCCAGGCGAGCTTGAGCCTTCGCTCGCCGGTGAACGCGACGATCTTGGGTCTGAAGTAGTCGACTTCCGCGTAAGCCGCGCCTTGACCGATCGGACCGAAGTGCCTGCGCGCCACTTCGAGCGCGCGCTCGGGCGTGACGTCGCCGGAGATCACCAGCGTCGCGTTGGCGGGATGGTAGAAGCGGCGGTGGTAGTCGCGCATCTCCTCGACCGTGAGACGGCCGAGCGAATCGGTGTAGCCGATGATCGGACGGCGATAGGGATGGCGCTCGAACGCGACGGCCTGCACGGCCTCGGTCAAGGCGCGCCAGGGGTCGTCGTCGCCCATCGACAGCTCCTCGAGGACCACCGCGCGCTCGGCGTCGAACTCCGTTCCGTCGAGCAGCAGGCTCTGCATGCGATCCGCTTCGATCTCGACCGCCTTCTCCCAGCGATCGGAGGCGAGCTCGAACCAGTAGGCGGTGTGGTCGTAACCGGTGAAGGCGTTGTTGCTGCCGCCGAGCTCGGTGGTGCAGCGATCGACCTCGCCCTTGGCGAAGCGGCCGGAGCCCTTGAACATCATGTGCTCGAGGAAGTGCGAGACGCCGGCTTCGTGCTCGCGCTCGTTGCGCGAGCCGACGCGGTACCAGAGCATCACCGCGACCACCGGATCGCCGTGGCGCTCGATCACCATCACGCGCATTCCGTTGTCGAGCGAATGCTCCTCGATCCGAGCGCCGGCGCGCAGGGCGACGCGCGTCGCGGGACCAAGGCGCTGCGTGTTCTTCGGTCGCATGGGATTTTCCCGGGGTGTGCTTCGAGTCGGGCGGCTCATCGCCTCCCGCCGCGACCAGCTCTCGTCGAGCGTCCACCGCCGACGGGCGCGGCCTTGGAGCGGTCTCCGCGGCCCGTTGCCTTCGGACGGTAAACGCGGCCGGTCGATTTGGGGCGATCGCCGCGGCTCGTCGATTGAGCGCGATCGGGGCGGCCAGATGATTTCGGAGCGTAGCCGCGGCCGCTGGATTCCGGCCTCGAGCTGCGCCCGCCCGTCTTCGGCCGGATCGTGCGACCGACACCCGCCGGACGATCGCGCTGAGCCTTGAAGTTCGAGCGCGGTGCGCGCTCCTCCCGCGCAGGCGCCTCGCCGCTTCCGCGCTCGGATTCCTTGCGCGCGGCCGCGGGATCGAAGCGCGGCTTGCGCGACGCGCTCTTGATCCGGAAATCCTTGGGCTCGTGCCATTCGCGGCGCGTGCCGCCGAAGCGCGAGCTGGTTTCGCGGTGCGCGCCCGGGGACCGCTCGCGGCCGTGCGATTCGCGGCGCGGGCGCTCCTCGTCGTCATCCGCGCTGGGCTTGGGGATGAAGCTCCCGGCCGCCGCGCGCTCGAACAATTCCTCGGCGCGCTCGCGGTTCTGCGCGATGTGCAGGAGGTCGGCGACTTCTTCCGGCGTCAGCGGCCGCCACTCGCCGTCCTTCAAGCGCCGATCCGAGAGGGCGCCGATGCGCACGCGGTGCAGGCGCAGGACCTTGTATCCCATGGCCGCGAACACGCGGCGGATCTCGCGGTTCTTGCCCTCGCGGATCGTGATCGTCAGCACGCTCGCCTCGTTGGAAAGGCGCTCGACGTGGATCGCGGCGCGGCTGGTCTTGCCTTCGGACAGCCGCACGCCCTCGGTGATCTTGGCCAGGGCCGCGTCGTCGATGCGACCGCGCACCTTGACCAGGTAGGTCTTCGGCACGGAGTGTCGCGGGTGCGAGATCTGGTTGGTGAAGTCGCCGTCGTTGGTCAGGATCAGGAGCCCGCTCGAATCCTCGTCGAGGCGGCCGACCGAGAAGATCCGGCCCTTGTTGCGGTCGGTGATCAGGTCGATCGCGCGCGGTCGCTGCTCGCGCGGCTCGTTGGTGCACACGACGCGGCGCGGCTTGTTGAGCAGGTAGTAGCGCTTGCGAACCTCGAGCGGCTTCAGGACCACGCCGTTGACGTCGACGACCGACCGCTCCGGATCGATCTTCATTCCCAGTTGCACCGCGGGCTCGCCGTCGACCGTGACTTTTCCGGCGACGATCAATTCGTCGCAGCGCCGCCTGGAGGCCACCCCGAGCTCGGCCATGAACTTGTTGAGGCGCACCAGGTGGTCCTGCGGCTGATCCGACTCTGGCTCACCCTCTTCGCTGCGCTCGTTCACGGTCCGGTTCTTCGGCATGTTCATCCTTGTTGTGGGCGAACAGGATACGCGAGCCGCCTGCGCGATGCCACCTCGGCGAAAGCGCGATCAGCGCCCATTCAGCGGCATTTTCCCATCTGCGAAGATCCTTTTCGGCGCGTCCCGCTTCGCCCAGGAATCGTGACGAGCACTGGCAAGGCCGCGGCGCGGGCCCAAGATGCAGACCTTATTGCCTGGGCCATCCGCCAACCCCGAACGACAAACTCTTGCGAGCTCGAAGAATCTTGGTCGTGACCATCGTGACGATCGTTTTGGCGTGGACCGCGCTCTGCGTGCTCGCCTGGGTGTACCAGGACCGGCTGATCTTCTATCCGGGCCCGCCGCCAGCTTCGACGCCGCAATCGGTCGGCCTCGAGTTCGAGACGGTGTCGATGTCGGCCGCGGACGGCGTGCAGCTGCATGGTTGGTGGATTCCAGCCAGCAATGCAACTCGCGCCGTGCTCGTCTGCCATGGCAATGCGGGCTCCGTTGAAGGACGGCTCGATCTCGCGGCACTTTTCCACGCCTGGGGCTGGTCGACGTTGCTGTTCGACTATCGGGGGTACGGCTCGAGCGCGGGACATCCAAGTGTCGCTGGCGTTGCTCTCGACGCGGACGCTGCCTACGACTGGCTCGCGGCGCGCGCGCCCGGACTTCCGATCATTGCCTGGGGTGAATCGCTGGGCGGCGGTGTGGCGGCGGGCTTGTCGCTGCGCCGGACGGTCGCGGCTCTCGTGCTCGAGAGCACCTTCTCCTCGCTCGCGGCCGTGGGGCGTGGGGCGTATCCGTTCCTGCCCGTCGCGACGATCTTGAAGCGCGACCTCGACACCCGCGCGGCGGTCAGCCAGACGACGGCTCCGGTGTTCATTCTGCACGGCAAGCAGGATGCGACCGTGCCCTTCGCCCACTCGAAGCTGCTCATCGAGGCTGCGCGCGGTCGCAAGGAGCATTGCGAATTCCAGGGCGGACACAACGGCCGCGGCTGGGCCGGCGACCCTGCGGCGGTCGAGAAACTGCGCCGCTTCCTCGCGCAGTGACGTCTAACCGCTGATCAAGCGGCGAGCCTCGGCGCGCGCCGTTTCGTGGGCCGCGCCGCCGGCGATCATGTCGGCGACTTCCTGCACGCGCGCCTCGCCGCTCAATTCCTCGACGCGCGTCTGGGTGCGGCCTCCCTGGACGGACTTTGACACGCGCAGATGCCTTTCGGCGAGGGCGGCGATCGCGGGCAGGTGCGTGACGCACAGGACCTGGTTCTTCGTCGCGATGCGGCGCAGGTGAGCGCCGACAGCGGGGCCGAGGCGGCCGCCGACTCCGGAATCGATTTCGTCGAACACCAGCGAGTGGTCCTGGTCCGCGCCGCTGAGCACGGAGCGCAGCGCGAGCATGATGCGCGCCGTCTCGCCGCCGGATGCGACATTGCGCAGGCGCGCCAGTCCCTCGCCGGGATTGGCCGCGAGCAGGAATTCGATGCGGTCCATGCCGCGCTCGCCGAAGCGCGCGCGATCGTCCTCGAAGGATGCGAGGGCCTTGAGGCCGTGGTCGACCTCCCCGTTCGCCGGCTGCGATTCGTCGAGGGCGACGAGCTCGGCGCCTTCCGCGGCGTCGTCGTCGGAGACGCGCTGACCCAGGCGCAGATCGAACTCGGCGCGCTCGAGGCCGAGCTCCTTCAAGTTCTTCTGGACCGCGCGCTTCAATTTCGTCGCGAGGGCCTTGCGGGCTCGCCTCAATTGGCCGCCGTGCTCGAGCAATCTCGCGCGCGCCGCGACGACCTCGGGCGAGAGATCGTGGAGCGAACGTTCTTCGCTCTCCAGGCGCTCGAGCTCCAGGCGCAGCTCCGCGGCATGGGCGAGCAGCCCGCTGGCATCCGTGCGGTACTTGCGCTCCAGGCGTTCGAGCGTCGAAAGCCGCTCTTCGACGGCTTCGAGACGCGCCGGATCGCGCTCGACGCGCTGCGCGACGGTGCGCAGGGCGCGGCTCGATTCCTCGACGTGCACGATCGCCTGCTCCAGCTCGTCGCGAGGCGCGGCGAGGGCGCCGACGTCGCGCGCTCGCGCTTCGAGCAGTCGATGTGCGCGCTGCAGTCGCGCGAGCACGGCCGCGTCGGAATCGCACAGCTCGTCGACCAGGCCGCCGAGGGCTTCGCGCAGGCCATCCGCATGGCGCAGGAGATCGCGCTCGAGCACGAGCTCCATGTGCTCCTTCGCGTCGATGCCGGCAGCCTCGATCTCCGCGCACTGGAAACGCGCCACGTCCAGGCGATCGCGGCGCTGACTTTCCTCGGCGCGCAGACGCGCGAGCCGCTCGGCCAGCTCGATCCACTGCTCGCGCGCGTCGCGGTAGGCTCTCAACTGCGCTTCGAGGCCGCCGAAAGTGTCGACGAGGCGCAGTTGCTCGGCGGGCTCGAGCAGTCGCTGGTGGTCGTTCTGTCCATGGACTTCGATCAGGCGCGCCGCGAGCTCGCGCAGCACGCGCAGCGTGACCGGCCGGTGGTTGACGTAGGCGCGGCTCTTGCCGTCGTCGGCGATGCTGCGCCCGATCACCAGCTCGCGCTCGGATTCCTCGTCTTCCCAATCGTCGAGGACCTCGGGCAGATGCTTGGCGAGCCAGTGTTTCGCGCGCTCGTCCGTCTCGGCCAGGATGAAGCGGCCCTCGACCGACAGCTGGCGCGAGCCCGCGCGCACCAGGCCGGCGCGCGGCCGCTGGCCGAGCAGCAGCTCGAGCGCACCGACGAGCAGGCTCTTTCCCGCTCCGGTTTCGCCGGTGATGACGTTGAGACCGCGACCGAAGGAGAGCGAACACTCCTCGATCAGAGCCATCTTGCGGATCGTGAGTTCGACGAGCATCGCGGAGCCCGAGTCTCGCCCCGCCGCGGCCATGCCGCAACCCTGAGGAAACTACCCTTCCTTATGACTGCTCGAAGCCCCCGTGACCGGGCTCCAGACGCGATTTTTTTTCGCCGGCGGCTCGATCGGAGGCGGTGAGTGCTCCAGGCTCTCGCTGCGCAGACGTTCCAGCTCGACTCGCGCGCGCTCGGGAAGGTCGCTGGCCAGGGCGCGCTCGAAGGACTGCGCCGCCAGGTCGAAGTGCTCGGAAGCCATCAATTCGACGCCGCGAGACGCGTGGATCATCGAGCCGGTCGTGAATTGTGGGCGCAAGGGCGTCATCGCGGTGAGCTCGATCCAGGGCCGTCCGACCAGCAGCTGGCGCACGATTCCCGTGACCTCGAAGCGCGCGTAGCGTTGCGCGGCGGCGGCGATCGGCTCGAGATCGCTCCCGCGGCGCACGAAGACCATCGCGGCGGGACCGTCGTAGTCCTCCTGCTGCCAGAGATTCTGCTCGTCGGCCCAGACGATCACGGCGGCGAAGTCCTCCGTGCCGAAGCGCGTCAGGTAGGGATTCCATTGCTTCGGCTGGCTCTCGACCTGGATCGTGAAGCGCAGCTCGCTGCCGATGTAATCCGTCGAGTGGGCGACGACTTCGGCGAGGTTTGCCCTCGCGCCCGCGATCGGCCCGTCGCGCCCCGTGCGATGCCCATCGCTGATCGCCATGCCGGTCAGGATGGCGGCCAGGACGAGGGGCAGGGAGCGGCTGAGGGTCTTGATCATGGCTAGGGAGCTCCCGTTCGCTCTGTCTTCGACAAGCAGCGGCGGGGGCTGAAGTCGGGCAGCGGAGAGCAGCGCGAAGGGTCCCAGGCGTGGTATAGGGCCCGAATGACGGCCCGGAATCTCGCCCAGCGACGCCTCGAGCCCGAGGCGATGGACGATCCGGCTGTCGACCCGCTGTTGCACCGCGACGCGCTGGAAAAGCTCGGCCAGTTCAATTTCCTCGCGGGCTGCGCCGGCACAGTGGGCGCCGAGCTCGCGCGCCTGGGCTCGCGAGGAACGGCGTTGCGCGTCCTCGATCTGGCGACCGGCGGCGGGGACCTGCCGCGGCGACTGATGCGGCGCGCGGCGAGAGAAGGCTTGCCGTGGACCGTCGACGGAGCGGATGTTTCGAGCAACGCCGTGCTGCACGCGCGCGAGGCCTCGGCGGGATTGCCGGCGCAGCAGCGGCCGTCTTTCTTCGAGCTGAACGTGCTGCTCGATCCGATGCCCGTCGGTTACGACGTGCTGACCTGCTCCTTGTTCCTGCACCATTTGTCCGAGTCCGACGCGATCGCCTTGCTGGCCAAGATGCGCGCGGCCGCGAAGCGCGCGATCATCGTGCAGGATCTCGTGCGCTCCCCCGCGGCACTGCGCCTGGCCTGGCTCGCGACGCGGCTTTGCTCGCGCAATCCATTGATTCTCGAGGACGGTCCCGCGAGTGTCGCGGCGGCGTTCACGATCGATGAAGTGCGCGAGCTCGCGAAGCACGCGGACTTGGACAAGGCGCGCGTGCATCGGCGCTGGCCGTATCGCTGGGTGCTCACGGCGCAGTGACGCGCTGGTCGTAATCGAGCCAGGCTCGACCACGACAAGCCATCGGCCAAGCGCGGAACGCGCTTGGCCGATGGGTGTCGTGGTCGAGCCTGGCTCGGTTACGACGGACGTCCGCTACTCCGGCCCGTCCGCTGCGAAGAGACGAATTACTTGCGACGCTTGTAGTCGATCTTCATCGCCTCGACTTCCTTCCCGTCCGGGCCGGTCGTGAACATTCGGAAGGTCATCGAGTCGTTGTCCTTCATCTCGGTGACACTGCGCTGTTTGACCATCTTGCCGGTTTCGGGATCTTTACACTCGCCCGTCCTGGTCGTGGTGGCTCCGCTCGCATCGCCGGTGCCTTCGAACTTGTGCAGCTCGGTGCTCATCGAATCGACCCAGATCGACACGTACTTGTTCTCGGCCGTGTCGAAGCCGTCGATGCCATGGCCGGTGAACTTCACACCGTCCATCTCGCCGCTGAAATCCGATTCGACCCAGGTGTCCCCGACCGCCTTGTACTCAGCCTTGCCGGTCGATGTCGCCGCCGGCTTGCCCGGCATGGTGCAGGTGACGGTCGCGTCCCAGTTACCCACCATTTTCTTGAGCTGCGTGTGCTGCGGAGCAAGCTTGGGCGCTGCCGCGTTCACCGCCTTGCCCTGCTCGGCCTTCGCGGGCTTGTCCTGAGAAAACCCCACGGCGACGGCCGAGACGAGAGCGATTGTGCAAAGTGCAGAACTGGGGAGAGCGAATTTGTTGAGGTTCATGGTGGTCCTTTTCCTTCTGGACGGTTTCTGGGCGCAGAACTGAACTGCGAGGGGGGCTGGAAGCAACTTCCATTCCCCGAAGCTCGCTGCCGTGCCGGCACGGCAATGCGCGCGACGCGGCGTCACCCACGCTCACTCGTCCAGGCCCAAGGTCCTTTCCAATGACGGATCCGACGATCAGGCGATCAGCTCGTGCAGCACGTTTCCTGACACATCCGTCAAGCGGAAATCGCGGCCCGAATAGCGATACGTAAGCTTCGTGTGATCGATGCCGAGCAGGTGCAGGATCGTCGCGTGCAGATCGTGCACATGCACCGGCTTTTCGGCGGCCTTGAAGCCAAATTCGTCGGTCGAGCCGTGGGCGATCCCACCTTTGATACCACCGCCGGCGAGCCAGATCGTGAAGCCGAAGGGATTGTGATCGCGGCCGTTCGCCGTGCTCCCGCCGTTGCTGCCGACTTCCATCACCGGCGTGCGGCCGAACTCCGAGCCGCAGACGATCAGGGTCTTCTCGAACAGCCCGCGCGACTTCAAGTCCTTGATCACGGCGGCGAAGGGCTTGTCCGAATCGCGCGCGGTGTCGCGGTGCATGAGGATGTCGCCGTGGTGATCCCAGGGATCGTGGTTGGCGTAGTAGACCTGCACCATGCGCACGCCGCGCTCGACCAGGCGCACCGCCAGCAGGCAACCGCGCGCCGTGCTGCCGCGACCGTAGAGCTCCAGGGTCGCTTTCGATTCCTTGCGGATGTCGAAGACGTCGAGCGCTTCGGTCTGCATGCGGTAGGCGATCTCCATCGAGTCGATGGCGGCGTCGAGGCCCGGATCGGACAGGGCTTCGCGCTTGCGGCGCGCGCGCTCGAGCTCCACGAGCAGGTCGATCTCGCGCCGCTGCTCTTCCAGTGAAAACTTGTCGTTGCGCAGGAACTTCACCAGCTTCTTCGGGTCGAATTCCTTGCCGATCAATTCGCCGGGAATCTGGTGCTCGACGCGGTCGGAGATGTACGTGCCCTGGTGCATCGCCGGCAGGAAGGCGTTGTTCCACAAAGGCGGCCCGCAGGTCGTCGGCACGTCGGGGCAGAGCACGACGAAGCCGGGGAGGTTCTTGTTGCTCGAGCCGAGCCCGTAGGTCAGCCACGAGCCCATCGCGGGCCGGCCGACCTGGGTGTGGCCGGTGTTCAGCATCAGGAGCGAGGGCTCGTGATTCGGGATGTCGGTGTGCATCGAATGCACGAAGCACATGTCGTCCGCGCACTCGCCGAGCAGCGGGAAGAGCTCGCTGATTTCCCTGCCGCACTGGCCGTACTTCTTGAACGTGAACGGCGAGCGCATCAGCATCCCGGTCTTGCGCTCGGTCGGGACTTCACCGCCCGGCAGCGGCTTGCCGTGGAACTTGTCGAGCATCGGCTTGGGGTCGAAGCTGTCGACCTGGGACAAGCCGCCGTTCATCATCAGGAAGATCACCGCGGTGGCCTTCGCGGGATGATCGAAGGGGCGCGGGTCCGCGGCGCCATCGGTGCTCGTTGCCGCGCGCGCGATCGACTCGTTGACCAGGCTCGCGAAGGCGAGCATGCCGAAGCCTCCGCCGATGCGGCGCAGAGCGTCGCGGCGCGTCAGTGGCTGGCGGAACGGTTGGTGAGGATGCATGGGAGCGGAGTCATTCAGCGCACGAAGAGGAATTCATGCGAGGAGAGCAGCACTTTCGCATATCTCCCGAGGATCGTGACGGGCAAGGGCTTCTGCGCGGGCTTGGCCGCCGGATCAGCGCCCTGCACGCCGGCCATCATTCCGGGCTGTGCGTCGGATTCCTTGTCGGGCGAATCCGCTTCGTCCTCGCCCATCTCGTCCGATTTCTTGTCCGGCTTCTCGGGTTTGGACTTCGGCTTGTCCTTGGCCTCGAGCTCTTCCTTCAGGCGCGCCGCCTTGCGCTCCTCGAATTCCTTCATCGGCTCCGCGGCGAGATAAGCGAGGCCCGCGCGCACTTCATCGTCGTCGGCCGCTCGCGCGAAAAGCAGGGAATAGAGCTTCTGGATCTTTGCCTTGTCGTCGGCTTCCGTCTCGACGCGCTTCGCCAGCAATTCGGCGCATTGCTGCATGAAATCGCTGTTCATCAGGAACAGGCGCTGCAGCGGAACGTGGGTCGTGAAGCGGCGCTCGCTGCTCGCATTCGGCGCGGGGAAATCGAACAAGGCCAGGAACTCGTCGGGCTTGTAGCGGCTGACCTGCCCGTAGATCGTGCGTCGCACCTTGTAGGGCGTCAGCTTTTCCGACGGACCGCCCATCTTCAGCTCGAGCGCGCCCGCGGCGAAGAGCGCCGAGTCGCGGATCTGCTCGGCCGTCAGGCGGCGATCGTTCGCGCGCCAGTACAAACGGTTGCCCGAGTCCTTGGCGAAATCGACTTCCGAATTGGCGTCGGAGAGCTGGTAGGTCGCGCTGAGCAGGATCGCGCGGTGCAGCTTCTTCAGCGACATCCCGCCCTCGACGAACAGCGAAGCGAGGTGCTCGAGCAGCTCCGGATTCATCGGCCGCTCGCCGCTTAGCCCAAAATCGCTCGGCGTGTCGACGATCCCCGTTCCGAAGTGGCCCTTCCAGATGCGGTTGGCGATCACGCGCATCGTGATCGGATGAGCGACGATCGCATCGGCGAGCTCGAGGCGCCCGCTGCCCTTGGTGAACCCGATCGGCTGGTCCGCGCACAACAGCGCGGGGAAGTGCGAAGGCACTTCGGCGCCGAGACGGAAGGGACTGCCGCGCTGATGGACCTTGATCGGAGTCGGAGCCGCGACGTCGATCACGCCGTGGACGTAGGGAAACTTCGGCGGCAGGTCCTTGCGCAGCTTCTTGATGTCCGCGCGCAGCTCCTCGAGGTAGCGGCGTCGATCGGCACCGAGCTGGCGCTCGAGCCCAAAGCCCGAAAAAGAAAAGACGCCCGGCTTGGCTGAATCGAAATCGCCTTGCGCGATGTCGACCTCGCTGTCGAGGTCGTGATCGAACATGTCGACCCACAGAGAGTTCTTCTCTCCGGGCAACCCCTTCAATTCCAGACCGCAGCCCGGGCAGAAATCGTCGTTGGTCAAGAACTCGTCGGGCAGGTTCGCCTTCTTTTTCTTCTTCGTCTCCGGCTGGGCCTTGGCGCGGATGACGTCGTTCTCTTCCTCGACTTCGATGTGCTCGAACATGATGTCGAGCAGCTGCTCCTGGAACTCGTCGGCGATTTTCGCGGCCTCGTCCTTCTTCCCGCGCGCGGCGATCATCGCCTGCCACTTCTCCAGATACTTGTAGTGCTTCGGCGGTTTGACCAGGAAGGCGAGCCAGCGGTCGAACAGCTCGTAATCGAGCTTCTCCTCCGACGCGACCAGCGCCTTGTCCTTCTTCGGCTCGCCGAGCACGCGCCACGCGGCTTTCATGTAGCGCGCCGATTGCAGAGCCAGCGTCTGCGCCAGCTGCCGGCTCTCGGTCTTCTGGAATTCCCGCAGCAGCTTCGCCTTGTTCTCGATGCGCTTGTCGGCCGTCTTGAACTCGTCGACGACCGACTGCGGCACTCGCGGATACTCGTGATAAGTCGTGTTCCTGAACACGCCGGCGAGCGCGTAGTAATCCTCGGTCGGCACCGCGTCGTACTTGTGGTCGTGACAGCGCGCGCAGGCGATCGTCAGGCCGAGGAAACCGCGCGACACTGCGTCGACGCGATCGTGGCGCTCGTCGGCGCGCGTGACCTCGACCGAGCCGTTGTCGTACAGCCAAGGGCCGAGCCCGAGGAAGCCAAGTCCCGGCAAGAGCGCGACGCGCGCTTTTTCGTCGTGCTGATCCGCGGCGAGCTGTGCCTTGACGAAGGTGTCGTAGGGCATGTCGTCGTTGAAAGCCTGAACGACCCAGTCGCGATAGAGATAAGCGTTCGGGTAGGGGTTGTAGCCGCGGCCCATGGGATCGAGGCTGCGGCAATCGTCCTCGCCGTAACGCGCGACATCGAGCCACCAGCGACCCCAGGCTTCGCCGTACTGCGGCGAGGCGAGCAGCCGATCGACGACCTTCGCGAAGGCGGCCGGCGATTCGTCGGCCACGAAGGCGGCGACTTCCTCGGGAGTCGGCGGCAAGCCGGTCAGATCCAGGCTCGCGCGGCGAATCAAGGCAACTCGCGTTGCGGGAGCCACCGGCGACAAGCCCTCGCGCTCCTGGCGCGCGAGCACGAAGCGGTCGATGTCGCTGATCGCCCAGCCGGCATTCTTGACACTCGGCGGCGCAGGCTTCGACAAGGGTTGCAGCGACCAGAACGAGCGCTGTTCAGCGAGTCGTTGCTTTGCCGCGCCGCTCGAAGCCGCCGGCTTCTCGTCCGGCCAGTACGCTCCGCTCTTCACCCACTCCTCGAGCGCCGCGATCTCGTCATCCGGCAGCTTCGAGCGCTTCTGCGGCATCTTCAGCTTAGGATGGCTGTGCCGAATGGCCTGGATCAAGAGACTGGCATCCGCATCGCCGATCATGATCGCGGCCCCCGAATCGCCGCCCTTCATCAAGGCCTCGCGCGAATCGAGCCGCAGTCCGCCATCCGCATCCTCGGCGTGGCACTCCTCGCAACGGTTGACCAGGATCGGGCGCACCTTCGTCTCGAAGAGCACCGCGAGCGGATCGGGCTTGGGATCCTGCGCGCTGAGCGCGAGACCGAGAAGGAACAGGGCCAATCCGCTCGTGGTGAGTAGATGCACGGAAGATCGAAGGACGGTGAACTTCTGAGCTACGGGATCAGCGCTGGGCAGGCATCGCGGGCGTCCGTAGTCTAGCGCCCATGCGAATCCCCGACCGGCTCGCCTTCCTCCTCGCTGCCGCAGGCCTCTCCTGCGTCTCCGCCCAGGCCCCCGAGCGCCCCAAGAAACCCGGAGTCACCACGCCCCACGTGCGCATCGCCATCGAAAAGCTCGTGCCCGACGCCGTGTTCGAGATCCCGGGAAATCCTGATTGGATCGCCATCGACGAGGACGTGTGGGTCTCCAACGCGCCCAAGGACAGCGTCGCGCGGCTCGATCCGAAGACCAACCTGGTCCAGGCGACGATCGCGGTCGGCAAGGAGCCGGGCTGCGGGCTCGCCGCGGGATTCGGAAGCCTGTGGGTGCCCAATTGCGGCGACTCGACGATGTCCCGCGTCGACCTGAAGAGCGGGCAAGTGACCGCGACGTTTCCGATGAAGTTCGCGGATTCCGAAGGCGGCATCGCGACGGGCGCGGGGAGCGTGTGGCTCGTGACCGACGAGCGCTCGACGCTGGTGCGTCTCGATCCTTCGAACAACAAGGTCGTCGCCGAGATTCGTGTGGCGCCGGGCTCCTTCGCCGTAGCGTTCGGCGAGAAGGCGGTGTTCGTCACGAGCACGAAGGAGAGCCTGGTGACGCGCATCGATCCGCTGACGAATCTGATCGTCGAGACGGTCAAGGTCGGGCCTTCGCCGCGTTTCCTCGCGGTCGGCGAGGGCTCGGTGTGGACGCTCAATCAAGGCGATGGCTCGATCTCGCGCGTCGATCTGAAGACCAACAAGGTCGTCGCGACGATCGAAGCGGGAATTCCTGGCGGCGGAGGCGAGATCGCGGTCGGCGAAGGCTCGGTGTGGGCCACGTCGTTCGGCTATCCGATCACGCGCATCGATCCGGCGAGCAACAAAGTCGTGCAGCAGTTCTTCGGACCCGGCGGAGATGCGATTCGCGTGGGGCTCGGATCCGTGTGGCTGTCGAATCTGCGCGCGGGGAACATGTGGCGCATCGATCCGCGCCGCATCGAGGCGACGCGGGCGGACTGACTCAGTTCTACTCGCATGAACTTCCGGGAGATTGCGGTCTTGTTTTCCGTCGCATTCCTAGTCGGCAATGAACGCTGAGGACCTCCCGCGAAAAGTCGGCGGACTTCCGGTGCTCGCGGCTTGCCCTTCCACGGACTACCTGCCTCTGAGCGGAATCGACGGGATGAGAGGGCCTGGCCGCGGCGACTTCAGAGCGTTTCATTGTTTGGCGGTGTGCGCAGAAGACGATGGAAGCGTCTTCGTCTTCTACTGCGCGGCTGATTGGCAGACGATTGCTGACGACTGGTATCCGACCTTGGAGGACGCGCTCCACAGCCTCGAGAAGCGACATCCCGGCATCGGCGCGACACTCGTCCGCGTTCCCGGCTGAGTCGAAGTCACGGAAGTCGCGAAGTTGTCAGCGTGTGATATGCGGACCTTCCTCGCGATCGACCTGTCACCGGCGGCGAAAGTGCTCGCCCATCAGATGCAGCAATCGCTGCGCGGCATTCGCGGTCTCAGGCTGACTCGCCCCGAGCAGTGTCACCTAACCCTGAAATTCCTGGGCGAAATCGATGAACCCCAGCGAGAGCGATTCAGCAAAGCCCTGAGCCTGATCCGCCAACCCACGTTCCAGCTCTCGCTGACGCACCTTGGCGTGTTCCCCAACGAGCGCCGGCCGCGCGTGATCTGGCTTGGCGTTTCCGACGAGCCCGCGCTCAGGACCTTGGCCTCAGCCGTAGACCTCGCGACGAATTCGATCACCGCCGACAAGCCCTTCGCGCCGCACATCACGCTCGCCCGCGTCGCGGAGCCTGGCGTGAGAATCGATCTCGGCCTGCTTACTCCAGGTATGACGAGTGTTCAGGATGGTGGTGGAATACCGGGACTGGTTCGGGTGACTGAATTCGTCTTGTATCAGTCAGTGCCCAGCGGCGCGGGGATGGAGCATCGGGTCGTGAGGAGGTTCGAGTTCGCCGTGGATTGAGTTCAGCGGACGATGGCCTCGATCGAATTCGAGCGGTGCACGGTGCCCACGCCGGGGTCGACGATGCGGGCCTGGAAGATCTGCAGCTGGCCCAGGGGGACGCCCAGGCGGAAGCTCCAGTTGACGTCGACGCTGCCCTGAAGGGGGACGGTCCCAAGCGGGATGTAGGTCTGGAGGACCGCCAGGTTTTCGACGAGCACGCCGGCGCTCGGCAGGACTTGCGGCGTCGTTCCGCAGTTGAGGGTCGCGCTCGTGCCTGGCTGCGCGCGCAACCGCAGTCTGATCGTGGCGCCAGGCGATGGCGTGCCGATCATCTCGAGGGTGGGCTCGATGGTGGGTTGCGTCGTGAGAAGGCCGCTGGAAAAGATGACTGGCGGCGTCGGCTGGTAGGTCATCTGCGACGTCCGTGCGTGAGCCCCGACCCAGAAGGAATCCGCTTCATACCCAGACCACCCCATACCACCGCGGGCCAGCCCGACCGGACCTCCGGTGAGGACCATCAGCGGGTGGACGTTCGAGCTCGCGAATACGCTAAGGCCCGGTCCGCCGTTGCCGCCATGCACGTATCCATCGCTCAGACCGCCCGGGCCCCCACGAGCTTGCGAGAGCGAAAAGTGCACGCGCCCGAACCCGGTTTGAGCCAGTCCGGCGGCACCGTCTTCGGCGGTGGGGCCGAAAATGAAACCGGGGGCGCCCTGTCCTCCTTGAATGATCGCCTGGACGATCTGAGCGCGCGCGTTGTACACGGAAACTCCAGCATCCCGCCTGACAACGATCGGCCCGCTGGTCACGTCGAGAATGCGAACGTCGGTGCTGTCGTACACCAGGATCGTCGTGTCTACGCGCTGCACCAGGACCGTGCCCTGACAATTCTTGACCTGTACTTCGTTCAGGTACGAGGTCACCGGCTCGACGTTCACGAGGGCCGCGATCTGTCCGACCGGCACGAGGCTCAAGATGATGTCGCCGTTGGTCATCACGCTGCCCTGTCCGAGAACGGTCACTCCTTTGCTGAGCGTGAAGGAGCTGTACGTTCCTGCGCGGACGATGATTACGTCTCCCGGTACTGCGATGGCGACCGCCGGCGGGATGTCGATGTAGTTCGTCCCTGGCCCATTCGCTTGATCGACGATCCACGTCGAGCAGAACGCAGGCGAGACCAGCAGGGCGAGTGCGAAGACGGTCGAGAACGTGGAACGCACGGAATGAACGATCTGCCTCTGCATGGCGAGGTCCTCCTTGGGCCTGGATCCAGGCTACTGCCGCAATGCCATCGGCGATACGACGCGCCCGCCGACGAGCACGGATTGCAGGTCGAGGGTGCGCGGGTGGAGCACGACCGCGTCGGCGCGCAGGCCGGGGGCGAAGGAGCCGAGCTCGCGTTCCATTCCCAGGGCGCGCGCGGGAGTCTCCGAAGCCATGGTCAGGGCTTCTTCCGCGCTGAGAATTCCCTGGCGCACGAGCTGCTGCACCATCTCGAGCTGAGAAAGGGCCGAGCCGGCGAGCTGTTTCTCGCTGGTCGGACTGGCGCGGAAATACCACGCACCGTCGTGTCGCTCGTGGTCGCGGCCGTGCCACTGGAACACGTCGCAGCCGTGACCCGCGCCTTTCAATGCATCGCTGACGAGGCACAGACCCTTCGGCCCGCGCGCGCTGAGCGCGAGGTGGATCGCGTCGGCGCCGACGTGCACGAGGTCGCCGATCAACTCGGCGTAGAGGGCTTCACTGGTCAGGGCAAAACCCGCCAAGCCGACTTCGCGGTGGTGGATGCCGGACATCGCATTGAACAAGTGCGTCGCTCCGACCGCGCCGGCGAGCGCGGCTCGGCGCGCGTCCTCGGCTGTCGCCGCGCTGTGGCCGAGCGAGACGCGGATGTCCATGCGCACGAGCTCGCTGATCAAGTCGGCAGAGCCGCGCAGCTCTGGCGCGAGAGTCACGGTGCGGATTCCGCGCCCGCCGCCGCTCGCGGGTCCGACGATCTCGCGCAAGCCCGCCACTGAGGGCTCGGCGAGCACCTCGCGCGGCAACGCTCCCGCGCGCAAGGGATTCACGAAGGGTCCTTCGAGGTGCAGCCCCACCACACGCGCCATCGGAGTCGACGTCGAAGCATTGCAGGTCTGCGCGTCGCTCCAGACTTTCTCCGCGATGGTTCCCAGCTCCCTCGGCGCCGCGGGGAAGAGCGTGGGTTGAAAAGCCGTCGTGCCTGCGCGCGCGAGCGCCGCGGCCATCTCCGCGAGTTCCCCCACCGGATCGTGGCCGCCGGATCCGTGGACGTGCAGATCGACGAAGCCGGGCGCGACCAGCGGGAGCTCGGTGGACGGCGAGGGATCGGAGTCGATCTCGATCGACGTGATCCGTTCGCCCGCGAAGCGCAGCACGCCGGGCACCGTCCGACCGCCGATCAGCAGGCGGCCTCGCAGCTCGCTCACGACAATTCCTTGCTCGGCCGGCCCAGGGTCAGATACCAGAGGGAGTTCGTGCCGTACACACGCTCGCGCGCGGCCAGGCTGCCGAATTCCGAGGAGAGGACGAGATTGCGCGGCGCGTGGAACACGATCGTGCCCTCGGGCTGGAGCCGCTCGCTCGCGAGCTGGAGCAGGGCGTCGACCACGCGCTTGCGGCCCGGGCCGGCGCGCAGCAGAGGGTAGGGAGGGTCGTAGAAAATCACGTCGAAGCGCTTGTCGCCCGGATCCCTCCAGGCCGCGGGCGAAAGGGCGTCGGCGGTCACGACGCGCACGCGCTCGCCGGCCCCGAGGCCCGCGACATTGGACTGGAGCAGCTTCACCACGCGCGGATCGAGCTCGACCATGCGCGCGAATGCGGCGCCGCGGCTCAAGGACTCCAGGCCGAGCGAGCCCGTGCCGGCGAAGAGGTCGAGCACCAGCGCGCCGTCGATGCGCTCGCCCAGGGTGGAGAACAGGGCTTCCCGCACCCGGTCGAGCATCGGGCGCGTCCCCTCGCCCGGCGGCGCCTTGATCAGCCGGCCGCCGTACTCCCCCGCGATGATGCGCATGTCGCGATGGTAGCGAGTCGGTACGATCCCACCATGCTGCGCCTGCACGTCAACGTCGACCACGTGGCCACGCTGAGGCAGGCTCGCCGCGGGGTCGAGCCCGATCCCGTCGCCTGGGCCCTGGCCGCGGAGCGCGCGGGAGCCGACGGGATCACGGTGCACCTGCGCAAGGATCGCCGCCACATCCAGGACAGCGACGTGCGCGAGCTGCGCAAGCGCGGTCGCACGATCCTGAATCTGGAGTGCAGCCTCGATCAGGAAATGGTCGGCCTCGCGCTCGAGAGCGGCGCGCGAGTGATCTGCCTCGTGCCCGAGCGTCGCGAGGAGCTCACCACCGAAGGCGGCTTGGACGTGGTTCTCGAGCGCGAGCGCATCGCGCAGGTCCTGCCGTTGTTCGCGGCGCGCGGCGCGCTGGTCAGCCTGTTCGTCGACCCCGAGACGCGCCAGCTCGAAGCGGCGGCGAAGCTGGGCGCGCCCTTCGTGGAGCTGCACACCGGTTCCTATGCCGGCGCGAGCGATACTGCACGCACCCGCGAGCTCGAGCGTCTGAGCAGCGCCGCCACGAGAGCGCGCGAGCTCGGCCTGCGCGTCAACGCGGGCCACGGCCTGAATCTCGCCAATACGCGCGACGTCGCGCTTATCGGAGGTCTCGAAGAACTCAACATCGGCTATTCGATCGTTGCCCGCGCGCTGTTCGTCGGCGTCGAAGCTGCGGTCCGCGAGATGTTGCACTGCATGGGGAGAAGCGAATGAAGTGTCCGTTCCAAGGCAGCCTGGTCGCATTGCCGACACCGTTCCGCCGCGACGAGGTCGATTTCGCCGCGCTGCACCACCTGATCGAGTGGCACGTGGAGAAGAAGAGCGACGGCATCGTCGTCGCCGGCACTTCCGGCGAGGCCGTGACGCTCAGCGACTACGAGCGGCGCAGCCTGCTGCACGCCACGGTCGAATACGCGCGCAAACGACTGCCGGTGATCGCCGGGATCGGCACCAACAACACGCGCCAGTCCGTGGACTTCGCGCGCTTCGCGGCCGACGCCCACGTCGACGGCCTGCTCGCAGTCGCGCCTTACTACAACAAGCCGACCCAGCCCGGCCTCGTCGCCCACTACTCCGCGATCGCGGAAGCGACCAGCCTGCCGCTGATCCTCTACAACGTCCCCGGCCGCACCTGCACGGACCTCAAGCCGGAGACCATCGCCGAATGCCGCAGCCGCTATCCGCACATCGTCGCGGTGAAGGAAGCCTCTGGCTCGATCGGACGCGCGCAGCAGATCAAGGAGTCGAGCGACATCGCCCTGATCGCGGGCGAGGACGCGCTGATCGCGGAATTCATGGGTCTCGGTGCCGTCGGCGTGATCGGCGTGGTCGCCAACATCGCGCCCTCGCAAGTCGCCGAGCTGTGCCGCGTGGCGCGCCCGGGCGGCAACGCGGTGCGCACGGCGGAGCTGGTCGACTGGCTGGCGCCGCTGATTCGCGATCTGTTCATCGAGACCAGCCCGACGCCGATGAAAACCGCGCTCGCCGCCATGAAGCTGTGCGGAGCGGAGGTGCGGTTGCCGCTGGTGGCGATGGAAGCGGCGAACCAGGAGCGGCTGATGTCGAGCCTGCACGAGGCCGGATTGCTGCGCCTCGAGAAGTCCCCCGCGCCGCGCGGCTAGGACATCAGCGCAGGAGCGCGTCGACGCAGATCCAGGAGCCTGCCCAGCGGGGAATCGAGCGGACGGCGTTGGTGCGCTGCCCTGCGAGCGACTTGCGAACGAGCATCGCGTTCCCGGAAGCGATGTAGAGCTCCCCATCCAACAGGTCGGAGTAATCGAGCAACACTTTGAGACCCCATCCCATGTTGGATCGGGAGGGCTCGGTGCCGGAGACTCGCGGAGTCATGGCGAGTTGCAGGGCCTCGGCATCGTCGGAGATTCGACCGCGAAGTTCTGGGTTTCGCTGGAGACTTGCGAGGAACCCGATGCCGCAGTCGGCGACGGAGAGTTGCATGCGCCGGGAGCTCGGCTCCAGATCGGCGAACGCGTAGCCGGTCTCGGGCGCGCCGGAGTGTTGAACGATGTTGGCGCCGAGCTCTTCGAGGACGAATCGCGTCATCCGCAAGGCACTCGGAGAGATCGTCGGGTCTTGAGCCTGGACCGCTTGGGCTATGCGCGTTGCTGCTGCTTGTGCCTCGTCCAGATCCTTGATCGCGTTCAGGATGATTCCACGGGTCCCCGTGTCAATTCCGTCGGTTCTGGCATTGCTCAATACGAAACCCGAGCCATCCATGTTGAAGCTAGCCGTGGAACGCAAGCCTCGCCCCAAGCGATAAGCAACCGACGAAGCCAGTAGGACAGCCGATGCGGCCGCCGTTCCTCTCCGGCTGGCAAGCTCGAGAGAGAGCGATTGCTCGTCTCGAATTCTCTGCCACATCTCGAACCAGCGAATGGCCGACTCCGGTACGGGGAGATCTGGGAACTGAACCTCGACCATTTGGCGAATGCTAGCGATGGGGCTCGGTCCGATCGGACCCGAGGCGACCGTCTGATGACCTTCGCCAGGATGCTGGATATTGACTCGCCGTGCACCCTTCAGGCGCGCACCTGTAGCCTGCCGTCTTGGCACTCCTCCGCTGCCTGATCGGCAGCAAGGGACCATTGTCGCGCCCAGGAAGGCCTATGGCAGCCCCAAATGACCGCCTCGTTCGGTCCATGGCTGGCACAAGCCTTGCGCTGCGCTCGCCATGCAAATGCAACACACCACGAAGGCCGGCGAGGCGATTCAGAACGCGCAGAAGCTGGCGGCCGAGTCGCACCATCCCGAGCTGACGCCGGCCCACCTCGCGGTCAGCCTGCTCCAGGCACCGGAAGGGGTGACCAACGGAGTTCTGGCGAAGCTCGCGGTCGATCCGCGGGTGCTCGCGGGTGAGCTGGTGCTCGCGCTCGACAAGCTTCCGCGCTCCGAGGGCAGCCAGCTCGCGCCTTCGCGCGCCTTCGTCGAGACGCTGAATACCTCGGCGGACATCGCCAAGAAGCTGGGCGACGAATACGTCTCGACCGAGCACCTGCTCCTGGCCCTGGCGCGGAAGGGCGGACCCGAGGTCGTCGGGCTGTTCAACGCCCGCAAGCTGACTCCGGAGCGCATCGAAGCGGCACTCGAGCAGGTGCGCGGCGACATGCGCGTGAACTCCCCCGATCCGGAAGCGACTTACGAGACGCTGAAGAAGTACGCGCGCGATCTGACGGCTGACGCCGCGGCGGGCAAGCTCGACCCCGTGATCGGCCGCGATTCCGAGATCCGGCGCACCATGCAAGTGCTCTCGCGCCGGCGCAAGAACAACCCGGTGCTGATCGGCGACCCCGGCGTGGGCAAGACCGCGATCGTCGAGGGCCTCGCGAACCGCATCGTCGCTGGCGACGTCCCCGAGGGCTTGAAGAAGAAGCGCGTGATGGCCCTCGACCTCGGCGCGCTGCTCGCGGGAGCGAAGTATCGCGGTGAATTCGAGGAGCGGCTGAAGGCCGTGCTCAAGGAAGTCACCGCCGCGCAGGGCGAGATCATCCTGTTCATCGATGAATTGCACACGCTGGTCGGCGCGGGCGGCGCGGAGGGCGCGATCGATGCGGCCAACCTGCTCAAGCCGGCCCTCGCGCGGGGCGATCTGCGCTGCATCGGCGCCACCACGCTCGACGAGTACCGCAAGTACGTCGAAAAGGACAAGGCGCTGGAGCGCCGCTTCATGACCGTGCTCGTCGGCGAGCCCTCGGTCGACGACACCATCGCGATCCTGCGCGGCTTGAAGGAGCGCTATGAAGTCCACTACGGCGTGCGCATCCTCGACACGGCGCTGGTCGCCGCAGCGCGGCTCGCGGACCGTCACATCAGCGACCGATTCATGCCCGACAAGGCGATCGACCTGATGGACGAAGCCGCGGCGCAGCTGCGCATGTCGATCGATTCGCTGCCGCCGGAGCTCGACGAATTGGAGCGCAAGATCCGCCAGCTCGAGATCGAGCGCAGCGCGATCGAGAAGGAGAAGACTTCCGAGAACACGGCGCGCTTGAAGAAGATCTCGCAGGAGCTCGCGGAGCTCAACGAGGAAAAGTCCGGGCTGCGCGCTCGCTGGCAGAGCGAGAAGGATCTGATCACGTCGATCCGCGCCGGCAAGACATTGATCGAGAGCCTGCGCTCGGAAGCCGAGCGCAAGGAACGCGAGGGCGATTACGCGCGCGTCGGTCAGATCCGCTATGGCGAGCTGCCCCAGGCCGAAACCGATGTGAACGCGGCTGTCGCGCGACTCGCGCAGGTGCAGAAGGACGGGGCTCTGCTGCCCGAGGAAGTCGGCGCGGAAATGATCGCCAAAGTCGTCAGCCGCTGGACCGGGATTCCCGCGACGCGGTTGCTCGAGACCGAGCGCGAGAAGCTCTTGCACATGGAAGACCGGCTGCGCGAGCGCGTCGTCGGCCAGGACCACGCGATCGAGATCATTTCGCAAGCCGTCCGCCGCGCGCGCGCCGGGCTTCAGGAGCATTCGCGGCCCCTCGCTTCCTTCTTGATGCTGGGACCCACGGGGGTCGGCAAGACGGAGACCGCCAAGGCCGTCGCGGAATTCCTGTTC
>Ga0193706_1000311_pt1 | contig 30025 bp, 29 predicted proteins | sample U3c1metaG_FD_160130 | JGI IMG/M metagenome (GOLD analysis project Ga0193706, IMG submission 160130) | Soil microbial communities from a riparian zone of the East river system, Colorado, United States - U3c1 | ecosystem: Environmental > Terrestrial > Soil > Riparian zone | place: USA: East River... | reverse complement strand
ATCCCCCAGGACTTCGAAGTGGTCCGCTACCACTCGCTGGCGATCACCGGCCAGGTTGGGTCCGAGGGCAATGAGACGGCCTGGGCCGACGACGGCGTGGTGATGGGGGTCGAACACACAAGCCGGCCGATGTGGGGGGTCCAGTTCCACCCCGAGTCGATCGCCACCGAGCACGGCCGCGCGATCGCCGAAAACTTCTACGCGATGGCCAGCCGCCACCGCGGCACCCGCCCGAGGGCCCAGCCCGCGCCAAACGCGAGCCGGCCGGCCGAGGGGGGCGGCCAGATGGCGGATGCCTCGACCTCGACCCCTGGCTCGGCGGGGTGGCGGCTGCGGTTGCGGGAGATCGAGGGGGAGGCGCCGACGGAGGCGTTGTTCGAACGGCTCTTCGGGGAGGCTGAGAACGCCTTCTGGCTCGACAGCGCCGATGCGCCGACGCGGCTGGCGCAGTGCTCCTACCTCGGCACCAGCGCCGGCGCCGACCGCTGCCTGCTCGAGTACGACGTCGCCGCAGGAGAGGTATCGGTGCGGCGTGGCGACACCGAGACGGTCGAGCACAAGTCGATCTTCGACCTGCTCGCCCGCGAGATGGACAGGCTTGCGATCGAGCCGCCGGCCGAGCTGGCGCGCGGCCTGGTCGGCGGCTACGTCGGCTACCTCGGCTACGAGTGCAAGGCCGACTGCGGCTCGCCAAACGTGCATCGCTCCGACATGCCAGACGCGGCGCTGATGCTGGCCAACCGGGTGGTCGCGGTCGACCACGTGCGCCGCCGCACCTATCTGCTCGCCGTCGGCCGCGAGGAGGACGCCGAGGCCGACAGCTGGCTCGACGTCGCCGCGCAGGTCGTGGCGGAAGCGCTTGCCGACCCGCCGGCGCCGGTGCCGACGCCCGACCCCGCGGACCCCGAGCCGCACGTCACCTTCCACAGCGGCCGCGGCCGCGAGCAGTACCTCGCCGACATCGCCCACAGTCAGGCCGAACTGGCGGCCGGCGAGTCCTACGAGGTTTGCCTCACCGACCAGTTCTCGACCACCGCCAGCCCCGACCCCTTCGTGCTCTACCGCCACCTGCGCCACAGCAACCCGGCCCCGTTCGCGGCCTATCTCAAGTTCGGCGACCGCGCCGTCGTCAGCTCCTCGCCGGAGCGTTTCCTCTCGGTCGGTCGCGACCGCCAAGTCGAGGCGCGACCGATCAAGGGGACGATCTCCCGCAGCGACGATCCGGTGCTCGACGCCGCCCGCCGCGAGGAGCTGGGCGAAGACGAAAAGACCAAGGCCGAGCACCTGATGATCGTCGACCTACTGCGCAACGACGTCGGCCGCGTCTGCGACGTCGACAGCGTCCGCGTGCCGGAACTGATGGTGATCGAGCCTTACGCGACCGTGCACCAGGTGGTCTCGACGATCGCCGGTGCGCTCGAGGCCGGGCGTACGCCGGTGGAGTGCGTCCACGCCTGCTTCCCGGGCGGCTCGATGACCGGCGCGCCGAAGCAGCGGACGATGGAGATCATCGACGGACTCGAGGCCGAGGCCCGCGGCGTCTACTCCGGCGCGATCGGCTACTTCGGCCTCGACGGCAGCACCGACCTCAGCATCGTCATCCGCACCATCGTGATGCGGCCGGGGCGGACCACGATCGGGGCCGGCGGGGCGATCGTGATGCAGTCCGACCCCGTCGACGAGTTCGACGAGATCCTGCTCAAGGCGCGGGCGCCGATGGCAGCGGTGGCGCGGGTCGCGACCGGCAGCGAGGACCCCGCCGCCTGGAGCGTCGAGCTGGAGCCAGCGGCGCGGGTCGCGGGGGCCGCGTGAGCGAGCCGACTTCGATCGAGCCCGGCGCGACGTCGCCGCCGGGCCCGGCGGCGGTGGGCTGGGCGATCCGCCCGGCGACCGCGGCCGACCGCGGCGCGGTGGCGGCCGCGGTCGAGCTGCTGCTGGCCGAGCTGGGCGGCAGGCGGCCGCCGCGGGCGGATCTGGAAGCCGAGATCCAGGCGGTGCTCGACGACCCCGCGGTCGGGGCGCTGATCGTCGCCGAGGCGGACGGGGGGATCGTCGGCGTGCTCAGCGCCAGCTGGCAGCGCGCCCTGCACGTGCCGGGGCGCTACGCGACGATCCAGGACCTCTGGGTGGACGAGGCCTGGCGCAGTCGCCAGGTCGGTGCCGGACTGGTCGATGCACTTGCGGCCCTGTGCGAGGAGCAGGGGGTGACGCGGATCGAGGTCGGGCTGCCGCGGGAGAGCTTCGCCGCGATCGGCGCCACCGAGGCCTTCTACCGTGGCAACGGCTTCGAGCACCTCGGCCCCCGCATGCGGCGGTTGCTGCCGTGAGCGAGCTGCTGATGGTCGAGCAGCGCCGCGGCAGCGACGACGCGGCGCACTGGATCCGCGAAGGGGGGCGGACGATCCCCGGCCAGGACAGCAACCGCCGCCTCGACGAGCTGCGCGCCGGCCTGGTCCGCCACGAAGGGGTCCAGGCGGTCGCTGCCGACGCTGCCGACGAGACCCTGGCGCGGACCCTGGAGGCGATGCACGAGGGCGGCTACCTCGAGGCCCTGCGCAGCGTCAACGGGGAGCCCGTCGTGATGCCGGACTTTGCCCCGCCGGGGCTGGAGCCCGACATCCCCGTCGACTCGGCGCTCGTCGCCGCCGCCCGCGAGGGCGTGCGCACGGCGATCACGGCGGCCGAGCGGCTCGCCGGCGGCGCCCGCTACACCTACGCGGTCTGCCGCCCGCCGGGCCACCACGCCGGCCCCGACTTCCTCGGCGGCTACTGCTACCTCAACAACGCCGCCGCCGCGGTGCGGACGCTCGTCGATGCCGGGCTGGGGCCGGTGGGGGTCCTCGACCTCGACCTCCACTACCCGAACGGGACGGCGGCCCTGATCGAGCGGATGGACGAAGCGACGCTGCACTCGCTGCACGCCTCCCCGGTCACCAACGTCGCCGCCGGAACGGTGCTGCCGCAGGCCGACGGCGAACGGGTCGTCGCCTTCGCCGCCAGCCCCGGGCCCGACGCCTACCTGCGCGAGGTGCAGGCCTCGGTCGAGGAGCTGGCCGCGAGCGCCGCCTCCCTGGTCGTCTCGCTCGGCTATGACACCGTCGCCGGCGACCCGCACGGCTGCTGGGACTTCTCGCCCCAGATCTTCACCGCGGTCGGCCGCCTGCTGGCCGGCTCGGGCCTGCCGGTCTGCGTGGTCCAGGAGGGCGGCTACTCGCTGCCGGTCCTGGCCGAGTGCAGCGAGGCCTTCGCCCGCGGCCTGTTGGAGGGAGAGGGATGAGCGGGCTGGAGCCGTTCCGCCGCCGCCTCGACCTGCTCGACGACGAGATCGCCCGCCTGCTCGGCGAGCGCTTCGACATCTGCCGCGAAGTGGCGCTCTACAAGAGCGCTCACGGGATCCCGATGATGCAGCCGGACCGGGTCGTCGAGGTCCGCGCCCGCTACCTCGCCCGCGGCGCCGAGGCGGGCCTGCCGGCGGAGTTCAGCGGTGACCTCTTCGACCTCCTGATCGCGGCAACCTGCAAGGAGGAGGACGAGCTGATGGAGGCCCGCGCGACGGCCGCTCCCGAACAGGAGGGCGCCCGGTGAGCGGCGCCAACGGCACGCCCGTGGCCGCCCGCGGCGCCGGGTTGCCGCCGGGCCCGCGACTGCCTCGGGCCATGCAGGCGGTCGGTTGGACCCAGCGCCCGCTGCCCTTCCTCGAGCGCTGCCAGCGGCGCTACGGCGACACCTTCACGCTGCGGATCCTCCACTGGGGCGACTGGGTGCTGCTCTGCGATCCCGACGACGTCAAAGCCGTCTTCACCGCCGGAGCCGCGGTCGGCGTCGACGTCGCCAACCCGCTGCTCGGCCCGATCCTCGGCTCGCGCTCGGTGATGCTGCTGGAAGAACCCGAACACATGACCCGCCGCAAGCTGATGCTGCCCGCCTTCCACGGCAGGAGCATCGAAGGCGACGCCGAGATGATGGCCGAGGTGGCGCGGCACGAAATCGGCCGCTGGCCGGTGGGGGAGCCGTTCGAGCTTTGGCCGCGCATGCAGGCGATTACCCAGGAGGTGGTGATGCGCGCCGTCTTCGGGCCGGGGGAAAGCGAGCGCCTGGGCAGGCTGCGCGAGCTGCTGCGGGGGTTGACCGTGTGGATGAACGACCCGCGCAACCTGGCCCTGCTGGCGACCTTCGGCCCGCGCTGGATCGTTCGCAGCCGCCGCTACCGGCAGGCGATGGCGCCGGTCGAGGAAGCGGTCCTGGAGGAGGTGCGCCGCCGCCGCGCCGAGGGGGCCGAGCGCGAGGACGTCGTCTCGATGCTGGTCGCCGCCCGCTACGAGGACGGCTCGCCGATGAGCGAGCAGGACCTGCGCGACGAACTCCTCACCCTGCTCACCGACGGCCCGACCTCGACCTCGCTGGCCTGGACCTTCGAGCGGCTGCTGCGCAACCCGGACAAGCTGGAGCGCGCCCGCGAGGACGCCCGCGACGGCGACGGCTCCTACCTCGACGCGGTGATCAAGGAGACCCTGCGGGTCCGGCCGCCGGTCCCGGTGGTGGTGCGCCAGCTGCTGGAGCCGATGCGCCTGGGCGGCTACGAGCTGCCCGCGGGAACCACGGTCGCCCCCTGCATCCACCTGATCCACCGCAACGAGGAGATCTACCCGCCGGCCAAGAGCTTCGTCCCCGAGCGCTTCCTCGGCCGCCAGCCCGGCACCTACACCTGGATCCCTTTCGGCGGCGGCACCCGGCGCTGCCTCGCCGCCAGCTATGCCGAAATGGAGATGAAGCGGGTCTTGCGCACGGTCTTCTCCGAGGTCGACCTGCAGCCGGTCGAGAACCGCTCGGAGCGGATGCGGAAAAGCGCGATCTCCTTCAGCCCCGACCGCAGTGGCTTGGTGATCGCGCAGCCGTGGTAGCCGGCTCCGACATCATCGTGGTCGGCGCCGGCGCCAAGGCGGCCGGGATCGCGACCAAGGTTCACGTCCTCAACAGCCTCGGCCTCGGCCCGATCGGCCTCACGATCGTCGAGGGGACCGAGCCGGCCGCCTCCTGGCTGGGCCGCAACGGCATGACCTCGGGGGAGGAGCCGCTGGCGGTCACGCCGATCAAGGACATCGGCTTCCCGTATCAGAGCCACTACGAGTTCGGCGAGGCCGGTGAGGCGATCGACGCCGCGACGATGGCCTTCTCCTGGCAGCAGTACATGATCGGCAGGCGCCGCTACGCGCGCTGGATCGACGCCGGCTCGCCCTCGGTGCGCCACCGCGACTACGGCGAATACCTGACCTGGGTGCTCTCGCGGGCGACCGAGGGGGTCAGTCACGTCAGCGGCCGGGTGACGACGGTCTCGCTCGAGCAGGGCGAAGGCCGCTGGCTGGTCGACGTCGAGGGAGAGGCGGGCGCTTCGCGGCACGCCGGCGGGGCACTGGTGCTGACCGGCCCCGGCACCCACCGCGCCTTCCCGCATGAGCCCAGCGTCGCGTCGCGGCTCTTCCACTGCGACAGCAGGCGCAGCGAGTTCGCGCTCCTGCCCGAGGACCGCGACTGCGACGTCGCCGTCGTCGGCGGCGGCGAGAGCGCGCTCAGCTGCGTGATGTTCCTGCGCGGCTTCCGGCCCCGCTCGCACTTCACCGTCTACACGCCGATGCTGCCGATGAGCCGCGGCGAGAGCTTCCTCGAGAACCGCGTCTTCTCCAACCCCGACGAGATCGAATGGGGATCGCTGGACCTACAGACGCGGCGGGACTTCGTCAAGCACTCAGACCGCGGCGTTTTCGACCCGCCGAGCCTGGCAGCGATCGCCTACGACGACCGCTGCCGCTTCGTCACCGGCCGGGTCACCGACGTCGGCGCGCCCGACCGCGGCGACGGGGTGCGGCTCGAGTACGAGTCGCCCGGGGGCATCGCCGCCGGCGAGCACGACTACGTCGTCAACTGCACCGGCTTCGACCTGCTGGCGCAGCTGCGCGACCTCTTCCCGCCGCCGGTGCGGGCGCAGGTGGAGAGCCAGGCGGGGCCGCTCTGGGACCGGCCGGCGGGGGTCGAGGTGCCGATCGGCCGCGCCCTCGAGCTGGTTGGGATGCAGCCGCGGCTGCACATACCGGGGCTGGGGGGGCTGAGCCAGGGGCCGGGGTTCGCGAATTTGGGCGCACTGGGGCTGCTCTCCAACCGGGTGCTGCAGCCGCTGCTCCGGGAAAAGGCGCCTACACAGGGATTTGGCGAAGGCGATGATTTGCAATATAAATCCTTATCGTTTGAGTAATCATGAGGCATTCCAATCGAATCGGGGGGATCTGACGTGAGTCTGGAGAAAGTTCCGAAGGCCGCCTGGGCCGTGGCGGGGATTGTCGTCCTGCTCGTTGCCGCGGGCCTGGTCCTACTGCTCTCGTCCTCCTCGTCCGGGGACGACCTCGAATTCACCGGCTCGGGCTATCCGGGCGTGGACCTGGCCAACACCCGCCAGGTGAGCGGCCCGATCGACGGCTCCAGCGTCGGCGACCTGGAAGTCGCCTGGTCGCTGCCGCTGACCGCGCAGAGCACCTACGGCAGCTACGCCTCGACCCCGATCGTCAGCAAGGGCGTGATCTACTCGCAGGATCTCAAATCCAACGTGCAGGCGATCTCTCTGGAGAGCGGCGAGGTCCAGTGGGAAAAGGCCTATGAGTCCGCGAGCCACGGGCCCAACGGCCTCGTCGTCGCCGACGGGCTCGTGTTCGGCGCCACCGCCACCGACGCCTTCGCCCTCGACCAGGAAACCGGCGAGGAGGCCTGGTCGACGCCGCTGACGCTCAGCGGGACCGAGAGCATCGACATGGCCCCCGGTTACCACGAGGGCCTGGTCTACGTCTCGACCGTGCCGGTGACCGCGACCCAGACCTACGGGCCGGGCGGGGTCGGTGTCCTCTGGGCGCTCGACGGCAAGACCGGCGAGAAAGTCTGGAACTTCGACACCGTCCCGAAGGGCCTTTGGGGCAACCCGGGGATCAACTCCGGCGGCGGCCTCTGGTACCCGCCGTCGTTCGACGGCAAGGGGTCCATGTACGTCGGCACCGGCAACCCCGGGCCGCTTCCCGGCACGCCGAAATACCCCTGGGGATCGAGCCGGCCGGGGCCCAACCTCTACGCCGACTCGATGGTCAAGCTCGACGAGAAGAGCGGCAAGATGGAGTGGCACTACCAGCAGACTCCCCACAACCTCTATGACTGGGACTTCCAGAATCCGCCAGTCCTGGTCAGCGCCGGTGGCAGGGAGCTGGCAATCGGCTCGGGCAAGTCAGGCGTGGTCGTCGCGATCGACGCCAAGTCCGGCAAGCCGGTCTGGAAACGACCGGTCGGCACCCACAACGGCCACGACGACGACCCCCTCTACGCGATGCGGGGCGAATACTCGAAGATCAAGACCGGCGAGGTCTTCCCCGGCACCCTCGGCGGGGTGATCGCGCCGCTGGCGGCCAACGACTCGACCCTGTTCGTGCCGGTGGTCAACCACTCGATGACCGTCGTCTCGCCCTCGGAAATCTCCGAATCGAGCGCGGCCACCGGCGAACTCGTCGCGCTCGACATCGCCAGCGGCAAGGTCGAGTGGAAGAAGCAGTTCCCCCAGCCCGCCTACGGGGCGCCGACCGTGGTCAACGACGTCGTCTTCGCGACCACTTTCGAGGGCCTGGTCTACGGCCTCGACGCGAAAAGCGGCGGGGAAGTGTGGCAAACCAGCTTGCCGGCCGGGATCAACGTCGGCGTCATGGTCAGCGGCGACACCCTTATCGCCCCGGCCGGTCTGCCGGTCGCCGAAGGCCAGGTGGCGGAAATGGTCGCCTACCGCCTCGGCGGCTAGGCGCTGGCGATGGGGATTCGGTCGCGAGTGGGCGGGTACCGTGCTTGGGGTGGCAGCCAAGCGCAGCGCCGGCATCCTCCTCTACCGCTTCGTCGCGGCTGCTCCCGAGCTGCTGCTGGTGCATCCCGGAGGGCCTTACTGGGCAAAGCGGGACCTCGGTGCCTGGACGATCCCGAAGGGCGAATACGAGGCTGAAGAGTCGGCCCGGGATTGCGCCCTGCGCGAGCTGGGGGAGGAGCTGGGCGCGGCCCCGGTGCTCGAGGTCGCGGCGCTGGTCGACCTCGGCGCCGTGCGGCAGAAATCCGGCAAGGTGGTCGAGGCCTGGGCCGCCGAGGCCGACTTCGACCCGGCCGACCTGAACAGCAACACCTTCGCGCTCGAGTGGCCGCCGCGCAGCGGCGTCGAGCGCGAGTTCCCCGAGGTCGACCGGGCCGAGTGGTTCTCCCCGGAGCGGGCGCGGGAGAAGATCCTGCCCGCCCAGGTGCCCCTGATCGACCGTCTGCTCGAGCGTCTCGGCTAGTCCGACAGCGGCCCCGGACGTATACTCGCCGGGCATGGAAAACGGCTCTACTCCGCCGTCTGCCGATACTGGCAAGCCTGACCAGAACGGCCACCTGCCGCTCTCCGCGCGGCTGATCGGCGTCGGCGTGCGGGGCGCCCGCACGGTCGGCAAAGCGACCGGGATCGATCGCGCCGTCGAAGTCGCGGCCGAGGAGGCGATCGTCGCCGCGGTCGAGAGCGAGGCGGTCGAGCGGGCGATGGCACGGGTCCTGCAGGGCCCGATCGTCGAGGAGGCGGTGCAGGGCGCGCTGGAGAGCGACGCCGTCAAGAAGGCGCTGCTGGAGGCGATGGACAGCGAGCTGGTCGACGAGGTCTGGCGGCGGCTGCTGGCCAGCGACCAGGCCCAGCAGCTGGTCGAGCGGATCGCCGAGGCACCCGAGGTGCGGGCCGCGATCAGCGCCCAGGGCGTCGGCCTGATCGAGGACGTCGGCCGCACCATCGGCAAGACGGCGCGCCGCCTGGACGACAGCTTCGAGCGCCTGCTGCGACGGGTTTTCTTCCGCCGGCGCCGGGCGGTCGCCAGCGACCACGCCGGCGCGGTCAGCCGCGCCCTGGCGATGGCCATCGACGGCGTCTTCGTCAATCTCAGCTTCACCGCGATCGTCGCCGTCGCGACCCTGGTCGACAACGCCTTCGGCGGCGGTGGCGTCCCGTCCAACTTCGCTATCGCGGTCGGCTCGACCGCATGGCTGTCGCTCGGCGCGCTCTACCTGGTCGCCTTCTGGTCGCTGGCGGGGCAGACGCCGGGGATGCGCTTCGTCGGCATCAGGCTCAACGTGCACAGGCTGCCGCTGCGGCGCTCGATCAAGCGCCTGACCGGCCTCGGCCTCTCGGTGGTGGCATTAGGCATCGGCTTCCTCGGCATCGTCTTCGGCGAGCGCCGCCGCGCCTGGGGCGACCGCTTCGCCGGCACCGACGTCGTCTACGACGATCGCCGCCCGGAGCCGGCGCCGTGGTCGCAGCTCGAGCGGGCCGCGCCCGCCGAACCTTCGCCGGCCGCCAATGGCGCCGAGGCGCCTGCCGCCGACGGCGACGCCGTCGAGTCGCCGCCTTCCGCCGTCGCCTAGGCGGGCGTCCCCGAGCGCCGGGTGAGCCAGCGCTGCACGATCAGGGTCGCCGAGCCGGAGACGATCAGCAGCGAGACGTTGATCAGCAGGACGACGAGGGCGCCGAGCGCCTCGCCGGCGCCGCCGGCCCCGATCGCGACGCCTAGGTAGGCCGAGGCGGGAATCGTCGTCACCGAGATCGCGACGCCGACCGCGGCGCTGGCCCGGGTCTCGAAGGAGAGCATCGCCGCGACGCCGGCGGCGAGCGCGATCAGCACGGTCGAGTAGTCGGTCTTGGCCAGGGTGCTGAGGCTGCTGTCCTCGACCGTGAAGCCGGCGGGAAGCAGGTCGACTCCTTTCAGCGCCGCGGCGAGGACGGCGGCGGTGATGACGACCAGCGCCAGGCCGAGCGTCAGGGTGAGGAAGGATCGCCTGGCGAGGTCGTGGCGGTGGCCGACCAGGCCGACGCAGGTGGCGCAGATCGGCAGCAGGTCGGGGCTGACCGCCATCGCGCCGACGATCAGGATCGAGCTGCTGGTGATGACGCCGAGGGCGGCGATCACCGCGGCGACGTTGATCAGCGCCAGGTAGCGGGCCAGGGGGCGCGAGTTGGCCCGCGCCTGCCCCATCACCTCCACCCAGGCGAAGCCCTCGATGCCGCCGTCGCCGCTGAGGTGGCGCTGCAGCGGCGCCACCACTTCGACCCGCGTCAGCAGGTAGTCGTCGGTGCCGATCCCCAGCTCGGCGATCGCGTCGACCAGTCGATCGGCGGCGGCCGGCTCGACGTCGGCGGCGAACACCACGGAGTTCGCCGCCGACGCCTCGTCGGGCTGCCGGACTACGCGCCGCACTCCCTCCAGCTCCCGCAGCAGGGCGCCGAAGTGGTCGGCGCGCCCGGCGTCGACCGATGAGCGCAGCCTCAGCACCTGGTCACAGGGCCTTCTCGGGTCCCTCCGCCAGCTTGTAGACGATGATGATCGAGAGGGCGAAGATCGCCAGCGACCAGAACGGGTAGGCGGGGATCGAGAGCAGCGCCCCGATCGCGTTGAGGGCGGCGATGAAGATGCCGAACCAGCGGCCGAACTCCCCGCCCGACCAGAGCGAGAAGGCGGCGATCAGCTCGAGCACGCCGAGGATCAGGATCAGCCAGCCCCAGGTGTTGAGGCCGCTGAGGATGAACGTCGCTTCCTCGGTGAAGAACTTCGAGTCGCCGATCGCGGCGATCCCCCAGATGATGTTGAGAATTCCGGCAACTAGCAGCAGGACGCCGGCGAAGACCCACCAGCCGCTGAGCAACGATTCATCGGTCATGAGCAACCCTTTCGTGCGCTGGACAGGGACCCAACGGACGAAACATAGGCCACGCCGGCGACGTTAGAAAGGGTTCCTTTTCGAAAGTGCCGGAGTGGACAATCAGGAGACGAGCTTGAGGACCTTGAAGGCCTTTGTGCCGCGGGGGGTCTCGACCTTGACGGTGGCTCCCACGGCGGCGTCCATCAGCGCCCGCCCGATCGGCGACTCGGCCGAGAGGCGGCCCTGGCTGAGGTCCGCCTCGGTCGAGCCGACCAGGGTCCAGACGTTCGCCTTGCCGCTTGCGGCGTCTTCGACTTCGGCACTGCGGCCGAAGGCGAAGGCGTCGGCGCTGGCGTCGACCTCGACCACGACCGCGTTGTGCAGCCGTTCCTGGAGACGCTTGATGCGGGTCTCCAGGTGCGCCTGATCCTCTTTGGCGACGTGGTACTCGGCGTTCTCCTTGAGATCGCCCTCCTCGCGGGCGGTCTTGATCCGCGCCGCCATCTCGTGCCGCGCCGGCCCTTCCAGCTGCTCCAGTTCGGCTTTGAGGTCTTCGATCCCCTGCGCGGTGATCGGCTCCCCGCCTGTGTCCGGCCCGTTCATCGGGCCAGCCTGGCAGAAATGGCGTCCGGACGCCCCGAAGCTCAGCGGTTGGGGCGGGGGAGGGCGTCGCCGAGGATCAGGCGGGCCCGGTAGAAGAGCGCCTCGTCGGCGGCTGAGGACTGGACCGAGTTGCGGTTGGCGGTGCGGGTGGTGCGGTTCTGGCCGGTGCCAGCCGGGCTCTCATCTCTGACCAAACCAGTGATCCGGCCGCGAGAGATGAAGGTGGTGTTCTGGACTTGCTTGCTCATCTCGGCTCCTTTCTACAGTTTGTTAATTATCTAACTCAAGAATAGCAAGAAAAAAAAGGGGCGGCGAATTGGGGCGGAGCGCTACCCGGCAAAAGCGCGCCCCGCCCCTCGCCTCTTCAAACGGCTGCAGATACCTCTGCGTCGCCCTCGTCTCGCGGTCCGCGGGGAGTCGAGGCCCCGGGATCGGATGGGGACGAACCGTTGAAGCTCTTGGCTTGGACCGGGCGCAGGTAGGCGATCTGCCCCTCCCGCAGCTCCAGTCGCTGCAACTCGTTACGAGTCAGCTGGGCCCAGACCTCGGTCCCGTCGCCGAGCACGAACTCGACCCGGATCTCGAAGCCGAGGGCGACGATGCGCTGCACCAGGCCCTCCTCGGTGCGATCGTCGGCATCGAGCACGACCTCCATGTCGTGCGGGCGCACGAAGCTCTCGCCGAGCCGGTTGACCTCGCCGACGAAGCTCATCACGAACTCGTTGGCGGGGTGCTCGTAGAGGTCGTCGGCGGTCCCGGATTGCTCGACCCGGCCCCGGTTCATCACCACCAGCTGCTCGGCGACGTCCATCGCCTCCTCCTGGTCGTGGGTGACGAAGATCGTCGTCACGTGCATCTCCTCGTGGAGGCGCCGCAGCCAGGTGCGCAGGTCCTTGCGGACCTTGGCGTCGAGTGCCCCGAACGGCTCGTCGAGCAGCAGCACCTGCGGTTCGACCGCCAGCGCCCGGGCCAGCGCCATGCGCTGGCGCTGGCCGCCGGAGAGCTGGTCGGGGTAGCGCTGGGCGAGGCCGTCGAGCTGGACCAGGCGCAGCAGCTCGTGGACGCGCTCGCTGGCCTTTTCCTTGTCCCACTTGCGGATTTTCAGCCCGAAGGCGACGTTGCCGAACACGGTCATGTGCTTGAAGGCGGCGTAGTGCTGGAAGACGAAGCCGACCTCGCGCTTCTGCGCCGGGGTTCCGGTCGCGTCCTGGCCGTTGATCACGACCTGGCCGGCGTCGAGCTCCTCGAGGCCGGCGATCGCCCGCAGCAGCGTCGACTTGCCGCTGCCGCTGGGGCCGAGCAGCGCCGTCAGCGAGCCGTCCGGCACGTCGATCGAGACGTCGTCAAGAGCCTGAAAGTCACCGAAGCGCTTGCGCGCTCCCTCGACTGTGATTCCCATCAGGAACCCTCCTTCGTGTTGGACGTTGAGATCGCCGTGTCGCTGACGATCGGAATTGGCCCGCTGGCGCCGGCCTTTGCTTTGCGGCCGCCGACGCTCATCAGCAGCAACGTGGTCAGGGCGAGCAGGGCGAGGACGATCGCCCCCGCGTAGGCGGCTTCCTCGTTGAACTGCTCGAAGGCCTTGGCGACGAACAGCGGCAGGGTCTCGGTCTCACCCGAAATCGAGCCGGAGACGATCGTCACCGCGCCGAACTCGCCCAGCACCCGGGCGGTGGTGAGGACGACGCCGTAGGCGACGCCCCAGCGGATCGCCGGCAGGGTGATCCGCCAGAAGGTCTGCCAGCCGTTGGCGCCCAGCGTCGAGGCCGCCTGCTCCTGCTCGGTGCCGATCTCCTGCAGCACCGGCACCACCTCGCGGACGACGAACGGCAGCGAGACGAAGACGCTGGCGAGGACCATTCCCGGGGTCGAGAACAGCACCTGGATGCCCCATTCGCTCAGGGTCGGCCCGAACCAGCCGTCGTTGCCGTAGAGCAGAAAGAGGGAGAGGCCGACGACGATCGGGGAGATCGCGAAGGGGAGGTTGATGACCCCGTCGAGGATCGCGTTGCCCTTCCATTTGTGGCGGACCAGCAGCAGCGCGCAGGCGACCCCGAAGATCGTGTTTAGCGGGACCGCCACGGCGACCATCAGCAGGGTCAGCCAGATCGCGTGGATCGCATCCGGCGAGGTCATCGCCTCGACCGGCGGGCCGAGGCCGTGCTCGAAGGTCTTAAAGAAGATCATTCCGACCGGGGCCAGCAGCAGCAGGCCCAGGTAGCCGAAGGCGAGGGTGCGCAGGCCCCATTTGGCGGGCTTGGTCGCGGTCATGGGCCGACCCCCCCCGAACGGCCGAGGACGCGGCTGATGGTGCGGGTAAGGACGCCCTTCTTCTCCCCATGCTTCCCGGAGCGGGCGAAGAGGCTGACGAAGATCAGCAGCCCCAGTGAGATCGCCAGCAGCACGACCGAGACGGCGGAGGCGCCGGCGACGTTGCCGGACTCGATCTGGCTGCGGATGAAAACCGAGGAGACCTCGGTCTCGAAGGGGATGTTGCCGGAGATCAGGATCAGCGAGCCGTACTCGCCCAGCGCCCGCGCGAAGGCGAGCAGGACGCCGGCGATGATGCCCGGCAGCAGGTTGGGGAAGATGATCCGGCGGAAGACGGTGAAGCCGCTGGCCCCGAGCGAGGTCGCCGCCTCCTCCATCTCCCGGTCCATCTCCATCAGCAGCGGCTGCACCGCGCGGGTGACGAAGGGCAGGGTGATGAAGCAGAGCGCGACCACGATCGCGACGCGCGTGAAGGCGATGTCGAGGCCGAAGGGGCTGTCGGACCCGTAGAGGGTGAGCAGGGTGAGGCCGGCGACGATCGTCGGCAGCGCGAAGGGGAGGTCGATCAGGGCGTTGACGGCGCCCTTGCCGCGGAAGTCGTCGCGGACCAGGACCCAGGCGATGACCGTGCCGAAGACGGCGTTGATCGCGACCACGATCAGCGAGCAGACCACGGTCAGTTTCAGCGCCGCCAGCGACTGGGCGCCGGTGACCGAGTCCCAGAAGGCGCCGAGGCCGCCGCTGGTCGACTCCGCGACCACGGCCGCCAGCGGCAGCATCACCATCAGGGACAGGTAGAGGACGACCATGCCTCGACCGAGGCCGACCCCGAGCCCGGGCAGGCGGATGCCTGCCCGGGGCGCTGCGGATGGGGGGAGGGTTGCCGGGTGCGCGTCCATCAGCCGCTCGTCGAGACTCCGAGTTCCTTCTCGATCTTCGCCACCGAGCCGGTGGTGTCGTCGAAGAACTCATCGTTGACCTTTTCCCAGCCGCCAAACTCGGCGATCGTGAACAGGTCTTTGGGGGTCGGGAACTGCTTCGCGTCCACCAGTTTCGGGTTGACCGGGCGGTAGCCGTTCTCAGCCCACAGTTCCTGGCCGGCGTCCGACCAGACGTAGTCGAGGAACTTCTGCGCCGACTCCGGAGCGTCTTTCGTGACCGCGATCGGGGTCTCGATCAGGATCGTGCTGGGCGGGATCACGTAGTCGACGTCCTCGCCCTCCTCCTGGGCCTTGATCGCCTCGTTCTCGTAGCCGAGGAGCACGTCGCCCTCGCCCTGGGTGAAGGCGGCTAGCGCGTCGCGGGCGCTGCCCGGCTGGACCACGGTCTTGTCGAGCACGGTCTTGACCGCGTCGAGTGCCTGCTGCGGGGACTTGCCCTCGTGCAGCTGCGATCCGTAGATCGCCATGATGTTCCAGCGCGCTGCCCCGGAGCTGAATGGGTTCGGGGTGACGATCTCGACGTCCTCGGTGAGCAGGTCGTCGAGCGACTCCAGGCCCTCGGGGTTGCCCTTGCGGACGGTCATGACCACGACCGAGTCCTGGGCGATGCCGTCGTATTGCTGTTTGTTCCAGTCGGGGGCGACCTGGCCCGATTCGACCAGGCGGATCATGTCGCCGCCCTGGGCGAAGTGGACGACCGAGGCGGGCTGGCCGGCCTCGACCGCGCGGCTCTGGTCGCCGGAGGCGCCAAAGGAGTTGCTGAAGCTGACGTCGGCACCGTCGGGGGTCGCCTCGAAGCCGGGCTCGAGCGCTTCCTCGTAGACGGCCTCCGGGGTGGAGTAGCCGACGACGTCGAGCTTGCCGCCGTCCGAAGAGCCGGTGGCGCTGTCGTCACTGCTGCCGCAACCGGCGGCGAAAACGGCGATGAGCAGAGCGAGAAGTGCGGCCGGGAGGCCGAAGTTCCCGCTGCGCCGCCGGGTATTGCGAGCGTTCCGCATTGAGGTTCCTTCCTTTTTTGACTGACTTACTGCAAAATAACAGTGCGGCACCGTAGCACAAAGTCGATAGACAAAGTAGGGAATACTGATCTGGATTCCCCTGTTTAGGCTTGGGCGGCCGATCAAGGGAGCGAACGGGTCGAGTTGTTCCAGCTATGCGGGACGAAGTCGACCAGAGGGGAGTGGGACGTGGCCGTAGATGCCGTGCGCACGCCGGACGAGCTGCTGGAGGGGTTGCCGGACTATCCGTTCGAGTCGCGCTACCGCGAAGTCGACGGGCTGCGGTTTGCCCACCTCGACGAGGGGGAGGGCAAGCCGGTCGTCTTCTTCCACGGCGAGCCGACCTGGTCCTACCTCTGGCGCAAGGTGATTCCGCCGGTCCGCGACGCCGGCTACCGCTGCATCGCCCCGGACTACGCCGGCTTCGGCCGCTCCGACAAGCCCACCGACCTAGCCTGGTACACGTACGACCGTCACGTCGAGCTGATGGCGCTGCTGCTGGAGGAGCTCGACCTGCGCGACGCCACCGTCGTCGTCCACGACTGGGGCGGGCCGATCGGGCTGCGGCTGGCGGTCGAGCACCCCGAGCGGATCTCCCGGATCGTGATCGCCGAGACCGGCCCCTTCACCGGCCACCAGCGGATGAGCGACGCCTGGTTCGCTTTCCGCGACTTCGTCCGCGACAACGAGGACGTGCCGGTTGGGATGCTGATCCGCGGCGGCTGCAAGAACGACCCCGGCGACGACGTGGTCGCCGCCTACGACGCTCCTTATATAGACGGCCCCTCGAAGGCCGGCGTTCGTGCCTTCCCGCTGATCCTGCCGACGACCCCCGACGCGGTCGGTGCGGCCGAGGGCAAACGGGTCGCGGACGGCCTGCGCGAGGACGACCGTCCCTCGCTGCTCCTCTGGGCCGACTCGGACCCGATCCTGCCTTTCTCGGTCGGCGAGCGGGTCTCCAGCCAGCTGAACATGCCGGCGCCGCGGCCGATCGCCGATGCCGGTCACTTCCTCCAGGAGGACGCGGGGCCGGAGATCGGCGCCGTCATCGCCGACTGGCTGGACGGCTGATCCGGCTGACCAGCTCGCTCAGCTCGTCGTGCGAGTGCTCCGCCAGCAGGCGGACCCGGCGCGGGGCGGCGTCGTCCTCGAGCCAGGTGACGGTGCCCGGCCAGTAAGGGCCCGGCGGGCGCCCCGGGTGGTGGAAGGCGGTGGCGAAGATCCAGTTGCCGGTGTTGTGGAGGCGGCCGCCGCCGGCCAGCTTCCATTCCGCTTCCCCGTCGGTGGGCCCGCCGCGGTGGGTGTGCCCGGTGATCACGTGGCCCCCGCCGACGCCCAGTCGCGCCGCCATCTCGGTTGCCCCCTCGATGCCGCTGCGCGAGATCGCCGCCGCTGAGATGTCCCAGTCGAAGTCGGCGTGGAGCAGGCGGTTGATCCCCCTGACGCCCAGCGGGAAGGCGGCGCGAAGCGCGGCTCCGGCCAGGCGCTTGCGGCGAGCGCTGCCCGCTTCGTTGCCGGACAGCCGTCGCCAGGCGGCCTCCGAGGGGCGGCCACGGGATTCGGCCAGGCCGGTGGGGCGGACCTGGGCGAGGCCCCAGCCGAGCCCGTATATGGGGCGCAGCACCCGCTCGTAGTCGGCCGGCTGGGCAGGGTCCGGGATCGGCCCGGAAATTCGCATCGCCACCGCGGCGGCGATGCACTCGGCGCGGGGGAGTGAGAGATGTGGGTCCATGTAGTGGCCGTGGGTTGCGTAGACGTCCTCGCGCAGCCAGATGCCGGGGTAGGCGAGCCGCAGCCGCGCCGGCCCGAGCCAGGCGGCGATCTGGGCGGTGGGGCCAGGGGAGGGGTCGTAGAGGTGCTCGAGGCCGAGCCGGGACGGGCCTGAGAGCGAGAGCTGGTCGAGCAGCGGCTCGGCGAAGCGATGGTCGTGGTTGCCCGGCACCAGTACGACCTCACGGTCGCCCAGCGCCTCGCCCAGCTCCTCGAAGAAGGGGCGGGCGGCGGCGAGGGCGACGCCGAGCGGCAGGTCGCGCAGCTCGACCGCGTCGCCGAGCAGGACGACCCGGTCGGCGGCGCCGATCTCCGCCAGCATCGCCGCGCGGATGGCGGGCTCCCGCAGCACGTCTTCGCCGGCGGCGCCGCCGAGGTGAAGGTCGGAGACGATCGCCGTCCGCATCCCACAGTTCTACCGGCTGGGCGAGTTAGTGCCGGTATGCGGCATCAAGTCGCCCAGGCGCGCCCTGGCTGGCCAGCCAGGGCGGTGGCTAGACTTCGCGGATGCATTCCTTCGGCGACGAACAGGTCGCGCCCGCCAACGGAATCGAGCTCGTCTACCAGGAGATGGGCGACGCCGATGGCGAGCCGCTGCTGCTGGTGATGGGCCTGGGGACGCAGATGATCGCCTGGGACGAGACCTTCTGCGCGATGCTGGCCGAACGCGGCTTCCGCGTCATCCGCTTCGACAACCGCGACATCGGCCGCTCGACCAAGATCGAGTCGGCCGGGGTGCCGCGCTGGGCCGACATGATGATCGGCCGCCGCGGCAGCGCTCCCTACCTGCTCCGCGACATGGCCGCCGACACGGTCGGGCTGATGGACCACCTCGGCGTCGGGTCCGCCCACCTGGCCGGCGCCTCGATGGGCGGCATGATCGCCCAGGCCACCGCGATCGAACACCCCGAGCGGGTGCGCTCGCTGGTCTCGATGATGTCCAACACCGGCAGCCGCTGGACCGGGATGCCGAGCCGCAAGGCGATGGCGGTCCTGCTCGGCCGGCCGCCGCGGGGGCGCGAGTCGGCGATCGAGCGGGCGGTCAAGACCTTCCGCGTCATCGGCTCCCCCGGCTATCCCTTCGAAGAGGAGCGGGTGCGCCAGATCGCCGGCCGCTCCTACGACCGCGGCCACAGCGCCGCCGGCGTGCTGCGCCAGTTGCACGCGATCACCGCCTCCGGCGACCGCACCCAGGCCCTGCGGGCCGTCCGCGCCCCGATCCTGGTCCTCCACGGCAACCGCGACCCACTGGTGCGCCCGGCCGGCGGCCGCGCCACCGCGCGCGCCATCCCCAACGCCCGCCTGAAGATGATCGACGGCATGGGCCACGACCTGCCCCGCCAGCTCTGGCCCGTCTTCATCGACGAGATCGCCGGCAACGCCGCCCGCACCGGCCAGCCCCAGCCGGCCGCCGCCTGACCGCGAGAACGCATTTGCTCCCGGACCTGCGGGAAGAAGTGCGTTCGAGCAAGATGCGGCTGAGAGGAGTCGAACCTCCACGGAGTTTCCTCCACACGGACCTGAACCGTGCGCGTCTACCAGTTCCGCCACAGCCGCGGGACGAGGCAATTTACCGGTTGCGCGCCCACCGCCCGCCGCCGCCCCCCGGGAAGCAGCCCGAATCCGCCAATCGCTAGAATCGCGGACCCTCGCCGCTATCGTCTAGGGGACTAGGACGCCGGATTCTCAGTCCGGAAACCGGGGTTCGAATCCCCGTAGCGGTATGGCCTTTGTGGAGTAGCTCAGACGGCTTCTGCGAAGCCTCTCCCCCGCCTGGAGTCGTGGGCCGTGTTGGCGTGGTCGACGGGCGACGAACCGGCGGCAGCCGCGGTGGCCAAGGCCTTGGAGCGGGAACGACCCGCAATGAGCTGGATCAACTTGGTCGAGGTCAGTTATCGCTTGACCCGAGATCACGGCAGGGACGAGGCCGAGCGGGTTATTTCCGATTTGCGCTCGCAGATCAACGAGGATCTACCCGGCGTGTCGGCGATGCGCGCGGAATGAAGTTTCGCGGCAACGGAAGGCGAGGTGGCGTGACGTTGCCCTAATGGCACTTGAATGACGGCGTGCCGCCGGGGAGATCCCCTCCACATCGGACAGATCCTTGCCTAGGATGGCCAGAGCTACGTCGACTGACGCCCCAGGCCGACTGGCCAAGGGCATATCCTCCACCCATCGACATGGTTCAAAGCGATCACCTCAAGGCACTGCTTCGGGCCCATTCCGTTAACGACGATGAGGCATTTCGTGAGGCTGCGGAATCATTGATCGAACTCGAAGATCGCAAGGGACATCGCCTCCTGGCGCGGGATCTCGAGCAGTCGTTGGAGCAACCTTTCAACGGTCGTAGTCCGGCAATGCCTCGTCCGCGAATGCGGCAAGATCTACCAACTGACGAAGAGCGGGGTCTGCCGCTTGCAGACATCCAGCACTCTTCTTTCGGTCTTGAGCGGTCTGTTCTGGCAGATGGGGCAACTAAGACTCTGCGGGCCCTATCCGAGGACTACGGAGCGCGCGAGATATTCGCGTCGTTTGGGCTGGAGCCCAAGCGACGCGTGCTCTTCTTCGGACCGCCAGGATGTGGCAAGACGATTACTGCGCGTGCCCTTGCTGGTGAGTTGGGTCTGCCTCTTCTCTACGTGCGATTCGATTCGTTGATCTCTTCGTATCTAGGTCAGACTGCGGCAAATCTCCGCAAGCTTTTCGACTTCGCTAATCGATCTCGCTGGGTGGTCCTATTCGATGAGTTCGATGCTCTCGGTCGTAGTCGTGACGATCCCGGTGAGCATGGGGAGTTGAAGCGCGTGATTAACTCTATTTTGCAGCTAATGGACGGCTTTCGTGGCGATAGCCTCCTCATCGCGGCTACTAATCATGAGCAGGCCCTAGACCCGGCGCTCTGGCGTCGCTTTGACGAGATAGTCAAGTTTGAGGCTCCAGAGGAAATGAATAGGTTGTCGCTCTTGAGTCATTTTTTGTCCGGGGTTAAGCACTCAGGTGCCGATCTTCGAAGATTGGCCTCTGATACTGAGGGCCTCACTGGCAGCGATCTTGAGCAGGTCGCAATTGAAGCCACCAAGCAAATGATTCTGGCGCGCCGAAAAACGGTATCTTTGGATGACTTGATGTTCGGTCTGAAGCGGCAGCGAAACCGAATGGCGCTCGCCCAAGCTTCGGAGGCTGAGTGAGATGAATGGCGCGCGACCTAGAACATTTGCAGTTGCCTCAGGTGCAGGGATCTCTCCCTCGCCGTCTCCAGGGCGGCGGCAGCTCGGTCACGCGCAGCAGTAACAAAGCGCATGGTGGCCGGCTCGGGGCCGAGGTTGACGAGATCGTTGAGGCGGCTAGCGAGACGGACTTGCCTGGCAACCTTGATCCAGAGCTAATTTTCAAGGTCGAGCTCCATGCTGATGGCAGCCTCGATGACGAGCTCCTTGGACGCATGGGCCTACAGGTCCTGGCGCGGGAACCAGGCAAGACGCTGGTTGTCTTTGCCTCTGATGTAGAGCTGGAGAGCTTCCGAGCGCGATTGGGAGAGTATGCAAGTGAGGGCGGGCACACTTATGGCGAGTTTGGGGGAATCGAGCACTTGCTGCCGGTGACGCCGGAGGACCGGATCGGTCGCCGTCTACAGGAGGAGCCGATCGATGGCGAGGAGGGGCAGATACCTCTCGATGTCGAGCTCTGGCACCCAGGCTCTACTGAGGATGCTCAGCAGCGCTTGAAAGATCTCGGCGAAGCCGTTGCTTCACTCGATGGCAGCATCAGCGACTCAATAGTCACTCCGGACATTCTCCTAGCCCGCGTTCAACTTGACGCCACTCAACTCGATGATCTTCTCACGATCGACCGCATACGCGAAGTTGATCGAATCCCTGATTCAGGCATCGTCCCAACGCCCGTCGAGAGTTACTCAATCGAGGACTTCCCAGAGATTGAGGAGCCGGAGGAGGGGGCTATCGGCGTACTCGTGGTTGATTCTGGGATCACTCCTAATCACCCTCTGCTAGCGCCTTTGGTTGGTGAGGCAGTTGCTTTCCCAGGCAATTCTGGACCTCAGTACACCGAGCTCGATACTGAGTCCCGCATGGGCGGCCACGGAACGGCCGTCTGTGGGCGCGCTGGCCTGGGGGATCTAGAGCTGATCATTTCTGGGGCCGATGCCGGCGGTGTTCGTCTCTTCTCGGCTCGCGTTCTCGATGACCAATGCGAGTATCACCCAGATGAGTTGGTTGAGCATCAGCTAGAGGCAGCGGTCGAATACTTCCTCGACAACTATCCTGAGTGTCGGGTTGTCAACCTCTCCCTCGCCGATGATCGCGTTGTATTCGACGATAGCTTCCGACAATTCCGCTTGGCTGCTCGGATTGATGAGTTGGCTTACGAATTGAGCGCGCGGAACATTCTTTTCGTTGTCTGTACTGGAAACTTCTTGAATCTTCCATCTAGCTTGCGCTCTGGTGCTTCCGAGTACGGCAAACATCTCGATGGGCCCGAGGCCCGCCTGATTGAGCCGGCGACGGCGGCTCTTGCGCTAACGGTTGGCGGGCTGTCTTCGGGTCGGTCCCCTGCTAGTAAAAGCAGGCAGTCCGTCGCCGAGCAAGATGGCTACCCCTCGCCTTTTACCCGTCGTGGACCTGGACTTGACGGTGCAGTGAAGCCCGATGTAGTTGAGTTTGCCGGGGACATGGTTCTCGATGCTTCCGCTCGCCTGGTCGACGATTCGAGCGTAGGGGTTCTTTCAACCAACCGGGGCTTTGCGCCTCCTGAAGGACAGATCGTGCGTCGGGTAGCGGGAACCAGCTTCGCTGCGCCTGCGATTTCGAATTTGGCAGCTCGCTTGTTTGAGCGCTTTGAGGATGCAACGCCCAATCTCATTCGCTCCCTAATCGCAGACAGTGCTCGTTTGCCCGAGATGCGCCCTGACGTCCTCAGCGGAAAGCCATGGCAGGAGAAGGTTTGGCGAGTCTATGGTCACGGTCATCCTGATTTTGAACGAGCAGCAAACTCGGATGAGAACGACGTTTTGCTTGTCGCGGAGTCGACGATCGACCTCGACGGGTATCAGCTCTTCGAATTACCAGAGATACCACCGGAATTCTTCGAGAGATCTGGGGAGCGTTACATCTCGGTCACCCTTGCCTACGATCCTCCGACCAGGCAGTCGCGTGCGGACTCCTATCTTGGGGTGGCCCTTGGATTTCGCCTTTTCCGCAACATCCAGATTCCCGAGGTCGAGCAGCTCTTCCGCGACTGGGAGAAGGCGCCTGCCGGTCCGACGGAGGATGAGCTCGAGAAGAGGATGGCCTCACTCAAAGGCCGTCACAAGGTTGACCTGAAGCCCGGTTACACCTTGCGCGGAAAGGGCACGCTCCAGAAAGGTCTCTGCCAGGTCTCGAACCGTTCTTGGGCTTATAACGAAGGAGAGCCCCTTGTCCTAGCAGTGACTTCGCAGCGTCGCTGGGCTCCCGCATCCGTGGTCGATCAGCGCTTTGCTGTTGTTGTATCGCTGAAGCACAGCGATCCGAAAGTGAAACTCCACTCTCGACTACGTGAGCGTCAACAGGAGAGGATTCGCGCTAGGGCTCGAGTCCAGACGGGTTAGGGCAAGGGTCGAAATGAGCGAGAATCAGATCAATCCAGCAGGGGTGTTCCTTCGCACCTTGAGAGAAGGGTCGCGGGCCGGTGCTCAGGCTCTCGGTGGTGCCGAGCTGCCGGTTAGACGGGTGTTGGTCGCACTGCAGAGCGGTGGCCGGTCTCGCCAGCAGCTGCTTGAGCAACTTGCGATCAGCAGGGCCGCCCTTGATGAAACGCTTCGCAATCTCGCCAGCCTCGACTTGGTCCAGTCTTCGGGTCTCGGCAAGGAGGAGGTCATCTCACTTACCGAGCTGGGCAAGGAGGTGGCTTCTAAAGGCTGATGGATGCCTTCGTCAATCTCCTCGCCGTTGCCGCGATAGGCGCCTTGGTCGGTGCCGGTGAGCTTGTTGTTCGCTACCGCGATGCGCCTGGCAGAGCCTTGCTCTGCTCTGCCGCTTGGCTTTATATCTCCATCAACCTATTCGCTTCGCTTGGTGCCTTCGGGATCATAAATGCCTTCGATTGGGGATTTGGCCAGCCAGACGGAACCGACGCACAGCGCTGGCTGCAGGTTCTTGTTGCAGGCTTCGGGGCGATGGCGGTGTTGCGTTCTTCTCTTTTCCTAATCAAAGTTGAAGACAAGGATGTTGGTATTGGCCCTAGCGGAGTTATCGAGGGACTTCTCGCCGCCGCCGATCGTGCCGTTGATCGCAATCGGGGTAGTGATCGCTCTAACGAAGTTCATGAGCTGCTCGCAAAAGTGAGCTGGGATCAAGCACGAGAGGAGCTGCCCGCCCTATGCCTCGGGTTGATGCAGAACGCCACTGCCTCTGAGCAGCAGCTCCTGGCCAAGACCGTGGAAGATCTGGATGCCGGTGACTTGGAGCCCGCAGTGCGGGTTTATCTGGTCGGTCTAGGTCTGATGAATCTCGCTGGCGCGAGTGTGCTCAAAGGCGCGGTCGACTTGATCAGGGCTGATCCTGATGCGGCTTAGCTGAGAATTTAGGATTGGCTAGGGCCAGTGGTTTGCCACAGGCTATGGTTCCGCTGAGCGTAGGATCGAAGGGATGGAGGACCCGGTCGATATCAGCCGGCGAATCGAGCGCCCAGGACGCAGCGGACCGTTCCTCGCTTGACCGTCGCGATCTCGCCGGGAAGGCCGTCATCGACCAAGACCACCTGGCCGATCTCCAAGTGTGGAGGTTTAGGCTGCTCATCTAGGTTGCGCTTCACGCGGCGGCTATGAAACGAAGGGGCTCATGGTCGCCCTAGGGTGTCTGCCCGACCAGCTCTTCGTCGGGAGTCAAAATGGTGCGCAGGGCGTCGAGGACGTTCTCCCTGGCCTCCTCGCGCGTCCGGCCCTGGCTCATAGCTCCAGGGACCCGCAGGATTCGCGCGACGATCCAGCCGCCCTCGTCGGGACTGTCGAAGAAGACCGTGAAGTCGACGGATGCGGCCATGCGGAGACCGTGGCGTGCGTTGGTCCAACGGGTGGCATCGTGCCCCGCCGAGCGTCCCCGTTGCGACGGCAGCACTGTTGGCGCCGACTCAAGTCGAGTTTCGCTGCCGCCACACGCGAGGCAGGTTCGGTCGGCCTCAGCTGTCTCTCCGTTTTCCCTTCTCTGGAGCCAAATCCAGTGCCGCTTCGACCGGAACCAGGATCTCTCCATTAAGGACGAATCGTTGTAGCTATGCCTTTGTGGGGAGAACCCAGGCAAGCTCTCGGCCCCGGGCGACTAACGCGACTGCCGAGGGAGATCGCGCTTTGGATGTTGGGGGCTAACCCCGGTCGGCGTGGTCCAGTTCGTTCTCGGGGCTGCGCCGGGGGCTACGGGACTCCTGGCTGACCCCGGCGGGCCAGGCTCGCGGCGGATTCCCATGCGGTCGCCACGTACTCATGGAACGTTTCCGCGACGACTATGGAATCGGTCGCCTGGTCGGCCGTGACTTGATCACCACGATGGACAACACGGTTTCTCAGCTCAACGTGGCTCTTATATGTCGCCCAGAATGCAGAGTGTTGGATGTTCGCACCGGTCAACGCATGGAAGACTCGCTGCCCTCGCCGATCCATAAGGCTGTATCCGGTCAATAACTCGGGGATGACTCCCTCGAACTCCCCGAGATCATGAGCCTTGAGCATCTCTCGTATGGCCACCTCGGCGTATACCTCGCAAGCAGTCTGTGCCGCTACGATGGCTAGGTCCGTCTTGCCTTCCTCGCACAGTTGCCGAGCTAATGCCACCAACTCGAGATGTCGGGGATGACGCGGGTTGTTGAACAGGAGAAGCAAGGACATCGCTGCGATCTTGATCTAGGGAACGGACGAATCGTCCGGGGGCGAAGCGGGTGAGGTTAGTTCGGACGGTGGGGGTACACCTAGCTGACGGGCAGATCGACCGAGTGAGTCCCGGACCGATCTCCTTGTAGCGTGGCATGGCAGAGACCTGCTCCCGCTAAGTAACAACTCATGGATGCAGGAGGTTCAGGCTTCTCGTGAGGGCCAGGGCGTCGGGGAATGGGCAAGGGAGCCTGTGCGCATCGAGGAAGTGAACCGGCGCTACCTCGGGCTCCTAGCCGCCCCTCTTCGCTCTGTCCCGTAGATTCTCGGTCCATGACGACGACTTTTGCGATCGGGACCCGTTACGAGCGCCCGCCGGCGGAGCCGCCTTCGTGGTTCTGCGACGTGCTCGAGCAGATTCGCGACGAGCGCGACGGGGACGTCCCGCTCCGGCTCGAGGCGACCACCGGCCACCGGGTCGACGGCCTGCTTGGGGAGCTAGACCCGGCTATCTCCCCGGGGCCGAACGGCAAGGTGAGCATCAACTCGCACGGGGAGGACCTGGTGATCGGCTCGGAGATGATCGCCGCGTTCACCCTGCTGCCCGGCAAGTCCGTCGATCGCAGCGCCGAGGAAGGCGACTGAGCGGCGGAGTTAGGGCAGTCGCGGTGCGGGGTACTCGGGGACGAGGTTGCGCAGGAATCTCGAATCGATGGACCCCTCCCCCCAAAAAGCCGAGCCGGATCGTTTCGGCGCCTCGACGCCGCTCTCGATCGGGGTCGAGGAGGAGCTGCTGCTGGTTGACGCGCGGCTCTGCCTGGCGCCGGCGAGCGAGCGCGTCCTGCGCGAGATCGACCCGGCGTTCGCCGACCGGGTCAGCACCGAGATATTCGCCACCCAGGTCGAGCTGAAGACCGGAATCTGCGACGGCGCCGACGATGCCGCCGCCGACCTCTCCCGCGTGCGCCGGGCCGTTCGCCAGACCGGCGCGAAGCTGCTCGGCGCCGGGCTGCACCCCGACGACACAGAGGAGGAGCCGGCGCTGGTCGAGAAGCCGCGATACGAGGTGGTGCAGAAGGACTTCGCCAGTCTTTTGAAGACGCCGCCATGCGGCCTGCACGTCCACGTCGGCATGCCGGACCCCGAAACCGCGGTGCGGGTGGGCAACGCACTGCGCTACCACCTGCCGCTGCTGCAGGCGATCACCGCCAACTCGCCCTTCCGCCAGGGCGCCGACTCGGGCCTGGCCAGTGCCCGTACCGCCGTCGTCCGCAGCTACCCGCGGTTCGAAATGCCACGAGCCTTCCGTGACTACGAGGACTTTCGCCGGGTCGCCGACCAGCTGATCGCCGCGGCCGGGGTCGACGACTACACCTACCTGTGGTGGGACGTGCGCCCGCACCCTCGGCTCGGCACGGTCGAGGTCCGGGCGATGGACGTGCAGCCGACGGTGGAGGCGAACGTGGCGGTCGCGGCGCTGGTCCAGGCACTGGCGGCGAAGGAGATCGACCGCTCGACCTCGCCCGGCCTCTGCCGGGAGGCGCTCGAGGAGTCCTACTACCAGGCCAGCCGGTACGGCCTCGAGGCCCGGCTGATGGTCGACGACGAGGTCGCCGAGCCGGCGGCGGAGGTCGCCCGCCGGGTGCTCGGCGAAGTCAGGCCCTACGCGAGCCAGCTCGGTGGCGACGGGGCTCTCGACGAAATCGAGCGGATCGTGCGCGACGGCAACGGCGCCGACCACCAGCGCCGGATCCACCGGGCCGCGGGAATGGGCGGCCTGCTGACCTGGCTGGCCGAGCGCTCGGGCCCTACTGGCGCGTAGGCGCCGGCAGCTTCAGCCGCTCGCGGGCGGCGGCTACCGCCGAGACCGAGGAGCGGCAGGCTTTGGCGATGGCGCCGTCGCCATGATCGGGGCGGCGGCTGACCTCGAACTCGATCAGTGCGGCGCGGCGGAGTTTGGCTCGCTGTTCGATCGGGCAGTCGCTCGGCGCCGCTTGCAGCGCGGCCTCGGCCGCGCGCTCGCGCCGGCAGATCAGGCAGTAGGTGCCCTCCGCCGAGCTATCCCAGGTCGCGGGCAGCTCGACGCGCTCGCCGCCCATCCGGCTGACGGAGACGCCGCAGTGGTCGCAGGTCCATTTCTTCGCGGTGGTGGCAGTTGCAGTGCTCATACGGCCGCCTTTGCTCGATTGCGGCGACGGCGCCGTCGCCGCTTCTGCGCGGCGGAGGCATTGCCGTCTCCGTTGTTTGAATTGGGACGAGGGGTCGACGCGGTCGAGGTCGCTCCCGAGCCGTGGGGGCGATTGAGGTCGAACTCGCGGCTGAGGCCGAGATCGCGGGCGATGCGCCGCATCTCCCCGACCTGGTCCTCGAGCACGAAGCTGATCCCGGCGCCGCGGTTGCCGGCGCGGCCGGTGCGGCCGATCCGGTGCGTGTAGGCGTCCTGGTCGCCGGGGGCGTCGAAGTTGATCACGTGGGTGACGTCGGCGACGTCGATGCCACGGGCGGCGACGTCGGTGGCGATCAGGGTGTCGACGTCGCCTTTCTCGAAGCGTGCCAGCGCTCGTTCCCGCTGGCCCTGGCTCTTGTCGCCGTGCATCGCGACGGCGTCCAGCTCGCGGCTGCGAAGCCGCTTCACCAGCCGGTCGGCGCCGCGCTTGGTACGCACGAAGACAAGGGTACGGCCGCGCTCGGCGTCCTGGAGCTGCAGGGTCAGGTGGTCGAGCTTGGCGCTCTGGGACTCGACGTGGACGAAGCTGTGCTCGATGTCCCGCTCCTTGTGCTCGGTCGGCTCCTGGGTGTGGCGCCGGGCATCGCGGGTGTAGGCGGCGGCGAGCTTGCCGGTCGCGCCCTCCAGGGTGGCGGAGAAGAACAGGGTCTGGCGAGCGGCCGGGGTCTGGGAGACGATCCGGCTGACCGCCGGTTTGAAGCCCATGTCGAGCATGCGGTCGGCCTCGTCGAGGACGAGGACCTGGACCCGGTCGAGGGAGATCGTGTTGCGGCCGAGCAGGTCCTCGAGCCGGCCCGGGGTGGCGACGACGATGTCGGCGCGGCGGGCGGCGTTGCTCTGCGGGCCGAAGCCGACGCCGCCGTAGACGGCGGCGATGCGCAGGTTGCGGGAGCGGGCGATCGAGTCGAGCTCGTCGACGATCTGGCTCGCCAGCTCGCGGGTCGGTGCCAGGACGAGGGCGGAGAGGCCCTCGCCGGGCTCGATGCAGTCGACCATCGGGATGCCGAAGGCGAGCGTCTTGCCCGAGCCGGTCGGCGACTGGACCAGCAGGTCGTGGCCGGCGAGCGCGTCGCTGACGACCATCTGCTGGACGGGGAAAGGCTTAGCGATGCCGCGCGCCGCTAGCGCGCCCACCACAGGGTTAGAGATGCCGAGATCGGCAAAAGACTTCAAAAGTATGTGCTCCTTATATGTGCGATTCAGGGAGATCCAGCAGCCCCAAAACGCCAAAAGCGCACAGAGGAAACGGAACCTCTCGGGTGGCAGTTGGGCCAAACCCGACCAGACAACCCTAGCAGGCCGGTGTTTTTGGCCTGCTTTTAGGCACTTTTTCGGCATTTCCTACACTTGAGCGATGGGCCCTCAGGCAGGGACAGAACAGACCTACACTCTGTACAGGCGGGGGATCGAGCTGCTCGAGGACGGCGATTTCGCCAACGCCGCCGAGCCGCTCGCCGAGGCGGCGCGGCGGGCGCCGGAGAAGTCCTCCGTGCGCGAGGCCCTCGGCCGCGCCTACTACCGGGCCGGCCGCTTCGCCAAGGCGGCGATCGAGTTCGAGGCCGTGGTCGAGGCCAACCAGGTCGACGACTACGCGCACTTCTGCCTCGGCCGGGCGCTCAGCATGACCGGCGAGAAGGACCGCGCCCGCCACCACCTGGCACTGGCCTCGAACCTGCGCCCGGACCGGCGCGACTACCGCTTCTACCGCCGCCTGCTCGACGCCTGAGGACGTCGCCCCGCGCCGTGTCCAGCGACCTCAGAGGCCCTTGGTCAGCTTGCCGACGGTTTCGGTTGAGAAATAGGGGCCGAAGGTGCGCGACCTGTTGTTGAGGTGGAGGTAGGCGTTGACGCCGTTGATCTGGGTGCCGTCGCCGATCAGCCAGCCGCCGCCGCTGGCGCCGGGGACCCAGTGGCAGCGGATGCCGAGGGTCGGCGGCCCGGGGAAGGGGTGGGAGAGCGGGTCGTCGCCGACGTACGGCGAGGTGCACCGCTGCATGTATTTCGTTTTGCGGGGATAGCCGAAGGTCTGGAAGATCTGGGGGCGGCTGAGGTCGGCGACGATCGTGGCGCCGCCGCCGACCGCGTCGGCGAGGTTGGTCCCCGCGGAGTTGGGAAGGGTGAGGAAGGCGCCGAGGTCGAAGTCGGGGTTGCCGTGCTTGGTCCACTGTTTGGGCGCGTAGATCTCCTTGCGGCGGGCGACGAAGGCGCCGAACGGGGCGGCGCCGCCCTCGTAGGCCGGGACGAACTGGAGGTAGTCGGACCAGACGCTCGCCTCGCCGTTTTCGTGCCCGCTGTTGATGCAGTGGCCGGCGGTCAGCACCAGCTGCCTGGTGGGGCTGTTGATCGCGGTCCCCGAGCAGTAGCCGGTGAGGTCGCCACGGCGGATGAAGATGCGGCCGTTGAACGAGTAGGGCGCGGTGTCCGGAGTGGAGACGGCGAGGAAGCTGGCGCCGGCGACCGGATCCGCGCTGGCGGCGCCGGCTCTGAGCCTGGCATTGCCGCCTTTGTCGACGACGAGGTCGAGCGGGCGGGCTTCGCGCATCCGCTGCGGCGTCCAGTAGCGGGCGACCCGGGCCGCCTCCGCACGCGCCTCGGCAACGCTCAGCGCCGCGACGGCGGGATGGGCGCGCGCCGCCGG
>Ga0193706_1000310_pt1 | contig 30118 bp, 20 predicted proteins | sample U3c1metaG_FD_160130 | JGI IMG/M metagenome (GOLD analysis project Ga0193706, IMG submission 160130) | Soil microbial communities from a riparian zone of the East river system, Colorado, United States - U3c1 | ecosystem: Environmental > Terrestrial > Soil > Riparian zone | place: USA: East River... | reverse complement strand
CGAAGCATTTGCCCTGTTGCTCGAGCAAGAGGGATACCGCGTGAGCACCTCGTCCAATGGGCGCGAGGCGCTCGCCTTTCTTCGCCACGAGCGGCCTCAGCTCGTTTTTGTCGATCTCGTCATGCCGGTGCTGAACGGCCTGCAGCTCATCGAAGAGATGCGCAGCGATAACGAGCTCAATGCCATTCCCGTCGTCGCGGTGACCGCCTCCATGCACCGCGCGCGCGGCGTACACACGGTGAAGAAGCCGTTCGCCGGTTCGGGCCTGCTCGAAGCTGCAAAGTTCTACTGCGGCACGACGCCGAGCTCATCGACGCCTTTGAACCCCGCGCCCGGCATTAGCTGAGAAGGTCGGACGACCACGGTGCTAGAGTGCATGTAACGCATGCGGATAGCTCTGCTCTATCCTCCCCCGTGGAAAATCGCCGCGCCTGGCCAAGCGCCCCACGCGGGCTCCGACGGGCCCCCCGACGAGTATCGGGAGGGCGATCTCGATCCCGATTTTTATCAGACGCCCTACGGTCTCTTTTCGCTCGGTGCGCAGGCCATCCGAGCCGGGCACCAGGTCAAGATCCTGAATCTGTCTTCCTACCCGTGGTCGGAAGTGGAAGCCGTCTTGCGAGGCCTTTCCGCCGATCTCTACGGGATGTCGTGTTGGACAGCCAACCGGCGTGGTGTGGCGCTTGCCGCGAAGTGCATTCGCGACCATCACCCTTCCGCGCACATCATCGTGGGGGGGCCGCATGCGACGCCGCTGGCGGTCGAGCTGCTCCGCCACGTCCCTGAGATTGACACCGTCGCGCTCGGCGAGAGTGAGCCCGCGTTTCTCGAGCTCATCGATCGCCTCGGGTCCAACGCCGCGACGACCGGCATCGCCGGCACTGCCTTTCGCGGTGAGCAAGGCGTCGAGCTCGGCGAGCACCGCGAATCGATCGCCGATCTCGATTCGCTCGCGTCGCCGCACGACTACTTCGACACGCACATCCTCATGACCTCGCGAGGCTGTCCGTGGGCCTGCACGTTCTGCGGCGCGGAGACGACCTGGGGACGCGGCTTTCGCGGGCAATCGGTCAACTACGTGCTCGACGCGATGCAGAGCGTCGTGTCCCGCTTGCCGGTGAAGATGATCCAGATCAAGGACGACACCTTCACCACCAACAAGAAACGCGTCATGGAGCTTTGCCGCGGCATTCGTGCGCGCAACCTGTCGTTTTTCTGGAGCTGCGACACGCGCGTCGATCTCTTGACCGAGCCGCTCCTCCACGAGATGCGCCTCGCCGGATGCGAGCGCCTCAGCTTGGGCGTCGAATCGGGCTCGCAGATCATCCTCGACAAGATCGACAAGAAGATCACGGTGGACGAGATCCTGGAATCGACCGAGCTTGCCAAAAAGGTCGGCATTCGCGTGCGCTATTACATGATGCTCGGAAACCGCGGCGAGACGGCGGACACCTTTCGCGAGACGCTCGCGTTTTTGGCCAAGGCGAGGCCGCATCAATACATCTTCTCGTGTCTGTCGATCTATCCCGGCACGCGTGACTTCGACGAAGCGGAGAAAGCCGGGTGGCTCGACCGTGAAGCGTATTTCAGCGGCAAGTTCCAGGAGCTGAAAACGCCTTTCGACGCGACCGAGGCCGACACCGAGGTCATGAACCGGTGGTTTGCCGGCAACAGCGGACTGCGCGAGTCGTTCGAGGAGACCGCCGCCGACTACCGCGCGATCCTGGAGCGTGTCGGCGACTACCACGCGGCGCACATGGACTTGGGTGGTGCGCTGATCCGAGGCGGGGAGCTCGAGGAAGGCGAGCGTCACGTGCAACGCGCGCTCGAGCTCGGTTATCCATTGCCGGGCCTCGCGTACAATTACTTGGCCTGCATCGCCTACGCGCGCGGCGATCTCGAGGCCATGATGAACCACTTCAGCCACGCGGCGAAGATCGACCCCCAGCACTACGTGCTCATCCAGAACGTCAACCGCGCTCGCGCCTGGTTCAAAAATGATGGGCCGAAGAAGCATCTTCCCCTCACCCTGACGGCGCGGCACGATTTCCAGCTGCTCGAGCGCACGGTGCAGCCGACGTTGCCGGGCCCGCTTCCCCCCGATTTCGCGGATTGGACCGTGCAATCGAGCGCGCCCGTCGCGGCCGAGGTCTATCTGCGCACCCCCGACGTCGAAGGGAGTCGCTCCGCGCTGCGAACGCGGCTCAAAGTCGTGTCGCGTTGAAGACGACGACGCGAGGTCCTTCCTCGTTTGCGTCCGACTGGCTCGCCACGGGTCCCGAGCGCGCCCGCATGCTCGTCGACGAGGCAGGAGAACGAGGGGCGGATCTCATCGCCGCATGGATCGCATGCAAAAATGCCGCGGCCATTGCCGAGATCGCCGCTGACGACGGCGCGCCGACCGCCGCACGCAAAGCGGCGCGCCGCGGTGTGAACGTGCTGAAATCACGGGGCGTGGCGATCCCCGAGCCGGCGCAGCCGAATCGCGTGGCCCCGCCGATCGCAGAAACCTACGAAGCGTGGTTTCGTCCCCCCGACGCGGGTGGAACATCGGCGTTTACCCTCGGGGCACGCGGAGCGGGAGGGCGGTATCGGTTGGTCGACGTGATCATCAAGGAGGGCGTGGGGCTCGTCTCGGTTGCCGGTATGGAGATGAGCCGCACCCAGCTGCGCGAAACCTTCGATGGGATCGAGCAGCGGTTCGGTCACGGTCCTGCGCCCGTACCCATCGAGTGGGCGCGCGCAAAGATTGCCGCGGCGCGGACGGAGAATGGCACCCAGGGGACGCCGGTGCCGCTCGGTCTCGAGAAGCACGGCGATCTGCTCGGCACGGCGCGCGCGTCGTCACCACCGCATCCCGCGGACGACGCCGGCCTGGCGTGGCCAGGCCGTGATGAGGCGATTGCACGCTCCGGTACGCTGCACGCCGAACCGGAGCTTCGCGGGTGGTTGCCCGAACCTTCGGCGATGCAAGAACTTCTACGCGCGGTCGAGGAGGAGAAAGCGTCGCTCCGCGGGGCCGACCGCGTCACGACCGAAGCAAAGATCGTGGCCATGATCGAGCGCGCGACCGATGCTTATTTCACGCCGGATCGCCGCGCCAAGACGGCGCTCCGCATGAAGGATGCGGCGATTTCACTTCTCGCGCGCGGCGAAACGGCGCGCGCCGGCGACTTGATCGTTGCTGCACGCGCCACCGAGGCGACCGATCCGTCTTTACCCGCGCGCGACCTGCCGTTCTTGCGCGGTTTTTTCGAAAAGGCGTTCGGCCTTGCGGCGGCGCGCGCAGCCCGTCAAACCGCGTGACGGAGGTTTACCGTCCCAACCAGCGTCGCCAACCGCGGTTGCGGCGGATGATCTCTTCGTTGAGGAGACCGGCGAACCCGAGCCAACCGAGGTAGGGGATGACCATGGCTGCGGCAGGCTTGTCGACCTTGCGCGATACCTGTGCGTAGGCCGCGACCGCTCCGACGAGCGCTGCCAGATCGATGAACGCGGCTCGCTTTCGCCGCGCACCGAAGAAGAGGGGCGTCCAGGCGCTGTTCAGCGCGAGCTGCGTACCCCAGAGCCCAAGAGCGCGGTTGCGTTGCTTGCTCGGTGCGGCTTTCCAGACGCGGTATCCCGAGGTCGCGATAAGCCCATAAAGGCCGGTCCAAACGGGTCCAAAGACCCAGCTCGGCGGCTGGAAGGGCGGCTTGCGCAAAGTCCTGTACCAAAGCCCGGGCGATCCGCGCGTGGCAACGCGGCCGATCGCTGCCGCCCCCAATGTCAAAGCCACGAACGACGCGAGGGCAAGGCCGGGCGAGATCGGTTGTCGACGTTCCTCGTCCACCGCGTCGAGCTCGTCGCTCAGCGCGATGGGTTCGTCCGATTCGAGAACGTCCGGATAGAGGTCCTCGGGCTCATCTGACTCGCCCATGTGATCCCGCTGATTGGCTGCGCCCGCCCAGTCCGTTCGACTTTCCATCGACACACCTCCGCTTGGGATCCAGGTCCGAGCAAGGGCCGTACCGGGCTGATCACGCACACAACGGCACCACCGAAAGCGAATGCGGTCGCGTGCCCCTGGACGCGCGGGGAGCCGGACCGGACGTTGTTCGTCAGCCGCAAGGAGGGCGGCACGTTGATCCTTTGGGCCGCGGGGTGCAAACTCTGGGGCTGCTGGTCCTGCCGATGTTGTCGTCGTTCCATCCCGCTGTCCGAGACTGGTTTTCCGAGCAGCTCGGCGAGCCCACGGTGCCTCAGCGCGAGGGGTGGCCGCACATCCGCGCGGGGCACAACACGCTCATCGCGGCACCCACCGGTTCCGGCAAGACGCTGGCCGCGTTCTTGTCGGCGATTGACGCGCTGCTCTGCGAGGGCGACGCGCTGCCCGCCGAAACGCGCGTGCTCTATGTCTCGCCGCTGAAGGCGCTTGCCAGCGACATTCAGAAAAACCTCGACGGGCCACTGGCTGCCATTCGCGAGCGGTCGCCCGGTCTTCCCGAGATCCGCGTCTTGGTGCGCACGGGCGATACGCCCGCCAAGGCGCGCGCATCGATGTTGCGAAAGCCGCCGCACATTCTGGTCACGACCCCGGAGTCGCTCTACATCCTTCTGACGAGCGACGGCGGCCGCCGCATTTTACGCACCGTCCAAACGGTGATCGTCGACGAGATCCATGCGCTCGTGCGCGACAAGCGCGGATCGCACCTCGCGCTCTCGCTCGAGCGTCTCGAGGCGCTGACGGCGGAGCACGCCAAGACCGTCGAGCAGGACGGGAGCGCGCCCCATCGTTTGCAGCGTATCGGCCTTTCGGCGACGCAAAAGCCGCTCCAGGACGTCGCCCACTTTCTGGTGGGAACCGGTCGCGAGTGCTCGCTCGTCGACGCGGGGCATTTGCGCAACATCGATCTCGCCATCGAGGTGCCTCCGTCGCCGCTCACGGCTGTCTGTTCGCACGAGGTGTGGGACGAAATCTACGAGCGCATTGCGACGCTCGTGCGCGAGCACCGCACCACCATCGTTTTCGTCAACACACGCAAGATGGCCGAGCGCATCGCGGCGCGCCTCGGCCAGAGGCTCGGCCCCAAAGAGGCGATGTGCCATCATGGGAGCCTCTCCGCCGCCCGCCGTCACGATGCCGAGCAGCGCCTGAAGGCCGGGGATTTGAAAGTGCTCGTCGCCACCGCGTCGCTCGAGCTCGGTATCGACATCGGTGACGTCGATCTCGCGATTCAGGTGGGTTCGTCGCGTTCCATCGCGACGCTTTTGCAACGCGTGGGTCGCGCAGGCCACGGGGTTCGGCGCACGCCCAAAGGGCGCGTCTTCCCGCTCACGCTGGACGAGCTCGTCGAAGCGGCGGCGCTCGTCCGTAGCATCGCCGCTGGCGTTCTCGATCGCACGCCGCAACCGGGAAGGCCGCTCGATATCCTCACGCAACAGATCGTGGCGGCGTGCGTGGCCGAGACATGGTCGGAGCAAGAGCTTTTCGAGCGCTTTCGCCGCGCGTGGCCTTACCGCGATCTGACCCGCTCCGAGTTCGACGAAGCGGTTGCCGTCCATTTGCAGGGGCGCTGGTCGCTCCTTCATCGCGACGGTGTGGGGGGTCGGATTCGCGCGACCCGGCGCGCGCGTATCACTGCCATCACTTCGGGCGGCGCCATTCCGGACAACGCCGACTACCAGGTGGTTCTCGAGCCGGAAGGAACGGTGGTCGGCACGCTCAACGAAGACTTCGCCATCGAGTCGAACGGTGGCGATATTTTCCAGCTGGGCACGGCGTCGTGGCGGATCATCCGCGTGAACGCCGGGATCGTGCGCGTCGCCGATGCCAAAGGGGCACCGCCGACCATCCCGTTTTGGCTGGGAGAAGCGCCGGCACGCACCGTCGAGCTATCGCAGGAAATTTCTACCGTTCGCGAGGTGGCGACGAGTGCCGAGGCGCTGATCAGGCCGGGCATCGACGCGGCGTCCGCTTCACAGATCGCTGACTACGTGTTGGCGGGAAGGCGCGTGCTCGGCGCGGTGCCGACGCGCGAGCGTGTCATTCTCGAGCGCTTCTTCGACGAAAGCGGAGGGATGCAGCTCGTCATCCACGCGCCTTTTGGCGGTCGCATCAACCGCGCGTGGGGGCTCGCGCTGCGCAAGCGTTTTTGCCGCGGGTTCGGCTTCGAGCTGCAGGCGGCCGCCAACGAGGAGGCTATCGTGCTGTCGCTCGGCACGCAGCACAGCTTTCCCCTCGACGAGGTCTTCGACTACTTGAACGCGCGCACCGCGAAGGACCTGCTCGTCCAGGCGCTCCTCGATGCTCCCATGTTCAAAACGCGCTGGCGGTGGAACGCGTCGCGTTCGCTGCTCATCGACCGCATGCGCGGCGGAAAGAAGACGCCCGCGCCGCTCATTCGTATGCGCGCCGATGACCTTCTGGCGGCCACGTTCCCCGCGTCGATGGCATGCGGTGAAACGCTGCCGCCGGGCGACATCGAAGTCCCGATGGATCATCCCATCGTGCGCCAAACGGTCGAAGACTGTTTGAACGAAGCGATGGACATCGAGGGATTCCTCGACGTTCTGCGCGGGCTCGAGGACGGTCGCATCGAACGGCGCGCGGTGGACGTCCCCGAGCCGTCCGCCTTTGCGCACGGCATTCTCGCCGCGCAGCCCTACAGCTTTCTCGACGACGCCCCCCTCGAAGAGCGGCGCACGCAAGCCGTTCTAGCGAGGCGCACGCTCGACGTGAAGAGCGCCGACGAGCTCGGCGCGCTCGATCCCGAGGCCATTCGCCGCGTGCGCGAAGAGGCGTGGCCTCTGCCCATCAACGCCGAAGAAGTGCACGAGGCGCTTCTCTGGATGGGCTACGTCACCGCCGACGAGGCTGGTCCCTGGGCGGAATGGCTGGCCGAGCTCGCCCGTGCGGGGCGCGTCGAGCTCGAGCAGGGCCGCTGGTTTGCGCACGAGGCGTCCCGCGAACCCAAAGAAATTCTGCGCGGTCGGCTCGAAGCACTGGGACCGATCGTCAGCGATGATCCGTTGCTTTACGAGCTCGAGCGCGAGGGCGCGGTGCTGCGCGGTCGTTTCGAAGGCGCGCAGGGCTGGTGCAGTCGCCGGCTTTTGGCGCGCATTCATCGGTACACCTTGGACCGGCTGCGCAAGGAGATCGAGCCGGTGACGGCCGGCGATTTTCTGCGTTTTCTCGCCTGCTGGCAGCACGTCGCCGAAGAGTACCGCCTCGACGGACCGCGTGGCGTCGCCGACGTGGTCCGGCAGCTCGCGGGTTTCGAGGTGCCGGCCGCGGCCTGGGAGGCAAGTGTGCTCCCGGCGCGGGTGCGCGGCTTTCGCCGCGAATGGATGGACGAGCTGACGTTATCGGGCGAGATCGCCTGGGGCAGGCTCTGGGGAAGTGCCGGAAACCCGATTCGCACGACGCCGATCTGTCTTTTCCCACGCGAGGATCTCGGCACGTGGTTCGGGCTCTCCAGCGCGCCTGACGCCGGTACGCTGACGGGCGCGGCCCGGGAAATTCACGCGGTGCTGGCGACACGCGGCGCGATGTTTCCCCAGGAGCTCGCGCGCGCATCGCGGCTGCTCGCAGCCGAGCTCGAATCCGGCCTGGGAGAGCTCGTCGCGCGCGGCCTTCTCACGTGCGACTCCTTCGCCGGGCTGCGCTCGCTCATTGCGCCAACCTCGCGCCGCCATGTCCGCGTGCCGGTGGCCGGGCGTTGGAGCCTCCTTCATCACGACGCCGCCGAGACGCTTCCCGTCGAAGCGGTGGCGCGCCAGCTCCTGCGCCGCACGGGCGTCGTTTTCCGGCGGACGATCCTGCGCGAAAAACAGCCCGTCCCCTGGCGCGATCTGGTGCGCGTGTTTCGAACGCTCGAAGCTCGGGGTGAGGTCCGCGGCGGGCGTTTCGTGGCGGGTTTCGATGGCGAGCAATACGCGCTGGCCGAAGCTGTCACGCTGCTGCGGTCAGTGCGGCGGCGCGGTCCCGGCCAGCCGGTCCATGCCGTGGCGGCCGATCCGCTGAATTTCCGCGGCATCCTGACGCCGGATGAGCGCGTTTCCCCGCTCGCGCGCCGCAAAGTACTGGTTGCATGAGCGTTGCGGTCGACGCTCACCCTTCAGGCCGCTCATCTACGGCGATCTCGGACTCGACAAACTCGGGGCAGGCAGGGGGTCAAGGCGCGTGCCCCAACCTGCCTCGAGTTTGTCGAATCCGAGTAGCACCAATTACGAGCGACTCTGGCCTACTAGTGTGGGTGGTGTCGGAAAAGCGATCACCGGAACCGACCATCTCAAGTTTTTTTTTGATTCAGGGGCGTCGAGGAGACGCGCGTGATCAGTCGGCGCCCTGCCCGTCTACATATAAAGCTGGGAGAGCGACCATGTTTTTGAAGATGATCGGTGCCGCTGGCCGTCTGGTTCGACGCGCCGCGTGGTACCGGAGCCAACCGCGCGTGAGGCTTTGGCACGCGCAGAAGGGTCCGCATGCGCATCCTTAAAGATAGAGTCGTACTTTGGGTGGCCCTCGCGGCCGGGGTCACGGGACCCGTCGGCTGCGGAGCTGACTTCACGGGAACGGGCAAGATCGACTTCGATTCGGGTTTGACCGGCGGCAAGGGGACATCCACCGCAACGACCGTGGGCGGCACCGGTGTCGGCGGGTCCGGCGGCAGTGTCACCTCGGGATCCGGAGGCGCCTCGACCGGAGGGGCCGGTGGGACGGGCGGCGCGGCGGGCGATGCTGGCAGCGCTGGATCGACGGGAAAAGGGGGCGCAGCGGGGGCGGGCGGCGTTGCAACCGATAGCGGAGCGGGAACGGCAACGGGCGGAAGCGCCGGCAGCGGCACGGCGGGGGCGGGGGGCGGTGGCACGGGGGGCGCGGGCACGGGTGGCAGCGCGACCGGTGGCTCGGCCGGTAGCGGCGCAAGTGCCGGTAGCGGCGGCTTTTCCGGAGCGGGAACGGGCGGTAGCGGTACCGGCGGCACCTCGGGCAGCGCGGGCGCCTCAGGAACAGGGGGATCCGCAGGCGTGTCGGGGGCAGCCGGCACCGGCGGAGCCGCAGGTACGGGCGGAAGCGCCGGCTGGGGCGGCGCCGCCGGAACTGGAGGCAGCGCGGGCACGTTTGGAAGCGGAGGCACCACGGGAAGAGGTGGGAACGCGGGCGCCGGTGGTTTCGGCGGGACGGGCGGGATCCCCGATGCGGGTCTTCCACGTTGCGGCGCGCTCCTTCCGCCGTGCGACAAAGATTCGTACTGCGATTTCGATCCGCTGGATTATTGCGGGCTGGGCGCAGGGGCGCAGGGCGTGTGCCGACCGCGTCCGACGTCGTGCACGGCGGACTGTCCCGAGATCTGCGCTTGCGACGGCAAGGTCTATTGCAACGCGTGCGAAGCGCATCACGCGGGCATCGACGATACGGAGAGCAACTCCTGCAAGCCGCTAGATGCCGGCCCCGGCACCGATTGCAAAAACGACAATGACTGCCGACTCGGCCTCAAGTGCTGCACCAGCAGCGGCCCCGGCAACTCCAAGAGTTGCACCCCACCGACCTCGCAGGGAGATTGCCCTTAACCGCGGGCGTCATCGCTGCCAACGGCGGCGCGAAAAATCGTGCCGTCGCCGCGGAGCTCGTAGTCGCGATCGGAGGCCGGAACGAAGACGGCAGCACCCTGTGCGAGGTCGTGCGTGTCGCCTTGTGAAGAAAGGGCGAGGGCGCGCCCCGCGATGCAGAGAAGAATTTCGGGTCCGTGCCGACGCTCCGCGCGAAATGAGCCGCTACCGCGCAGCTCGAGCCGGGAAAGCCGAAACTCGGGGGCAGGCGTCTCGTACGTTTGCTCGATCGCTCCACTGCGCGGCTGCAAAACGGGGATCGGCTCATTCGCGAAGGTGAGCACCCGCAAGAGTTCGGGCGGGTCGACGTGCTTTGGCGTGAGGCCTCCCCGCAGCACATTGTCCGAGTTGGCCATGATCTCGACGCCGACGCCCCGAAGATAGGCGTGGAGGTTGCCAGCGGGCAGGTAGATCGCTTGACCGGGCGCGAGCTCGACCAAGTTCAGCAAAAGGGCGAGCACCACGCCGATATCGCCCGGATAGAGGCCGCCGAGCTGCACAACCCAGCCGCACTCCCGCGCGAACTCGCCGCCATCGCGATGCCTTGCGCATGCTTCGAGTGTGGAAGTTACCGTGTCGCGGCGCGCCGCTTCGCTCATCGAAGCGAGCGTGGCGTAAAACGAGCGGAGCCCCTCGACGTCCGGCCTACGTTCGAGCGCTGCGGCATGGGCAAGCAGCCCCTTTGCGGCGACCGCCTTCAGCAGTCGAAGCGTGTCGTTCGCGCGGCGGAACCCCGAGAACGCTTCGAACCGCTGGAGCGCGCACAATAGCTCCGGTTTGTGGTTCGGATCCTTGTAGTTTCGATGCGGGGCGTCGAGCGGGACACGGGCCGCTTCTTCAGCTTCGAAGCCCGCACGCGCTTGCCCCATATCCGGATGTGCTTGCAACGAGAGAGGCGTTTCGGCGGCGAGTACCTTGAGCAAAAAGGGCAGTCTCGCGCCGAAACGCGCGAGGACGGCTGCACCGAGCTCGCGCTCCGGCTCATGGGCAATGACGTCGAGCAGCGATCTCCATTGGCCGTCACGAAAGACGAGCGAAGGAGCGCTCGGGTGAGCGCCCATCCAGAGCTCGGCTTCTGGGCGGGCCGCTGGCGCGGGTTGGGCAAGAAGCTCGGCGATCGCGGTGCGCGATCCCCAAGCGTAGTTCTGTATTCGGCCCTGCAGCGGATCCAAGGTGGTCAGCGCAGCTTAGTACAATTTGCGTGCGTCACGTCGCCGCGCGGCGAAGCGCTCAGCGGTAAAGAAGGCTCCCCTTGGGCGGAGCGGCCGGCGCGGCGAGCAAGGGGGGAGGCCATGTAACCGCCGGCATCGGGAAGGCGGGACGCGCGAAGAGGTACCCTTGACCGTACTGCGCGCCGGTGTCGCGGATGGCGCTGTACTCGTCACGCGTTTCGATACCTTCCGCTACCACTGACGCGCCGAGTTCGACGCACAGGCGCACGATGCTGGTCACCAGCTGCCGCCGGCGCGGATGGCGATCGAGCTTGGTCACGAGATCGCGATCGAGCTTCACGAACTTGGGCTCGAGGTCGGCGATGCGCCCCAGGTTGGAATAGCCGGCGCCGAGATCGTCGACCACCAAGTGGACCCCGCCGCGTGATCGCACCTCTTTCAAGACATCGAGGCAGAGCTGGAAATGCGTGAACGGAACCGATTCGGTGATCTCGAGAAAGACCTGACCGTCGTGGCTGAAGATGGGATCGTCAGGTCGAACCAACCAGCGTTCGCTCAGCTCGTTGGGATGGATGTTGACGAAGATGGGCGCGCCCGCGCAAAGCGGTATCGCGATTTCGCGAATCATGCGCCCGAGCCGTCCGCAACATTTGGCGGCCACGGCATGGCGAAACAGGGCGAGCGGGTCTTGAAATTCGGGCATGCGACAGCGGACCAGTGCCTCGGTGGCGAAGGCCACGCCCGTATGGATGTCGATGATCGGCTGGAAGACGCAGCTCAGATCTTCCCGCTGCACGATCTTGTGCATCGCGATGTACGACTGGCGGAGCGAGTCGTCGGCAGGGCTCGCTTTAGGAGAAGGAGCCGACGACGGATATCTTTGCGATGCATGCGGCCTTCGGGCCGGGTCGTCTACCAATCTTCCTCCAAGACCGCGTTCTCAATTCCGGCGCACAGCCAGAAACCACCAGGTTTCAAGATACTCCCGAACGGCCTTCTCGCAATTCAAAAGAAAAGCACAGCGAGCCTTCTCGCTAGGCGGTAAGGGACAATTCTGCCCCGCCCCCGCGGCGCGCGATCTCGCTCGGCCGAGGGCCGAGGGACCTACATTGGAAGGCGATCTCGGCTCGTCGGCTGCTCGACCCCTGCCGCTGCGGGGCGATGCTGGGGCGCGACGCGGTTCCGTTTGCCTCTGTCGAGAATCGGGTCTCTGTCGATTCAATCTCGTCGGGGATGTGCCGTATTCGATCTCAATGATCGGTGGCAACGCGGATGATTGCGCTCGTCGGATGGTGCTAGCGGAAAACGCGACGACATGCGGCGCCACGTTGTCGGCAACTGAGCGACACGCGTTGGAGGAGAAAACCCGCGCCCCACATTGTGGGGATGCATCGCGGTCCATGAAACTGGGCGAACCGCAACATGCGTAACGGAGGAGGGGCTACGTTGAAAATAGTGCGCGCTGCGGTGACGCGAGGAATTTCCAATCGCGCGCTAGCCGTTGTCGTTTGCGCCATTGGTTGCAGTGGGAGCGCCAACGTCGGCAGAGGGGCCACACAGGGTGCGGCTCTCACGAGTTTTGCGGGCCCGGGCGACGCGTACCACCAGTTCGACCGCGCTTTTCGCGCCATGTCCGAGCACGATGCCGCCGACGACTGGACCGACGCGGGGTGCAACGAGGTTGCGAGCGCCTTCGTCGGCGCATGGAAGGCCGACAACACCTTACGCGAAGGGCTCTACGACGCTGGGGTAGCGCATTTGCGATGTCATCACGTCAGCGAGGCGCGAAGAAATTTCGTCGCCTCGCTCGAGACGAGCCCCCGTCTCTACCGAGGCCAGGCGCGGCTGACCATGCTGGAGTCGTACCGCGACCGGCAGGACCTCGATCAAGTCATCGAAGAGCTTTCCGACCTCGCGCTGGGCAGCGCCTTTACCGACGTGAACGTGCTGGTCGAGTTGGCCGCGCGTGAGATCGAGCGAGGCGCGCTCATGGAAGGAGGCGACGCCGCTCACGATCTCGCCGATGCAGCGCGAAACCTTTCTCGCGTCCTCACTATGGACGAGCAGTCCGCCGCCGCGAAAAACCAGGTGGCGATGTTGCACCTGACGCGAGCCAAGTCGGGCGCCGTCGCACGACAAGCGCCCGTCCCGACCGACGGTTGCAATGACGAGCGCGCGCAGGCGCGGCTCGCGGAAAGACCCGCCGCGCCCCATCGGGACGAGCTCGAGCTAGCCATGGGGATCTGCGTGCAGACCATCCGGGAAGAGCCCACGTACGCGCCCATTCGCAATACCGCCGGGCTGCTTGCCTACGAGCTGCGCGACACCTCGGCAGCGATCGATCACTTTGCGGCCGCCGCCGATCTCGACCCGCAGAATCTCGACGCCCAGGCCAACCTCGCTGCGGCGCTGCTGTCGACGGGACAGTTCGAAGCCGCCGAGCGAAGCTACGATCGCGCCCTCGGCCTGCGCAGCGACGACTATGAGGCTTACCTCGGTCGAGCGGTCGCGCGCCGGGGACAAATCACGACGTCCAACTTCGGATCTCAGGTCGAAAGCGTCGAATCCGACCTCGAGCGCGCCAAGCAGCTCGACCCCGACCGGCCCGACGCGTACTACGACGACGCTGTGTTCAACGAGCACTTCAAGGCGCCCGGCGTCCCGCGCGATCGGGCGATGTCCGTCCTGCGCCGCGCGCGCTCGCTCTTCGACACGTTTCTCACCAAAGCGGGAGCACGCCCGCAGTATGCAACCGAAGTGCGCCTTGCCAAGCAGCGGGTGCGCGGCGGCGGCGCCGGCCTGCTCAGTGCAGCGGGCCCCGGCTGCCGGCCCTGAAAAGGACTCACGCCGACATCGCGTCGTCGAGGGCGCGGAGCGCGGAAGCCGCGTACGCTCCGCCAAACAGGTTCACGTGTACGAGGAGCGGGTAGAGCTGGTAAAGCGCGACGCGCGCTTCATGACCGTGCGCGAGCGGCCAGGCCTCATTGTACGCCGCGAATACGCGCGGCCCGAAGCCGCCGAACAGGCGCATCATGGCAAGATCGATCTCGCGATGCCCGCCGTAAACGGCGGGGTCGATGAGACAAGGCTGACCGCGCTCGTCGGCGTGCAGGTTGCCGCCCCAGAGATCGCCATGCAGCCGCGCCGGCGGCTCGGCGGGGCCTACCAAAGATTCCAAGCGAGCGAAGAGGGGTTCGAACCTAGCGGTGGCACTGGCGTCGAGGACGCGCCGATCGATGGCGCGTCGCACGAGCGGTTGGAGCCGCTCTTCACGGTAGAAGGCAGCCCAGCTCATGTGAGCGCGGTTCGATTGCGGAAGCGAGCCGATGTAATTGTCGTGATCGAAGCCGAACCCGGGGGCGCCAACGCGATGCAGGCCCACCAAACCGCGCCCCAGTTTCTCGTCGAAGGCAGAGTCGCGTGGGCCCGGGTCGAGGTACTCGAGCGCGAGAAAGCGCGGACCTTCGGCGCCATCGGCGATCGCGAGCACCGACGGAATGCGCAGCGCGTCGGCGGAGCGCAGCCATGCGAGCCCCCGGGCTTCTTCGGTGAACATGCCGCGGGGCGCGCCGGAGCTGCTCTTGACGAACAGGACGTCGCCACCGCGAAGCTCGACGCGAAAAGCGGCGTGAATATCGCCGCCGTGAAGATCGCGTGCCGAGATGACCTCGCGCCCGAGCTGCGTGGCGACGGCACGGCGGAGCTCCGGCGTCATTTCTTCTCCCATGCCGCGGCCAAATGCGCGAGCAGAGCGCGGCAGGCCGCCTCACAGACGTCGAGCACATGCTCGAAACCTTCCGCTCCTCCGTAGTAAGGATCGGGCACGTCCGACCCTTTCGGTGACGCCGGGTCGAAGTCGCGCAAGAGATGAATCTTGCTTTTCGCGGTGTCGTCGGGCGCGATGCGCATGAGATGGCGGAAGTTGTCCCGATCCGCGGCGATCACGTAGTCGAATTGAGCGAACCCGCTCGCCGTGAAATGCCGGGCGCGGCGATCGAGCCGGTACCCCCGCTCGAGACCCGCAGCCCGCGAACGCGTATCGGCGGATTCGCCGACGTGCCAATCGCCCGTTCCCGCGCTCTCGATGTCGAAGCGCTCTGTCCACCCGCGTTCTTCCACCAGTCGCCGCATCACTGCTTCAGCCGTCGGCGACCGGCAGATGTTTCCCATGCACACGAAGCAGATGCGAACCATTCTTCTCGCTCCTCATAGGTTTTCGATAGGCACCGGCTCGATGGTGTCGGCGGTTTCGAAACGGAAGACGCGCGAATAGAAATAGAGCTCTGCATCGAGGGCGCGCCGGATGTTCTCCGCTTGGCGAAATCCGTGACCCTCGCCTTCGAACGGCAAGTACGCGACGGGCAGGTGTTTGCGGCGCAGCGCCTCGACCATGCGCTCGGCCTGATTGGGCAGCACCACTTTGTCGTTCATTCCCTGAAAGAAGATGATCGGGCAGGAGAGCCGATCGGTGTGATGAATCGGCGAGCGCGCGCGGTACACATCCACGCGGTCGGGATAAGGCGCGATCAAGCCGTCCTCGTAGCGGGACTCGAATTTGTGGTGGTTGCCGGTGCGTGCGTCGTGTGCGAGCCGCTCGAGATCGCCGATGCCGTAATGGCTTGCCCCGGCCTTGAATACTTCGCGGAAGGTGAGGGCCGAGAGCGTCGTGTACCCGCCCGCGCTCCCCCCGGTGATCGCCAGGCGATCGGGGTCGACATCGCCTCGCGCCATGAGGTAACGCGCGCCATTCACACAATCATCGACGTCGACGATGCCCCACTGGCCGCGCAGTCGTTCGCGGTATTTTCGGCCATAGCCTGTGCTGCCGCCGTAGTTGACGTCGAGAACGGCGAACCCGCGGCTCGTCCAGTACTGCGCACCGAATGCAAACACGTTGCTCGCCGCGGAGGTCGGCCCGCCGTGCACCTTCACCAAGAGGGGCGGCTTTTCGCCGGGACAGGGCGCAAAATCCCGATTTTGGGGCGGGTAATAGAAGGCATGGGCGGTGGCGCCGCCGGTGGTGGGAAATTCGATGGCCTCGGGTGTCGACACGTAACCGGGGTCGAACCGGAGATCGGAGCTCTTGCGCAACACTTCGAGCTTTCGCGTGGAAAGGTCGAACGCGATCACCGACGGAGGCTCGGTCGGCGAGCCCGCCACGAATGCGGCGCGTCCTCCCGCCGCGCGCACGCTCGCAAACCAGGTGAAGGGTGCGTCTACCGGGTCGAGCTGGCCGCTCTTGGTATCGAGGAGCGCGAGTCGCGAAATTCCCTTTTCGATCAAGGTGCAGAGCAGCCGATGTTCGCCGACGAAGGCGTACGTCGAAAGGCCGAAAGCCCACTGCGGCACGCCGAACTCGGCGGCGCGCGGAGCAATGGCCTCGGTTCGGCTGCCATCCCAGCGATAGAGGTTCCAGAAATCGGTGCGGTCCGAAACGAAGTAGAGCGTGGCGTCGCTCTCCCATTCGGGCTGGAAGATCGACTCGCCGGGGCCCCCCGCGACGTGGACGGGGTCGCCGAGGGAGCCGTCATCGCGCACCGCAGCTACCCAGAGCTCAGCGGCGTCCCACGGCATGTTGGGATGGTCCCAACAGAGCCAGGCGAGCTTCGAACCATCGGGGCTCAGCCGAGGCGACGCGTAGAAGTCTCGCCCTTGGACGAGTACGCGCCCACCACTGGCGTCTCCGTCGAGATCGAGCGCGACGAGCGTGTTGACGTCTTCCGTACTCTCGATGACGCGCTTGTCTTCGCGCACGCAAAGGAGCCTCCCTCGGCGGCCGTCGAGGTGGTAATCGGCGAAACGAAAGTTTTCCTCGGGGGTGAGGGGGAAGGGGACACGGCCCGGATTTTGGCGATACACGCGCTGGTCGGCGAAGTTCGAAAAGTAAATGACCCCTTGGCGAACCAGATAGTCGCCGCCCCCATATTCGTGCACCCGCGTCCGCACGTTGAAATCGGCCGGCGTGACGTCGGTATTGACCGTCGCATCTTTCGCTCGTCGAACGAGCACGCTCCGCCCTTTTTCGGCCGGGCGCATTTCGGTGAAATAGAGATCGTCTCCATCGAGGGCGAGCTGGCCGAGGCCGACGAGCCCGCGGACGATGAGCTCGGAAGTAATGGGCGACTTCCAAGAGCCGCAGCGGGCGGCGCAGGGATCAGGGGGGGAGGTGGGCGGCATGGCGCAGAGTCTCTAGCAGACTCCGATTTCGGCGGGGACTCCCCCTCGCCGGCGTAGGGCTGGCGCGCCTTTCCTTTCCGGGCCGGGCAGGTGTATGCCGTGCCCCGCATGACACGTTCCGTGCGCAAGCTTCTGCCTCTGCTGTTCGGTTCCGGCATGTGCGCGCTCGTCTACCAGATCGCTTGGTTTCGCGAGTTTCGCATGATCTTCGGGGCCTCCACGGCGGCCACTGCGGCCGTGCTCGCGATCTTCACGGGGGGGCTCGGCGCGGGCGGGCTCGTGCTCGGAGCGCGCGTCGATCGGCACCCGCGGCCCATCCGCCTTTACGGCCAGCTCGAGCTACTCATCGCGGCGTTCGCGGCCACGACGCCGGGCCTGATGCGCGTCGCCCGCTGGATCTACATCGCCCTCGGCGGCACGACCGAGCTCGGGCTCCTGCGAGGAACGATACTTCGCCTCGCGCTGACGGCGCTGGTTCTCGCGGCGCCAACGTTCCTCATGGGAGGCACGCTGCCGGCCGCGGCTCGGGGCGTGGAAGTCGACGACGATCTGAGCCGGCGCAGCACGGGCCTGCTCTATGGCGTCAACACGCTGGGCGCTGTCGTCGGATGCTCGGCATCGACGTTCTATATGCTGGAGATATTCGGAACGCGGGCCACGCTTTGGATTGCATGCGCCGTCAACCTTGCCGTGGGGCTCGTCGCAACCTGGATCGGAACGAAAAGCACGGCGGACGCGCCGTCGGGTGCCGAGGTCGAGAGCGCTCTCGATGCGCTCGCCGATCGCCCGACGGACGCCGGTCGCCGGCCGCCCACGTGGTTTACGCTGGCTGCCGCCGGGCTCTCGGGGTTCGCCTTTTTTCTCATGGAGCTCATCTGGTACCGCATGCTCGGGCCCATCCTGGGCGGGACGGTGTTCACGTTCGGGCTCATCCTCGCCGTGGCCTTGCTCGGCATCGGTCTCGGCGGCGCGCTCTATTCCGCCTTCGGTCGTAGCCGGCGGGCCACGCTGACGGCGTTTGCGTCGACGTGTCTTCTCGAAGCGATGTTTCTCGCGATTCCTTACGCGCTCGGCGATCGCGTGGCCGTGCTGACGCTGCTCTTGCGACCTCTCGGCGTATTCGGCTTTTCGGGAATGCTGCTCGGTTGGACGGCGGTGACCGTGCTCGTCGTTCTTCCCGCCGCGGTCGTGGCAGGGGTCCAGTTTCCGCTCCTCATCGCGCTGCTCGGCGGTGGACGCGAGCACGTGGGCCGTCAAATCGGCGTGGCTTACGCCGTCAATACCTTTGGCGCCATCGTCGGTTCCTTGTCGGGAGGTTTTGGGCTCATCCCCATGTTGACCGCGCCCGGTTGCTGGCGCGCGGTGGTGTGGATTCTGCTCGGCCTCGGCGCGACGGCGCTTCTTCTCTCGTTCTCCACCCGGGAGCGAGAGCGGCGCGTGATTCCGATCGTCGCAGGCTGTCTCGGCGTGTGGCTCATGGTTCGCGCGCTGGGTCCGACCGCCGTGTGGCGCCACAGCCCCATCGGCGTGGGGCGCGTCGAAGCTGAATCCACTTCCTCCGCCTCTGCGCTGCGCGCCTGGATGAACAACGAGCGCCGCGGTGTGCGCTGGGAAGCGGATGGCGTCGAGAGCAGCGTCGCGCTCAGCAACTCCGAAGGCTGGGCGTTCATCGTCAATGGCAAGATCGACGGCAGCGCGCGCGGCGACGCGGCGACGCAGGTCATGGGAGGGCTCGTCGGGGGCATCTTGCATCCGAGCCCGAAGAGCGCGCTCGTGATTGGACTCGGCACGGGCAGCACCGCCGGTTGGCTGGGTTCCGTCCCGGGGATCGAGCGGGTGGACGTGGTCGAGCTCGAGCCGGTGATCCGCGCCGTCGCGGGGGCATGTCGCAGCGTCAACCGCGACGTGCTTCAGAACCCCAAGGTGCACATCATCATCGGCGACGCACGCGAAGTCCTTCTCACCTCGCGGCAAACCTACGACATCATTTTCTCGGAGCCGTCGAATCCCTACCGCGCTGGAATCGCCAGCTTATTTACTCGAGAATACTACGAAGCGATCGCATCGAGGCTTGCTCCCGAGGGGCTCTTTTTGCAATGGCTGCAGGCTTACAACGTCGATGGCCAAGCGGTGCGGACGATATACGCCACGCTCGCGTCGACGTTTCCCGTCATCGATACGTGGGAGCTTGCCGCCAACGATCTCTTGCTGATCGCATCGCGCGAGCCGACGGCCTACGACGCCGCCAAGCTGCGCGCTCGCATCGCCGAGGAACCCTACCGCAGCGCCCTTGCCCTCGCTTGGCGCGCGGTGGACCTCGAGGCGGTGCTCGGTCACTTCGTCGCCAGCGCGTCGTTCGCACGGCACGTGGCTGACGCCGAGCAGGGGCGCCTCAACATCGACGATCAGACCTTGGTCGAGTTCGGCTTCGCTCGAATGTCGGCCGACAATCTGGCGCTGAGCGGCAAGGACATTCGCAAGCTCGCTCGTTCGAGGAGCGAGCACCGACCGGGCGGTTTCCAAGGGGTCGTAGATTGGAATCGGTCCGAGGAAGAGTGGGCGAGCTTTCTCATTGGCGAGGAAGAAACCGACGATCCTCCCGACTTTCTCGGGCAAGAGCCCAAGGCACGGCTGCACGCGCAAGCGCAGTTCTTGGCCGGCGACCCCGCGAAAGCGGTGGCGTTTTGGTTTTCCCAACGAAGCGATCCGCGGACTCCAACCGAGCTTGCCGCATTGGCCGAATCGCTGGCCAGCGGCGGCGACGAGCGCGCACGCACCTATGTCGAGCGGCTGCGCGTCTATCAGCCCACCGAGGCCGACGCCATCGAAGCCCGCCTTTACCTACGGCAAGGCAAACCGCGCGAGGCCACCGCCGCCATCGAGGCGGCGTTCGAGCGACACCGTCGCGATGCGTGGCCGTGGGCAGTCATCGGCAGGCACGCCTTCGACACCGCGGAAGAGATCACCCGCGTCGACCCCAGCATGGCTAATCGCGTCTACGCGGCGCTCGCACAACCACTGCCCGTCTTTCTTCACGAAGACCGGCGCCTCGGCACCATGCTGAAAATCGCGATGCATGCCAAAATCGACGTGCCGTGCGCCCGCACCCTCGAGCTTTTCGAGCCCTACGTTCCCTGGCAGCGCGACGTCCTCGATTGGCGCGCGGAATGTTATCGCGGCGCCGGTCACCCGAAGACCGGGCCCGCGCTGGCCGATGTGGCCGAGCTGAGATCGCAGCTGCCCGTGGCATTCGAGGCGGGACTCACGACGACGACGACGCGCGAGCAGTGACCCTTTCGTCTCCGGTCCGATCGCGTGCGGCCCCGTTCAGCGCAGGGCCTGTAAAGAAACGGCGGCCCACCCGCCGCGCGTGACCTCGACGGGCTGGGTGCGCGTTGCACTGCGCGCGGTGGCGGTGACGGTATGCCTTCCCACTGCGACGCGCGCGCGTCCGACGGCGATGCGCGCCGGCAAGGTCTCCCAGCTGCGCGTATCCGGCGTATCGAGCGCGGTCAGCGTCGCTTGGGTGCCGAGCGATGCCAAAAGAGCGAGCGGGCCCTTTCCCGCCGCTTTTTCGATGCCTTCCCCGACGGCATAGCGCGCCACGAGCCGCGTGATGGCGCTGAGGATGATCTTGCCCTCGATCTTGCGCCACTGCGTCGTGACTTCGGCCGACACGTTGACCGCTTCGGTCATGGGGATGGCTTTGCCGTCGACGGTGCACGTCGGAACGCTGTACCCGCCTTGCTCGGGCGCCAGCGTCGGATAGTTGATCCAGGTGACGAGCCCTTTTGCGGCCAAGCGATTGGCGGCGCGGGCATTGGTAGGTTCGATGATGTCCGAGACCATGGTTAGGGCGAGCCCGATGGGAATGCGCTTCGGGATTTTGTGCGGAACGCGGCCGTACCCGACGACGCAGATCACGTCGCCACCTTCGTCGGAGGGCGCGCTCTCGGCGCCCGGCTCCGATTGGGCCAAAGCTTTGGCGATACGCGGGCTCTTGTAGCTGGCGCGCGGGGCGAGCTCCCGCACCGCCGCAGAAAGGGCGCCATAGCCCGCAAATGACAAGGCGTCGTCGTACCAGCGAAGGGCCTCGTCGGCGTCGCCGCTCTTCTCGTACACGAAACCAGCCAAGAATCCGCCGAGCCCCAGAATGGAGTTGTTCGCCTCTTTCAGCTCGTCGCGAATGTACCGCTGCACCACGCCGAGCCGCCGCGCTTCGACCTTGGCGCCGCTCAAATCGCGGGTCTCGAGGTAGTTGATCATGTTGAGCGTGTTGATGAGAAGCTTCTCGTAAGGAGGAGCGACGTAACGGCCGGATGACCCGGAGAACACGTATTCGCCGATCGAATCGCCGGCGTTGTGGGCGAGATCGAGCATGTCGATCGCTTTGTCCGAGGCCTGCAAATCGCGCTCGCTCAGCTCGAACTGCGTAAGCGACTGTTGGATCGTGCCTCGATCGAGCACGAGCAAAGCGTTGTCACCAGCGAGTTCGCTGGGCAGATCTTTGTCGCTGTCCACGCCGAGCTGTTTGTTGATGTGCTCGATGGCCTGGCGCGGTTGTCCTGCATCGAGCGCAGTGCGCGCCTGGATGGTGCGCATCTCGTGACCGCCGCACCCCGCCAGGGTTTGAGCAACGACGAAGAACAGCCCCCCGCCGAGGAGAAGACGAGGCCGTTTCACCGGACCATCTTGGTCACGTACGCCTTGTGCTGCCAGCGGATGGCTCCCGTTTCGATCTCGATGGCTTGCATGAAGAAAAAATACTGCACGCGGCGCGCGTCCTCGGTTCGTTCGTCGGACGTCTGCACCTTACCGGTCAAGAAATATTGGGCGCCGAGCTGTTTGCCGTATTGCGCTACGTGTGCCGGATTGAACACGGCGCTGCGATTGCCTTCGATCTCTCCGATGATCTGATTCTGGCGCTCGCGGGCGACGACGGTGACCGCGTTCGACTCGACGAGCCACGTCTCGGCTTCGCTCAAGATCGCGCCGAGCTGGGATTCGATATGCTCCGTCGTCTCGTTGGCGAAGGGGAAGACGGCGACGATGGTTTTTCCACCGCCTTTTCGCCACGTATCCATGACGGGCGACACCCGCAAGTTGTTCAGATTCTCCTGCAACATCTGCTGGATGTCCTGTTTATCGAGCCCGGTGCTCATGGCGGCGGAGTCGATGCCGGGCTGTTGCGACCCGCGGACATACTCCTTTTGCCCGCAGCCGGAGCTGAAGACCAAAGAACCGAGTGTGAGGGCGACGAGAGGCGTTCGAAGCGACATGCAATCCCGTGGGGCTACGAGGTGGGGGGGGAACATACCACGAACCTCGGTTGGACGAGCGTCCGCTCAGAAACTTCACCGCTCAGCCAGAACACTAGCGGCGCCGAGGTGCGTCGCGAAAGAACGCTACGCTAAAGGCACTGCGGCTTCATACGTCGGACGTGATTCTCGTCGACGACGTAGGGCGGATTGCAATCGGGCTTCTTGCTCGAAGCGCCGGCGCCGCGCTTCGCCCCCTTTTTCGACGCGCTCGGTGCGGAAGATGCCGGCGCTTCGACGACGGGCGTGGTCGTCGCGCTCGGAATATCGCTGACCGGCTCCACGCTCAGAATGGGGGGCGGCACGGTCGGAGCCGGCGCCGGCTGGTTGGCCGCGCCGAGCTCCGCGATCGCTTCGTTGCCGATGGGAGCGAGCTGCGGCCTTTGCCGCAGCAAGACCACCGAGATCACGGCCGCGCAGGCGACCCCCGCCGACAAGCCCATCCAACGAACCAGGGCCTTGCTGGAACCCGTCGCGACGATGTCATTGCTCGAGATCTGCGTGAGAGGCGTGCCGGGACTGTTGTCGGTCGCCTCTTCCTTCATCGTCACTTGCGACGAGTGCGTGTTGACGGGAATGGCTGCATCGGGGCGGGTCGCGAGATCGGACGTGGCCGGCTCCACCGCCGTGGCGCGCGTGGCAGGCTCGACGAGGGGCATCGATACAGCGGCGAGCCGCGACTCCGACGCACGCCCCTCGATTTCGGCCAATTTCTGGGCCCGTTCGGCGAGCATGGTTTTGGCGGTCCGCTCCACCCACTCGCCTACCTCGTACATGGCGGCGAGCTGCACACAGTCTTCGATGGCGAGCGCCATCTCGCGCGCCGATGCGAACCGCTTTTTCGGATCCTTCTCGAGACCGCGCATCACGACCGCATCGAGTCCGGGCGGCAGGTCGGAAACGACGGAGCTCGGCGGCTCGACTTGGCGCTGCAGGATCACCTGGGCCACATTGGTCCAAGTCGTATTCTGAAAGAGCCGCTCACACGTGAGCGCTTCCCACAGCACCGCTGCCGCCGCGTACACGTCCGACTGCGCCGTCACCGCGCCGCGCACTTGCTCGGGGGCCATATAGGCAAGCTTGCCTTTGACCTGACCGTTGATGGTGACCTGCAATCGGCCGGCGGCCTTGGCCACGCCGAAGTCGAGCAAGCGCGCCATGCCGTCGGTGCCCACCAGCACGTTCTGCGGCGAGACGTCCCGATGGACGAGGCCGAGCAGTTCACCGCGCGCGTTCTTGACGTTATGGGCCGCGTGCAGGCCGTGCAGCATGCCGCATACGATGGCGGCTGCGTAGGCCGGAGGGATCCTCTTCTGTTCGGCATGCAGCGTCTTGATGAGTTGCGAAAGCGTCTCCCCGTGCACGTAGTCGAGAACCAGAAACAGCTCGTTCTCCTGGGCGACGACGTCGAGGGTGGGGATCACGTTGGGATGGCGGATGCGCGAGGCGAGCCGCGCCTCATCGACGAACATCGAGACGAATCCCGGATCGGACACGAACTGCGGCAGCATGCGCTTGATGGCCACCGTGCGGGAGAAGCCGATAGGTCCGAGCAGCCGCCCGAAATGCACGGTCGCCATCCCGCCCGCCGCAATTTTGTCGTACAAGGCATAGCGACCCACGACGGCATGGCCGTCGGGGCTCGGCTCTCGGTCGAGACCCATTGCCGCTAACGATACCAGAAACGGGCCCATTTTCTCGGGCTCCGCGGCATGTTGCCACGCGCAACCGCGCGCCCATTGGCTGCATTCCGCGCAGCCCGCCCTTCATTGTGGGAAAACGTGGGACACGCCGAGGCGCGGTCCTGCGCACTTACACTTCGATGCCGAGCCTCTTCAATCGATAGTAAAGCGTGGTGCGCTGGATTCCGAGCACGCGTGCGACCTCCGCCTTGTTACCGCTGCATTGATCGAGCGCGGCGCAGAGCTTTCGCCGTTCGAGCTCATCGAGCTGGCCCGGTAGATCGATGGGGTGCTGCGCTGTCATCGGCGCCTCGCTCTTCGGCGTCCTCGGTGCGTTGCGGAGAGCCAAGTACGAGCTGCCCACGACGTCGCCTTGGCAGAGAAGAACGGCACGCTCGACCACAGTGGCGAGCTCGGCGACGTTGCCCGGCCAGTCGTGGCCCGCTAGCTCGGCGATGGCCTCGTCACTAAAAGCGCGCGCCGGCCGGCCATACTTCACCGCGCTGCGGACGAGCATCCGACTTGCCATCGCCGGCAGATCGTCGATGCGAGCGCGCAAGGCGGGGATCACGAGTGGCGTTTCGGCCATCCGCGCCGCGAGCGGGGAATGCCGCAGAAACACGGCGGGGTCGTCGCTGGTCGTCACCAGCAGGCGTACGTCGCTCGCGTTCTTCGTGCCGCCTTCGCGCTCGGTCGAGCCGTCCGCGAGCGAGCGCGCCAAGCGCTTCACCACGTCAGTCGAGCTCGCGCCGAGTTCGGCGAGCACCAAGGTGCCGCCATCTGCGAGCTCGAGCATGCCCGCCCGCGGCGTCAGCGCTTCGGCAAAGGCGCCTTTCTCCCAACCGAAGAGGGCGCGCGCGAGCGCCGCGGTGCTGAAGGTCGGGCAAGGAACCTGAATGAACGGCTTCGACTCGCGCGCCGAGCTGACGTGCAGTGCGCGCGCGAAGAGCTCTTTCTCGGTGCCGGGCTCGCCGGCGATGAGCACGTCGGCGCCTCCCGTCGCGAGCTGCTCCATCTGGGCCACCGCCTCGCGCATGGCCGGGCTCTCCGCGCCGAGGTCGCCGAACTCCATTGGATTGCGCTGCTCGGCTTCCAAATATCCCGCATAGCGTGCCAGCTCTTCGCGCAGCCGGCGGTTTTCCCGCACGGCATGAAAGCGTTCGATCGATTGGCGCAGCACGACGCTGAGCTCTTTCGAGTCCCAAGGCTTCTGCACGTAGCGGTAAACGGTTCCCGAGTTGATGGCTTCGAGCAACACGGGCAAATCGGTGTAGGCCGTGAGAAGGACGCCGGAAGCATCGGGACGAAGCCGCTGCGCGTGGCGTAAAAGATCGATGCCGCTCATTCCGGGCATTCGTTGATCGCTGACGATGACCGCGGGATCGAGCGTCTCGAGGAGCGCGAGCGCTCGTTCACCACCCTCGGCGTAGGTCAAGGAAAAAGACTTGCGGAAGACGAACCGGAACGCGTCCAGATTGTCCTGCTCGTCGTCCACCACGAGCACGGGAAAGCGGTTGAAGTCGAGCTCGAGCATGGTGGCGTACAACGTGTCGGCGCGGGCGCCGCGCAGCCAACAGTAGTACCAAAACCCGCCGTGGTGCTAAGCTCGGACGCCACGGAGGCACAAGTACCCTGGCGGCACGGCGAGTACGGTCGTAAAACCACGGTTTCAGGATCAAGGGACAGCCGCCATGCTCGACGAAATACTGAGCGACCTCAAAACTTCGATCTCCAAGGCGCACGAGGCGCTCAAGCGCGACCTCGGCAAAGTGCGGACGGGAAGAGCCAATGCGGGGATGCTCGACACGCTGCGTGTCGACTACTACGGCCAGTCGACCCCCATCGCGCAGATGGCGACGGTCAACGTTCCCGAACCTCGCCTCATCACCGTGAAGCCATGGGACCGGAGTGCGGTTAAATTGGTCGAGAAGGCCATTCGTGACAGCGATCTCGGCTTGAATCCGCAGATCGATGGCGATCTCATCCGGCTGCCGATCCCCCCCCTTACCGAAGAGCGTCGCAAGGAGATGGTGAAAGTTGCCAAGAAAGTGGGGGAGGAGTGCAAGGTCGCAATTCGCAAATGCCGGCACGACGCGCTCGATCTGGCCTCGACGGTGGATTCCGAAGGGGGCGCCAGCGCCGACGACGTCGATCGGGCCAAGAAGAAGGCCGAAGACTTGGTGGGCGAGGGCATCCGAACCGTCGACACCATCATCGCCAACAAAGAGAAGGACATCCTGGAGGTATAGTTTCGGGTCGCGCGCTCCAGTCAGTGGTAGCGGTTCCGAATCATCTAAAGATGGAATCCGCTAAAAACGGGGCAGAAAAGCCGGTTCGCCCGAAGGCGAAGCTCGTCGCGCCGAAAGGCGCAGCATTTTATCCCCCTCCTCGAAGCGTAGCTTTCCTTGACAGAGCGAAAGCCACGTGAAAACCTTAATTTGGCTCATCTACCGGCGTTCCGTGATTGGGGACCGGTGGCGGGTCGTCCGCTGAAGGGAGCGACCGGGCAATGCGCGCGATCGCGTCGGGTGTCAGTGACGTCGGCCTCCAACGAGAACACAATGAGGACAGCTATGTCGTCCTCACTGAATACGACCTATTCATCGTGGCCGACGGTATGGGGGGCCACCGGGCCGGCGACGTCGCGAGTCGCCTGGCGACCGACACCATCGCGGAGTTCTTCCGTTCTACGGCCACCGAGGACGTGACCTGGCCATTCCACTTCGACACCAGCCTGTCGGAGGAGGAAAACCGCCTGCTCACCGGTATCCGCATCGCCAATCGCCAGATCTTCGAGCGCAGCGCCAAATCGCGCGAGTGCCGGGGCATGGGGACCACCGTCGTCGGCGCACTCTTTTCGCCCAAGAAGAACCGCATGTACATCGGGCACGTCGGCGACAGCCGCTGCTACCGCATTCGGCGCGGCGAGCTGCGCCAGATGACGCGCGACCATTCGCTCATCAACGACTACCTCCTCGCCATGCCCGACCTCACAGAAGAGCAGAAGAGCGAGCTGCCGAAAAACGTCATCACCCGCGCGCTCGGTATGCAGGATCAGGTGATGGTCGATCTGCAGGCTGACGAGCCGCAGCCCGGCGACATGTACCTGCTCTGTTCCGACGGCCTATCGGGCATGATCGCCGACGACGAGATTCTCGACATCCTCATGTCGACGGGCGACATCGGCGAGGGATGTCGCCGGCTCGTCGTGCGCGCCAACGAGCACGGCGGCGAGGACAACATCACCGCCATTCTCGTTCGCATCGATGAAGGCGGGCCGGCGAAGGGCGACTCGACCAAGCCTCCACCGCGTTCGGAAGGCGAGACGACGGCGAGAGGGTTGCCGGTGGTGTCCGTGCCGGCGGGATACGGCACGGCACCGGCCGAGCGCCCTAGTCCCGCGCCTACCGGCGGCAGCGGCGAGGGCAAGGAAGCGGGCCGACCACCGTTTCAAAACGGCGAGAACTAAAAAGCCGCGCTTCCGCTGGGCGGTCAGACGTCAATCGACGTCTGACCGTCACTCGCCAACCGAGTCCTGTCTCACCTTGTTGGCCCCGTTGCTCGTCGTCTTGGCAGTCCCGGTACCCTTCGCGCCGCTGCCGACGGCGGGCCCTGCGCGTTCCGGTGCTTTTGCAGCTTCCGCGGCAGCCTTTTTTGCTCCCATCCGATGTCGGATCGCTCCAATGAAGAGCGGCAGCACGGAAACGATGATGATGAGGTAAACGACTTTCTCGATCTGCTTCGCACCCAGCACCTTGCCGAGGAAGTACCCGAGGAACGTCATCGAGCTGACCCAACCGACGGCACCCATGATGTTGAAAGTCGCGAAGCGGCGGTACCCCATCTGGCCGACGCCCGCCACGACCGGCGCGAACGTGCGCACGGCAGGCATGAAGCGCGCGATCACGATCGTCTTGCCGCCGTGCTTCTCGTAGAACTTCTGGGTGGCGACGAGGTGGTCTTTGCGAAAGAGAAGCGACTGTTCGCGACTGAAGATCCTCGGCCCCGCTTTCAGCCCGATGCCGTAACCGACGGCGTCGCCGACGATGGCCATGGTGATGAGAACCACGTTCATGAGCAAAAGATTGCCGAACATGGAAAGCTCGAAGGGATTGAGCAGCCCGGCGTTGACGAGCACCCCCGCCGTGACGAGCAGCGAATCACCCGGCAGGAAAAAGCCGATAAGGAGCCCCGTCTCCGCGAAGATGATCAGCATGAGGACGGGGTAACCGCCCCACGTGAGAAGCGCTTCGAGCTCGCGCAGCCGACTGAAGAATTCGCGTAGAAGATCGATCACGCGGGACGCCTTAGCGCAACTCGGCCCGCGCGTCGAACCTCTTGCCTGTGACTATCGAGAACGCTGGTGTGGCGAACGGTGCTGCCGGGTCGAAGCGCTACTTGTCCGCGCAGTTCTCGAAGATGAAGTAACCGTCGTCGACGAGACAATTCGAACCCGGGGACCGCTCGAAGCCGAGATTCTCGCAATGGACCTTGGCCCAAATTTGGCCGGCGCCGATGCCGAGCTCACCCCCCGATACCGAGTACGTGCAATCCGTGCTCTCGTACGTATTGATGGAGGCGGCATCGGAGAGCGCAAGCCTCCCGGGGGCACTCGAATCGTCCGGCCCGATCGAAGGGATGCTGATGTTGACGGTGGCCGGACTGATTTTCTTGACGGCGTTTTCGGCGTACCCCTGAGCGCTTGCCGTCACCAAGAACTTGGAGCCCGACGGCACCACCCTGCATGAGATCACGTTGCCGTCTTGGTTATTGACGGCGACGGCGCCGTGATCCGTTTGGTTGGGGCCCTGGGTCTGTTCGCGCGGCTCTCTGCCGCGCTGGTAAGGGATGTTCACCCAATGTCGATCGGGCGGGCAGCGGTCCATCGGATGGTTGATGGGGTCGTCGTACGCGTTCACGTGAATCGAGACCGAGGCTTGCGCAGCCGGCGGAACGGGGTCTCCACACGCTGCCACAAAGCAGAGCCCACCGAGCACGCCCATGCCTGCCATCATCCGAGCCTTCATCCGAGCATCCTTTCGTGGGGGTGACTGGCGGCGCGCAAGGCGAGCCTTGGTCCGTCCAGTCGGCTTCGTGGGCACCCTTTTAGCCCAGAGCCGCACCTTTAATCAAACAACGGATGCACCGTGAAGGGCGCTTTCGATGTCGCCCCACAGATCGGCTTCCGATTCGAGGCCGACGGAAAGGCGGACCAGCCCATCGGAGATGCCGATCTTCTCCCGGATCTCGCGCGGGATGGAGGCGTGCGTCATTGACGCGGGGTGCTCGGCCAGCGATTCCACGCCGCCGAGGCTTTCGGCGCAGGCGAAGATGGTCAGCTTTTCGAGCAGTTTTTGCGCCCTGGCGAGGCCACCTTCCACCTCGAAGCTGATCATCCCCCCCGGTCCTTTCATCTGGCGTGCGGCAAGGGCGTAGCCGGGGTCGCTCTTGAGACCTGGATAAAAGACGCGCCGAACCGACGGGTGCTTGCTGAGTCGCTCGGCAATCGATTGGGCCGTGGTGACGTGCTGGCGCATCCGGACGGGGAGGGTTTTGAGGCCGCGCAGGACCATGTAGCAATCGAACGGGCTAGGAACGGCGCCGATGGCATTCTGTAAAAAGCGCAGCCGCTCGGCGAGGCCCGCGTCACTCGTGACGATGGCGCCCCCCACGACGTCGGAATGCCCGTTGATGTATTTGGTCGTGGAGTGCACGACCGCCGTGGCGCCGAGCTCGAGCGGCTTTTGCAGGATCGGCGTAGCGAACGTATTGTCGACGAAAACGGGCACTTTGGCTGCTTTTCCGATTTCGGCGATGGCGCGGATATCGAAGATCTTGAGCAGCGGATTGGACGGGGTCTCGAGCCAAATCAACTTCGTGTTCGGTCGCAGCGTCTTTTTGACGTGGTCGGGGTCGGTCATGTCGACGAAGGTCGATTCGAGCCCGAGCGGTCGCATCACTTTGTCGAAAATCCGGAATGTGCCCCCGTAAACGTCGTCCCCCGAGATGGCGTGCCCCCCCGCGCCGAGCGCGTGGAGCAGCGTGGTCGTCGCGCCGCATCCGCTGCCGAACGCAAACCCTTCGGTCCCGCCCTCTAGGGCGGCGATGCAGGCTTCGAGCGCGTTGCGCGTGGGATTGCCGCTGCGCGAGTACTCATACCCCTTGTGGCGCCCCGGGC